>JAEEGL010633870.1_pt1 | contig 16396 bp, 15 predicted proteins | sample 9134231 | NCBI WGS metagenome assembly JAEEGL01 (sample SAMN16246548, study PRJNA631951) | gut metagenome | biome: gut microbiome; feature: rumen; material: fiber-attached | host: Bos | place: Iran: Karaj | collected 2018-10
GATCAGGCTCTAGCCGTTGTCATCGCAATCGTTCTGATCAACTGCTCCATCTATATCACTTCGAACCTTGTTCTGTATTTCTTCAAATATGACTTCGGCGGTACGTTATGGTTTAATGACTAGACCCTGTTCAATACCTTCGGAGGAGCAATACAGATCCTGTCCATGATGCTGTTCTATCCTCTTCTGCGGAAATGGTTCAGCAATACCTCCATTTTCTACATCTGCCTCGGTATGGCAATTCTCGGATATGCTGTTCTTCTGATTCTTGCCTTTACAAGCATGGGCAATGTTTTTATCCTCTTTGTTCCCGGCTTCCTGATTTTTGCCGCCAACGGTCTGCTCAGCATTCTGACTACGGTCTTCCTTGCAAATACGGTAGACTACGGCGAACTGAAGAATCACCGCAGAGACGAGAGCGTCATCTTCTCCATGCAGACATTCGTTGTAAAGCTCGCTTCCGGTATCGCCGCATTTGTCGCCGCCCTGAGTCTTCAGATCAACAAGCTCAGCGACGCTGCAGTCTCCGAAGCGGACAAGCTTGTGGACTTTTCCGCAGCTGTCTCACAGAGCGCAAAAACCGGTCTTCGCATGACCATGGCGCTTGTGCCTATCGCCGGACTTCTTGTAGCCTTTATCTGGTTCCGCAGGAAATATGTTCTGACCGATACAAAAGTAGCTGAGATTGCACAGGAAGTCGCAGCGCTGCACGCAGGGGATGCTCAGGAATGATTCACAGAATTGACGGGGAATACCCGGGTTTTGTTCTGGACACAAAGCATACCACATACGCTTTTCATGTCCTTCCGTCCGGTCATCTGGAACATCTCCACTACGGCCGCAGCATTTCTGTTGATTCCCAGAAATCTCTGGTGCCTCTCACGGAAAAGCGCGCTTTTGAGCCCGGAAATGTAATCAGTTACTCTTCAGATTATAAAACCGTTATTCTGGAGGATCTCTGTCTTGAGATGTCTTCCGCCGGACATGGTGATATCCGCGAACCTTTTCTCACTGTCGTGCATGCTGACGGAAGCCGGACTTCAGATTTCCGATTTCTTTCCGACAGCATCTCCGAAGAAAAGCCGGAGTTCTCTCCCCTTCCTGGTTCCTATTCAGAAAACGGCAAAGCGGAGCACCTTGCCGTAACGCTGCAGGATGCTTCCTACTCTCTGACACTGGAATTGCATTACTACGTCTATCCGGAATGTGACTGCATCTGCAGAAGTGCGAAACTGATCAACTCCAGTTCCGAGACTGTCCAGCTGGAGCGTATGATGAGTCTGCAGCTGGATCTGCCTGATTCCGGATGGAGTGTCAGCAGTTTCCACGGAGCCTGGGGCCGTGAAATGAACAAGTCAGACGTTGCGCTATCCGGCGGCAAATTCGTCAATGAATCCAGAGCCGGTTCTTCCTCCAGCCGTGCCAATCCTTTCTTTATGCTCCATCGTCCGGACACTTCCGAGACAATCGGCGACTGTTTCGGCTTCAATCTCATTTACAGCGGCAATCACTATTCCGCAGTTGAAGTGAATGCATTCGGTAAAACTCGTGTTGTTTCCGGCATTCAACCTGACGGCTTCCGCTATCTTCTGGAGCCTGGTGCGTGTTTTGACGCACCGGAAGCTGTTATGACCTATTCTTCAGAAGGCTTCACAGGTCAGAGTCATAATATGCACCGTTTTGTACGCGAGCATATTGTTCGCGGGAACTGGAAACGCAAACCCCGTCCCGTTCTTCTCAACAGCTGGGAAGCCTGTTATTTCAACATCAGCGAAAGCACCCTTGTGTCCATGGCAAAAGCGGGAAAAGAACTTGGCATTGAACTGCTTGTAATGGATGACGGCTGGTTCGGCGATCGGAGCGATGATACACGTGCACTCGGTGACTGGGATCCGAACCCCAAGAAACTGCCCCAGGGTCTTGGCGGGCTGTGCAGAAAAATCAATGATGCCGGTCTGCAGTTCGGAATCTGGGTTGAGCCTGAGATGGTCAACGTCCAGAGCAGGCTTTACGAACAGCATCCGGACTGGGTCATGTCAATTCCAGGAAAACCTCATTCCGAGGGTCGGAATCAGCGGATTCTCGATCTGACCAATCCGGAAGTCGTGAATTATATCATCGGGAAAATGACCGAAGTCTTCTCCTCTGCTCCAATCACCTACGTAAAATGGGATTACAACCGGATCTTCTCAGATGTCTATTCTCCAAGCCTGCCGCCGGAACGACAGGGTGAGACTGCGCATCGCTACATTCTCGGATTGTACACGGTAATGAAAGCGCTGACAGAACGGTTCCCGGATATTCTATTTGAAGGATGTGCATCCGGCGGAAACCGCTTCGATCTTGGCATTTTGTCCTATTTCCCGCAGATATGGGCGAGTGACAATACGGATGCTTTGAGCCGTGTCCGCATTCAGGAAGGCTACAGTTACGGCTATCCCATGAGTACAATCAGTTCCCATGTATCTGCCTGCCCCAATCACCAGACGATGCGGGATACACCGCTGGAAACCCGTTTCAATGTAGCCGCTTTCGGTGTGCTTGGCTATGAACTGGATCTCCGGGATCTGACTTCTGAAGATAAAAAGAAAATCAAGGAACAGATCTCACTCTACAAGCAATGGCGAGAGCTACTGCAGCAGGGAGATTTTTACCGTGGCAGGTCCGGAAATATCCACGAGTGGACCTGTACAGCGCCGGATGGCTCCCACGCCGTCGGACTGCTGATGCAGGAACTGGTTCAGCCGAATACACAGTCAGAGCGTTTCTTCGCCCGAGGTCTGAAACGTGACGGAGTATATTTGTTCTATAACTATGAGCAGCGGATCAATGTAAAGCGTTTTGGCAGTCTGATCAATACCATGACGCCCATTCACGTCCGCACAGATTCCCTCGTACACAACGTAATTGCACGAGTTGTTAAAATGCCCGGGGAAAGCGAGGAACTTCTGATCCCTGGAGATGCGCTTATGGATGCCGGCGTAAAACTGAAGCAGGCATTCTCCGGCACCGGTTATAATGAAAACGTGAGATTCTTCCAGGATTTTGCATCACGGCTTTACTTCATGGAGGAAAAATAGTCCAAAATAGCGAAAAGAATGACCGGAACAATGGGAAAACCCCATTCTTCCGGTCATTCTGATGAATATCCCTATTTTTCCGCGAGAATCTTGTTCAGTTCCTGCATGAAGCTGTTTACGTCTGTAAAAGACCGATAGACAGAAGCGAAACGAACATAAGCGACTTCGTCCATCTGCTTCAGCTTATCCATGACGAGTTCGCCGATTTCCTCCGAACGGACTTCCCTTTCGAGGGAATTCTGGATGTACTGTTCAATGTCGTCCACAACGCCCTCCATTGCCGCAAGAGAGACAGGGCGCTTTTCACAGGCGCGGAGCATACCGTTCAAAATCTTGTTGCGGTCAAAAGACTGTCGGCTGCCGTCCCGTTTCACGACAACAATCGGAAGGCTCTCCACAATCTCGTAGGTTGTAAAGCGCTTACCGCAGAGAAGGCATTCACGGCGTCGGCGGATGCTGCTGCCGTCTTCAGAATGCCGTGAATCGACAACCTTGCTGTCCTGTTCGCCGCAGTAGGGACATTTCATGTATCTGCACCTCTTTCAAATTGCTTAAGTTAATATTATCACAATTGAAAGCAATTGTCCAGCAAAAACCCTATATGTTGAGTAATGACCCATGTCAGGCGCAAGAGATAGTATCTTACATAACCAGATTGCCTTCGCAGATTCAGGTTCAGGCCTGTTCCGGAGCAGATTCCTTCTGTCTTGCTACATCCGCCTTAATGTAAGTTGCCACAATATCCATTGATTTTTCGCTTAGGGTGCCATTAATCACAAGATCTGCATACCAGCGGGTCGGTTCAACGTATTCCTGATGACGGTAACGGACGGTATCAAGATATCGGTCTGCGATTTCATCAAAGGTCTGTCCCTGCGGAATCCATCTGCGAATCCGCCGGATCAGGCGTTCATCGCTCTGAAGATCAATAAAGATTTTGAGAGAAAGCCGATTTCGGATTTCAGGGAGATACAGCGTAAACAGTCCCTCAATGAGGACAACGTCATATTCCTCCTCGGTGCGGCCTTCGCATACATCTTCAAAGTCATGGAAAAGTTCCTTCAGGCCCAACGCCTCAGGAACGTTCGCTTCCTTGTACTCAATTCCGGTAAAAGGTGCAACCACCTTCAGCCTCTGGCCGTAACGATAGTAGTAATCGCAGTTAAAGCGATATACTCTGAGCGGTTCCAGAAGCGCTGGGAGCCGTTCAACCATGGTTGTCTTTCCGCTTGCTGTTCCTCCTGTGATGCCGACGACATAAGGTTTCTTTGCCATTTCGTTTCCTCCGTTCTAGGCCTGTTGTTTTTCCTGTTCCTCTTCCGCCCGTTCCACACGGCGGATATTTTTTTCCGCTTTTGCGCGCGGAATCATGACTTCATGACCGCAGCCAAGACAGCGAAGCCGGAAGTCCATTCCGGTACGAAGGACAACCCAGCGCTTTTCCCCGCAGGGATGCGGCTTTTTCATATGAAGAATATCTCCAAGTCGAATATCCATTTTATTTTCCTTCAGTGCCTTTAATCTTCTCCCAGTACTGTCTGGAAGCTTGTTCCACCTTGTTTTCGCCGAATTCGTAATACTTTGCACCGGTGAGTTCATCCGGGAGATACTGCTGCTGCACATAGTGATTCGGATAGGAATGAGGATACAGATATCCCTGTTCACGCTCAAATCCGGAACCGTCATAATGCATATTCTGCAGTTGTCTCGGGATCTCCCCGCTCTTTCCTTTTCGGATATCCTCCAGCGCGGCGTCAATTGCACAGATGCCGGAATTGGATTTTGGGGATGTGGCCAGCAGAACAGCGGCATCACCCAGCGGAATTCTGGCTTCCGGAAGACCCAGCTGAAGTGCAGAATCCACGCAGGCCTTCGTAATCGTGATCGCCATCGGATACGCAAGGCCGATATCTTCGGCTGCAATGACCAGAAGACGTCTGCATGACGACGGCAGATCCCCGGCCTCCAGAAGTCTTGCAAGGTAATGTACGGCGGCGTCCGGATCTGAGCCGCGGATGGATTTCTGGAGAGCCGAGAGAAGATCATAATGACTGTCTCCATCCCGGTCATACCGCATGGCTGATTTCTGGGCCATATCCTTTGCATCCTGCAGCGTGAAATGAATGGTATCACCGCTGACCCTGGACGCGGAGAACAGCAGTTCAACCGCATTCATTGCTTTTCGTACGTCACCGCCGCATCCGTAGCCGATCTGCTCAGGTACGCCCTGCTCCATTTCCACTTTCAGTGCAAGACGTTCCCCGCGGATTTGTATGGCTCTCATAACCGCTCTTGCAGCGGCTTCCGGAGAGACAGCTTTGAATTCAAACACGGTTGACCTGCTCAGAATCGCGTTGTAGATATAGAAATACGGATTCTCGGTTGTGGATGCAATCAGAGTGATTTTCCCGTTTTCGATATGTTCCAGCAGCGACTGCTGCTGTTTTTTTGTAAAATACTGAATCTCATCAAGATAAAGAAGGATTCCGTTTGGAGCAAGAATGGTATCAATCTGCGCAACAATATCCTTTATGTCAGAACTGGATGCCATGGTTGCATTGAGCTTGTAGAGGGTCCGGTTCGTTTCCTTTGCAATAATATTCGCAACCGTGGTCTTTCCAGTACCGGACGGCCCATAGAAGATGAGATTCGGTACATTCCCGGACTCTATGATTCGACGCAGAATCGCACCTCTGCCAAGAATATGTTCCTGGCCGACCACATCTTCCAGCGCTTCCGGTCTGATTTCATCTGCAAGAGGTCTGTACAACTCCATTCACCTTCTCACACGATTTCGCATTTATGACTTAATACTTCAATCTTCCCCGTTTTCTTCATACTCTTCCAGAAGACGTTCCGGCGAAACCCATTGAAGAACACTCTGGTACAGCTCAATCAGCGCGGATCTGCCTTCTGCTGACAGGACGGAGTTATAGCTGATGTGAATAAAACAGTTTTCAAAAGACAGGTCCATTCTGGGACTGGGCGAATCAACATGAAAGAGGTTCCTGTCTATGGGTAGATTGCTCCAGGAATCCATTCCTGCTTTTCGCGCGATCGCTTCAAGCTGTTCTAGACTGGACCCCTCCGCCCGATAGATCCGGACATGAACAGGATCCGACGAGGAAGCCGCTTCACGGATCATAAGGACACAATCCCCTGGGCCGCGCTGCAAAACGCTGGCCTGATAGCTGCTCCCCTTTTTATCTCCGCTTCTCAGGTAAGAGCAGGAAACAAGGGAACCGGGATTCTTTTTGCGCTGTTTCCGCATAATCAATCCACCTCATCAGATGCAAAGCAAATCAGGATCCGGTCTTCTCGTTTTCCTTTTCTTTTGCTGCCAGTGCGTTGGTATCAATGGATGTCCTGAATACTACAAATCTGTCAAACAGATATTCCGTAACAAAGTTCAGAATCATGTTGATTGCTGTAACAAGATACTCGTTCCAGCCGAGACTGTCTGCAAGATAGGATCCCAGCCAGGTGGAAAGCGGCGTGAAAACCAGATAATAAGCCGCTACTTTCAGCATGGCAATCGGAATGTTGTTCGCCGAACGGAATGTGTAATGCCTGTTCAGCGTGAAGTTCCAGATGACAGACAGAACAAGCGCAATGATGTATTTCGGCCAGTACGGCCAGTTTGTCAGACGCTCCAGAAGCGTAAAGGATAAGATTTCAACAAGGCCCGCCGAAATGGAAAACAGTGTGAATTTAATCGTTCGCAGAAGTTCTTTTTGCTTTTCGCTCTTCTGGCTCATATGAATTACCCTCTAACAATCAGATAGTACGTGAAATGATCCGGAATATCAGTAAGGCATCTCCATCCCGTTGCATTTCACTACTTTCTATTTTAGCAAATCAGGCAACTTAGTTCAACATGAATTCGTTTTTCCGGTACGGGAATTCTAACAGAGCTCTGAAAACAATACCGGAATAAAGCGCCGTACTTCCGCCGCAGATGTTTTATTGGACGGAATTCCGAAAAGAAGGGGCAGACGGCAATGAACACTCACGTTTCCGGGTGAAATTTTGCGGATTCTACAATTTACTTTCACATAAGACTATGTTATAATTGTAAAGCTTAGAAATCACTTTCCTAGGAGGTAATTCCATTGGCAAGAAAGCTTAAAACTATGGACGGCAACAATGCCGCGGCATGGGTATCCTATGCGTTTACCGAAGTCGCCGGCATTTATCCGATTACGCCGTCCAGCCCCATGGCTGACTACGTTGATCAGTGGTCCGCCGCGGGTCAGAAGAACATCTTCGGCAACACCGTCAAGGTCATCGAGATGCAGTCCGAGGCCGGTGCAGCTGGCACGGTTCACGGCTCCCTGAATGCAGGCGCCCTGACCACCACTTACACCGCTTCTCAGGGCCTGCTGCTCATGATCCCCAACATGTACAAGATCGCGGGTGAGTTGCTGCCGGCAGTGTTCCATGTTTCCGCACGCTGCGTCGCTTCCCAGGCTCTGAACATCTTCGGCGATCACTCCGACGTCTACGCCTGCCGTCAGACCGGTTTCGCCATGCTGGCAGAGACCAACCCTCAGGAGGTCATGGATCTGGGCGCAGTTGCCCATCTGGCCGCCATTGAGGGCCGTGTTCCCTTCATCAACTTCTTCGACGGATTCCGTACCAGCCATGAGCTGCAGAAGATCGCCATCTGGGATTACGAAGATCTCGCTGAGATGGTCGACATGGACGCCGTTGCTGCATTCCGCAAGCGCGCTCTGAATCCGGAGCATCCCGTTATGCGCGGCAGCCACGAGAACGACGACATCTTCTTCCAGCATCGTGAAGCATGCAACTCCTACTACGAAGCACTTCCCGCTATCGTTGAGAAGTACATGCAGAAGGTCAATGCAAAGCTCGGCACTGACTATCAGCTGTTCAACTACTACGGCGCCCCCGATGCTGACCGCGTCATCATCGCCATGGGCTCCATCTCCGACGTGACTGAGGAAGTCATTGACTACCTCAATGCAAACGGTGAGAAGGTCGGACTTGTCAAGGTCCGTCTGTACCGCCCGTTCTGCGCTGACAAGCTCATTGAAGCGATCCCCGCAACAGCCAAGAAGATTGCTGTTCTTGACCGCACCAAGGAGCCCGGCTCTCAGGGCGAGCCTCTCTATATGGACGTTGTTACCGCTCTCGCAAACGGCGGCAAGAACGATGTTTGCATCATCGGCGGCCGTTACGGTCTGGGCAGCAAGGATACCGCTCCCGCTTCTGTTTTCGCTGTTTACAACGAACTGAAGAAGGACGCTCCCAAGCGCCAGTTCACCATCGGCATCGTTGACGATCTGTCCAACCTGAGCCTGGAAGAGCCCAAGGAAGTTCCCAACACCGCTGCAAAGGGAACCATCGAGTGCAAGTTCTGGGGTCTCGGCGGCGACGGAACCGTCGGTGCAAACAAGAACTCCATCAAGATCATCGGCGACTATACCGACAAGTACGTGCAGGCATACTTCCAGTATGACTCCAAGAAGACCGGCGGTATCACCATCAGCCACCTGCGCTTTGGCGATCAGCCCATCAAGAGCCCGTACTACATCAACAAGGCTGACTTTGTTGCCTGCCACAATCCTTCCTATGTCATTAAGGGCTACAAGATGGTCAATGATGTCAAGCCCGGCGGTATCTTCATGATCAACTGCCAGTGGACTCCGGAAGAACTTGACAAGCATATGCCTGCCGAAGCAAAGCGCTACATCGCCAAGAACAACATCCAGCTTTATACCATCAATGCCATCGACCTCTGCCAGCAGATCGGCATGGGCAAGCGCACCAACACCACCCTGCAGTCTGCGTTCTTCACTCTTGCAAAGGTTATGCCTCAGGAAGAGGCCATCCAGCACATGAAGGATGCCGCCACCAAGTCCTACCTGAAGAAGGGCCAGGATGTTGTTGACATGAACCACAAGGCCATTGATCTCGGCGCTACCGCGTTCGTGAAGATTGATGTTCCCGCCAGCTGGGCTGATGCAGTTGACGAGCCCAAGACTTCCGAACTCAAGGGCGAAGCCAAGCTTGTCAAGCAGGTTTCCACCATTCTCGAGCCTGTCGGCAAGATGGATGGCTACAGCCTGCCGGTCAGCGCTTTCGCAGATCATGCAGACGGCACCTTCTATCAGGGCGCTGCTGCCTATGAGAAGCGCGGCGTTGCCGTTACCGTTCCCACCTGGGATTCCAGCAAGTGCATCCAGTGCAACAACTGTGCTTATGTCTGCCCGCACGCCACCATTCGTCCCTTCGCTCTGACCGAGGCGGAAGCTGCCGCTGCTCCCGAGGCTGCGAAGATCGTTGCTGTCAAGGCCGGCAAGGGCAAGGGCGTCTACTCCTACACCATGGCTGTTTCTCCCATGGACTGCATGGGCTGCGGCGTCTGTGTCGGTGTCTGCCCTGTCAAGGCTCTGACCATGGTCCCGCAGGAGCAGGAAGCTGCACAGCAGGAAGTCTTCGACTACATGGTCGCAGAAGTTTCCGAGAAGAAGGATATGCAGGATCTCACCGTCAAGGGCAGCCAGTTCAAGCAGCCCCTGCTCGAGTTCTCCGGATCCTGCGCAGGCTGCGCCGAGACTGCATACGCCCGACTTGTTACTCAGGTCTGCGGCGACCGTATGTATGTTTCCAACGCGACCGGCTGTTCGTCTATCTGGGGCGGCCCGGCTGCTACCAGCCCCTACACTGTCAACAAGGAAGGCCGCGGTCCTGCTTGGGCCAACTCCCTCTTCGAAGACAACGCTGAGCATGGTCTGGGCATGTATCTGGCCCAGAAGACCATCCGCGCAGAACTGATTTCCAAGCTCGATGTCATGGCTTCCAATGAGCATGCAACCGAAGAGATGAAGGCTGCGATTGCTGCATTCAAGGATACCGTCAACGACGGCGAAGCAAACAAGGCTGCTACTGAAGCGCTGATTCCGCTTCTTGAGAATGCCGCTGCGCATGGCTGCCCGATTGCTCCCACCATTCTCGCCAAGAAGGAATATCTGAACAAGAAGTCCGTCTGGATCTTCGGCGGCGACGGTTGGGCATACGATATCGGCTTCGGCGGCCTGGATCACGTCCTCGCTTCCGGTGAAGATGTCAATGTCTTCGTATTCGATACCGAAGTTTACTCCAACACCGGCGGACAGGCTTCCAAGGCTTCCAACATCGGTCAGGTTGCTCAGTTCGCAGCTGCCGGTAAGGAAATCAAGAAGAAGTCCCTTGCTGAGATCGCAATGAGCTATGGTTATGTCTATGTTGCACAGGTTGCCATGGGCGCCAACCCCGCTCAGACCATTAAGGCGATTGCCGAGGCAGAAGCTTATCACGGTCCGTCCCTCGTCATCGGCTACTCCCCCTGCGAGATGCACTCCATCAAGGGCGGCATGACCAACTGCCAGGCTGAAATGAAGCGTGCTGTTGAATGCGGTTACTGGAATATGTTCCGCTTCAATCCCGCTGCCAAGGCAGAAGGCAAGAACCCCTTCACGCTCGACAGCAAGGAGCCCGCTGGCGGCTATCAGGAGTTCCTGATGAACGAAGCTCGTTATTCCCGCCTGACCCGCGAATTCCCGGAGCGTGCTACCGTTCTGTTCGCGAAGTCCGAAGAAGCTGCTAAGGAGCGCTACGAGCACCTGATGAAGCTGAAGGCTCTCTACGAGTAATTCCCCTATCCGTTCTCATACGGGTAACGTTCCGCCCGATGCATGGCAGTTTATGTCATGCATCGGGCGGATTCTTTTTTCTGACTGCATTGACCGTTTTCCATATTGGATGTAAAATAGTATCAGCAAAATGCCAATTAATTCAATCCCTGGAGGTAGCAATATGAATCTGACCTTCTTAGGTGCCGCTCATGAGGTAACCGGCAGCTGCTTTCTTCTGCAAGCCTGCGGGAAACGAATTCTGATCGACTGCGGATCGGAACAGGGCCGTGATATTTATGAAAATCCGGATCTTCCAGTTGCTCCCGGAATGATTGATGCTGTTCTATTAACGCACGCGCATATTGATCATTCAGGCAGGATTCCCCTGCTTGTGAAACAGGTATACCGTGGACCTATTTATTCCACGGACGCAACCTATGATCTCTGTGGTATCATGCTCCTTGATTCAGCTCACATTGCTGAATCCGAAGCCGAATGGAAAAACCGGAAGAGCAAACGTTCCGGTAGCAATCAGATCGCTCCCCTGTATACAGTTGAAGATGCGCAGTCTGCCCTGAATCAGTTTCAGCCCATCGCGTATGAAACGGACAAAGAGATCTTTGGAGGAATCGTCATTCGTTTCACGGATGTGGGTCATCTGCTCGGCAGTTCTTCCATTACAATCACTGTAACGGAAAACCAGGATACCAAAAAGATCGTCTTTTCCGGAGATATCGGAAATCGGGATATGCCGATTATCAAGGATCCGAAATATCTGACCAACGCAGACTATGTTGTCATGGAATCTACCTATGGGGACCGCACCCATGGCGAACGTCCCGACACAGTAGTGGAATTAGCCAAGATTATTCAGAGGACCTTTGACCGCGGCGGCAATGTGGTTGTCCCCTGTTTCGCTGTCGGCCGCACACAGGAGATGCTGTATTATCTCCGTCAGGTGAAAGAACGGGATCTCGTAAAAAATCACGGAATCTGGCCGGTCTATATGGATTCTCCGCTGGCTGTAAGCGCTACCCAGATCGTAAATGAAAATTATGCCGAATGTTTTGATGAAGAAGCTATGACGCTTGTCAAGTCCGGCATTAATCCGCTCTCCTTCCCCGGTCTGAAGCTTGCTGTGAGCAGTGAGGAATCCAAACTCCTCAACACAGATCCTATTCCGAAAGTGATTCTGTCAGCCAGCGGTATGTGCGAAGCAGGCCGAATCCGACATCATCTCAAGCATAACCTCTGGCGGCCGGAAAGCACGATCCTGTTTGTGGGTTATCAGACGGAAGGCACACTCGGAAGAATCCTTGTAGACGGTGCGAAAAATGTCAAGCTGTTCAACGAAACAATCGAAGTCAACGCAGAACTGATTGTTCTTCCGGGCATGTCAGGACATGCGGATGATCAGGGGCTGCTGCGCTGGGCAGGCGCTTTTAACCCGAAGCCGAAAAAGGTTTTTGTCGTACACGGTCAGGATACCGTGACAGATCTGTTTGCTGCCCGTTTATCGGACGAACTCGGACTGGATGCTGTCGCTCCCTACCCTGGTGCAGTATTTGACTTCAATCTGGGTATCTTTACAGAGGAAGGCATTCAGGAACGGATTGACAAAGTGCGTGAAACGGAAGGCGGGAAACGTCAGAGCGCACTGTATGACCGCCTTGTTGTCAATATGGAGCGTCTTTCAAAGATTGTCGAGTCAAGTTCCGGCTTGAGCAACCGGGAACTGCAGAGCATGGTGGATTCCCTGGATACTCTGTGTCAGAAATGGAAAATCGAGAAGGAATAAAGCAGTCTTTTTGATCTATAAAAGCCAGGCAGGACAGAGTTTCCGATGCTTCAGAAGCTCTGTCCTGCCTGATTCTATACAGTTGGTATTGATATGATTATTCCCACGTGCTCCATTTTTCCGGGCAGTAGCCTACTGTTGCCTTTTTACCGTTCCTGACAATCGGCGTCTTCATCAGTTTTGGATTTTCAAAAACCTTATCCTTCTTCTGCTCTTCCGACGCAAGATGCCGCAGAAGCTCGACCTCGTCACTTTTGCTGTCCCAGTCAACCAGCCGGTCAATTCCGCCGACGGCACGAACTACAGAGTCAAACTCACCGCCTGACATGCCGAATTTAATCAGATCAATCTTCTGAATCTTAATTCTTCGTTCAGAGAAGTATCGCTCCGCTTTCTTCGTGTCAAAACACTTGTTTTTTCCAAATATCTGAATATTCAAACCCGATCCCTCCGGAAATTCAGCAGATTACTTATTGACATTTTATCCTATTTGAAGCAAACTGAAAAGAGAAATTTTCAGGCTTCGGCCTGATTAGGAGGCTGAAACCATGATTTCTGACAAAATGAAAAAACTCTCAGCGGGAAAGTCCGCAATCCGCGCCATGTTTGAGGATGGAAAAAAGCTCGCTGCGGAATTTGGCGCTGAAAATGTTTACGATTTCTCTTTGGGAAATCCAAGCGTTCCCTCCCCGGACGCAGTAAACAAAGCTGCAATTGACATTCTCGAGAATGAAGACAATATCTTTGTCCATGGCTATATGTCCAATTCAGGCTATGAGAGTGTCCGTCAGGCGGTCGCAGATCATCTCAACGAAACATTTGGAACGCACTTTGGTCTTAAGAACATTCTTATGACTGTGGGTGCTGCCGGCGGTCTGAATGTGATTCTGAAAACACTTCTGAATCCCGGTGATGAAGTTCTCACTTTTGCACCCTATTTTGCAGAATATGGAAACTACGTTCTCAACTATGACGGTGTTCTGATTGCTGTTTCTCCGGATACGGAAACATTCCAGCCGAATCTTGCCGAGTTCGAAGCGAAACTCACAGCAAAAACAAAAGCAGTCATCATCAACACGCCGAATAATCCCACCGGTGTTGTGTACTCGGAACAGACCATTTGTGCCATTGCGGATATTCTGAATCGGAAACAGGAAGAGTTCGGAACATCCATCTATCTGATTTCCGATGAGCCCTATCGTGAACTTGCATATGACGGTGTCGAAGTTCCTTATCTGACCAAGTATTACCGCAATACGATCGTCGGCTATTCCTGGAGCAAGTCTCTTTCCCTTCCGGGTGAACGAATCGGATACCTCGTAATGCCGGATGAACTTGACGGCAGCGAGGAGATCATTGATGCCGCCGCGATTGCAAACCGGGTAAGTGGTTTTGTAAATGCACCGAGTCTCATGCAGCTCGTTGCAGCTCGCTGTCTGAAGGAAAAGACGGATATCGAAGCATACAACAAAAACCGCGAGGCTCTGTACGGAGCTCTGAAAGAGCTTGGATTCTCGTGCATCAAACCGCAGGGAGCATTTTACCTGTTCATCAAATCTCCTGTTCCCGATGAGAAGGAATTCGTTGCATACGCCAAGAGTCTCCGGCTTCTGATCGTACCCGGTTCCAGTTTTGCCTGCCCCGGTTATGTTCGTGTTGCATACTGCGTGAGTTATGATACCATTCAGCGTTCTCTTCCCTCCTGGAAGGCGCTTGCAGAGCACTACGGTCTCTGATCTGACGTTACGGCAATGACCATTCTCTATTCTGATCCTTCCACTCTTGTATGTGTAAAGCCAGCCGGTATAAATTCGACCGATATACCGGGCGGGCTTCCGGATCTTGTCCGTCAGGAGCTGAATGATCCGAACGCAGATTTGCGGACTGTTCATCGTCTTGATCAGGTAACCGGCGGCATCATGGTTCTCGCAAAAACCTCTCAGGCTGCTTCCGAGCTCTCCAGGCAGGTGCGGGAAGGATTGTTTCAGAAAGACTATCTAGCAATTTGTCATTTCCGGCCATCGGAAGATGACGGCGTGTTTCAGGATCTGCTTCTTCGGGACCCTGCTGAGCGGAAATCCCATGTTGTGAAAGCACCCGGCAAAAATGTTCAGGATGCGAAGCTGGAATACCGTCTTATTTCCAGGAATGAAGGATTAAGTCTGATCCGTGTGCATCTGCTGACCGGAAGGACCCATCAGATTCGAGTGCAGTTCTCTTCACGCGGTCTCCCCCTTTATGGTGACAGGAAGTACAGCCGCTTTCCGGATCCCGGTCCGCTCGGACTTTGGTCATTTCGAATCAGCTTCGAGCATCCTGAAAGCGGGCAGATGATTTCCTTTGTTTCCCGACCGCCCGAAACCGAACCGTGGAACAGATTTCCCGCGATCTCTGATTTGTAAGCAATAAAACCGCCGGCGATTTAAGTCGCCGGCGGTTTTATTGCATGATTCAGAAAGAATTATTCGTCGCTCTCTTCTTCGTCGTCCTCATCGAACTCGAATTCAAGATCTTCCCCGCAATTCGGACACTTCATGCTTCCTTCTTCCAGAATAATCTCGGGAATCTCAATGGTGTCGCCGCAGGTAGGACAGGTCACTTCATAGATGACTTCATCGTCGCCGAAATCGTAGTCATCGTCATCATCTTCGTCTTCGTCGTCTTCCTCGTAGTCCTCGTCTTCGTAATCCTCATCGTCATCTTCATAGTCGCTCATAGAACGGCCGAAGGGAAGATAGTCATCATAGTCATCTTCCTCATCGTCATCATCATAGTCATCGAGCTCATCAGAAAGATCATCCAGAGTTTCATGAATTGCATCAAGCTCATCTTCCATGGAATCCATCTCGTCATTCAGGCATTCTACCACATCATTGATGTCTTCCACTTCAAGTGCGATGTCGCCGAGCATGTCAATCACAGCATTGAGGATTTTGGACTCTGGCGTATCACTTCCAAGATTCAGGCCGTCACGAAGGCCCTTCAGGTAAGAAGCTTTCTCATTCAGTGTCATAACGGTTCTCCTTTAAGCTTTGGAGCGGCCCAGATATTCTCCGGTACGGGTATCGATGGAAATCTTGTCACCTTCATTGATGAACAGTGGAACCTTGATTTCGGCACCGGTCTCAACGGTCGCGGGCTTGGTTGCGTTGGTCGCAGTATTACCGGCAAAACCGGGATCCGTGGCGGTGACAACGAGATCAACGAAGTTGGGAGCCTCGCAGCCAAATACGTTGCCCTTGTAGGACAGAATCGTGCAGGTGTCGTTTTCCTTCACAAAACGGAAGCTGTCGTCAAGAACTTCTTCATTCACAGGAACAAGCTCATAAGTCTCGGGATCCATGAAGTAGTAAAGTCCACCGTCATTATAGGAATACTCCATCTTTTTGCGCTCAACATAAGCAGTGGGATACTTATCATTGGGGTTAAACGTGGTTTCAGTAACGCCGCCTGTGATGACATTCTTCATCTTTACGCGGACAAAAGCTGCGCCTTTGCCGGGCTTGACATGCTGAAACTCCACAATCTGCATGACCTTACCGTCAAGTTCGAAGGTAACGCCGTTCCGAAAATCGCTGACAGAAATCATTGGTATCTCCTCCTCAGTAGTTCCACCAAAAACGGCGGTATAGTCCAATTGTTTCTAACTGCTCTTGCTCCTCATATTCTAATGGAACAAGCTGTAAAATGCAAGAAAAAAATCATTCCAATGAGGCTGATCAGCCGATAATCAGCAATTCCTTGGGTGACTTTGTAATGTCAATGACGCCATTCTCCTCAAAGATGACAACATCTTCAATCCGGACGCCGAACTTACCGGGAAGATAGATGCCAGGTTCTGCGGAACAGACGGCATGAACAGGCATGGGGTCTTTTCC
>JAEEGL015088636.1_pt1 | contig 16396 bp, 11 predicted proteins | sample 9134231 | NCBI WGS metagenome assembly JAEEGL01 (sample SAMN16246548, study PRJNA631951) | gut metagenome | biome: gut microbiome; feature: rumen; material: fiber-attached | host: Bos | place: Iran: Karaj | collected 2018-10
GCTGATACTTTTATGCCGCGGCGAAGATATGTCCGGCGGAAGAAAACGTGATTCGATTCTTTCCGATGTATTTGAGGCGATTATCGGTGCCATTTATTTAGACGGCGGAATGGAGCGTGCCAAGAATCACGTGAACCGTTTTGTGCTTGACGGAATCGGCGAACGAATACTTTTTACCGATTCGAAGAGCATTCTTCAGGAAGAGATTCAGAAGACGCCCGGCAGAACAATCCGGTATGAAATGATTTCCGAAGAAGGTCCCGAGCATGACAAACGCTTTACGGTTGCGCTTTATATCGATGACGAAAAACGTGCCGAAAGTACGGGACACAGTAAGAAAAATGCCGAACAGCAGGCAGCTTACAGTGTTTTGAAAGAAATGGGCGTAAGCCGAAATCTATAAAGTAACAGGATAAAGAAATGTATTTAAAAAGTATTGAAATTCAGGGATTTAAATCCTTTGCGAATAAAATTGTTTTCGATTTTGAAAACGGTATCACGGGTATCGTCGGACCGAACGGTTCCGGTAAAAGTAACGTAGCGGATGCGGTTCGCTGGGTTCTTGGCGAGCAGCGTATCAAACAGCTGCGTGGTGCATCCATGCAGGATGTCATTTTCTCCGGTACGCAGCTTCGTAAACCCGTGGGCAGTGCATATGTTGCAATCACACTCGACAATTCGGATCATTCGCTCGCCATCGATTTTGATGAAGTAACCGTTGCAAGACGTTTGTATCGTTCCGGCGAAAGCGAGTATCTTTTAAACGGTTCCCCCTGCAGATTAAAAGATGTGAACGAACTCTTTTTCGATACCGGTATCGGAAAAGAGGGCTATTCGATTATCGGCCAGGGCCAGATTGACTTGATTCTTTCGAGCAAGCCCGAAGACCGTCGTGAACTCTTTGATGAAGCAGCGGGAATTGTAAAATTCAAACGCCGTAAAGTGGAAGCAAGCAAGAAACTGGAAAATGAGCGTGCAAACCTTGTACGTGTCAATGACATTCTTGCGGAACTCGAGCGTCAGATCGGGCCCCTGGAGCGCCAGTCCGAAAAGGCAAAGGTTTATTTAAAGAGAAAAGAAGAGCAAAAGACGCTCGATGTAAATATTTTCCTTCTTGAGACGGAAAAACTGCGTGCAAGCCTCGAAGAAGTCGAGAAAAACCGCATCATTTCCGAGAATGATTTGGAAAGCGCAAATCACAGAAACGAAACTTTAAAACTTGAATACGAAAAGCTCGAAGATATTCTTGAAGGCTTAAACAACGAAATCGAAGAGGCGAAGAATTCCCTTTCCGGTTACGAAGTAACGCGTGAAAAACTGGAAGGTCAGATTAAGCTTTTGGAAGAACAGATTAAGTCTGCCGAGAGCAACAAAGAGCATATGCAGACCCGCCTGGAGACTGTGGATGCTCAGATTAAGGCCAAGGAAGAAGAGAAAGCCGAGATCTTAAAGACCAAGGAAACGGCGGATTTAAATACGACCGGGAAAAAGGCGGAACGCGAGAAGGCAAAAGAGGATTTGATTGCATGCCAGAAGCAGATTGAGACCGTCAATTTTACCATTGAACAAAGCAAGAATTACATCATCGAACTGTTAAGCGAAAGAGGCTCCGTTAAGGCAAGTCTCGAACGTATGCATACGATGAGCGAACAAAAGACGATTCGCCTGTCCGAGTTAAACGCAAAGCTTCTTTCCGCGAAAACGCAGGAAGCAAAGCAGTCGGATGAGATTGTAACGCTTGAAAACAGCTTTAAAACCATCAATGAAGAGGTGGAGAAAAAGAAATTCGCGCAGATCAAGCTCGAAGAAGAAGTTTCCGCAATGCGTGACGAACTTGCTTCCCTGGATGCGAAATTACGCGACAAACAGGCACTTTTCCATCAGCAGAAATCAAAATACGATACCATCAACGACTTAACGACCCGTTACGAAGGATATTCCGGAACCATCCAGAAAGTGATGGAACGTAAGGAAGAAACCCATGACAAGGGTATCTGCGGCGTTGTGGCGGATATCATTCATGTAGAGAAGAAGTACGAAGTCGCGATCGAAACGGCTCTCGGCGGAAACATTCAGAATATCGTTACAGAAGACGAAAACACCGCCAAGAACATGATTGAGTACTTAAAAAAGAATCGTCTGGGACGTGCGACATTCCTTCCGCTTACCGCGATTACCAAACCGCAGGAATTCAAGAATCCCGAGTGCTTAACCGAACCCGGAGTCATCGGCATGGCATGCGATCTGGTGACACAGGATCCGAAGTATGTAAATGTCAGCAAAGCAATGCTCGGACGTATTGTTGTGGTAGATACCGTGGACAATGCGCTTAAAATCGCCAGAAAATTTGATTACGGCATCCGTATGGTTACCGTGGAAGGCGAACTCCTGGTTCCCGGCGGTGCCATCAGCGGCGGTACGTTTAAGAACAATTCCAATCTTTTAAGCAGAAGAAGAGAACTCGAGGAATTAAAGAAATCCGTCGAGGAATGCGAGAAAGACATTAAGAAAGCGGAAGATGACATTACTTCCTGCAAGGAGCGCAGAAACAAGCTTCGTATGGAAATCGAGCGCATGAAACTCGAACACCAGGAAGCATATCTTCGTTTGAATACCGCGAGAATCCAGGTAAATCAGGCGAAAGAGAAAATGGGCGATTTTAACCGTGATTACGAATCCATTCAGAAAGAAATTGCGGATATCAAGGGCGAGATGAAAGCCTTTGACGACGAAAAGGCTAAAATCGAGCAAAGCCTGCACGACAGCATTGTTGCGGAAGAAAAAGAAAACGAGAAAGTAAAAGAGAATCAGAAGATTCTCGAAGGATACCGCGAAGAAGAAACCGCGAAATTAAACATCGTTTCCGCATTTGACGTGGAAGTCGAAAAACTCGTTCAGAAACAGGAATTTGAGGCACAGAACTTAGAGCGTGTTCAGGGCGAACTCGATGCATCCTTAAAAGAAAAGGAAGAACTCGTAAACGGATTCGATTCTTCCGAAACAAGCATTGAAGAAAAGAAAGCCGATATCGAAGAAATCAAAAAGACGATTGAGGCTTCTCATTCCACACAGTCCGAGACGCAGGAAAAACTGAAAATCATGACGGAAAAGAAGGAAGAGTATGCAAACAGGCAGAAAGAATTCTTTACCGAGCGTGAGAAGATTACAAACCTTATTTCCGGTCTGGACAAAGAAGTATACCGCTTAAACGCACAGAAGGAAAAAATGGAAGAATCCTTATCCTCCCATACTTCCTATATGTGGCAGGAATATGAAATCACGCTTCGTGATGCGGCAGAACTTCGCGACGAAAGTTTAACCGATCTGCCGGCGATGAAGAAGCGCTTAATCGGCGTACGCGATACGATTAAGAAACTCGGCGATGTCAATGTCAATGCAATCGAAGAGTACAAGCAGGTTTCGGAACGTTATACTTTCTTACATACACAGCATGACGATTTAATCGAAGCGGAAAAAACGCTGGTTAAAATCATCGAGGAACTTGACGAATCCATGCGTAAGCAGTTCCGTGAACAGTTCGGACGCATTGCTTCGGAATTCGATAAGGTATTCAAAGAGCTGTTCGGCGGCGGACAGGGCTCGCTGGAACTTATGGATGATGAGGATATTCTCGAAGCAGGTATCCGTATTATCGCTCAGCCGCCCGGAAAGAAACTTCAGAATATGATGCAGCTCTCCGGTGGTGAGAAAGCACTGACCGCAATTTCGCTTTTGTTTGCAATTCAGAACTTAAAACCTTCACCGTTCTGTCTGCTCGATGAAATCGAAGCGGCGCTCGACGAAAGCAACGTGGAGCGTTTTGCAAGATACTTAAACAAGATGACCAAGGACACCCAGTTCATCGTCATTACCCACCGAAGAGGTACCATGACCAGAGCGGACCGCCTGTACGGTATTACCATGCAGGAGAAGGGTGTCTCCGCCCTTGTATCGGTAAGCCTTATCGATGACAAGCTTGACGACTGACGGAGGTTTGAATGAAAATCGCAAGCCTGATTATACATATTCTGGTCAGCATCTTATTTATCATCGGTGTGATTCTGCCTCTCGTAACGGGAGCCTTTGGAGAGGGATTTCTCGGTCCTTATGCCACAATCCGGTATGATACTTTTTTTCAGATTTATGCGATTGTACTGATCGGAATGGTCTGCCTCTTTGCTTCGGTGCTCAGTCTGGTATTCGGCCTGGTCGCTTTTGTGAAAAGAAAGCGCATTGTACCGTTTACCGTATTCGAAATCATTAATTCCGTTTACGGAATTGTGGCATCCGTATCGTATGCGTCCATTTTATTCACCGTCATCGGAAAAACCGTGGATTTGGGCCTTATGCTCCTCTTTATGGTTCCGCTTTTGTTTATCATTCTGATGAATGTCACGACATTTGTGCTTGCAATCATAAACCGGATTTTAGAAAGGTTCCGGCCGGAAGAGCCGGAGGATGAATTTATATATTCTTCACAGGACGGTACGATGTACAATCCCGAGTTTGATGAACAGTATTCTTATCAATTCGACCGGAGGTAATTATGTTCGGCTTTAAAAAAGACAAAGATAATGAAGAGAATAAAGAAAACATTTTAAATCCCGCACGGGAGGAAACACCCGAAAAAAAGGGATTCTTTGCAAGATTAAAAGAAGGTCTTACCAAAACCAGAAAGAATCTTGTATATAACATTGATACGGTGTTTAACGATGCCGAGACCATCGATGATGAATTTTACGAAGAACTCGAAGAAGTTCTCATCATGGGCGATATCGGCGCCAATGCTACCGAAGAAATTATTGCAAGGCTGAAAGAAGACGTTATTTCCGAGTGCGTGCACAAACCCGCGGAATGCAAAGCTTTGCTGATTCGAAGCATCTGGAAGCAGATGAGCGTGGACGAAGCAGAGTACAAATTCGAAGAAGAACAGTCGATTGTAATGGTAATCGGTGTCAACGGCGTCGGAAAGACCACTACCATCGGAAAACTTGCTTCGAAGTTAAAATCGCAGGGCAAAAAAGTAATCATTTCTGCGGCGGATACCTTCCGTGCCGCGGCAACGGAACAGCTCGAAGAATGGGCGAAACGTGCCGGTGTGGAAATGATTTCCGCACATGAGGGCGCGGATCCCGCTTCGGTGGTTTACGATTCGGTCGCCTCCGCGAAAGCAAAGAATGCGGATGTCCTTTTAATCGATACGGCGGGACGTCTTCACAATAAAAAGAACCTGATGGCGGAACTCGAAAAAATGAACCGTATCATCGACAGGGAATTCCCGAATGCGCATCGCGAGAATTTAATCGTTCTCGATGCGACCACCGGTCAGAATGCACTGAACCAGGCAAGGGAATTCGCTTCGGTAGCGCCGCTTACGGGAATCGTGCTTACCAAAATGGACGGCACCGCAAAGGGCGGCATTGCCGTAACGATTCAGTCCGAACTTCATGTTCCGGTGAAATATATCGGTGTCGGTGAGAGCATCGACGATTTGCAGAAATTCGATTCCGCAAGATTTGTGGATGCGCTCTTTGAAATCGACGGAGCTTCCGTAGCCGATAAAAAGCTGAAATAACAGGCTGCGCATTATATGCGCAGCTTTTTTATTTTAATTTGGAAATTCTTTATTCAGTTGTTGGACATTTGTTGGACAGGGCGTAATATATTGATATCGGTTTTGAAATAAGTGAATGATTCAAATCAGTTATATTAAGGAGATCAGTTATGCCGAAGAATTATTTTACAGAAGGAAAAAACGGATTAAACGGAGCAAAGGATCAGTATGATTATGCGCTGAGCGCATTTCTCGGTTATATCGATATGTTTGATCCTCAGTTGAAAGAGAGCACCCAGAAGTATTTTGCGGACAATCCGACTGCCGGAATTAAGGATGCTAAATCGGCCGCCAAAGCAGAGAAGAAGATGGCGGAATTAAAAGCGCAGTTGGATAAAATGCTTGAAACATCAGAAGGAAAGGTGAATCACTTTGACGGATATTTGTCATTTATTAATAAAATGATGGATACCAAAAAGGGCGATTTTTCCCGTGCCATAACCGAGAACGGCTATTTATCCAATATGATGCATATGGTTCACAACGGTCCGAAGAATCTGGATGAAGAGACCGTTAAAAACCTCGGGCCCGCACTGGCTCCGCTTAATAAATTCTTTTCCGGCCTTTCCTATCTTGTGGACTGTGAATATGAAAAACAAAAAGTGATGGAGAATTATTCTCCGGAAAAAGAACAAGATTATCTTATGAATGTCAGCGGAATATACTTCCAGATGATTCAGAATCAGGAAGAACTTGAAAAACTCGTTGACACAGAAGGGAAATCCCCTTACGATCAGTACCTCATGCAGCCGCTTGACGTGATGACGGGAAAGAGTGCGTCGAATGTTTCCGGCAGGCGCCAAAGCAAAAGCAGGATGGAGAATATCAAAGGTCAGTATGCAGCCATTCAGAACGGCTTCGGAATCTATGACCTTGAAATGTGCGGTCAGATTTCGGAGATGGCATTTCTTGCCGAAAGAAAGGTAAAGGAAATCGAGCATCAGCTGAAGCCTGAGATTCTTGAGAAAAGATCTGTCGGAATCAACAATAGAATTACATCTGCGAAAAATGCGCTTGAGGAAGCAAAAAAAGAAGTGAATGAAGCCAGGATGGCTTTGGAAATGCTTCGAAAAGGCAATGCGACGAAGGATCAGATTGAAAAGCAGGAGATTAAATTAGACAACCTCGAAAAAAATCAGCTTTTGCGTGAACACGAATACAATGCTGTCATGGGAACGCTTGCCGATGAGCATAATCGTACTGCGCAGCTTTCCAAATCGCTGGAAATGTATAAGAAATTGTCCGGCGCATTACAGGCACTCGATAAAAAGACAAAGAATACCAAAATCACAAAGCCTACGGATAAATACGTAATTTCCGATGCGTTTTATAAGATTCTGAATGAAGCAAAAGCTGTTCCCGAGATAGATAATTCGTTTAAGAAGAATATCGATACCGCTTTAAAATTCACGAAGAATTCGATGAAGTATGCAGGAATTGTGCCCGAAAACGAAGTTCTCAGCGAGGAAGCGAAAAAACACTATTTCAAACCGGAAGATTACAGGGATTATAATGCTTTGTCCTCAGTTAAGTCTGCTTTTAGCCCGCCTATGGGACTCAGGGATGCCCCGCTTTCGCACGGATTTGATATTTTTATCGATTTAAACGATAAGAGGACTAATAATAAAGAATTCCATGATACGATGGAGGATGAAATCGATATGCCCGATCCGGACAAATATTACCACGGTGTAATGAAGGGCAATATGTGGTATATAATGAAATATGCTTTTCCGGATGATAACAAAGAAGTAAGGGATCTAATTGCAGGTACCCTGAGAAAAGATTTAAGGATCCAGCAAAATGCATATACCAAGTTTATTGAATCCGATAAAGGATACCGGAATGATTTCAGAAGAGAGTATAAAGCAACCAGTATTGTTGCGGATGAATCGAAAGGATACATCATTCAGGCGATGACCGAACAGCCGTATGTCAATGTTTTCTTTACACATCTTTTTGCCGAGATTCCGGATCTTTATTTGGAAGGCTTCGATCCGGATCAGATCGGAAAAAACCTGCTGGAAAACGGAATTACAGAGAATCTGAACCAGTATATGGAAGCCGGAAAGGATATTATTCTTGCCGAGTATGAAAAGAATAGAATGCGCGAAACCGGATGGGATGCCAAAAAAGAGAAATTGTATCTGGCAAAACTCCATGATGCCGCGAAGCGCTCGGTTGAAAGTTTTAACAAGCTTTCCGCACTGGATACCGAAGTTCAGGAAACCAATTGGGGAATGGGCAACGAAATCGCGCATCTTACATCGGCATATACCAGCACGACCATGCGTGATGCCAAATCTGCCTTAATGGGCATGGAATGGGCCGTAAAAGGAATTGAAAACGGCTGGTCTTCGAAGAACCTTGTGGCATTTCAGCTCGGCGGAATGATGGAAGGCCTGGTTGAAAGAATGCGGATTAAAGCCGAAAAGAAAATCGAGGAACATTTAAAGGAGCGAAATGATAATCCGACTACAGAAGAGGAAATTGCAGAAGAAAAAGTAAGAGCTGAGAATGTTGCGGCATTACGAAGCAGGCTGAATGAAATCAGAGAATGGCAGGAAAACACGTTTAAACCGTTTAAGGAAAAACTTTGGGGAAGACAGATTAATTCTCCGTTGGATGAACTGAAAACCATTATAGAAATCAGAGAGTTTTTAAAGGAACAGTCCAAAAACCCTGAACTGAAAGCTCTGAACGTGGGTGGTTTCAATTTAAGCGGACATATTGTTAAGGATCTTTATGATGATAGCAAAGATACATTAATTCCCTTAAGCATTGAGAATTGTGTTCATGATATCAATGAAGCCGAAAAGGCGGGAATCGACCTGTTCGAACAAAAGAAGGACCCCGTCACTTTTACGATCTGCGATAAAAGCCATGAAATGAAAACATTTCTGGATGCCCTGCGAGATGAAGAAACCTTTAATAACCTTAATCAGGAGGAGCGTGACAGGTTGCGGGAACAGATGACGGCGGCATTTCTTCGCGATAAACTTTTGGACGGAATGAATCAGGACGCGAATCCGGAATATTTTGACTTTACACACCCGGATTATGCAACGATCCAAAGAAAACTGAATGATTATACGGCACAGTATGCAAACCGCCTGATGCAGATTTTTGAAGGCAGTGATAATAAGGAACTTGCTGATATTCTGGAGAACGGAAACTGGAACAATCTGTTTGCGGAAATGAAAGACAGAATGGCTGCCGAAGCATCCCGAATGAGACTGGATTCTTTTGTACAGGGCAGACCCGAGAGAAATATGAAGGATATTTCCATGAGTAATGCGATTACCAATCTGGAGAATTCACCGGCCAGATTCGGTTCATCAAGTTCGCTTTATAACGGAATCGTCAGTGATTTAAAAGAACTGGAAAAAATGCGATTAAGTCTCGGCGCCGAACTGATGGCGAAATACCGTACCGATTTTAAAATCATTAAAAATGTGGTAACGGAAAACGGGAAAGAAGTTACAAAGCTCGATTATGTACTTCCCGAAGATGTAAAGGTGGATGATAAGAAGTTTAAGAAATATCTTGATTTGCAGCTGGATGTAATGAACCGTATGGATCAGTATATTCAGGGCAAAAAAGATATCATTAAGAAAGAAGGCGGCGATCCCGAAAAGATTCAGAATGCAACGCTCCTCGGTGAAAACGGTGAAAGACGTTACAAATCCATGCTGGATGCGAAAAAAGCCCTGACAAACAGCATCAATGCAACAAAGGAATTCGGAAATAACGGACCGAGCGATTCGGAAAGAGTTCTGCTTCAAAAGCCCAATTACAACCTGCATCCGAAGGAATATAACACCGGAATAACGGCTCCGAATCGCGATAATTTTAAAGATTTACCGGAAGAATGGTATAATCGGGAAAATCTTAATTATGAAGAAGAAATGGAGGAGGCCCGAAAGGTATTTGTCGCTGAAGAAAAAGAGAGAATCTTAAGAGACGTTAAATACAATGTTTTGGAAGACTTCCGCGATATCGTTCACGAGTTTGACAAGGCTCTTGAAGAAGAAGTCGAAATCCGCCGCGGAATTGTCAATCAGCTGAATAAAATCAAAGCGATTGACGAGATCCTTGAAAAAGCAAATACGAATCCGGCGTTTAAGAAGGAATTTATAGAAAGCGGAAAGGCCGCCATTTTTGAAGCAAACCGTGCGAAGTATGAAGAAATGAAGAAATCCGTTCCGGCCCTGGAAGAGCAGCTGACCATATCCGCGGAACGTTCCTTCCTGCTCGAAGCGACGAAAGCCAAGTTTGTCAATCATAACGAAAAGATCCAGAAAGACCTGCTTGACAAGCATTATAAGCCTCTTATTAAAGAACAGGAAGAGATTACTGCCGAAGCAAAGCGGAAGTTCGATGAAATCGATAAGGCGGAAAGCGATTTGCGGATAGCAAAAGAAAAATACGCAGAAGCTGAAGACATCTTACAGGACATGATTGAAGAGTACGAGAATGCCAGGGACATGGTAGTACCGAAAGAGGGCGAACCTTTTAAGGCGCAAAAGGTTGCAAGACTTCAGAAAAAGGTTTTTGAACAGAAGGAAGCTCTTTTTATCGCAAAGAATACAATGAATGAGAAACAGTTTGTTGTAGATGATTTAAACGAGTACGGCAATCTGAATGAAAGAAAAGCTACTTACGATAAGGAAGCCAAGGCATTGGACGAGCTTAAGAAAAAATATGCGGCGGATTACAGAGTTACGGAAACCGGCGGAAATGTTCTGATTGCGACGCAAAAGATTTCTTTACAGGATTACTTAAAGGAAAACGAAGAGCTTCGCAAAGTATATGCGCAGCTTAAGGAAAAAGGTGTAAAACATCTTGAAAACTTTGACAAGCAGGTAATTCAGAACAATCCGTTCCGTGACAATTACAAGAAAACAGTCCTTGAAAATGCAAGGAAAGGTTATTATGACCGGGAATCCATCACATATGCGCGTGACACGATTCTGAAAAAAGCGGCGGAAGCAAATTGCAACAACAAAGAAGCGCTTGAGTCCGTAAGACAGATTTCGGAGGCAATGGGTTCGAAGCTGAATATCAATGAGATTGCCGAAAACGCCAAATCCTTACAGGCCGGCGCGGAAGCGGATAAGAACATCGAAGCGGAAGCCCCTAAAATGGGCGGCCCCAAGTTGTAAACAGTGAGATGCCCAAAGTTGTAAAACGGTACGAATAACTAAAAAGATAAAGCACCAAACGGGTGTCAAGAAAAAATACTTGACACCTGTTTTTTATTTTTGTATAGTAAACAGGTATGAAAGAAATCGCGAGACGTGCATTATTATATGATTTTTACGGGGAACTTCTTACGGATCACCAGAAGAAGGTATACGAAGATGCGGTCATGAACGATTATTCCTTATCGGAACTTGCCGAAGAATACGGCGTTTCGAGACAGGGCATTCATGATTTGCTCAAGCGCTGCGATGCGATTTTGGAAGGATACGAAGAAAAACTCGGTCTGATTAAGCGTTTCGGGGATTTAAAGAAGGTTGCCGATGAAATCCGCGTTGACTTGGACCGCATGGATAAAGCTCCCACACAGAAAGAACGCGACGAGCTTTGCAATCGTATGAAAGAGAATCTTTCATTAATCGAAACGATTTAATGAATGGATTATGGTGACAGGCATATATGGCATTTGAAAGCTTAACCGATAAATTACAAAACGTCTTTAAGAAATTAAAGAGCAAGGGCCGACTGACCGAAGAAGACGTTAAAATCGCTTTAAAAGAAGTAAAAATGGCGCTTCTCGAAGCGGACGTCAACTTCAAAGTCGTAAAGAACTTCATGAATACCGTACAGGAACGTGCGGTCGGAGAGGAAGTATTAAACGGCTTAAATCCCGGTCAGATGGTAATCAAGATCGTAAACGAAGAACTTGTAAATCTGATGGGTTCCGAGAATACGGAGATTCAGTACCAGCCCGGTCAGGCCATTACGGTTCTTATGATGTGCGGTCTTCAGGGTGCAGGTAAAACCACGACCACCGCGAAACTTGCCGGAAAGATGTTAAAGAAAGGCAAAAGACCGTTACTGGTTGCATGCGACGTTTATCGTCCTGCAGCGATCGAGCAGTTAAAGGTCAATGCCGAAAAGGTCGGGGTTCCATGCTTTTCGATGGGAGACAATCATTCTCCTGTGGATATCGCCAAAGCCGCATTGGAGCATGCTGCTAAAAACAATTACAACGTAGTCATCCTCGATACCGCCGGACGTTTGCATATCGACGGCGATATGATGGCGGAACTTCAGAATATCAAGAAAAATGTAACAGTACATCAGACACTCCTCGTTGTCGATGCCATGACCGGTCAGGATGCCGTAAATGTGGCAACATCCTTTAACGAACAAATCGGTGTGGACGGAATCATCCTTTCGAAGATGGACGGCGATGCAAGAGGCGGTGCGGCACTTTCCGTAAAAGCCGTTACCGGAAAGCCGTTGCTTTACGTCGGTATGGGTGAGAAGTTAAGCGACCTCGAACCGTTCTATCCGGACCGTATGGCAAACCGAATCCTCGGAATGGGCGATGTGCTGACATTAATCGAAAAAGCTCAGGAAAATGTGGAAGTCGATCCCGACAAAGAAAAGGAAATGGCTTCCAAGTTAAAGAAGGGCAAATTCGATTTTAACGATTACCTCGACAGCATGAAGCAGATGCGTAAAATGGGCGGCCTCGGAGCAATCCTCGGAATGATGCCCGGCATGGGAGTTTCCAGGGAAGAACTGGAAGGTGCCATTGATGAAAAACAGCTTGCGCATTTGGAAGCAATCGTGCTTTCGATGACACCCGAGGAACGTTCCAATCCGAAGATCCTGAATCCGAAGCGCAAACACAGAATTGCAAAAGGCGCCGGAGTGGACATTGCCGAAGTGAACCGTTTCATCAAGCAGTTTGAACAGATGCAGAAGATGATGAAACAGATGCCTGGCATGATGAAAGGCAAACGCAAAATGCGCTTCCCGTTCTAAAACGATAGTTATCTGATGAATCGTTGTTACAGACAACATTTCACGGACGATTATAAATATCACAAATAGAAAACAATATTTTTGGAGGACAAAAAAATGGCAGTAAAAATCAGACTTAGAAGAATGGGCTACAAGAGAAACCCGATTTACAGAATCGTAGTTGCAGATTCCAGATCTCCCAGAGACGGAAAGTGCATCGATGAAATCGGTACCTACAATCCCAACACCGATCCCAGTGAATTCAAGGTAGACGCAGAAGCAGCAAAGAAGTGGCTTGCTTCCGGTGCTCAGCCTACCGCAACCGTAGATAAAATCTTCAAGCTTGCAGGAATCGAGAAATAATCAATTGCAATTTTTGGAGGTGGAATCATGAAGGAATTGGTAGAAGTGATTGCCAAAGCTCTCGTCGACCATCCCGAAGAAGTTGTCGTTACCGAAAAAGCAGACGGCAAGGACATTAAAGTCGAGCTTCACGTTGCACCTTCCGATATGGGTAAGGTCATCGGGAAACAGGGACGTATTGCGAAAGCAATCCGTACAGTTGTCAAGGCTGCATCATCCAAAGAGGATGTTTATGTAGACGTTGATATTGTTTAGTATGGGAAGGCAGTGTAATGTATTTGCACTGCCTTTTTTAAAAATCATGATGAACGGTTCGGGAAGAGTTTCATGAAGAAGAATCAAAGATTATTTGTATGTTGTATTACATTTGTAGTACTTTTTGTCACAATATTCGGCGCGGTGAATCTGCGTGCATCCGCAATTGCTTATCTTGCGGATGAGTTTCTGGATATCGGAGTTTACAAAGACGGAAACGCAGAAGTAGTGAAAGACAGAGAGAATATCCATGAATGGGGCGGCATGAGCGCCGTTTTTGTGCTTCTCAGTCTTGCAAAATTGCAGGAAGACGGATTGATTGATCCGGATACTCCGGTTACGGATTATTTTCCGGAAGATGTAACTTCGGCACTTCGTTTCAGTTATCCGATAACTGTTAAGGATATTCTTAATCATACGACCGGTCTGCAGAATGCGATGACCGGACGCGTGATGCTGGAAGGAGAAAAATTCACGTCTTTATCGGATGTGTTAATCAATAATAAACCGAATCAGAATTTTAAATCCGGTGATTATGTATCCTACTCGGATTACGGAATCTGCCTGGGCGCTTATCTTGTAGAAAGCGTTAGTGGAATGCCGTATTACGAATATGTGCATAAGAATATTTTGGAGCCGCTCGGAATGGAGCATACTTCGATTTACTTCGATTATTCGGATTGTGAAAATGTTGCATCCGTAATGAATGCGAAAGCAAGCGTGAAGTTTGCATATTATCCCGCGTATTCCGCATGCGGAAGCATGGAAGATATGCTGATTCTGACAGAAGATCTGGTATCCGGAAAGAGTAAAGTTTTATCGGATGAATCCTTACAGTCTTTCTTCGGAGGAACTTTGAATTATCGCGGTACGGATGCGATTCGTATCTCATACGGTCTTGCGGCATATTACGAATACGAAAATACGTGTTTCGGGATTCGAAGCAGTAATTACGACGGAATGACACACCTTTATCTTTGCCCGGATACGCAGACGGCAGTCATAATCGTGGATCATAATCAGGAAGAGCCGCAGGGAATTTTTGTATCGAAAGAATATTTCGGCTGGGCGAAAGAATCTGCGGATTCGTTTTCCTATACCATCGGAGATATGGCGGGCTATTATATGAAAGCCGGTGCAACGATTCGCGGAAAGAGTACATTTCTTTCTTTGATGGACGGTGTGAATTTCAAAGCATGCGGTGATCACGGACTTGCACTTTCGTCCAATCCGTCTGTTCCGTACCTTACTCAGATTTCCGAATACGGTTTTCTGTCGGATGCCGGGGATGTCGGATATTTCTATAAAGATGCCGACGGAAATAAAATGATTCAGTATCCGACGCTTGATCTGGTGCCTTATCCGGGCGCATTGCCCGTGCTTCGGTTAATTGTTGCAATCCTTTATTATTTGTCGCTTATTTATGCGTTCGGAGCACTCCTTGCCGGTGTATTTTCCTTCATTTCAAGGAAGGTCAAAAAGGATCCGAAAAAAGCGCCTTCATTCCGTAAATATCATCTGATTGCCTGCTTAACGGTCCTTTTACACGGAATCGTTTTCACGGTAATGACGATGACACTGCTGATGGGGATCAATAACCGTATTGTTTCGATGTCCACAATGATGTTTTTCTTCGGAACGCTGATTGCGTTTATTTATCTGGTGTTCCTGATTCGTACCGGACGGCGCGAACATTGTTCCAAAATCGAAAAAATCGGATATTACGCAACTGCGGTTGCAGGGATTATAACCATCGGATTCTCGTTTTTGTTTAATCTGTTATTCTGACGCAGATGTCCGGGAAAGCATGTAGTTTTAGTTATAGATTTGCTTTAAATTTGGAGAAGTTTAATGGAAGAGTTTTTAATCGTCGGCACCATAACGTCCACGCACGGCATTCGCGGAGAGGTAAAGGTATTTCCCCAAACGGATGATCCGACGCGTTTTAAAAAATTAAAGGAAGTTTATCTGGATACCGGAAAAGAACGGATTCTTCTGCATCCCGAATCCGCAAAGTTTTTCAAGCAGTATGTGATTCTGAAGTTTAAGGAATTCAACGATATCAACGAAGTGGAAGGATTCCGGCAAAAAACATTGTACGTGGACCGTAAAAATGCTGTATCCTTAAAGAAGGATGAGTATTTCGTTGCGGATTTAATCGGAATGGAAGCGCGCACCGAAGACGGCTGTAAAGTCGGTATCATTAAGGATGTGATGCAGACCGGTGCGAATGATGTGTATGTAATCGAAAAAGAGGGGGGAGCAGAGCTTCTCCTGCCGGCCATCAAAGAGTGCATCTTGAATGTCGATGTCGCAGGGCGCATTATGACGGTGTTTATCTTGCCGGGATTGGAAGATTAATATGAATTTCTATGTTATGACCTTATTCCCGGAAATGGTCATGGGAGGGTTAAACAACAGCATAATTAAGCGTGCGCTCGAGAAGGATTTGATTCGGATTGAGGCAGTCAATATTCGTGATTATACGCTCGATAAGCATAATAAGGTTGATGATTATCCGTTCGGCGGCGGAGCCGGAATGTTGATGCAGGCGCAGCCTGTTTTTGATTGCTACAAGGCAATTATGAAGAATATTGAAAATGTAACCGGTAGTCCGGATAGAGACTTATCAAATAAGCCGCGCGTACTCTACATGTCACCGCAGGGGAAAACGTTTACGCAAAAGATGGCGCAGGAGCTTGCGCAGGAAGAGAATCTGATTCTTCTTTGCGGACATTATGAAGGTATTGACCAGCGAGTTTTGGACCGTATGAATGTGGAAGAAGTCTCCATAGGAGATTATGTTTTAACCGGCGGAGAATTGCCGGCTATGGTAATGGTCGATACGATTGCAAGACTGGTTCCCGGTGTTTTGAATAACGACGATTCCGCCGTGGATGAATCTTTTGCGGACGGACTTTTGGAATATCCGCAATATACGCGTCCGGAAGAGTGGGAAGGCATGAAAGTTCCCGAGGTTTTGCTTTCGGGCCACCACAAAAACATTGCGACCTGGCGCCGTGAGCAGGCAATCGAAAACACCAGGCTTAAGCGACCGGATTTGTATGAACGGTTTCTTGAGGATGAAAAGAAAAAACCATGATAGAATCCATCTCTCTAAGTAAAGAATTCACGCGTCCGATTAAGAAAACGGACGGCAATAAGGCTCTTTTCGGTAAGAAA
>JAEEGL017248353.1_pt1 | contig 16396 bp, 11 predicted proteins | sample 9134231 | NCBI WGS metagenome assembly JAEEGL01 (sample SAMN16246548, study PRJNA631951) | gut metagenome | biome: gut microbiome; feature: rumen; material: fiber-attached | host: Bos | place: Iran: Karaj | collected 2018-10
TAAACAATAGTATTCTGGATTGTCGCCTTCAATAAAAAAAAGGCCCCGGCTTGTTTTAAGTCAGAGTCTTTTTTATGTCTCGCTTACAGAAAATTACAGCGGAATATTTCCATGTTTTCTGCGTGGAATGTCGTTCTGGGATTTTCCTTCAAGGAATTCGAGTGAGCGTGCCACACGTTCGCGGGTATCTTCCGGATTGATGATTTCACTGATGTAGTCTCTCTTTGCCGCGACATCAGGAGTCATTACCGTGTCCTTGTATTCCTGTGACTTCTGTGCGACGAGCGCGGCCTGGGCTGGATCTTTCATTTCCTTTGCGTAAAGGATTCCAAGCGCACCTTCTGCACCCATGACTGCAATTTCGGTTTTTGGCCATGCGTACACAAAATCAGCACCGAGATGCTTTGAACACATTGCGATGTAGGCTCCGCCGTATGCCTTGCGTGTGATGACCGTAATCTTCGGAACCGTTGCCTCTGAATATGCGTAAAGCACTTTTGCTCCGTGGCGGATGATTCCCTTCTGCTCTTCCTCTGGACCCGGGAGGTAGCCTGGAACGTCAACGAAAGTGACAAGCGGAATGTTGAAGCAGTCGCAGTAGCGTACAAAACGCGCAATCTTGTCGGATGCATCGCAGTTCAAAAGTCCACCGAAATAACCCGGGTTGTTTGAAACGATACCGACGGTTTTTCCTTCAATCTTTGCAAATCCGACGACTGCATTACCGGCAAACTCAGCCATGACTTCAAAGAACGAATCTTCATCAACGACGCAATTGATTACGCTGCGGATATCGTATGGCTTTTTGCTTTCTTCCGGGATGACTTCCTGAATTTCCTTTGCCTTCTTTTTTGCATCGAACTTGAATTTTTCGTTTACTTCAAGCTGCTCGCCGTAGTAGTGCGGGATGTAATCCAAAAGCTTGCGGACTTTTTCATAACATTCGTTTTCATTTTCACAGCGGTAATGTGCAACGCCTGATTTCTGTGAGTGAATTGCGGCTCCTCCCAAATCTTCGCTGGTGATGTCCATGAACATGACCTGCTTTACGACTTTCGGACCGGTTATGAACATTTCGGAAATCTTGTCGATTGTGAAGATGAAATCTGTAAGTCCCGGAGAATAGACTGCTCCACCGGCACATGGTCCTGCAACTATTGAAATCTGCGGAATGACACCGGATGCCTGCACGTTTTCATAAAAAATGTTTCCGTATCCGCAAAGTGCATCGACACCTTCCTGAATGCGCGCTCCACCTGAATCATTGAGACCGATGATTGGGCATCTGGCTTCTATTGCTTTTTTTGTCAGCTCGGCAATTTTTTCACCATGGACTTTTCCAAGACTTCCGCCCTGGACTGTAAAATCTTGGGCATATACGGCAACTTTTTTTCCATTGATTTTTCCAAAGCCGGTAATGACACCATCGTAGGGAATATCCTTTTTGTCCATGCCGAAACTTGTGCAGTTGTGGCGGGCGGCTGAATAGATCTCAAAGAATGAGTCCTTGTCGCACAGCGCATTGATTCTTTCAATAGCATGAAGCTTCCCCTTGGCATGCTGTTTTTCAAGATTGTACTCTTTTGTCATCTGATACCTCTGGAATAAGATTTGGACAGCAGTTCTTTTTGCGTCCACATTGAAAATTGTAGCAATAAGATATTTTTTGGTCAATATGACAAAAATTGAAATTTTGTCAAAATAAGAATTTTTGGGGAAATTTTTTAAGTTTTTATAGGGATTTTATTCTGTACGCATGATATTGCAAGTGCCATATTTCAATTACCCCTGTTTTGAAATATAATTTTCCATACAGGGGTAATAATGTCTTGCTTCAAATGAAAAAAACTTATTTTTCAGTGAGTATGATGTTTCCGTCTTCGTCAGATTTTATATCCCACTTGTCATAACGGAATTCGTCATCCTTTATCAGCGAAGTAAATCCTGCCGTTGGTTTTAAGGTTATCTTTTTACTGTCTATATCAAACCAGCCATTTCCATGTCCGTTTTGATTTGCCGTATGAATTTTTACATCTCCGTTCTTATAAATTGCCTTTATATAAAGCCCATGCTTGCAAAAGTTTTCTACGACCTTTACAATATCTTCTGGAGCACCGCCTGCAAAAATACAGGTCGATGAAGCAATTGCCAAAATCACAGCAAATAATAATTTCTTCATGTTTCCCTCCCATAAATTATAAGCCCAAACGCTTGTTCATATTTTTATCTTACCATAAAAAGACTGAATGTCAAGTTTTTGAAAAGGACGCAACCATGGTAGGCAACAATTTACTCAATCTCTCTGTTTGGTATGTTTATCATCAGCAGTATTCCCAGAGCAAAAAAAACTATGCTTATCCATTGGGAGGTCGAGAGGGGACCGAAAAATCCGCGTGCCGAATCATCCCGGAAAAATTCGATTATGAATCTGCCGGTGGAGTATAGAATCATGTAGAGCGGAAGCTGGAGATGCTTTTGTCTGGAAAAGATTCCGCGGAAAAGTAAAAACAGGAACAGAATCAGGTCGAGCGCGGAACATAAAATCTGCACAGGAAATCTTCGGGTTCCTTCAATCAGTACAGAAAATCTTCCGTCGTAGGGGAAGCCGTAGCAGCATCCGGCAAAGAGGCATCCAAGTCTGCCGCAGGACTGAATCAATGGGGTCGCTGTAATCAGCAGGGAAAAAATTGGCGCGCGGGGAAGATGGAACTGGCGGCAGTAAATGTATGTTCCCAAAAAAGCTCCTGCAAGGCCGCCGTAAACGACAAATCCGCCGGAAAAAAGTGCCAGAAATCCATTTTCGCTGACTATTTGCGGAATCGATTTGACATTCAGAATCAGAAAAAGGATTTTCGCTCCGACAACCAGACCGAGAAATGCGTAGATGAACGAGTAGATTGCGTCCTGGATTTTTACGCGGAAGTTTTTGGACAAAAAAATAAGGACAGGACATGCAAGCAGAATCCCCACGAAAATGCAGAGGGAGTAGCTTGGCAATGACCTGCCCAAAATGTTTATGAACGGATGCATTGTTTTCCTATTGAACGCACTTTATGATTCCGCAGGCTGCACAGGAGACTATTGCCCCGACCCCTGTTGTTGCGCAAATCATGCAGGCGGTTCCAAGTCCGGAAATCAGAAGTCCAATCAGCGAAAAAATTACACCGAGGATTCCGGGGGTTGTCGTTCTTTTTTTATTCGCGCTGATTGCCATAAGAATTCCGACGGTCCCCAGAAGCAGACAGACCATGGAACCCCATCCCCATGCTGCGTTTCCTGCGCACGAAAGGATTCCAAAAATCAAGGAAACAACCGCGACTGTCATTGTGTTGTCGGTCGGAGTTTCGATTGGCCGTCTCTCCTGTGCGGAATCTTTGTACGGCTCCAGTTCTTTTGAATTTTCATCATTCTCCATATCTGCCTCCTAAAAAATCAGTGCCATATCAGCCAAAGAACGGCTGCCGCGGATGCTGTTGTGAGCAGTGTAAATGGAACTCCAATCTTCAGCCACTTTCCAAAGTTCATCGGGTAGCCTTCCTTTTTGACTATTCCCATTGCGACTATGTTTGCACTTGCACCGAACGGGGTCAGGTTTCCGCCGAGACAGCTTCCGACCAAAAGCGCGAACATGTAAAGCTCTCCGTTCACGCCGATTGATTTTGCCATTGCATCTGCGACAGGAAGCATTGCGATTATGTATGGAACATTGTCAACAAATCCGCTGATTAAAATGGACACGGCAAGTATCAGTATGAAGCCGATGAACTTGGAGCCTTTTGTCCATCCGGCGAGCACAGTTGCCAAATCGTTCAGAAGACCCACGGATTCGATTGCCGCAATGACAATGAAAATTCCAATCAAAAAGAAGATTGTCTCCCAGTCCAGCTCCTTCACAAGTTTTTTTCCAGATTTGAGCGAGCGTTCCTTGATTATGTACCAGACCAGCCCGATAAGACCAAGCCCCAGAACATAGCATCCATTTGCGAATTCAAAACGGATTTTGATGAAAGACATGACCGCAAGACCGATAATCATCAGAAGCAGGAGTGCGAACGGAAGCCATGAGATGACCTTTTCCTTTGCGACCTCAATTTTGTTTTTTCCCATCCGCGCGAATATAATATAGAAGAGAATACATCCGACGATGAGACCGGTCTGGACTACGAAGAAAATCGAGAGCCTTCCGTTGTGGACAAAGAAGTCGTTGAACGTGTAACCCGCATAGCTTGCGAAAATCATTGAAGGCGGATCTCCTACAAGGGTTGCGGTTCCCTCAAGATTGCTCATAACGGCGAGACCCACCATGAACATCGTTGGATTTTTGTTCAGCTTTTTGCACAGGGCCAGTGCTATAGGTGCCATGACCAGGACTGTCGCAACATTTTCGACAAAGATTGATATTATGCCCGTCATCGCGAGGATTGCGACCATTGCAAGTCCTGTTCTCGGACTTTTTTCGATGATTGAATCCGCTATTCTGGCCGGAGCTTTTGAGTAGATGAAGAGAGCCGCTATAATCATGCTTCCGAGATAAATCATCAGGATGTTCCAGTTCACCACCCCGTCAAGAAGGCAGTGCTCCAAAACGAAAAGCCGGTTCTGCGTCATGTTTTCCGCCACAACCAAATCCTGCGGCAACTGGAAAATGCTTCCGGGGAAAATCGCTGCAAGAACGATTATCGCGACAGCCGCGAGAGTTGTGAACAGAACTTTTTTGTCCTGCATGACTATGACAAGGGCATACATCAAGACCGCTATGCCAAGAACAATCCATTTCATGTTTTCCATAAAACTGTTTCCTCAAAATGTTTTCTATATTATTTCCATTATACCCAAAACCGCCGTGGGTGTCTAATGGAATCTTGCCCACAGTCAGGGCTTCGGCATGAAAACTATAGATAAAGTGCAACACATGAGCGGGTCCCAGTTGACGGCAAGAATCAAGTAAACCTCCCTAAAGGGTCCCTCCTTAATTCTTGCCTACGTCCCACTCCTGTGTTGCATAAGTCCATTGTTTTTATCATGCCGAAGACCTGTTGTTTTTAAGGGGAAGTTGTTGCCGTTCTTGCAGACCAATGTTTTTATGGAAATGTGTTGTTTTTTCATGCAAATCGGTCCCCCTCCAAACAAAAGTTTTCAGTGATTCGGCATCATTTTAAACAGATGTGCGGAACGGCATTTTTTGTTGAACATGTCGAGTCTAACAGTTTTGGTTCAACAGGCGGAAGCGGGGGGCCGGAACGAAAAAAATCTGCACAAGCGAAAGCGCAGGTATTCGTAGCGAAGCTCCGAACGAGCCTTTTTTCGGGACGGACACACGCTGGGAGCCTGTTAAAACATATTTTGTTGGACTCGACATTTTTAACCTACCAGAATCCGTTCCGCATAGATGCTATGGTTTTCATGCCGAAGCTCTGTTGTTCACAGGTCCTTTGACCTCATGGGGTGCTTGTGCTATAATCGGGGCATGAAACTTTGGATGAAATATGTCGTCGGGGTCACAATCGGTATTGTGGCTGCCTTGATTTTGCCGGTAAACAGTGTCCAGGGACAGGCGGTTCTGGATTTTATCTCCAACATCGCAATCCGCTTGGGACGCTACATGCTGATTCCGGTGCTGTTTTTTTCAGTCGCCACCGCATTCTACAAGCTCCGCGAGGAAAAAAAGACCCTCAAGGTGATGGGCTGGACCTTTGGAACCATAGTCGTGACATCAATTTTCCTCACGATTATTGGAATTGTCTCTGCATTGATTGCACTTCTTCCGCGCATTCCGATTTCAATAGAAAAAGTCAGCGAGGCTACGACTTTGGACCTGAAGTCGCTTTTGACCAAACTTTTCCCTTACTCGGGATTCGAGGTTCTTCAGGAGGGGGCATATCTTCTTCCTGTATTCGTGATTGCGGCCCTGCTTGGTGGAGCGGCGTCAACGGAAAGAATGTATGGAAAGCCTGGTGTGAATCTTTTTGATTCGATGAGCCACATCTGCTACAGGGTGATGAGTTTCCTTTCAGAGATTTTCTCCGTGGGAATGATTGCGCTGGTCTGCAAGTGGACTGTCGAATTTGTTACGCTGCAAAAGCTGAAGATTTTTATGCCGATGATTATTCTTCTGACCGTTGATTTGCTTCTCGTTGGTCTGATTTTCTATCCGATAATAACTTCCATAATCTGCAAGGAAAAGCGGCCCTGGAAAATTCTCTACGCATCAATCTGTCCGTTCCTTGTCGCATTTTTCAGTGGCGATACCAATTTGACCTTGGGCATGAGCATGAGGCATGGAAAGGAGAGTCTTGGAATCCGTCGAAGGGCCAATGCTTCAATTTATCCGCTGTTCTCGATTTTTGGACGCGGTGGTGCCGCTCTTGTAACGACAGTCTGTTTCATCCAGATTATACGCTCGTACATTCTGCTGGACCTCTCGTTTGGCACTGTGATGTGGATTGCTGGATTTGCGCTGCTTCTTTCGTTTGCGCTACCGAACCACCCGGTTGGCGGACCATTTGTTGCGATAACAATCATGTGCGCAGCCTATGGACCTAGCTTTGAGGCCGGGTATCTTTTAATCAAGGATGCCGCCCCGATAATCTGTGCGTTTGCCGCCGGATTCGATGTTCTTACGGCAATGTTCGGAAGCTACATAGTCGCATACAAAAATGAATGTGTGCAGCCAGTTGAAATTAAAAAATACATTTAATTAAAAAGGGGGTCCGATTTGGCCCCCTTTCTTTTTTGGGAAAACCGTTTTAAATGTTCATTGGCTGGTCGATGTTGTCAAGATACTGCTGGAAAGGCTCAAAGTTGAACTCGTCCATTCCATCAAACCAGTCCGCACCGTTTTTGATTTCATTTGAGAACATCGCCATGAATCCTGCGCAGGACGCGAATTCCAAAATTCCAAGCCCCATCGCAACCGCCGATGTTGCAATGCCGGCCACAGCTATTCCCGAATGATTTGTTTTGTTTGACGACACACCAAGCACAAGCCCGATGATGCCGAGAATCACGGACACGGGAGAAAGAATGTATGTGAAAAGTAAAAGAAGTCCTATAATCCCCAGAACCATGGAAGCGATAGACGCACCGGAAACTCCTTGTGAAACCTTGAGCTTTTGCTGGGCCACATGTATGTATGTTGGAGTCGGGGCCGGAGCCGGTGGAATTACTGTGGACCCCTTGATTTCGTATTCTATTTTTTCATCCGGATTGGCTGCATCCAATTTCTCGCTTTCATTTTTTTCTGGAGCCTGCATTTTGTTTTCGTCAAAAACTTCGTTGCCCTGTTCGTCCATTGTTTTCTCCTATTTCAATTTAGTGTATTGATATTTGCTGTGTGTTTTTACTGCTCAACCCCTTCAAGCATTTCGGTCAGAAGCGGTATCAGCTGCTTTTTTCTGGAGACTATGTTTTTCATGTAGTAGATGTGTTCGTCCTGAACCGGAAGCTGGATGACCTGCTCAAAGGCCGGCTCGCTTGCAAGGAACATTATTGAACTGAGCTGGGTTATGTCGGTGACAAGAAGCGCGTTGAAAAGATTTCCGTTTGCCTTTCTTGCGGCTTCAAGTTCGTCAAGGAATTCCTTTTTGCGTTTCAGGATTTCGCGGGTGGAGTCAACCTCAATCTGGCTCACGGTGAATTTCAGTTTGCCCTCAACATAATCCTTCATGTCCTGGTGGATTACTTCGTCCGCTGTTCTGTTTCCAATCCGGCTTCCGCTTTTTATGATGTCGTTTCCAAGCTGCTGTATGTCCAAATCCGCAATGCTGCTCAGGTATTCGGCGGTCAGAATGTCGTACTCGGTTGTGGTAGCCGACTGCAAAACAAGGGTGTCGCTCAGGATTCCGCACAGAAGGATTGCCGCCATGTCCTTTGGAATCGGCACACGGTTTTCGCGGTACATGTTGGAGATTATGGAACTGGTTGAACCGACCGGCTTGTTTATGAGCGTAATCGGATAGCGCGTGGTGAAGGTGTTGATTCTGTGGTGGTCGATTATTTCCTGAATCACATAATGCTCAAGTCCTTCGATTGCCTGGGTCGGCTCGTTGTGGTCAACCAGTATCACCTCGATGTTCGGATCGTGGAGCAAATCTGATTCGGAGATTAGGCCGATGACTTTTTCGTTTTCATCGACAACCGGAAGACATCTGTTCGGACTTTGTGCCAAAAGCGGCCTGATTTTTTGAACAGTGTCCCAAGGATGCACCGGCTTGATTTCATCGTTCGACATTGAGCTTACCGGGGATGAATATTCAATCAAAGTTGCGGTCGCCATGGTGGAATCGTGACCAATCAAAATGGAAACTTTTTTTTCTTTCGCAAGTTCGTGGAGTTCCTTTTTGACTGCGTAATCCTTCGTGATTATGAGTGCGCGGACTCCTGCTTCGATACAGGCTTTCTGGATATCCTCGCGGTCGCCTGTGATTACGACAATGTTTTCGCTTGCATGTTCGGTCAGAAGATTTTTGAATGTCTCAAGGTCGTCGTCTCCAATCATGATTGAGCATGGAAAAGTCTCTTCCGGATTGAACTCGACAATCGGCGTTGCGTTCAAAGTTTTTTCTATTAAGTGGAGGCTTGCCGTAAAGATTCCGTTGCGTCTTGGATCAAGGAGCTTAATCGATTTCAGGGCAAAAGAACTGTAGTTCAAAAATCCCTTGTATTTTTTTTCTGAATCAACGATGGGAAGTCCGTCGGCGTGGTTCATTTTTTCAACTGCTTCCCACAGCGAAAGATTCTGGTCAACAGTCTGGACATCGGTGTTCATGTAATACTGGGTTTTCGGAAACAGGTCTGGAATATAGACTGGCGGCTCCACATTGAAACGCTTGAAAATGTATTCTGTCTGCGGTGCAAGATTTCCGGCCCTCACCGCCATATACTCTTTTTTTCCGAGCAACTGCTTAAGACGTGCGTATGCCGTTGCCGCAACAATCGCATCCGTGTCTGGATTCCGATGTCCGATTATGTAAACTTTCTTTTCCATACTGTTGCATCCTCTTTTACGCTTGAAGGCATTTCAAGACTAGAAACACCTTCAATAATATTCTACAATAGATTATCACTTTAGGGAATACAAACCTAAATCAATAATTCTAAATCAACTTGTAGCACAGGAGCTAAAATGAATTCACTTACGTCACAGACTTACGACCCACGGAAACTTCCAAAGGACTTTGTAAAAATCTACGGCGGAACGGAGGACAGCGTTTCAGTTTTTTCTTCCCCGGCCAGAATCAACATAATCGGGGAGCATATAGACTATAACGGTGGAATGGTTTTTCCTGCCGCAATCAACAGATACCTTTACGTCGCAATCAGAAAAAGGAACGACACAAAAATCATCTACAACGATGCCCGCTTTCCTGGGACCTACGAGTTTGACGTGAACGAAACTTTTGTCTACAAAAAAGAAAACGACTACGCGAACTATCTGAACGGCATTCTTTCCCAGCTTAAAGAAAAGGGATTTTCGTTCCCATGTGGATTTGAAATCTTGATGGCATCCAACGTTCCAGCTGGCGGTGGCATTTCATCTTCATCTGCGCTTGAATGTGGATTTGCCTATGCCGTGAGCGAGACTTTCGGATTCGGAATCGACAGGATTGAGATTGCAAAGCTCGGTCAGATGAGCGAACACAATTTTATGAACGTCAACTGCGGAATCATGGATCAGTTTATAATCGCCGTGGGAAAAAAGAACACTGCCGTAATGCTCAACTGCGACACGCTTGAATATCAGTACGCACCGCTTGAACTTGGTGATTACAGATTCGTCGTAATGAACACGAACAAGCAGAGAAAACTTGCGGACTCCAAATATAATGAACGCCGCAGCCAGTGTGAAGAGGCTCTGAAGATTCTCCAGGATTCAGGACTGAAGATTACCGCACTCTGCCAGCTCACACCGGACGAATGGGAAAAATCAAAGGACGCAATCAAGGACGAGATTCTTTTGAAAAGGGCAAGACATTGCATTTATGAAAACCAGCGAGTAAAGGATGCCGTGAAAGTTCTCGAAGCAAAAAATCTTCCCGAACTCGGAAAACTTTTGAACGCCTCACACAAATCTTTGAAAGAAGATTATGAAGTGACCGGAATTGAGCTGGACACTCTCGCGGAGGAAGCCCAGAAACAGAAAGGATGCCTTGGAGCCAGAATGACCGGAGCCGGTTTCGGTGGATGCGCAATCGCCCTGGTCCACAAGGATTCAATCGACACGTTCATTGAAAACGTCCAGAAAGCCTACACAGAAAAAATCGGTTACGCAGCAGGATTCTTTGCATGTGAAAGCGGAGATGGAGTGAGCAGGTTTCTTGGCTGAAATTTAAATCGAACTGAGCGAATATAAAAACACCCCCGACCTCAAAAAAGAGACCGGGGGATTTTTTGTTGATGCGGGATTTGTCTTTACACCCTGAACTGGTCAATCTGCGTTCCGATTCTGTTGATTGAGTCGGTGACTTTTGTTGAGATGTCCGAAAGCAGTGCGCCTGTTTTGTTCATTTCTCCGGCTCCTACAGACATTTCGTTCATGCCGTCGCGGATTACGTTTGTTGCGTCCTGCAGGTTCTGGATTTCCTCAAGGATTGCCTGGTTTCCGACTGCCATTTCATGCGATGCGTTTTTGACTTCGAGCGTACTGTCGTTCATAAGTTTGAGCGCGTCTACAATCTGCTGGGAGCCTTCCTTCTGTTCCTGCATTGCGGCTTTTATCTGGTTAACAAGCTCATCGGTCTGGGAAATCTTTTCACCGACTCCGGCAAAACTTTCGGAACTTTCACGTGCCGCAACAACGACCGCCTCAATCGACTCGCTGATTTTGTGAAGCTCCTCGCTGATTTTGTGGGACTCCGCCGCCGATGTTTCTGACAGCTTTCTGATTTCATCCGCGACCACCGAGAATCCTTTTCCGGCTTCACCAGCATGTGCAGCCTCAATTGCAGCGTTCATTGCAAGAAGGTTTGTCTGGCTTGCGACATTTGTGATTGCGACGTTCGCATCCTGCAGTGCCTTGGACTGTGCCTCAATCTCCGCGACATGTGCCGAAACCCTCTGCTGTTTTGAAATACCTTCGTTTGTGTTTTTTTCCAGATTTCCAAACGATGCCGCCATTTTTTCAACGCTGTTGTTCACGGACGAAATGTTTCCAATCATCTGCTCAACCGCAACCGAGGCCTGCGCAACACCGTGAGACTGCGTGTCAATCATGCGCTCCAGACTGTTGATGTTTTCGGCAATCTCCGTTACTGCGGCGGAGGTCTGTGAAACGGAATTGGACTGGTGCTCAATCTGTCCGCCGACACTTTCTATGTTTGACAGAATCTCGGTGATGGAGCTTGCCGTGCTGTCAATGCTTTCGCGCAAATCAATCTTCACATTGGAAAGCTCGTCCTTTGAATTTTTAACGTCAGAAACAATGCCGTGAAGCTTGGCCATGAACTTGTTAAATCCATTGACCAAATCGCCAACTTCGTCCTTGGTGCTTGCGTTCAGTCTCTGCGTCAAATCCGCGTTACCCTCGGCAATTCCGTTGACCGCCACATCGACAGTTTTGATTGGCTTTACGATTTTTGTTGAAATCAATATGGAAATCAGCACCGCCGCAACAAGAACCAGAATCGAAAGTGCGACAACAAGCGTCACGTTTTTCTGGAGCTGTGAAAAAATCTCTTTTGAGCTTCCGACAGTCACCAGAATCCATCCTGCATCATTGCTTACAACCTGTCCGGCAATGTAATACCCATTCGGGGCATTGGTATCTATGAAAACCTTGTCGCTGAACTTGGACTTGTATTTTGAAAGCGACTTGTATTCATCAAAAAAGTTCACGTTCAGGATTTTGTCAAAATCATCGTTCGTAAGATAGTTTCCGTCTGCGTCAATCAAAAATGACTGGCCGCGCTCCGAAAGTTTTATGTTCCGAACCATGTCGTTCAGAACCGAAAGCTTTATGTCAACACCGACAGTTCCCGCAAAACTACCGTTCTCATGCCAAACACCGGTACATATCGACGTGACAAGCGACTGGGTTGGAATGTCCATGTACGGCTCTGTAATGAAAAGCCCCTTGTTGTCCCGACCGTCGGTAAACCATTTGCGCGAATATTTGTCATAGGAAGCATCGGGAGTCCATCCACCGCTGTAGTAGAACTGACCGCCATCGCTCATCTGGATTTCGTCGGCATAGTAGAGCGCGAGAATAGAAGGCTCATCGTTTATGAGGGTCTGGAAATCGTCCTGAAGTTTTTTCAGTTCAAGCTCCGTGTTCATAACATGGTAGGCTGTGTCCTCGACCATGCGCATTGGAGTATCAAGAAATGCGGCGACAGAAACGGATGCTGTTTCCATGTGGGCATTTGAAAGCAGACCGACGTTTGCCTTGACCTCCGAAATCTGCTGCCCCAGAATCGGAATTGAAATAATCAGAACCACTGCAAGAACCATTGCGCTTGTGGCTGCGATAAGTTTAAATTTAATGCTCTTCATAAAGTCTCCAAAACAAAAATGCCCACCGTCAACCCTCAAAATCGGCAGGCATTTTTTTTATAGATTTAAGAATTTTTCAGATTTATGTTTAAATCATACCACACCCCGCCCGATTTGGCAAATAAAAATATTTGAATCCAAATGGACGGGCTGCATTGGTAAAATCGGGAGACTTTTTGCTGTCTTGCCCACAAACTTGGTCAACCGGCTTTCCGGGGTTTCGGCTTCCGCCTACATTGCTACGCAAGCCACCTGCGGCCCCCTCCAATCCGGCGTAGAGACCACCGGGAACAGATTTTTATTTGAAAAAGTTATAGAACATGTCTATTGTTTTTCCCTTACGGTTATGGCCGGTGCAATGCCGGATTTCCAGTAATAAGAAATATCATAGATGAGCGGCTCGCGAGAATCGGGGTTGTTTACATACATTGTAGACGTTCCTTCTTCATAATCCCTGTGTAGCCGGGTGCGAAGTCCCCATGATGTTCCCTGTTTTTCATCATATAGCCATATACCATTTGCTTTTGCGTAATCTGTTCCTGTCTTTCTAAAAGTGATTCTCTCTTGCCAAGAGAACCCCAACTCTTTTGACAGAACCTCATCTACACTCAAAAGAAAAATTTTATCATCTGTATCTTCACAGACATACGGATCGGAGCTGTCTTTGGGGAAATTATAAGTTGTACATGAATACCTTGTACATTCTGCGTTGTTATCAATTTTTGTTGTAACTATTATGGACTGAGCCTCTTTAGAGAATGCGGATTGTAAAAAACCTTTGTCCTTATATCTTGTATCAAGTTTTGTTTTGTACCAATTCCCATTATCATCATAATTATCGCTCATAATCAAATTCCAATAATCGAGTCCATTTAGATATGCACGGATTTCGCTCTCCTTATAATTATTTGGGTATACAGTGGAGTTGTTTATAGTTCTCATAATTTTACTAGAATGCTCAGGCCTCGCAAAGAAAGCTTTTCCATCAATGACGGATTCTGAAATAAGAAGCTTTTTCCCTGATTCATCAGTTTTACCGACACGCCATTTTATTGGCTCAACCTTGAAGTATTGAAAACTGTTCTGAGCTTCCACTGCTATGGGTGTTCCATCGCTATATTTATAGCGCTCCGAGTCAAGGCTGTTTTCGTGGGGTTTATACATACCTTCCTTGCATTTGGCATAGTAGTTTCCATCGCTTCCGACAAAATAAAGCATTGCACCAACGAAAAGACTGTTACTTTCATCGATTGTCACTTTCTTTGATTTGATGGTTTGTGGCCAGTCCCCAAAATAAACATAAGTCGCTTTTTTTCCGCATGTTCCGTTGGTTCCTTTTGGAAGATACTCAACAGTTTCGTGGAATTTATATTTGACCTTGCTTTTGTTTCCGGAAACAAGTTTTAACGCAGGAAGAATGCCATCATTGTTACGGAAGGTTGAATCCCATATATCAGGTTCGGTAGTTGGTATGTAGCCGTTGACATAGGATATGCTGTCACCATTTTCATATCGGGACACAGCCCAAGGGGAGCGTAGCAGCCAGATGCCATAGTCTCCTGCATTGTTTGCAAGTGCATAGTCGGTTGCGCCGCGCTTCACATGGAAAAAATCATTGTATTTGGAAAGTGCCTCCTTTACACTCAAAAGAAAAATGCGGTCGCTGGAATCCTCACAGGCATAGTCATTTTTGCCTCCGTTTGAAAAGTTGAAATGGTTATAGATGTCCGTACTTTCCGCACTGTTGTCAACTTCTGTTACCGCAATCAATTTTCGTGCTTTTCCTGTAAAAGCCGTCTGTAAAAATCCTTTGTTTTTGAATTCATCCTCCAGAAATACCTCTGAGCCATTTTCGTCTTTCTTTTGATAGCTAAGTCCATTGAGATAGGCACGTATGCGGCTCTCGTTGTAATTGTTTGGATAAATTGTTTTGCCATCAATTAAGCGGGGACCTTGACCATCATAAAAGGAGATGCCTGCCATAAGAATTTTTTCGGGGACAAGAAGCGTTTCTCCAGAACTTTCATATTCCAGAACCAGCCATTTTATTGGTTCAACTTTGAAATACTGAATTTGATTGGCTTCTTTTTCCTGTATCTCATGGGACCAATATTGATCACTGCTGTAGTGCAGTCCAGTTTTGCTGGCATTTTCGGTGCATTTGGCGTAATAATTTCCATCGCTTCCGACATAATATGTCATATAACCAACTGTAATGCAGTTCTCTTCATCAATGGTAATATTTTTTTCCATGATGGTTTGTGGCCAGTCGCCAAAATATGCATAGTAGGCGGATGTCCCTCGGGTTCCGTCTGTTCCCAATGGGAGGTATTCCACTGTATCATGGAAGCGGTATGTTGCTTGCTTTTTGGGTGGTTGTTTTTGCTCATTTTCTTTTTTTGATGACTCATTTGCCTTTGCGGTTTTTGTGGCCTGCTCGTCGTTATAAAAAATGGCGTCCAATGATTTTTCAAAAAGAGTGGATATAAACTGTTCTGCCAAAGATATGCAGCTCGAAAAAAGGCCTGCAATTGCAATTGCGCTTGCGGATATAATAATTTTTTTCAAAATCTTCATAGCGTTCTCCAAAATTGTAACTCAAGAATTATACTTAAAAATCCACCCGGATGGATAACCAAGCGGACGGAACTCTTTTTATTATGTTTTCAAAATCGTTCTGGGTCTGCTCCAAATCAAGGTTGGCACGGGTCACATAAAGTGCGATGTCCTGTACGATTGTCTCCGGCTTTCCGTCTCTCCGTTGTTTGGACCATTTTTTTTAAGGTATGCTAAACTTTATTTTATTCTTCCATTATATCATGGTTCTGTAGTTTTTCAATAAAAACTTTTTTTAGGGTAAAAAATAAAAAAAATCCGCCCGGATGGATAACCAAGCGGACGGACTATCTTGCAAAATTAGTTTGCAGGATTTATTCTACTCAAGCTTTCCGTACATGAAGTACCAGTAGCCATAAGGTGAGTGCCATGTGTCCTTCAGGTTGTTCTTCTGGAGCCAGAAATCGTTGTAGTATGCGACAGGAGCCATTGCAGCGTCGTTCAAAAGAACCTGCTCGGCCTTGTGCATCCAGTCGAAGTGCTCTGCAACATCGGTGGCCTTTCTTGCGTTGTCAACAGCGGTGTCGAATTCCTTTGAAGAATATTTTCCGTCGTTGTTTCCGTTTCCAGTCTCGAAGAGGTTGACCATGTTTGAAGGATCATCCCAGTCATATACCCATCCGTTGCGGGCCACGTCAAAGTTTCCTGCGCGTCTGTCGGCTGTGAATGTCTTCCACTCCTGGATGTTCACAGTCATCTTGACACCAAGCTCTCCCCATGCTGACTGGAGATACTCTGCGACTGCCTTGTGGTAGCCGGAGTCGTTTGTCATGTACTCGACTACAGGGAATCCCTCGCCGTTCGGATATCCAGCTTCGGCAAGGAGTTTCTTTGCTTTCTCAAGGTCTGCTGCGTAGTTGCTTGTGTTGAAGTGAGGTCCGTAGGTCTTGTTTGTGACGTTCTGGAATGATGAAGCCGGAGCTGCATCAGATACACCTGGTCCTACAAAGTTGTCGGCAGGAGAATATGTTCCTGTCATAACTGTGTTTGCGACATATCCACGGTCGATTGCAAGAGAAAGTGCCTCGCGTACTTTTGAGTTGTTGAAAGGAGCCTTCTGTGTGTTGAAAGAGATGTAGTATGTTCCCATGATTGGCTCAAGATGGAACTCGCTGTTTCCGCGGAGGGTTGGAATCTCTTCGGTCGGAACGTCCTTGATCATCTGGATTTCGTCCTGGTTGTAAGCTGTGTAAGATGTGTTTGCATCCTCAATCAGGTGCCAGACGATTTTGTCAAATGTGATGTTTGCGGCATCCCAGTAGTTCGGGTTCTTCTTGAAAACAATCTGTGA
>JAEEGL010532504.1_pt1 | contig 16395 bp, 16 predicted proteins | sample 9134231 | NCBI WGS metagenome assembly JAEEGL01 (sample SAMN16246548, study PRJNA631951) | gut metagenome | biome: gut microbiome; feature: rumen; material: fiber-attached | host: Bos | place: Iran: Karaj | collected 2018-10
GAGCTGACTTTGTATTTGCCATTGTTACTTTTTTTAATATTTAGTAGTGGGTAGGAGAATCGAACTCCTATTGCGAGAATGAAAATCTCGAGTACTAGCCGTTATACGAACCCACCAAATCCGAATTGGGATGCAAAGGTAGAAAAAAGTTTTCAGATGGCAAAATAATTTTGCAATTTTTTACTCCGCCTTCTTCACATCCGCCCATTCGAAGGAATACAGAATCGACTCCACCTGCCTTAGATACTGGCGCTTGTCATATTTAGGCGCATATACAAAGGCCTCCAGGACGATGATGCGGTCCCCCGCCTTGTTATAGAAGGCGTGGGAAACGAACGGGCCGCCCATAAAGTCGTTGAATACTTCCCAGAATCCGCGGGTCTGCATAAAATCGCGGCCCTTGTAACGAAGCGACGTAACCGTAGGGGTAATCGCCAGCGAAGTGGTCATATAGGTATTCTCGAACTGGCCGGGAACGTTTTCCTTCATAATCTCGTTCCGCTTGGAAATGAGGCTCTCCATCGTGAAGGGCTCCCCCTCCGGAACAGGATAGGTATAGATCAGCAGGGCTTGGTTGGTGTACTGTTTCTCGTCCGCGATCCAGACGAAGTTATCCCGCTTGCTCTTGAGTTTGTAACCGCTCGGAACGTGCAGGATACCGCCGGTGATCTCCTTTACAGGCTCCCGGAGTGCTGAATTCTCGTAAAGGCGGGCATTGGCAATAATGCGGTCGCGCTCGGCCTGCTCAAAGAATTCCACCAGATTGCGGCCTTCCGCGATGATCTGATTGGCCGCTCCCTCGCGGTCGAATGCACTGATGCGCACAAGGCTCTGGGGACGCGCCCATTCATTCTTCGCATAGGTTACCTTCTCTTCCGTCCCCTGCGGGTTGATGTCCAGCAGGATGATGTTGCGGTGCACCTTAAACATATTGTTGAAGTTGCCCGGAGGAACGTTGGCCAGGTTGAATAGCGGCTCCCGCTGCGCAAGATAAGGGCAGTCGCCGGAAAGGAAGGTCCGCAGCGCCGTGCCGGGCTCTCCTTCCCAGGAATCCTTATCAATAACGACAATAATCTCACCGGCCTTGCCGCTCACGTTAGGGAGCATCTTCTCGCGGGAGGTATTCCGGCCGCCGCAGCCAGAAAGGACCATCAGGGCGGCAAGGGATAGGATAATATAAAGTAAACGCTTCATAGTTAATGTATTAATCTTGCAATATCATTACCGAAGGCCAGCACCATCAGCGCCAGCAGGAGGATCATCCCGATCACCTGTGTCACCGCGAGGAATTTGTCGCCGGGTTTGCGGCCGGTCAGCATTTCGAAAAGACAGATCACGATATGGCCGCCGTCCAGCGCCGGAATCGGCAGGAGATTCATCACCCCGAGCATAATGGACAGAATGGCCAGGAGGTAGAGGAACTGGTAGGAATTCCAGGTGGAGGGGAAGACCTGTCCGATGGCGATGAAACTGCCAACCGACTTGTAGGCCTTGGTCCGGGGGGTGAAAACCAGACGGAGGTCGCGGACATAGCCCGCCACGGATTCCCAGGTCATCTTCGCCCCGGCGGGAACCGACTGCCAGAAGGAATACTCCCGGCGGACCACCTCCGGCATCACCAGATAGACGCCAATCCGGCCCGCCGTATCCACCTGAAGCTGCACGGAAAGCGTATCCGCATCCCGCAGCATCATCGCATCGACAGTAGCGCCGGCACGGGCCTGCAGAACGGGCCGGGAATCCTGCAGATAAGGCACTGGGGTACCATCAAGGGTCAGAATCCGGTCGCCATGTCGGATATCCACTCCGGCATTAGGCGAATCCGTCATCAGCGAATCCACCACGAACGGGACGGCCAGGTCAAACATTCCCGGGCTACCGATCACGGCGCCGATCAGGCTCTGGTCAATATACACGTCCAATGTATCGCCCTCCCGCAGAACCGTCGCCTTGCGGACGTTCCGTCGGGCCAGGTCGATCTGCAGCATCGAGAAATCCTCGGGCGCATAGTCGTCGAAACTGAGGATCCGGTCACCGGTGCGAAAGCCCATCTCCTCGGCCAGTTCATTGACATAGACGGCATTGCCGTCATTCGGAATATAACTCGTGCCCCAGGCGTACACGATGATAACGAACGCCAGGACTGCGAAAATGAAATTGTTGATGACCCCGCCCGCCATCACCAGCAGCCGCTGCCAGGCTGGGTGCGTACGGAACTCCCAGGGCTGGGGTTCGCGCTTCATCCCCTCCAGATCCATCGACTCGTCGATCATCCCGGCGATCTTGCAGTAGCCTCCGAGCGGCAGCCAGCCGATGCCGTATTCCGTCTCCCAGGAGGCAGCTTTCGGAAAGAGCCGGGTGAAGAATTTTCCTTTGGTGCTGAAAAGCCGGAATCCGCCGGCATCGAAGAAGAGGAAGAATTTCTCGACCCGGATGCCGAAAATCTTGGCAAAGGTGAAATGCCCAGCCTCGTGGATGATGATCAGCAGGGAAAGAGCCAGGATGACCTGGAGTATTTTCATCAGGACGGCCATCACTTCCGGGCGATTCTCTTCTCAGCCGCTGCGAGAGCGGCATCGTTGGTTGCAAATATATCCTCCAGCGAAGGTTTAGTGATGTAGGGCGTCTCCGCCATCGTGCCGGCGATCACCTCGGGAATGTCGTAGAAGCGGATCCGGTCCTCGAGGAAGGCCTTGACCGCCGCCTCGTTGGCCGCGTTCATCGCGCAGGGGATGTTGCCACCGCGCCGGACTGCCTCAAAAGCCAACCCAAGGCACGGGAATTTCTCCCGGTCGGGTTCCTGGAAGGTGAGCGAGCCGAGAGAGGCGAAGTCGAGCCGTTCACCCTTCAGGGGAAGCCTTTCGGGGAATGCCAGAGCGAACTGGATCGGGACCCGCATATCCGGACAGCCCAGCTGGGCGAGGACGGCGCCGTCCTCGAATTCGATCATCGAATGGATGACGGACTCGGGATGCACGACCACGTGGACATCCTCCGGAGCCATATCGAAGAGCCAGCAGGCCTCGATCACCTCGAAGCCTTTGTTCATCATCGTGGCCGAATCGATGGTGATCTTGGCGCCCATCGACCAGTTGGGATGCTTGAGCGCAAGGGTCTTGTCAGCCTCGGCGATGCGGTCCTTCTCCCAGGTGCGAAAGGGGCCGCCGGAAGCGGTGAGGTGGATGCGGGAAACTTTGTTGCCCCCCGCAGCCAGGAGGCACTGGAAGATGGCGGAATGTTCGGAATCGACCGGAAGGATCGGAGCACGATGCTTCCGGCTCAGATCCATTACAAGGTCACCGGCGGCGACGAGGGTCTCCTTATTGGCCAGCGCAATGGCCTTGCCAGCCTTGAGCGCGGCAACCGTGGGACGGAGGCCGCTGAAGCCGACCATCGCGGCGACGACGACATCCACCGCCTCCGCAGCGACCAGATCGCACATCGACTGCGTGCCGGTGAATACTTTGACGTCGGTATCGCGGAGGGCATCCGCCACCTCATCGTATTTGGCCTCGTTACAGATGACGACGGCGGCGGGATCGAACTCCCGCGCCTCCTCGATAAGAAGGGCGGCGTTGCTGCCGGCCGTCAGCAGTTCCACCTCGAACAGGTCCGGATGCTGCCGGACCACGTCAAGGGTCTGCGTCCCGATGGAGCCGGTGGCCCCGAGTATGGCGATGTGTCTTTTTTCCATTAAAAATATGTATCTTTGCGGGACCAATGGACAGACTGATCGGAATAGACTTCGGCAGGAAGCGCACGGGAGTCGCGGCAAGCGACCCTCTTGGCATCTTTGCGTCCGCCCTTGATACCGTTGATTCTACAAAGATAATAGAATATCTTCAAAATTACGCGGCATCGGAGACAATAACGCGATTTGTCGTGGGCTGGCCGACCAATATGGACGGGACGCCCTCGGAGGCCGCCGCGGACGTCGAGGCCTTCCTCAAAAGGCTTGCGAAGGCATTCCCCGACATTCCCGTCACGCGGGAGGACGAGCGGTTCACCTCGGTCCTCGCCCACCGCGTAATGATTGACGGCGGGATGAAGGCTTCCGACCGTCGCGACAAGGCATCGGTCGACAAGATCAGCGCAGCCATCATTCTCCAGAGCTATCTGGACCGCACTTCCGGCTCCCCCGCCACCTTCGATCCGGCCAGTGTCCCCTCCACCCTTTCCCGCAAGGCGGGCGGCAAAAGAAAAAAATAAACGCTATGATATTACCGATTTACCTCTACGGCGCGGAGGTCCTGCGCAAAAAGGCGGAAGAGGCCGACCTCTCCCGGAAAGACGAAATCCTCCAGCTTATCTCGGATATGAAGGAGACGCTCGCCAAGGCGGACGGCGTCGGACTGGCCGCCCCTCAGGTCGGCGTCAGCCAGCGCATTCTCATCGTGGACGGCGACCCGCTGAGCGAGACCTATCCCTACCTTAAAGACTGGCGGCGGGTAATGATCAATCCCGTCGTCCTGGAAGAAAGCGCCACCAAGTGCACCTACAACGAGGGTTGCCTGAGCGTTCCCGGCGTCTACGCCGACGTCTCCCGCCCCGACGCCCTTACGGTGGAATACTACAACGAACAATTCGAAAAAGTGACCGAGCATCTGGACAAATTCTCCGCCCGGATGGTCCAGCACGAACTCTCCCACCTCGACGGCAACATCTTCACCGACAACGTCTCCCCCATCCGCAAAAAAATCATCGGGAAGAAGCTACAGAATATCCTGAAGGGGAAGGTGCATCCGCGGTACAGTACCAAAACAAAATAAGTCGCCGAAAAATTCAGCGACTTATCTGCGGTGCGGACGAGGCTCGAGCCCGCGAGACGCGGGCTGGGCCTAACGGCCCTTCGCGACATCCACGTTACCCCCCGCCGCCGCTGGCGGCTGCCCCCTCGGGGGGCCGGGTCGTTCGCTTTTGAGCATATCCACGAAAAAATAGAGTCCAGCCAGATGGCTAAACTCCATTTTTGCGGTGCGGACGAGGCTCGAACTCGCGACCCCCGGCGTGACAGGCCGGTATTCTAAACCAACTGAACTACCGCACCAGTTCCCGATTGGGATTGCAAAGGTACAACTATATTTTGAAACTGCAAATTTTTTTGCGGTTTTTTTTCAAAATTGAATTTTATTCCGGAAAAAACCCTAACTTTGACATTCTTGAATCAAGACTTAGTGCAGATGAAAACCCGAATGCTTAAAATGATGGCGCTTATTGTGGCCGTGATGACCGTCATCCCGTGCTGTAACAAAAAAGAAGTCGTCAAAAACCTGGTCGTCAGCATTGCCTCCGACGAAGCTTTCGAGGAGGACAATACCGCCGAGGTTACCATTACGATGTCGGATGCCGTGAACCGCAACGTGGTCGTCACGCTGGCCACCTCGGGGGCATCCCTTCCCGCCACGACAGCCCTTCCCGGCGGCAACATCAACTTCCCCTCGAACGTTACGATCGCAGCCGGCAGCACCAGCGCCACATTCACCGCCACACTGGACCCGTCAGGGCTTACTGCGGGTACCTACAGCGTCGGCATCCAGCTTCTCTCGGCCTCTGGTGCAGCCGTCAGCAAAGAAGCCAACATCGCCTTCATCAAGGCAACCGTCAGCGGTTACGGCGGCGGAGGTGGTGGCACCAGCACGCCCGGTGAAGGAAGCCAATCCGGATGGAGTGTCTCCTACCTGGGATTCATTCCGTTCACCTACCAAGACCTTTATGGAGATACCGTCACCGAAGATAGCGAAGTGTTCGAGATCAAGGGCACCGGATCCGAGTACTATTATTATGCGCTGGTAGAAAGCGGATTCTACGCAGAATACGTTCAGAGTGGCACCCAGTCAAGCATCGGCCAGATTGTGGCCGGCTGGATCGAGGAAGATCTCGAGTATTATTCCCAATATTCAGATGGTCTCACGGCAGCCGATATGATCGAGCAGGGAGAGCAGCGGGTCGGATACGACGAATTCAAGAACGGTGACTATGAGTTCTTCATTTTCGGCACCGACGCCAACGGCATTTACAACGGCAAATATGCCTGGTGCTCCTTCACCAAGACCGGTTCCTCCGTTACCGACGATGATGATGGCGATGATGGAGATGATGATTTCCCGGATGACATTACGTCAGCCTCGCTCCAAAGCAATTGGAAGCTTACTTTCATTAAGACCGGTTACGATACCCAAGATGGCTGGTATGACCAGCTCAAGGTCTATGCCCCCGGGGCGACTTATCTCGAACTTGCCTGGCTTACCGACAGCGATCTTGCCGAATTTGAGGACGATCTGGAAGTGCTTAATTACTACCAGTGGATGGATTACTTTGACTACGAGGATTATGCAGATCAGCCCACGCAATACTTCTACGTCCATAATGAAGACGCTTATTACAAACACGAGGCCGGAACCTGGACGGTCTTCCTGATCGACTTCAAGGCCAACTGGACGCTGACCGGCAAATACGGCAAGTGTTCCGTCACGATTCCCACGAACGCAGAGGCGGACAACGGCACAACATCCCTTGCCCAAAGGCCGCTCTGGCACAAATACACGCGAAAATTCATCTCCCACAAATCCCCAGCCATCAAGGCGAGAATCCGAGCAGGGAAAAAATAAAACCCTATGCGCAATCTCTATCTTACCAATACCCTGACCCGGACGAAAGAGCTGTTCAAGCCCATTCATCCCGGTCACGTCGGAATGTATGTCTGCGGCCCGACCGTCTATGGCGACGCCCATCTCGGACACGCCCGCCCCGGCGTTACGTATGATATTTTATTCAAACTGCTTCAGTATCTCGGCTACAAGGTGCGCTATGTCCGCAATATCACGGACGTGGGGCATCTGGAGCACGATGCGGATGAAGGCGAGGACAAGATCGCCAAGAAGGCGCGGCTCGAGCAACTGGAGCCGATGGAGATTGTGCAGACCTATACCGAGCGGTATCACGAAGCGATGCGCCTGCTGGGCAACGCCTCCCCTTCCATCGAGCCAAGAGCGTCCGGGCACATCATCGAGCAGATCGAGACCATCAAGAAAATTCTCGCGGCGGGATACGCCTACGAGTCGAACGGCAGCATCTACTTCGACGTCGCCAAATACGACCGCGACTTCCATTACGGCATCCTTTCGGGACGCTCGCTGGACGAAACGCTCGAAGGCACCCGCGCCCTGGACGGCCAGAGCGACAAGCGCGCCCCGTACGATTTCGCCCTCTGGAAAAAAGCCGAGCCCGAGCATATTATGCGGTGGCCTTCTCCCTGGGGTGAAGGATTCCCGGGATGGCATCTGGAGTGCTCGGTGATGGGCGAGAAATACCTCGGCCACGAATTCGACATCCACGGCGGCGGAATGGACCTGATGTTCCCCCACCACGAGTGCGAGATCGCCCAGAACCAGGCCTCCCGCGGCACGCAGGGCGTCCATTACTGGGTGCACAACAATATGATTACCATCAATGGTCAGAAGATGGGCAAATCGCTCGGCAACTTCATCACCCTGCCCGAGCTCTTCTCCGGCAACCACCCCAAGCTGGAACAGGCCTACAGCCCGATGACCGTGCGTTTCTTCATCCTCCAGGCCCATTACCGCAGCACGCTGGACTTCAGCAACGAGGCTCTCCAGGGCGCCGAGAAGGGGTTGAAGCGAATTATGCAGGCGGCCAAAGCGGTCGGGGCGGGGGGAGATACGCTCCCCTGTCATACCGAGGCGGCTCTGCCGCCGAGTATATCCCCTGCCATCACCGCACTCTACGAGAATATCATGGACGCACTCTGCGACGACCTTAACACGCCGATTGCCATTGCACACCTGTTCGAGGCCGTCCGGATGATCAATGCCGGCGGACTATCCGAATCCGACCAGGCTGGTCTGAAGGTTATCTTTAACGAGATCGTCTTTGGCGTGCTTGGGCTCCGCGACGAAGAAGCCTCCGGCGGCGGCAAGGCCGAGAAAGCCCTGGAAGGCGCAATGACGCTCGTTCTGGAAGGCCGCGCCAAAGCCCGCGCCGAGAAGAACTGGGCCGAGAGCGACCGCATCCGCGACATCCTCAAAGCGGCGGGCATTCTTGTCAAAGACACCAAAGAGGGAGCCGAATGGACGCTGGAATAAAATTCATCTCCTGGAACGTCAACGGCCTCCGCGCCGTCGCCGGGAAGGGTTTCGCCGACATTTTCACCGCCCTGGACGCCGATTTCGTCTGCCTGCAGGAGACCAAACTGCAGGAAGGCCAGATCGACCTGGAATTCCTCGGCTACACCTCCTACTGGAATTACGCCGAGAAAAAAGGCTATTCCGGAACGGCCATCTACACGCGGCTCCAGCCGCTGAATATCACCTACGGAATGGGCATCGATGAGCACGACCACGAAGGGCGCGTCATCACCCTCGAGATGGAGGATTATTTCCTCGTCTGCGTCTACACGCCGAATTCCCAGGACGGGCTCAGGCGGCTATCCTACCGGATGGAGTGGGAAGACGCCTTCCGGGGCTATCTGAACGGCCTCCGCGCCCAGGGAAAAGGCGTCATCGTCTGCGGCGACCTCAACGTCGCGCACGAAGAAATCGACCTCAAAAACCCCTCCTCCAACCGGCAGAACGCCGGCTTCACCGACGAGGAACGCGCCAAATTCTCCGAACTCCTTCAAAGCGGCTTCACCGATTCCTGGCGCAGCCTCCACCCCGGCGAAATCAAATACTCCTGGTGGTCCTACCGCTTCCGCGCCCGCGAAAACAACGCCGGCTGGCGTATCGACTACTTCCTCGTCTCCGACTCCCTCAAAGACCGCATCGTCTCCGCCGATATCCACAACGAAATCTTCGGCTCGGACCACTGCCCGGTGGAGCTGGTAATGAAGCGCGGGTTGTAGTAACTAATGGTCGCCGCGAAAGAAAGATTCCCGCTCAGTCTTTGCGGAAATTGTCGGTGACGTAGGAGACGAGGCCGGCGAGGAGCTGGACGAGGGCCTCGGATTCGTGGGCGAGGATGGCGAGGGAGATGCCGATGCTGGCGGGGATGTCGTAGACGCTGGAAAGGGTGGCGAGGAGGAAGGCGTGATAGGCGCCGAAGCCGCCGGGGACGGGGATCAGGGTGCTGACGGTGCCGACGAGCATCAGGAAGATGGCGTCCGTCGCGCCGAAGGAAGCGAAGGCGGGGACATCCTTGATGGCGAGGATGACGGTATACATCATTACCCAGTAGCAGAACCAGATCAGCAGCGTATATACCACAAAAAGCCAGGTCCGCTTCATCCGGAAGCAGGAGGTGAAGCCGACGCCCATTCCGGCGATGAATTTCCACACGCGGCCGAAGAAGCCCCCTTTCTTGCGAAGGGCCCAGACCAGGATGCAGAACAGCACGCCGGCCACGGCCAGCAGGATGGCGACCAGGAACAAGCCTTTCTTGGCAGCGAGACCCGCTCGGATACTGTTATAAAGATAGTCTCCATAACTGGTCCAGAGCAGGATCAGCAGAATAATAATGATCACGGCGCCGCTGAGGACATCCCAGCTGCGGTCCAGCACCATCGTGCCGACCACCTTGTCGTAGGTCGCAAGCCGCTCTCCGTTGCTTTTCTTGGAGGAATGCTTGGTGACGTAAAGGCACTTGATAAGTTCTCCGGCCCGCGGCAGCACCAGGTTGAAAAGGTAGCCGATGTTGACGGCGTCGTAGGCCGTCCGGAAACGGGTACCGGCATCAATGGGAAGGAGCTGCATCTGCCAGCGGGCGCCCCTGAGGATGAATGTCAGGTATCCCGCGGCCATCGAAAGAAGAATCCATTCCCAGCGGCAGGCCTGGATGCTGCTCCAGAACTGCTTCCAGTCGATCCCCCGGAAAGAGAAGAAGAGGAGGACCCCCATCAGCAGGAAGGACAGGGTATATTTGAGAATAGACTTCGCCGTTTCTTTCATATCGAAGTGCAAAGATAACCAAAAAAGATATAACCCGCAATCCAGCCTTTTCCTACCCATCACTTTTTTCTCCATTTTCCCGGGATATCTTTGTTTTTTTTTGTAAATTTGTAGGCTTAGAAGAAAAGTTTTGCGTATGAAATCCATCCTCGGCATCGGAAATGCCCTCACAGACATTCTGGCAGTCCTTCCGGACGACGAATTCCTCACGAAATACCACCTTCCCAAAGGCAGTATGCAGCACGTGGATATGGCCACCGGCGACAAGATCTGGACGTCGCTGAAGGAAATCGGCGTCAATTACGTTCCCGGCGGCAGCGCGGCCAACACCATCACCTGCACCTCCATTTTCGGGATGCCGTCCGGCTACATCGGCAAGATCGGCAACGACGAGCTCGGGCATCTGTTCAAGAGCACGATGGAGCAGTATGGCGTCAAGGCCAACCTCCTCTACGGTACCAAATCCTCCGGCCGCTGTATGGTATTCATCACCGGCGCCAACGCCGAACGCACCTTCGCCAGCTATATGGGTTCCGCCCTCGAAATGGGCCCCGACGACCTCAAGCCGGAGTATTTCCAAGGATGGGATTATTTCCACATCGAAGGCTACCTCGTCCAGAATCAGGACCTTATCCTCAAGGCTGTCCAAATGGCAAAAGAGGCCGGATGCATCATCTCCATCGATATGGCATCCTACAATGTCGTCGAGTCGAATGAAGCCTTCCTCCACAACCTGGTGGACGATTATGTCGACATCGTCTTCGCCAACGAGACGGAGGCCCGTTCCTTCACCAAACTGGAGCCGAAAGAGGCCGTCGCAGAACTTTCCAAACGCTGCCAGATCGCCATCGTTAAGGTCGGCAAGGACGGCTCGATGGTCCAGCAGGGTGACGAATACCACTACATTCCGGCCTGGCCCGCCGCCACGATTGACGCGACCGGCGCCGGCGACACCTACGCCGCAGGCTTCCTCTATGCCCATTCCCTCGGAATGCCGCTGAAGGTTTGCGGAGAAATCGGCTCCATCATCGCCGCCAAAGTCGTCGAGGTGATCGGCACCAAGATCGACGTTCCGCGCTGGAAAGCCGCCAAGCAGGAAATCCGCGAACTCATCGCCGCCAACACCCGATAGCAATGCTCGACCCCGTCAAAAACCTGATGAGGCGGCACTGCCTCAAGAAAAACGCCAGCGACGTCCCCACCGGCATCACCCCGCTCAGGGACATCCATTCGGCTGTGGCCTTCATTGACGTGGAGGACACCTCCTTCCACGATTGCAAGAACCGCATCCTCCAGTTCTACCGCGAGCACCAAATGAAGGGCGAAATCTTCTTCTTTGATTTCCGCAAGCTCGGCGAAGGGGAGCGCCTCATCACCAGCATCACCACGACCATTCTCAAGAAGGACCTCAACTGGTTCGACAAGCCGGACAACGAGAAGGTGGCGATTATGCTCTCCGGAGAGCCGGATCTCTTCATTTCGATGATCCCCGGGGACAGTTTTCCGCTGGAATTTATGGCCAAATGCTGCAAGGCCCGGTTCAAAATCGGCCGGAAGCAGTTGCCGGGCGACACCTTCGATATGATCTTCACGGACAATCCCGACAAGCCCTCCTCCCAGGACGAAGTGTTCCGGAAGATGGAGCAGATCCTTCTGAAAATCCAGTAATTACTTCGCCAGAGAAGTGAAGCTGTAGAAGCCGAGCAGCGAAAGGACAAGCATAATTACGCCCGCGAGAAGGACACCGAGCATCACGTAGAGGACACTCTTCTTAAAATCCATATTCAGCAGGCTGGCCGCCAGGGTTCCACTCCAGGCGCCCGTTCCCGGAATAGGAATTCCCACAAACAGCAGAAGCGCCACGTAAAGGCCTACACCGGCCTTTGATTCGAGTTTGGCTCCGGCCTTCTCTCCCCGCTCCAGACACCAGCGGAAAAATCCGCCGACCCATTTCAGCTTCGCCCCCCATTCGAGGAATCGCCGTCCGAAGAAGTAGATCAGCGGGACGGGAAGCATATTGCCGATGATGGCCACGATGTAGGACGGGACGATCGGAAGCTGGTACGCCACGGCATAGGGAATCGCGCCGCGGAGCTCGACCAGCGGGACCATCGAAATCAGGAAAACAATGAGGTACTTCAGAAACATTACCAGGAGAAGAGTTTGAGGGTTTCTTCAAGGGAGAGAGCGTCTTCTACACGATAATCGCCGCTGCGGGTACGGCAGAGGGCGTCAAGGTGGGCGCCGGTGCCGAGAGCCTCGCCGAGGTCGCGGGCAAAAGCCCGGATGTAGGTGCCCTTGCTGCAGGAAATGCGGATATCGGCGTGGGGAAGGTGAAGCGCCGAGGTATCGGTGACGTGGATGCGGGAGGATGCGATCGTTTCGGGGCCTTTGTCGCGAGGGGGAATGCCGTCGGGACAGAATGATTCCAGCGTGGCTGAATGAACGGTGATGCGACTTTTCTGGAGAATGTCCAGCGCGGCGGCGTCAAAATCGGCCTCATCCCTGTGCTTGTAGAGTTTGCGCGCCATCTCGTAGGCGCGGACTCCGTCGACGCTTTTGGCGGAGAAAAGCGGCGCAATCTGCTCGTAGGTGCCGGTAAGGGATTCCAGCGCCCCCCGGATAGCCTGAGGGGAAACCCCGTCGGTCGGGAAGGTGCGGTCGATCTCCTTTTCCAGGTCGTAGGAGGGGGTGGTGGCACCGAAGGAAATGCCAGCCAGGTATTCCTTATCGTGATCCTGAAGGGTTTGTGCCCGGCGGGTGGCCGGACCGATACATACCAGCAGGACGCCCGTCGCGAGCGGATCCAGCGTCCCGGCGTGCCCTACTTTCAGATTCTTCTTGGCGAAATGCTTGATGGCCGCAAATTTGACCTTCCGCACGACGTCGGCGGAGGTCCAGCGGTAAGGCTTGTCGATGGCAAGGACAATGCCGTCGGGATAATCCTCAATATGATGGGAATCGAGGGTCATACAGGCATCTTGTCGATGCGACGCTGATGCCGTCCGCCCTCGAAGGGCGTTGTAAGCCAGGTGTTGACGATCCGCTGCGCCATCCGATAAGAGATGAAGCGGGCAGGAAGGACGAGGACGTTGGCGTTGTTGTGCGCCTTGACGAGCCGGCCGATTTCGCTGGCCCAGGCCAGACCGGCGCGGACGCCCTGATGCTTGTTGAGCGTAATGGCCATCCCGTTGCCGGTGCCGCAGAGGGCAATGCCGAGGTCGACTTCTCCCTTTTCGACGGCCGTTGCCAGCGCGTGCGCGAAATCGGGATAATCGACGCTGACCTCCGTGTCGGTGCCGAAGTTGACCACCTTGTGGCCCTGTTTTTCCAAATCCTTGACCAGACGGAATTTATAATCCACTCCCGCGTGGTCGTTGCAAATGCCGATTGTCATAAATGTCTATTTAGAGATTCCTTCCTTGCAAACCTTCACCGCCTCTTCATCCGGACGGCAGCCGAGGTGGAAGCACGGAACGTGCATCGCCACGCGCTCCACCGTGGGGACGAGGGCGTCCATAATGCGGCGGTTCCAGCGGATGGTCGACGACGCAGCGACAACGCTGGCGTAGGCATCCAGGGCGTGCAGCGGCCGGATGCGATTCTCCGGGGCCTGCTCCAGGCGGACGAGCGCCCGTACGGGGGCGGAGACGTTGCGATAGCACAGCGTCTTGCCGCTCCAGGGACTGCCGTAGCCGATCAGGGTCCCGTCTTTGTCGAAACGAATGATCGGATTGTCGTCATTCATCAGGTCGCACTCCGGAACGTACTCCAGCCAGAGACGGCTATGGGTGCTCTTGCCGGTGCCGCTGACACCGAAGAAAAGGTTGGCCTTTCCGTGAAGCCGGACCATCGAGGAATGCAGCAAAAGGGTATCGAACGGTGCCGTCGCAAAGGTGTAGAGAATCATCAGGACGGTGTTGATCTGGAACATTGTCACCCGCGGGCCCATTTTCTCCCGGGGGTAATAGGTGCCGGTGCGATAATCGTCTTCGATGACGAAGATGCCGGCGCTCACGCCTTCGGCAGGATAGAATTCGTAAATGATGCGGCCATCCAGCACACGTCCTTCATAGAACGGCGCAACCTCATCGACCCGGACGACTTCCTTCCAGTTTTTTTCCTCCTCAGCCCTGACGAGCCAATCCGGACGCTCATACTGTACGTGGAGGGTCATCCTGGGCTCACATTCCGGCACCTCGAAAGGAGCATACTGCGAGAAATCAAGTCCGTAGCGGTCTCCCTTGACGCTGTCCTTGCCGGTAAGATCCTTGTTGAGTGCAAGGTCGTCCAACTTGTCCGCCGGCACGGGAATCACGCCGATGTCCTCGCCGCGACGGAGCTTCTCCACGACCTCCGCCTCCTTGGGCGAAAGTGCCTTGAAGTGCCAGGGCTCTGCGAGCACTACTTCCATCACGTGGTCGCCGACCTTATAGTATCGTTTTTCTGTCATAGCTTACAAAGATAATAAAGATTTCCCGAATCTGTAGATAACCGTCCGAACGGATGGGTGGTTATCGACGTTTTAGGCCTAATTCGTCGATAACCGTCCGGGTTAACGGAGGGTTGTCGACACCGGAACAACCTTCAGCCTCGGGTCGGAGCGGAGCCCCTGGGGCGAGGTGCCGGGGACGTCCTGGGGGACGGGCTCGCCGAGGAGGGCGAAGAGTTGCTCCCAATAGAGGGGCATTTCCCCCTCGGCATTGCGGAAATTCATCGGAGACATCGGGAAAACCGGATTGCCGTCCACATCCAGATAGCTGTCGTGGACCAGTTCACTGCAATAAAATTCTCCATTGTCCGGCAGGAAATGGACATCGTAGGACAGCCCGAGGTACTGCTTGGCATTCTCCACGCCCCTGCGGGCGAGGGCGGCATCGTCCAGGCGCCGAACCTCAAGCACCGGCAGCGAGCCGTCCTTGAGGGTGAAATCCGTGAGGAAAGTATCGAGCGGATGCCTGTCGACGCCGTGCTTGATGGTGGCGTCTATCACCCATATGCTGTCGTTCTCCGCTTCCAGGATGGCGACGTGGATGATATTGAGGTTCCCTTCCCCCGTCGCATCGCTGATGGCGCTGGCCATCGAGTCCTCATCAAGATTGTAATCCATCGGGATCCCGACAAAGAGCAGGTCGCCGGTCCGGACTTTCTGCACCTTGGGCGTACAGGAGACCGCCAGGGCCAGCAGGAAAAAGTAAAAAATGCGTTTCATTGCAGACAAACTTCAAAAACTTCCGCAAATTTAGCGCAATTTCTCCGACCCCACAATCCTTCCGTGAGCAAATTGCCAACAGCAGCGCTCACCGGGCGGCAAATTGTAATATTTGTAACAAAGATTGCTTTTTCGTTATAATTGGTTAAATTTGTGGGCTTTTTTGTTAAAGAATTGAGGAGAATCGCCTTATATCTGGTCCGCTGGATCGTACGGTACCGCGTCGCACTTTTTATCGCGACGATGGCGGTCGCCGTATGGAGCGCATTCTTGATTCCGCAAATTAACATCAACACGGATATGTCCCGCTACCTGCCGGAATCCTACGAGATGAAGCAGGGAATGGATATTCTGGATGCGGAATTCCCGCACCTGAAGGAGCAGGGGCAGGAATTCACCACCGCCTTCTCCCAAGGGGAGGAAACACTCCCGAAAGGGCTTGGAAAGACGATGATCATCGGTGTCGTACTGGTGTTCGTCATCCTGCTCATCATGAGCACATCGGTCCTGGAAGTGGTCCTGTTCCTCATCACCATCGGCGTCGCCGTCCTCATTAATTTCGGGACCAATGCCTTCCTGGACAGCGTCTCCCTGACGACCAACACCATTGCGCCCGTCCTGCAGATGGTCCTTTCGATGGACTACTGCATCATCCTGATGAACCGCTACCGAGACGAGCGAACCCGGGGGAAGACGCAGGTGGCGGCGATGAATCTCGCCGTCGGCGGATCGGCGGCAACCATCCTCAGCAGCGCGTTTACGACCATCGTGAGTCTGTTGATGCTCTGCTTCATCAAGCTCAAGATCGGTGCCGACCTCGGCGTCGTCCTCGCCCAGGGCGTGGCGATTTCCCTGGTCTGCAACTTCACCCTCCTCCCGGCCCTGATTATCTGGTGCAGCAAAGCCATTGAGACCAGCCGGAAGAAGGTTCCGGTCCTTCCGGCAGCGCCGATGGCCCGGTTCCAATACCGCTTCCGGATCCCGATTTCCATCCTCTTCCTGGTCGCGGCCGTGACGTTTACGCTCCTGCAACTCAAGACGCCCCTGTTCTTCGCACCGCCCAAGTGGGAAGATGACAGTGATTCCACGACCGTGGTCAACAAGTACAATCCCCTGCTTCTCATCTACGACAATTCCGATACAGATGCCATCACTGGGCTGCTGGATACGATTGCAACGGATTCGAAGGTGGTAGATTGCTACAGCTACCCCACGCTGGCCGATAAGCCCCGCACCCCCGAAGAGATGACAACCCTCTTCCGCACCCACGCCGGGAATGAC
>JAEEGL013622646.1_pt1 | contig 16395 bp, 10 predicted proteins | sample 9134231 | NCBI WGS metagenome assembly JAEEGL01 (sample SAMN16246548, study PRJNA631951) | gut metagenome | biome: gut microbiome; feature: rumen; material: fiber-attached | host: Bos | place: Iran: Karaj | collected 2018-10
TAACGAGGCCATCAGCGCCCGCGCCCACTGCATCTTCCACCAGGTAGAGGCACTCTACGTCGACAAGAAGGTGACTTTCGCTGACCTCAAGCAGACGCTGCTGTACTTCGCCAAGGAGATGTTCGGCGAGCAGACGCAGATACGTCTGCGCCCCAGCTATTTCCCCTTCACCGAGCCGAGCGCCGAGATGGACATCTCGTGCAACATCTGCGGTGGCAAGGGCTGCAACATCTGCAAGGGTACCGGCTGGCTGGAGATTCTGGGCTGCGGTATGGTGGATCCCAACGTGCTGGAAGCATGTGGTATAGATAGCAAGGAGTACTCGGGCTTCGCCCTCGGCATGGGTGTGGAGCGCATGGCTATGCTGAAGTACCAGATACGCGACCTGCGCCTCTATTTCGAGAATGACCTGCGCTTCCTGCACCAGTTTGACAATATCATTTAGGGGTAAAGGTTAATTGTGGGTTTTGTGTTTTAATTATTTAGGGATGGGGACGATAGCGATTAACGACATGCGCTTCTATGCGCACCACGGCTGTTTCGAACAGGAGCGCGCCATAGGCACCCATTTCCGTGTCGACCTGACCTTCAGCACCGATACATCTCGGGCAGAAGTGTCTGATAACATAGATGATACAGTGAGCTATCTCGATGTCTACCAGATGGTGAAAGCGGAGATGATGAAGCCCTCGAACCTGCTTGAGCATGTGGCCCGCAGGATAGGGGAGGCTGTGTTGGCGCAATTCGCTGCTGTGGAAGATGTTAAGGTGAAGGTCTACAAACTCAATCCGCCTCTCGGCGGACAGATGGAATCGGTGAGCGTGGAACTTGTCCTTGCCCGTTAGACCAGACCGTTGTCGTGGAAGCTGTAGTAGTCGGCCCGGCCGTCGAGGCCGATGGCTACTATGATATGCTCTTCGAGTTTGATTCCAAGTAAGTTGCCTGCTTCTGAGATGCGGCGTGTAAGTGTCTTGTCGGCACTGCTGGGACGCAGGGAGCCGGAGGGATGGTTGTGGGCCACAGAGATGATGGTCGCCTTGTGCTCGAGAGCGCCTCGGAAGAGGATGCGGAGGTCGACGTTGGTGTCGCTCTGTCCGCCCATGGATATGCGCTGGCGCCCAAGTACTTTGTGGCTGTTGTTCATGTATAGCGCCCAAAGCTCCTCGTGGTCGAGGTCGACGAGCATGGGGGTCATGTAGTTGAAGAGGTCTGTGCTGTTGTTAATCACTAGTTTGCGTTCGGTGGCAATCTCACCTTGCATGCGCCAACCCAATTCAAGGGCTGCCATGAGTGTGGCCGTCTTCGCGAGAGCCATGCCGTGTATGCTTTTGAAGTGCTTGGGGTCGGCCTGGGAGAGGGCCGTCAGACTGTTGCCGGTGGAAGCCAGGACTTCCTGCGCCATGGCGACGGCGCTTTTGCCCCGTACACCAGTGCGTAGAAGTATGGCAATGAGCTCGGCGTTAGAGAGTTGTTTCTTGCCGAGAGACATCAGTTTTTCACGCGGTTTGTCCTCGTCAGGAAGGTCCTTCAGGGTGAGATTTTTTTTTGCTTCCATATCTTGCTGTATTTCTTCAATTTTTGTGCAAAAATACATGTTTTTTTTAAAATTTCAGTTCTATGTAAATAAATTTTCTTATCTTTGCACATTCAAAGTGAATAGAATAAAATATATAAATTTATACCTAAACTATGCAGAATAAAGGACTTATCAGATTTTTAGCATGGGCTTTCGCGCTGGTATGTTTGTTCCAATTGTCGTTTACATTTGCAACAACGAGTGTTCAGCGCAAGGCAAAAAAAGCTGCTGAAACTTACATTTCAACTGAACAAGCGAAGCAATTTGTCGCCAATCGCACTTCCAATGCTCTCGAAGCCGATATCGTTGTTGATTCGCTTCGCAACTCCTATGAGGCCCACTACCTTGACTCGATGGCCGCCGAGAAGGTCTATCTCGGATTCACCTATCGTGAATGTCAGGCCCGTGAAATCAACCTCGGCCTTGACCTTAAGGGTGGTATGAACGTCATGCTTGAGGTCTCGACTGTAGATGTTGTCCGCGCCCTTGCCGACAACACTACGGATACCCTCTTCAACCACGCTATCGACATTGCTCTGGACAGGCAGAAGAGTACCACAAACCGCGATTTTGTGACGCTGTTCTACAATGCTATCACCGAGCTTGACCCCAATGTTTCCCTCGCTTCCTATTTTGGCAACCAGCTACGCGACAGTATCTCGCTCAGTTCGACCAACGAGAAGGTGTACAAGCTTGTCCGCGACCGTGCTTCCGGAGCATATGATCAGGCATATCAGGTGTTGAGCCGTCGTATAGACAAGTTCGGCGTGGCCCAGCCCACTATCCAGAAGCTCCCTGCATCGGAGCGTATCCTCATCGAGCTGCCCGGTGTGAAAGACCCCGAGCGTGTACGCAAACTCCTGCAGGGTACTGCCCAGTTGGATTTCTGGCTCTGTTATGACAATCCCGACGCCATCAAATACCTGTTTGACGCCAACAGCTATCTGGCTTCTATCAACAAAGGCGCTGTCGAGGAGGCCGAAGTGGCCGACAGTACAGCGGAGGTTACCGACAGTGTTGAGGCCCTGGTGGAGAAACTGAGTACCGACAACGCTGGTACTGCCGCCAATGCCAAGGACCGTGCCGCCTTTGCCAAAGAGAACCCCCTCTTCAACCTGTTGTACCCCTATCTTGACAACAACAACCAGCCGGTGCCCAATACTCCTGTCGTCGGTCTTGCCGCCGGCAAGGATATTGCCGCCATCAATGAGATGCTGGCTACGGCTGCCGCCAAGAAGGTGTTCGACACCCGTTCGGTGAAATTCCTGTGGTCGGCCAAGCCTGAGAAGGACCTCGGCGACAACTATGCCCTCTATGCCATCAGGATTACCAGCCGCGACGGCTCTTCGCAGTTGAGCGGTAAGTATGTCACCGATGCCCGTCAGGACTTCTCGAACATCGGAGGCAACGAGATTTCGATGACCATGGACGCCTTTGGCGCCAACGAATGGAAGAAGCTCACTGGCCAGAATGTCGGCAAGTTTGTGGCTATCGTGCTTGACGACCAGGTCTATTCCGCTCCTCGTGTCAATGGCGAGATTGCCGGTGGCCGTTCGCAGATTACCGGTAATTTCACCCTCGAAGAGGCCAAAGACCTTGCCAACATCCTTAAGAGCGGTCGCCTTGAAGCTCCTGTGGTGATTGTGCAGGAAGCTGTGGTAGGACCTTCGCTCGGCCAGGAGTCGATCCGCAATGGTCTTATCTCGTTCATCCTTGCCTTCATCGTGGTTCTCATCTACATGGTGATATTCTACAATCGTGCCGGTTGGGTGTCGGTTGCTGCACTTATTACTAATGTATTCCTTCTTATAGGAGTGCTTGCTTCGATAGGCGCGGTGCTCACGCTTCCAGGTATCGCAGGTATCGTGCTTACGATGGCTATGGCCGTCGACGGTAACGTTATCATATACGAGCGTATCAAGGAAGAGTTGCGTGCCGGCTCTAGCTTGGCCAACGCTGTTGAGAACGGTTTCAAGAACGCCTACTCGGCCATCATCGACGGTCAGGTGACCACCTTCCTGCTGGGCTTGGTGCTTATCATGTTCGGCTCGGGTGCCGTCCAGGGCTTCGCAGTGACCCTCTGCATCGGTATCGTTACCTCGCTCTTCACCTCCATCTTTATCACCCGCCTTATCATCGACGGCAACTTGCAGCACAAGCGCAACATGACCTTCTCGTTCCCCTTCTCGGAGAACTTCCTGCGCAATGTGCATTTCGACTTCCTCGGCAAGCGCAAGATGTTCTACATCATCGCCGGCGCCGCCATCGTTATCTGCATTGCCAGCTTCAGCATCAAGGGTTTGAGCTTCGGTATCGACTTCACCGGTGGTCGCACCTATGTGGTCCGCTTTGACCAGCCTGTCAACGCTGTCAAGGTGGCCGGTGACCTTCGTGAGCAGTTCGGCGAAGCCCCCGAGGTGAAGACCTATGGCCGTAGCAATCAGTTGAAGATAACAACCAAATACAAGGCTGACGAGGACAATGACGCTGTCAAGAACGAGATAGTGGAGAAACTGTATGCCGGCACCAAGGATCTCTTCAAGGAGCCCGTCTCGATTGAGGAGTTCAAGTCGACAGAGACCAATCCGCTGGGTATCATCCAGGCCGACCAGTTCGGCAAGGGTGTGGCCCACGACAACCTGGTGCACTCCATCTGGGCTGTGCTTGGCGGTCTGCTCGTGATGTTCGCCTATATTGGTCTTCGCTTCCGCAGCTGGCGCTTCGGTATTGGTTCGGTGGCAGCCCTGACACACGACACCATTCTGGTTATCGGTGTCTTCTCGCTGCTCCATGGCCTGCTGCCCTTCAACCTCGAGGTTGACCAATACTTTATATCGGCAGTGCTGACGGTTATCGGTTACTCCATCAATGCCACGGTGGTTATCTTCGACCGTGTGCGTGAGTACCGCAAGCTTTATCCCAAGCGCACCCTCCGCACTCACATCAACGATGCTATCAACTCCACTTTGGCCCGTACGGTTAACACGTCCGGCACTACCTTCGTCACCCTGCTGATGATGTTCATCTTCGGCGGTGAGGTTATCCGTGGATTTATCTTCGCCCTGTTGGTCGGTCTGCTCGTCGGCGTCTTCTCGTCACTCGGCATCGCCAGCGCTGTGGTTTATGAAATCTCGGGCAAGAAGAACGAGGTGGAGAAGGAGATTGCATAAAGAAATATTGTCGCAAAACAGTATAGACAGAAATAATGAAATGGCTTTGGATCATAGTCTTACTGGTGTTGACCTTCATGCCGTCGCTTATGGCGCGTAAGAAGGTGGCCCAGGCCACTGCTGCCGATGATACGCAGGATGCGTATGGTGACGGCAGTGTGGACGACGACCAAGGGGACAGCTTCTTCAACTTCGGCGATGCCGAGGCTGAAGAAGTTGCTCCCGAGCCGGAGCCCTATTTCACCTACGAGGCCCCTCAGGTGAAGGTTGACCCTGTCGCATCTGTGGCAACTGCCACTCCAAAAGAGGAATACGGAGCACCGGCGTTCGACCTACGCAGTGCCGTTATTTATCAGACTGTTTTGACGAACAACTATATAACTGGTGAAAATTAAAATAATCAATATGTAAACGCAATGAGAATGTTTAGAAAAGTACTATTGACATTCGGACTCTTGCTGCTGGCGGAGATGACTGCCCTGGCACAAGGCACGATGAAAGGTACGGTTACCGATGCAAAGTCGAAGGAACCCATGCCTTTCGTCAATGTTATCGCCAAGCAAGATGGCAAACAGGTGCTTGTCGGTGTGACCGACTTTGATGGTATCTTCACCATCAAGCCACTGCCCGTCGGCAAGTATGACCTCGAAGTGAAGTTCGTGGGTTATGCCACTTATGTCCGCACTGGTATCAACGTCACCGCTTCGGGTTTCACCGTTGTGGACGTCGAACTTAATCCCTCGGCCACTGTTCTCGAGGCTGTCGAGATTGTGGAAGAGAAGGTGCCCGTTATCGAAATCGGTACACCTGAGTCAGGTTCCCGTATCTCGAGCGATGATATTGCCCGAATGCCGGGTAACTCGGTCGAGAGCATAGTTGCCGCTGTCGGTGGCGTTGGATATGACGATGGTGGTTCGGGTTCGGCCCGTGGTGAGGACAACATGGTCACCATGCAGGGTAACGTCCGCAAGCGTACCGGTGTCTCGGTACCCAAGGACGCTATCGCAGAGATTCAGGTTATCCTCGGTGGTACACCTGCCAGCATTGGTGAGGCTATCGGTGGTACGCAGATTATCACCCTGAAGCCACCGACCAGCCAGTTCAAGGGTTTGGTGCGTTGGGAAGGTTATCTTGACTATCGTCTGCTCAACACCCTGGTGGTTTATCTGACAGGTCCTGTTATCAAGAAGAATATCAAGAACGAAGATGGCTCCTCGCTGGAGCGCACCCTTGTAGGCTTCCGTTTGACAGGTCAGGCCAACTACCGCCACAACAACTTCTACCGTCCCCGCGGTTATCGTTACCTTGTGGTCGACGATGCCAAGGTGCAGGAGTTGGAACAGTCGCCGTTGGCATATAACCCCCAGAACTTCTCCATCAACTATGCCGCAGAGACACAGTTGAGAGGCAGCGACTTCCATGAGTTGACGATACCTACGAAGAAGGACTTCAGTGGAGATGCTAACCGCGTGCCCAACCTGCATTACTACAGTATCGGACTTGAAGGTGCTTTGGATTTCCGCTTCTCGGATTATGCCACCCTGACTCTTACTGGTGAGTTCAGTGCCGTGCATTCTCCCAGCAACAGCGTCTCGCCGCTCAACATGACCAATTCCGGTACTTCAGTCACTGAGAGCCGTAACATGGTCTTGACGGTTGATTTCACGCAGCGTTTCCGTGATGCAGAACCCTCGAACGAGGATGAAGCAAAAGCCTCGTCGCCCATTAAGAATGTGATGTACAACATCACGGGTATGTACAATAACTATTTTGCCAAGGCTTATAATGAGAACTTCGGTAGCAGTCTGGATGATGTGTTTAAGTATGGTTATATTGGTAAATTCATTACGAACAAGGAACGCAGCTACGAACAGAGGACGATAGATTATATGGGTGTTACCCAGAATGCTTTTGTGCAGAACGACTGGATTGATGTGGTCGAGTATGTCCCGGGTAGTGGTGCCAATACCCCCAACTGGATTCTCGCCAACTATAACGAGCAGTTGTTCACCAGGGATGAGTTCCGTGATATTCGTGGCGCATTGACCACTATCGACTATATTCGTCAGTTCAAGGGCCTCTACAATGGCGATAGTCCCTCGAACATCTATGGTCTGCTCTCCAATGTCGGTGTTCAAGGTACCTCCCTCCAGATGGTCAACAACGACTACCTCTATTTGCAGGCCAAGGCATCGGCTGATGTATTGGGTCATGAAATTGAGATTGGTTTCCAGTATGATCAGATGTGGGAGTCGTCATATTGGGTGGATGCACAGGGCCTGTGGACTCTTATGCGTCAGAACGCCAACCGCCATATCTCCCAGTTGGATAAGGACAACCCGATTTATCGTGCCGACGGTTCGTATCTTTATGTGGATTACAACCGCTTGCTCAACGAAGAGCAGCAGACTCCTTTTGACAAATCTTTCCGTTCCTACCTGATGGGTAAAGGTGAGGATATTAACGAACGTACTTGGATGGACATCGACCGTTATATGCCTGAAGACTTCGTGGCTGCCGGTGGTTTGAGCATGTTCTCGGCCAACGAGTTGTTCAACAGCGGTGTGCCGTATGTTTCTTTCAGCGGTTATGACCATACCGGTAAGAAGTATAACGGAGCCAACTGGTCGCTTGAGGAGTTCTTCAATCCCGGTGATAGCAAGTACCAGTACCTGCCCGCATTTTCGCCCATCTACATGGCCGGTTACATCCAGGATAAGTTCTATTTCCAGGATCTTATCTTCAATGTCGGTGTCCGTGTTGACTACTTCGATGGTAACCAGTATGTGATGAAAGACCCCTATCTTTTGTATGAGTCATACACTGTTGGTCAGTTGCGCGAGAAGATTAACAATGGCGATGTGATGGCTACCAATGCTATCTATTCTGGTGCTGGTGACGACTGGGTGCCCTATGTCGATTTCGTACCGGACGAGAGCAATCCTTTCACCCCCACCATTAAGGGTTATCGTGATGCCAATGGCAAGTGGTATGATGCCAATGGTGTCGAGGTCGCCTCCCCGAACAATGTCAGCGGTATTTCCGGTAAGCCCACTCCTTATCGCACTGCCGCTGGTCAGAAGACCGTTGCTGATGGTACAGTACATGTGGATGGCGTCTTTGAACGCTACAAACCGCAGATTGTGGCCATGCCCCGTATCGCTTTCTCTTTCCCCATTGGCGACAAGTCTCAGTTCAAAGCCAGTTACGACATTATTGCACGCCGTCCTTCTTCGGGATGGCAGGCCAGCTACCTGACATATCTCTATATGAGCCAGTACAACAGTGTCTCCAACCCCAACTTGAAACCTGAGCGTATCACCAACTACGAGTTGGGCTTCCAGCAGGCTCTCAACCAGTCGTCGGCCGTCAGTGCTTCGGCTTACTACAAAGAGACCCGCGACCTTATCCAGTTGGTTCAGTATGCTGGCGCCGACCCCAATAACAACTATTACAGTTACGACAATAAGGACTTCAAGACCATTAAGGGTATAACCCTGGCTTATGACCTTCGTCAGACCAAGAACATTCGTATTAATGCCAACTACACCCTTCAGTATGCCGAGGGTACTGGTCTTTCGTCGACCACGATGACCGAGCTTATCAAGGAAGGTTACACCACCCTTAAGATGCTCAACCCCATCAGCGACGACCGCCGTCATGAGTTCAAGGCCAACGTTGACTTCCGCTATGCCAGCGGAGCCAAGTACAATGGCCCGACCATTACTCGCGTTGTTACCGACAAGGAGACTGGCGAGAAGCGTAAGAAAGAGGTTAAGTTGTTGGAGAATTTTGGTGTGAACTTTATGGCCGTTGCCCAGTCGGGCCGCCCGTACACACGTGCATTCTCATTCTCTCAGCAGACCATCGTTGGTGGTTACCGCGGTGCCCGTATGCCGTGGGGCTTCTATTTCAATGTTGTTGTTGACAAGGTGTGGCCTGTTAAGGTTGGCAAGCGTGATACTTACATCACTACTGCTGTCACCATCAACAACCTCTTTAACATCCGCAATGTCACCGGCGTGTTCTCCGTTACCGGTAACCCCGAGGACAATGGTTATCTGACAGACCCCGAGTCGCAGCAGGCAATCAACAGCCAGTTGAATCCTGACGCTTACCGCGAATTCTATGTCATCTCCCTCAATAACTCTACCTGGAACTATTCCAGCCCCCGTACTATAAGACTCTCCCTCTCCTATAACTTCTAATCTTAACGCGATAAATAATTATGAAGATGAAAAGTATATACAGCAAAATTGTAGTGGTGTCCTTGTTGCTCGCCACGGTCACGGGGTCTGTGATGGCCCGCGAGTGCACCGAGTGCAAGAAGAGCAACACGAAAAATGCCACTGTTCAGACCAAGGCTGCCGTCTGTAAGCGCGCACAGAGCACTGCTGAGTTGAATATCAACAATGTGCGTGCCTTGATTAACGGCTATGGCAATATGTGGTACGACGGCAGTGTGACGCAATATCATATCCCGAAGAACAGCAATACCAGCCCTCTGTACTGCGCTGCTCTGTGGATCGGTGGTACCGACGTCAACGATCAGTTGCGTCTCGCGGCTCTGCGTTTTGGTTCTGAGGGTGACGATTATTGGCCCGGTCCCCTGAAGATTAATGGTACGGCATCTGTCGACTTGCCTATATGCAATGCCTACGACAAGCATTGGATTATTACCAAGGCTGAGGTTCTTGACCTTAAGTCGTATTTTGAGTACGACGAGGAGGAACACACGGTCTCTCTCAGAGGTGACAATCCTCCCGAGGAGGTGTTTACCGACGCTATCCTCAACTGGCCGGCAAAGGGTGAAGGTGACGACCTGTCTAGTTTCCTGGCTCCTTTCTATGATGCCGACGGTGACTTGGAGTACAATCCGCGCAATGGTGACTATCCATATTATGACTTTGAAAATAAGTTGTGCCCCAAGACCCTGAAGGCCAATCTGCCTCCCGGAGAGAATTACGTAACTCTCCCCACCATGGAAACCGAGGCTAACATTGTTTACGGTGGTATCCTTTCGGACCAGGTGTTGAAGGGTGACCAGACCATTTGGTGGATCTTTAATGATATGGGTAACGTCCATACTGAATCGGATGGACAGCCTATTGGTCTTGAAATTCGTGCACAGGCTTTCGCTTTTGCCACGAACGATGAGATTAACAACATGACCTTCTATTCGTATGAGATTATCAACCGTTCGACATATGAACTCCGTGAGACTTACTTCAGCCAGTGGGTCGATCCGGACCTTGGTAATGCTTATGACGACTATGTCGGTTGCGATGTTCGCCGTGGTTTAGGTTACTGCTACAATGGTACCGATAACGATGCTTCCGGTGCCGGTAGCTATTCTGGCAATCCCCCTGCAGTAGGTATCGACTTCTTCCAGGGTCCTTATATGGATGCTGATGGTAAGGATAATCCTAAAATTAATATCCAGTACATCCTCAACAGTTCCAACCAGCCGTTGAAGTCGCTCCTTTCCAAGTATAAGATTGACCATCATCCAGTAACTGGTCTGCCTTGCTATGATACAATCGCTATTACCGATGATGCAGACCTCTTCTTCGCTATCGATTATAAGAGTTGGTACTTTGTACCCGGCGATATTACGGGCAACTGTGCTATCAACGGTGTGAACTTTGGTAACAACATTGTGGATGATGAGCGTTTTGGTATGCGTCGTTTCGTGTACTATAACAACTCTACAACGGGTATTAACTGTGAGCCTCGTAAGGCTACCGACTATTACAACTATCTGCGTGGTTATTGGAACGACAATTCCCGTATGAAGTATGGTGGAAATGCTCTTTCCGGCACTATTGAGTGCGACTTCATGTTCCCTGGTGATAGTGACCCGTGGCATTGGGGTACTAATGGCATTGTCCCCGACGAGAATGCTGACGACTGGACAGAGGCTACTGCCCCAAACCAGCCTGGCGATCGTCGTTTCATGCAGTCGGCAGGCCCCTTCACGCTGAAACCCGGTGCATTGAACTATATCACTGTCGGTATTCCTTTTGCACAGGCTTCTTCGGGTGGCCCGCAGGCCTCGGTTGATCTGCTCCGTCAGATTGATGACGTCTGCCAGGCTCTGTTTGAGAACTGCTTCAAGGTTCTTGACGGCCCTGATGCGCCTACACTCACCTGTCAGGAACTTAACAATGAGATTATCCTGTACCTCACCTACGAAAACAAAGAATCGAACAACTATGGTGAGAGTTACTCCGAGGTTGATCCTGCCATCGTCCATTCTTACATGGAGAATGACAATATTATAGAGTATACTGTTGATGAACGTAGCTACAAGTTCGAGGGCTATCAGATTTATCAGTTGAAGGATGCAAGTGTTTCGATTGCCGATATCGGAGATGTGACTAAAGCTCGTCCAGTAGCCCAGTGCGATATTGAAAACTACTATGATGAAGCCCATGCTTTGCCAATCGGTACGCTGACAAACTTTACTACAAATACTGCTACAGGTCTTCTCACCGGCGAAATTATGGTAACTGGCTCCAACAAGGGTATCCAGCATGTTTTCCGCGTTACAGACGACTTGTTTGCCACAGGCCAAAATACTCGTCTTGTTAACAACCGCGAGTACTACTTTGTGGCCATCGCTTATGCACAGAACCGCTTCAAAGAGTATTCCCAGACTGATGCCGAGTTCCTCGATGGACAGAAGGAACCTTACCTTGCTGGCCGTAAGAACGAGCGCGGAGGTAGCATAGCCCCCATTACGGCAATCCCCCACAATCCTTTAGCAGAAGATGGAGGTAAGATTGCCCAGGCTGAATTCGGTATGTGCCCCAATATTATCCGTCTAGAGGGTTATGGTAATGGTGGCTCGATGCTTCGTCTCACCGAAAATTCTATTACAGAGTTGATGGGTGCCCCCAATAGTCCTGCCAAAGAGCCTGGTGTATTTGTTTCGGCCGTGGCAAACTCAGGTATCTCCGATCAGTCTCATATGGATAATCCTTGTATGATTACCAACCCGCAATATGAGGAGAACTATGGTCCTATTAACGTTCGTGTTATTGATCCTCTGAAGATTCATGTGGGTAACTACAATATCTTGTTCCGCAATCCGAACGGCAATGCTGAAACTGGTGTTACCGAAAATACCCGGTGGCGCATTGTTTCGGCTGATGGCGGCCAGATTCCTGTCAGTGATGGAGGTGATGTGGTTTACAAGGATATGGTTGAGTCAGACTTCTCCATCTCGCGTTATAACGAACAGCTATTCCTTGAGTTGGGTCTTGCTGTTACGCTAGTTAATCCAGATGCTGTATCCACAGACTTGACGGATGATGCCTATAGCGATAACACTATTATTCCTGGATACTATCAAGGTTTTGTCAAGAGCGGAGCCCTTTTGGGTTCACGTATGACTTTTGCCAATGAGAATGTTCGTTGGTTGAGTGGTATCGCCGACAATGATTCTTATCTTACGCGCAACTGGATACGTGCAGGTGCGCAGTTTGCATCGAATAGTTGGTCCAATTTCTATCTTGGTACTACACCATATAGTCTCAATGAGGCTTACCTTGATGAGGACTACTTTAAGTCTTATCAGGCCCCCAACAAGAATCCGCAGACAGAACCCATTGACAGAAATCAAATATTTGAGGATGTCATTGGTGGTTTGTGGTCACCTTATGCTCTTGTTTCCTCAATGCCGTTCCACCCAGGGTTTAACTATTCGTACTATATGCCTGACAAGAAGGTTCAAGATAGCTTGTATAATCTTAACAAGGCAAAGGCTGGTGGTAACGAGTTACAGCGTCAGTTGATGACCAACTTCTATAATCAGTCGCTCAACTTTAACGATCTTACCCAATTGCCGAGCGTGCGTATCGTCTTTACTTCAGATACTACGAAATGGACTCGCTGTCCGGTTATCGAGATGTGTGATGACTACACCCAGTCGGAGGGCAACGCCCGCAGGTTTAGCACACGCCGTCACGCTTCAGTTGATAAACAGGGACGTTACATTGGTGGCGAAGGAGACTATGCATATAATGGTGTTGCTGACGTTAATGATCCCTCCAATCCCGCGTACATCAGTGCAGAGGGTATGGGCTGGTTCCCAGGATATGCAATTAATACTGTCACTGGTGAACGTCTGAACATTATGTTTGGCGAAGATTCTCGTTATGTGCAGTATAATGGCCGTGATATGATGTGGAATCCCGTCTATACCGAGATGGATGGTACGCAGAACTATGTTATGGGCGGTCGCCATTATATATATGTAATGAATGCTTGCTCGCAGCCGTTCTTTAACTTGCGTACGGGTTCAAGGGAGATTGTAAAATACCGTACACCGTCGTATGATGCTGGTCGATGGGCGATGAAGATGCTTGGATCTACAGCTAATCTGCTTAATACCGTTGTATATGATGCTGGTTTCTATAAGTTCTATCACGGTGTTTCCAGTGCCGAACCGTCAACACAGCTCCCCGTTCGCGACTCTATCGCCATGCTTTATGCTTCGGTGGCTTGGGTCAATATGCCGCTTGTTCCGGAACGCTACACATTCAAGTACCCCGGCAACAACGCTACACTCAATGCGGAATCACCGAGCAATGGTATCCCTTGCGATGTCACTGTCGACATAGATGTGCGTGCACCGTATGGTCGTTTCATGTCGAACAATGGTACTACTAGCGAAAATTGTGGTCAGGCCAATATCAACAACAACATGCCTGCTTATCAGTTCCGTCTGACCGAGCGTGATGCTGTTCTTGAGAATATGGCCACGGCAGGCAATGATGCCAAGAACTTCGCCGACTCTCTGCTGGGCCTTATCAATGTAGTGCCCAACCCCTACTACAGCTATTCCTTGTATGAAACGGCTAGCCAACTTGAGACCAAGGTGCGCATAATCAACCTGCCCACCGGTGTCAACGAGAATGGCGAGAAGGAAGGCTGCTACATTCGTATCTACACTGTCGATGGAACTCTTGTGCGCGCCATTGGACCTACGCCTGTCAATTCCACTACAGCAGATTGGGATCTGCATAACCACACGGGTATTCCTATCGCCGGTGGTATGTATCTTATCCACGTCTCGGTGCCTGGTATTGGCGAACGCGTGATAAAGTGGTTTGGCACAATGCGTCCGGTCGACCTCAATTCGTACCAATTCTAAATGTGTAAGTAACCTCTAAAAATATCACAGAAATGAAGAATATATTAAAGATATTTGCAGTAGTTGCGATTCTGACGGCAGTTTCGGTGCAGTCTGTTTGGGCTGGCAACGACGAACGTCGCGGAACGGCTGGAGCCTCCGAGTTGCTCATTAACCCGTGGGCACGCAGCAACGGTTGGGGGGCTGTAAACTATGCCAACATTCGTGGCGTAGAATCCATGTTCTCCAATGTTGCTGGTCTGGCTTTCGTAAAAAACATCGAGGTGGCTTACACCAACACCATGCTCTACGGAGGTAAAAGTGGCTTGAGTAGCGGTGCTACTCTCAACACTTTTGGTCTCGGCGTCCGCGTCTTTGAGGCGGGTGTACTTGGAGTATATGTCTCCGCAATAAGTTTCGGCGAGTTGGCGGTTACCACCGAGGACAGTCCAGAACCTGGCTCCAATGGAACCTTCTCGCCGAGTTATATGAATATCAATGTTGCTTATGCCCATAGCTTCACCAATACCATTCATGGTGGTGTCGTCTTTAAGCTTGCCACTGAGTCCACCGACAACGTCTCTGGTTCAGGCTTTGCCATTGATGCAGGTATCCAGTATGTGACTGGTGAGAACGATGAGTTGAAGTTCGGTATCTCCCTCAAGAACTGGGGTCCCTCGATGAAGTTTGGCGGCACTGGTCATTCGCTTACGATGATCAACCATGCTGGCAACACCTTCACCGTTGAGACTCGAGCCGCGGAGATGGAGCTTCCTACCTGCCTCAACATCGGTCTCTCCTACGATTTCCTGTTCGAGAAGTGGGACCAGCGCCTCACTATTGCTGCGAGTTTCACCTCTAACGCCTTCCTGCGCGACAACTATGCACTGGGTCTCGAGTACGGGCTGCTTAACATCCTGCAACTCCGTGCAGGTTATGTCTTGCAGTCGGGTCTCCTGACTGGCGACGCAGCTACGGCCAACAGCGGTATCTGTGCCGGTGCCTCGGTCGACGTGCCCCTCAGTAAGAAGGAAGACTCCAATGTTGGTCTGACCATCGACTACTCCTACCGCACCGCTTCTCCGCTCAAGGGCACCCACGCCATTGGCGCAAGCTTCCGCTTCTAAGAGTATCGAGCACATAATCCAAAATTGGGAAAGGCTTATTCCACGAGCCTTTCCCACTTTTTAAACGTCTAAAGAAAAACAACATTATTATGGCTGAAATAAAATATTACAGCGAAGATGGCCTTCAAAAACTGAAAGATGAACTCCACCACCTCATAGCAGTCGAGCGCCCCGCCGCATCGGCAGCTATCGCCGAAGCCCGCGATAAAGGCGACCTCAGCGAGAACGCTGAATATGATGCCGCTAAAGAGGCCCAGGGTCATCTCGAGGCACGTATCAGCAAACTCCAGGAACTCGTGGCCAACGCCCGTTTGTTGGATGAGAGCAAGATAGATACCTCTAAGGTGCTGCTTCTCTCCATCATTACCATTCGCAACACTAAGAACAAAATGGTCCAGAAGTATACTATCGTGCCCGAGAGCGAGGCCAACCTCAAGCAGGGTAAGATCAGCATCACTTCGCCCTTTGCCTCCGCCTTCCTTGGCCACAAAGTGGGCGACATCGTGGAGGTGAATGTGCCTGCCGGCAAGATGACCTTTGAACTGACTAAAATAGAAAGATAGTTATGGCAACGATATTCAGCAAGATAGTTGCGGGCGAAATTCCCTGCTATAAGGTGGCCGAGACTGAGCATTGCTTTGCATTCCTCGACATAAACCCCGTAGTCCGCGGACATGTACTCTGCATCCCCAAGAAAGAAGTAGACTATATCTTCGACCTCGACGACGAGCTCTTCACCGAGTTGCACCTCTTTGCCAAGAAGGTGGCCAAGGGCCTCAAAAAGGTGTGTCCCTGCATCAAGGTGGGCGAGGCGGTAGTTGGAATCGATGTGCCCCATGTGCATATCCATCTTATGCCTCTAAACAAGCCCGGTGACCTCAACTTCGGCCATCATGTCGACATGTCGCCCGACGAGCTCAAGGCTTTGGCCGCCGAAATAGCTGCTGCCATCTAAAAATACTCGTTTTGAGGTCTGCGAACATTCCTAATAAGTGTTAAATGCGACGAAAATGGCAAAAATATTTTGCCAGAATAAAAAAAGTACGTAATTTTGCAGCCGAAATCAAGAACGAAAAACGAGAATAAAACAACGTAACACGTTATGTATCTGACAAAAGAAAAGAAAGAAGAAATCTTCGCCCAGTACGGTAAATCCGCAAAAGACACTGGTAGCACCGAAGGACAGATTGCCCTTTTCACATATCGTATCCAGCACCTCACCGAGCTCATGAAGGAGCACAAGAAAGACCAGGTGAGTGAGCGCGCCCTCGTGGGCCTCGTTGGCAAGCGACGCAAGATGCTCGACTACCTTAAGGAGACCGATATCGAGCGCTACCGTGCTATCGTCAAACAGCTTGGCCTGCGTAAATAACCACGCGCCTA
>JAEEGL011596608.1_pt1 | contig 16394 bp, 17 predicted proteins | sample 9134231 | NCBI WGS metagenome assembly JAEEGL01 (sample SAMN16246548, study PRJNA631951) | gut metagenome | biome: gut microbiome; feature: rumen; material: fiber-attached | host: Bos | place: Iran: Karaj | collected 2018-10
GGATGCGGCTTCCTATGAGGGTGCGCAGGTCCTGTGCTTTGTGGATGAGGTCCTGCGGGGCACCAACACCGTTGAGAGGATAGCGGCATCAACCCAGATCCTGAAAAAGCTGTCTGAAGGCGACGTGCTGTGCTTTGCAGCCACTCATGACATTGAGCTGACTTCTCTTTTGAAGGACAGATATGACATCTACCACTTCGAGGGAGATGTAGAAGGCAATGATGTACATTTTGATTACAGGATAAAACAGGGCCCTGCAACTACCAGGAATGCCATTAAGCTCCTGGGGGCGCTTGGATATGACAGCAGCATTGTGACAGATGCACAGAATATGGCTGACGGCTTCCTTGCCAGCGGTACCTGGGGGACATGATATGAAGGTTAGTATTTATTCGGACGGATCCGCCAGAGGAAATCCCGATGGCCCCGGAGGATATGGCGTTGTGATGCGCTACATCGATCCCAGGGGAGAGGTCCATGAAAAAGAAATAAGCGCGGGATACGACAAGACCACCAACAACCGCATGGAGCTCATGGGGGCCATTAAAGGGCTTGAGTGCCTGAACCGCCCCTGTGAGGTGGATATGTACTCTGACTCCAAGTATGTCATCAGTGCCTTTAACGAGGGCTGGATAGATAACTGGAAGAGAAACGGCTGGAAGACCGCGGGCAAAAAGCCCGTCAAGAATGTTGAGCTGTGGCAGAGGCTCATTAAGGCGGCAGAGAAGCACAATATCACCTGGATCTGGGTAAAGGGACACAACGGACATCCGGAGAATGAAAGGTGTGATGAGCTGGCCACGACTGCGGCTGATCAGAGCCCTGACCTCTTACTTCATGACGACGGACTGGGACTATACTGATAATGATATATTACATAGCGGACTGTCATTTTTTCCACAGCGCCCTCAATGAAAAGATGGATAAGCGGGGCTTTCCTTCCGTGGAAGAGATGAACGAATACATGATAAATAAATGGAATGACAAGGTCACAAGGAGCGATACGGTCATAGTCCTTGGGGATTTTTCCCTGGGCAAGGTTCCGCAGACCAAAGAGGTGCTGCAAAGACTTAATGGTAAGATCTGCCTCATAAGAGGTAATCATGACAGGTTTCTTGATGCGGCAGATTTTGACAGCTCAGTGTTTGAGTGGGTGGCTGATTACAAAGAGATAACCGATTCCCAGAGGAAGGTGGTCCTTTGTCATTATCCCATTCCCTTTTACAACGGGCAGTACCGGCTCAAAAAAAGCGGGGAACCAAAGACCTACATGCTCTACGGCCATGTCCATGAGACCAGGGATGAAGACCTGATGAGGGACATCATAGGCAGGATAAGCTCAACGCAGTACACACCTATCCACGGCGAGCACACAGCGGTCATCCCCTGCAATATGATCAACTGCTTCTGCAAGAAGTCGGATTACGAACCACTGTCATTATCTGAGTGGATCGCTTTGGAAAAGAAATAATTTTTATATAAAATTACTTTTTACGATATTTCGCCATTGCACAATATAGTGATATACTATATTAAGATACGTAAATTTTTTTCTGATCGGGGGCAATATGAGCGATAAAAAACGACTTGTAACAAGAAGTGACTTTGACGGCCTTGTTTGTGCCATGATCTTGAAGGAATGTGGCCTTATCGAGGAGATTAAATTTGTTCATCCCAAGGATGTTCAGGATGGAAAGATTGAGCTTTCAGACAATGATATAACCACCAATCTTCCTTATGACTCCAGAGTGTTTATGTGCTTTGACCATCATGAGTCAGAGCTTACAAGAAATGCTTCGATGAAGGAAAACAATAACTGGCACATTGACGGATTTGCCAAGTCCGCAGCCAGAGTTGTATATAACTACTACAAAAAAGCCGGCTATCCTCTGGAGAGGATCTCAGATGAGATCATGACGGCTGTTGACAAGGGCGATTCCGCAGACTTTACTGAGGAGGAGATCCTTGACCCCAAGGACTGGGTTCTCATGAACTTCCTTATGGACGCAAGAACCGGACTTGGAAGATTCCATGATTTCAGGATATCCAACTACGACCTGATGATGGAACTGATAGATTACTGTGTAAACCATGATATCGGGGATGTGCTTGAACTGCCTGATGTCAAGGAGAGAGTTGATCTTTACATGGAACAGGCTGAGCTGTTCAAACAGCAGCTCAAAGAGATATCCCACATGGAAGGCAAGGTTGTGGTGGTTGATCAGAAGGCAGCCGGGGATGTTATCTATGCGGGCAATCGTTTTATGGTCTATGCCCTTTATCCGGAGGCAGAGATCTCCGTTCACGTGGCCTGGGGCTTCAAGAAGCAGAACACAGCTGTTATGATCGGCAAGTCCATCATCAACAAGGCTTCTGATTTTAACATTGGTGATCTGTGCCTTGAATACGGCGGAGGCGGACACGCCAATGCAGGAACCTGCCAGCTGGACAATGACAAGGTTGACGCTCTTCTCCCGGAAATAATCAAAAAACTTAACTCATAAATACTGACAAAATAGCGCCTCGCTGCTTTGCGGGGCGCTTTTGCGATTTTGGAGAAAAATATGAAAAAAGCTTTAATAGCAATGAGCGGAGGAGTTGACAGCTCAGTTGCTGCATATGTCATGAGTAAAAAGGGCTTTGAGTGTATGGGATGCACCATGAGGCTCTATGAGAATGACATGATAGGGGAGGATCTGTTCGGAACCTGCTGTAGTTTAAAGGATACTCAGGACGCCAGAGCGGTCTGTGAAAAAATAGGGATCCCATACAACATTTATCACTATGAGGCTGAATTCAGGGAAAAGGTCATTGAGCCCTTCGTGTGCAGCTATGAGAGAGGAGAAACTCCCAATCCCTGCATCAGGTGCAACAGGTATCTTAAGTTTGACCTTCTGTACAGCAAGGCCGGAGAACTGGGGTATGATAACATTGTGACGGGACACTACGCAAGGATAGAGGAGCGTGACGGTCATATGTACCTTAAAAAGGCTGTGGACCTTAATAAGGACCAGAGCTATGTGCTGTACGACCTTACAGAAGAGCAGCTTCGTCACACCTTCTTTCCTTTAGGTGACATGACCAAGTCACAGACCCGCCAGATCGCAGAAGAAAACGGCTTTGTGAACATGCACAAGAAGGAGAGCCAGGACATATGCTTTGTGCCTGACGGAGATTATGCCGGGATGATAAAAAGGTACCGCGGCAGGGAATATCCGGAGGGTGATTTTGTTGACCTTAAGGGAAATGTCCTTGGAAGACATGAAGGCATAATAAACTACACCATAGGACAGAGAAGGGGGCTTGGCATACCTGCAGACAGAAGACTGTATGTATACAGGATTGATGTTCAGAACAACAGGGTTATTCTGGCAGATGATGAGGACCTTTTCAGCACAGAGGTGAAGGTCAGGGATTTCCACTGGATAACAGGAGTGCTCCCCACAGAGCCTGTAAGATGCAGTGCCAAGATAAGGTACCGTCACAGAGAAAAGCCTGCGGTGGTAACCTGCACAGGGGATGGAAGAGCACAGATTGTATTTGATGAACCTCAACGAGCAATAACACCCGGACAGTCGGCAGTTCTTTATGATGGCGACATAGTCCTAGGAGGCGGAATAATTGATGGATAATCCCGGAAAAGAAAAGTATGAGGTCCTTCGCGAGAATGAAAGGGACGCCAACAGAGTACTGACCATTGTTTTGTTTGTCAGTATGGGGATACTGGTAGCGCTCTGGGTCCTCATTGAAATGAATGTACTGCTTGTCGAAGACAAGATCCACCGTCTGCTGATGGCGGTGTCTATGGGGATAATGCTGATAGCGTCAATTGTCAGCATTTACTTTAAGTTCGACAGACCATGGATCAAATATGTTCTCATGTCGGTGCTGATACTTACCTATGCCATGCAGGATGCTGTATTTACTTACAGCACTGCAATCCTCATTGTGATCCCTCCGGTTATTTCCAGCAGGTATTTCTCAAGAAAATATACTTTAGTAGTTGTTGTGGCGACCTATTTTGCGTTTTTATTATCGGCTGTCTGGGGAGCCAATAACGGTATAATCGATCTGAATAATCTGCAGCTTGCTCCGGGCACGGTCATAAATCTGGGAGATGAGATCTGGATCAGGCACGTGGTATCAGACCTTGACTATGACAGGAACCTGATGATCAGGAATGCAGTTTTTTACAGTTATGGGACCAAGCTGGCCTTATCGCTCATCGGGGCCATAGCCAGCATCCTGGTTGCCACACAGGGACGCAGGATGGTTGTGCGGCAGCAGAAGCTTACAGAGGAAGCAACCAGTGTTACTTCAGAACTGACTATTGCGGCCAAGATACAGGAGGCTATGCTTCCCGGTGTTTCTGAGGCTTTCCCTGACAGGAAGGAATTTGACCTCTATGCATTCATGACGCCGGCTTTTCGAGTGGGCGGAGATTTTTACGATTTCTTTCTGGTGGATGATGATCACCTTGCGCTGGTAATGGGAGATGTATCTGACAAGGGAATTCCTGCAGCTCTGTTCATGGTACACTGCAGAAATACAATTTCCGACAATGTGATGATGGGCAAATCTCCATCCAGAGCCCTGATGGATGCCAACAATAAGCTTTGCGAGAACAACTCTGAGAACATGTTTGTGACGGTATGGCTGGGAATTCTGACTATCTCCACCGGACTGCTTACCGTGTGCAATGCAGGTCACGAAAGGCCTGTGCTTCTGCAAAATGATGGAGCCTTTAAAGAGTTCAGGGATATACACGGCTTTGCCATGGGATGCATTCCGGATGCGCAATACCCGGAATACGAAATACAGTTAGAACCCGGAGACAAGCTCTTTTTATACACTGATGGTGTAACAGAGGCCGCTAATGCAGATAATAAGCTGTTCGGTATCAAAAGAACCCTTGATGCTCTGAACAAAGACATAAATGCTTCACCGGAAAAAATGATAAAGGAAGTCTGCGTTGCAATGAAATCCTTTATGAAGGATACAGATCAGGTAGATGACATTACCATGCTCTCTTTTGCATACAAAGGATGATTGTTGCGATGTTGCTTTTTGAATTGTAAACTATAATTATACGAAAAAATGATATCAAATTGGAGGTAACGTATGCTTCGGATAGCAAGGGAACAGTTTGGTGATAAACTCAATCTGACTCTGACAGGACGTCTTGACAGGAATACATCTGAAGAGCTTGAAACAAAGCTTAAGTCATCCCTTGATGGAGTTAAGGAGCTTGGGTTTGATTTTTCCAATCTGGATTACATTTCCTCAGCCGGACTCAGAGTCCTGTTGGCTGCCCAGAAAAAGATGAAGGGTGACGGCAAGATCCGTATCAAGGGTGCCAAAAAAGAAATCAGAGATATTTTTGACATGACAGGCTTTTCCAATATACTTAGCGTGGAATGGTTATGAAAAAGAGAATCAGCAGATTTATTATTTTGATGATGGTTGTAATGGTGCTCTCGGGGGGATGTGCATCTTCGGGAAGCGGTGCAGGCATCGGAGGAAAAGACAGTGAAGGCGCTGAGGCTGTGCCGGAGTTTTCTGATTTTTCCGAACTCAATGGCAAGACAGTGTCTATGCTTACAGGAGCTCCTTTTGAGGAGCTGATACAATCAAAGGTTCCTGATGTAAAGGAATTTACATATTTTTCTGCAACTCCGGATATGACTTTGGCAATTAAGGCGGGTAAGACCGACGCAGGACTTACCAATAACGCTCTGGCGGCCCTGGCGGTGAACAGGGACAAGTCACTGGCTCTTTTCCCACAGCCGCTTAAGGAGGCCGGCTTTGGAATAGCCTTTTCCAAGGATTACCCAAGGCTTGATGAGTGGCAGGCGGCTTTCGACACTATACCGGAAGAAACAAAGAAGGCTCTCTGGGACAAATGGACAGGTTCGGATGAGAGTCTTAAGGTTATGCCGGAGCAAACCTGGGAAGGGAAGGGCGGTACAGTGAAAGTGGCTGCCGGTGATACCCTTGAACCCATGAGTTATGCCGGTGAGGGCGGAGCTATCTGCGGCTTTGATGCGGAGATGATCCTTCTCATGGCCAAAGAACTTGATATCCGCGTGGAATTTACAGGTATGGAATTTGCTGCCATGCTGGCTGCAGTTCAGTCAGGCAAGGCAGATATGGGCTGCGGATCCATCATCATTACCGATGAGAGAAGGGAAGCAGTAAATTTCATTGAATATTACCCGGCGGCTTTTGTGCTGCTGGTGAGATCTGCAAGTACAGACAGTGGTACATCGGGCTTTTTGGCCGGCATAAAGGAAAGCTTTGATAAGACCTTTATCAGGGAAAATCGCTGGAGAATGTTCCTGTCCGGAATTGAGACCACATTTATCATTACGGTGTTATCTGTACTGTTCGGAACTGTTCTGGGGTTTGTCGTTTTCATGGTCTGCAGGAATGGTAATCCTGTCGCCAATCTTATCACCAGATTCGCATTCTGGCTGGTGCAGGGAATGCCCACGGTGGTCCTGCTTATGGTCCTCTATTACATAGTTTTCGACAAGGTGGAGATAGACGGAGTAATAGTCGCAGTGATTGGCTTTACTCTGGTCTTTGGCTCAGGTGTATACGGAATGCTCAAGGTCGGAGTAGGAGCCGTGGATAAGGGCCAGATGGAGGGGGCACTTGCCCTTGGATACAGCGACAGCAAGGCTTTTATTCATATCATTCTTCCTCAGGCACTTCCTCATATACTGTCAGTATATAATGGAGAGCTGGTATCTCTTTTGAAGGCGACAGCAATAGTGGGATATATAGCCGTGCAGGATCTGACCCGTTCAGGAGACCTGGTTAGGGCCAGGACTTACGATGCATTCTTCCCGCTTATTGTGGTGGCTGCTTTTTACTTCCTGCTTGCAGCAGTTCTGAAGGTGATCTTCAAAAGAGCCACTGTTAAGCTTGATACCAGGCAGCGAACCAGGGAAATCATTATGAAGGGAATTAACATGCATGATTGAGATAGTTTCCCTCAGAAAAGAATATGAGAATATAACACCTCTACAGAATGTGAATGCTGTCATAAATGACGGGGATATAATATCGGTGATCGGCCCCTCGGGTATGGGCAAATCGACGCTTCTTCGCTGCATCAATATGCTGGAGAAGCCGACCTCAGGAAAGATAATCGTAAACGGCACGGATATCACGGTACCGGGATGCGATCTTTGCAAGGTGAGACAGAAGATGGGCATGGTATTTCAGTCCTTTAATCTCTTCGGACATCTGACAGTGATCGAGAACGTTATAAAGCCCCAGACTGATCTGCTGGCAAGAAGCAGGCAGGAGGCTTATGAGAAGGCAGTATCGCTTCTTAAGATGGTGGGGCTTTTTGAAAAGGCCTTTTCCTACCCGGATGAGCTTTCTGGCGGACAAAAGCAGCGTATTGCCATTGCCAGGACTCTGGCCATGGATCCGGATACCATCCTGTTTGACGAGCCCACCAGTGCTCTTGATCCTACCATGGTGGGAGAAGTGCAGTCAGTCATCAGTGAGCTTGCCAAAACCGGTAAGACCATGATCATAGTGACCCATGAGATGGACTTTGCCAGGGCCATTGCCAACAGGGTCTTCTATATGGACGAAGGCGGTATCTACGAAGAGGGAACCCCGGAAGAGATTTTTGACAGACCCTCAAAAGAAAAGACCAGACAGTTTATCCAGAAGCTCAAGGTTCTGGAGTTGTCCATTAATGACAGGAATTATGACTATCTTGGAATCAGGAGCGACATTGAAAGCTTTCTTCGCAAGAACCTGATCTCTGCCCGCATGTCCAGACATATGCAGCTGGCCTTTGAGGAGCTTGTTCAGCAGATTATTGTTCCTGCCTTTGAAAAACCGGATATACGCTGCAATTTGGAGTACTCTGAAAAGAATGAGCAAATTGCCTTTACAGTTGACTATGGCGGAGAGAAGTTTGACCCTGTACAGGATGGAGACAAGCTCTCAATTGCAATGCTAAGGACCGCTGCTACGGATATCCGCTATGAGAGAATGGGAGAGGGCCAGCGCAAAAACAAAATATCCATGACAATACTTTCATGAATCAACAAAGCAAATTCCTGAATTTCTGAGAAAATTCAGGAATTTTTATTTTGGAATGAGTCAGGAATTAGAAATTACAAAATTGTATATTAATTGATGCTTGCTGCATTGGATTTGTCAACCGGTTCGAAGGGAACCCATACATAGAGGCCGTCCTCTGTAACGTACTGGACATCCTTGCAGGTGCCTTTCTTGGCAAGGGCAACAGCAGCTTCTATGCAGGATTGTCCCTGGCCGATGGCCGACTGATATACGGTGAACTGCATTCCGCCATCAAGGATGGACTGGCATCCGTCCACAGTGGCGTCGATGCCTACCACGGGAACCTTGGCTGTATCTATTCCAAGTTCATTCATGGCCTGTACAACGCCAATGGCCATGGAGTCGTTGTTGCAGATAACGCAGTCATAAGGCTGATTGGTCTTGAGGAAGAGCTTGAACTCATCGCAGGCCTTCTGGGTATCCCAGTAGGCGGTGTCATTGAATACAAAGTTGGCATTGACGCCGATGCTCTTAAAGTACTTCTTTACGGCTTTGGTCCTGTTGACTGCGGCAGGGTGTCCGGGCTGTCCCTGGAAGAGGACTACGTTGAGACTGGAGGGCTTTCCCAGCTTGTTCCATACGTATTCAGCCTGCATTGTTCCTGCATCAATCTCATAGCTTCCAACATACATGTATTTGTCAGGCTTAAGGTAGGCTGCGTCAGGCTGGGAGTTGGTGAACAGGATCGGTATGTCACCTGCTGTAACCTCCAGCTGCAGGGCGGTATCAGTGTCTACGGGGTTGCAGATGATGGCGTCATATCCTTTGGCAGCTGCATCTCTTATCTGGGCAACCTGATCATCAACCGTGGCACAGGGAGCTCCCACATCTACGGTTACACCGCTCTTTGCACCTGCGTCCACCACGGAGTTCATGATAAGTGTCTTGAAATCATCAAGGGTGAGTGTGGAAAAGAAAACCCTGACCCCTGAACCGTCTATAGAGCCTGTGGAAGATCCTTTTTTGGAGCCACAGCCCATAATGGAAAGGGATAGTAAAACAGCAGTAAGGACACATGTCAAAAATCTTTTAATTGATCTGTTCTTAAGCATTGCAGGTCCCTCCTCAAATCTTAAACTTCTGAACGTAGGATGTAAGAGTCTGTGAAGTTTCTGCCAGCTCGTGAGAGTTGTCTGCTACATCCTGGCTGCTCTTGGTGATGTTGTTGGCCATCTCCACCATGTTTTCGCTGGTGGCCAGAATCTCGTCCGCACTGGCGGCCTGCTCCTGGGAGATGGCAGCTACATTGGTGGCAACGTCGTCAACCTTCTGGATGTCGTCCAGCATGGCCTCGATGAGTCCATTGGAGGTCTGGATGTTGGAGTAGATCTGATCGAAGGTACCCACTGCCACATGGATGAGCTCTGAGTTGGTCTTGATGCTGTCTGCGCTGCTCTTGGCCTGGCCTACGGCTTCGCCTATCAGCTTTCTTACTTCTTCGATCAGGTTGGAAATATTCTGTGCACTCTCGGCAGAGGTCTGGGCGAGCTTGGCAATCTGTGTTGCCACGACTGCGAAGCCTCTTCCGGCATCACCGGCTCTTGCGGCTTCGATGGAGGCGTTGAGGGACAGCAGATTGGTCTCTTCAGCGATCTCTCCGATCATGCCTACGATGTTGGTGATCTCTTCGGATGCCGTGCCGACTCTGTTGATGGAATCAACGAGTCTTTCGTTGGCATCTGAAATACCCATCATTGCGTCGCTTAATTTGTCCATGTCACGACGTCCCAGCTGGGAGATATCTATGGTCTCCTTCATGCTGGCATTGGCCTTGTCGCTGTTTTCTCTTGTGTCGGCCACTACCTGTGCAAGGGTGGTAGCATTGGAGGCAATGTCATTTACGGCTGTGGCCAGCTGGTCAACGGTGTCATTGAGCTGCTTCATGGCCTCTGCCTGAGACTGGGATGCCTCATACATTGTCTTACTAACCCTGTCACTGTTGTCGGACTCCTCCTGGAGCTTGTCGGATTCCATACTGATATGAGAGAGCATGCTTCTCATGGAAGCAACAAAGTCTGAAACCCTGCTTCCCATGACGCCGATCTCGTCATTGCTGGAGGAGTCCACCTCGATGGTGAAGTCACCCTCTGACATGGAAGTGATGTTGTTGGAAATATGGCCCAGAGGAGCGATGACCTTTTTAACAACGAAGAGGATTATGATCACTATGATCACTATGGCGATGGCACCTACTATGAAAAGGATAAGTCCCATCTGTGATACTGCGCTCAAGATAATGTCTGTAGGTATGTAGGAGATAAGAACCCAGTCGGTGCCTGAGATCTCGGAGAAGGAGACCATGTATTTGCCGATCTCTTTACTGCCAAGATCACTGCTGTTGATGGCCTTTGCTGCTCCGGACAAAAGAGCGTCGCTGCTTGCCTCGGAGAGTGTACTTCCCACAAGGTTTACATCTCTGTGGGCAAGGATCCTGTTGTCATTGGTGTCCACCAGGAAGGAGCTTGCACCGTCCATCTTAACACCTGAATTAACGATGATGGTTATCTTGTTGAGGGTAACATCAGCGCCGATGATCTTGATGAGATCGGTTCCGTCGTTGAGGATACCTGTTGCACTGATGACGGTCTCACCCTGGTCGTTGGTGTAGGAGGTTCCGTATGCCATGGCTATGCGGCTGATTCCCTGCTTGAACCAGGTGCTGTCTGTTACATTTGAATCCGACATATCGGATTCGGTAGCTTTATAGAGCTTGCCTTAGGTTGTTCCGATGTAGAAGCCCTTTGGAGAATTGGAATTATAGCCGTAGAAAGAATCCAGAAGAGGAACAAGCTCTTCTTCTGACGGCTTCTGACTTTCGATGGTGTGCTTAACGGTCTGGAAATAGGTCAGGTTTTCGGAAAGCCAGGCCTCGATGTTGTCGGCCTGATTGGAGATGGAAGACTCAAGAGTCTCTGTGGCCATAACTGTCATTCTGCGCTTTGAGACAGAGGCAGCTATGTTGACCAGCGCCAGAACTGTGATGATGACGACGGGAAGAATGTACATAAGTAGCTTGGTACTGATCTTCTTGTTCTTTTTCTTCACAGCGGTTTTTGAGGATCTGTTTTCTTCGTTTCTGCTCATGTTTTCACCCCTTCTGTGTGTGAGAGTTGTGAATAAATGTACACGACTGTCCAATAATTATAACATCAGGGGGAAAACATGAACTATATTACGATATATTTTATATTATTTTAAGAAAGAATAGCAGCGGTGAGTTTGTCGATTACCTGCTCGAGGTTGTCGCTTCCCTCATCTATGGTAATGTCTGCATATTTCTCATAAAGTACACTTCGCTCATTGTACAGAGAAATAAGAGACTGGCCGTCCCTCATGACAACGCCGCGCTGTTTGGCATTGTGCAGGCGCTTGGAGAGCTCGTCCATTCCTACCTTAAGATAGATGACCTTTCCGATGTTCTTGTAGTGGTCCATGGCTTCTTTACCATATATGACGCTTCCACCGGTGGAGATGACACTTCTTTCGGTTTCGATCTGAGAATTGATGCGGCTCTCAAGCTCTATGAAGCCCTCGATTCCCTTCTCGTCTATGATAGCTGAGAGCTTTTTGCCCTCCTGTTCCTGTATCACCAGATCAGCGTCTATAAACTTGTAGCCCAGTATCTTGGCAAGTACGACGCCTGTTGTGCTCTTGCCGGAGGCGGGCATTCCTATAAGAATAATATTGTCTTTTTTCATAATAACCTTCCTTGGGTCAGTCAATAATTGTCCTGACACTACATAAATACATGTTACTTGTTTTTTGCACAGGACTTTATATAATACATTATTCATCCTAAGTCTGCAAGTGCTTTTGAGGGCGGCATAACGATTGACACCGCTATTTACTTTATGTACAATAATAACGCACGTAATTATAAGACGGGGACGGGAGGAGAAAAATGTCCAGAAAAGCAACCATCACGCAGGAAGAGATAGTCAATGCTGCGTTTAAGATAACGAGAAGAGAGGGCTTTGAGCAGATCACATCCAGGAAGCTTGCAGCTGCTGCAGGCTGCTCTACACAGCCGATCTTTCGTATTTATGAGAACATGGACGAGCTCAAGAAGGATGTCTATGAGAAGGCAGCAGAGTACTATCTTGACTACTATGATAAGTGTGAGAAGACGCACAATACTCCTTTCGTGGATCTCGGTCTTGCTTATATAAGCTTTGCCCAGAAATATCCTCATCTTTTCAGACTTCTTTTTATTTCCCAGGAAGGATCTGAGTCCAAGAGCATGTATGACCTGGTCAACGGCTCCAATGAGAACGTGGTAAAAGAGATCAACAGGGCCATGGAGCAGGGGGCTTCAAATGCTCAGAACCTGTTCATGCAGATGTGGATCTTTATCCATGGTGCCGGATGTATGGCTGTTACAGGCGATTATGACCTGGATGAAGCAGCTTCCGTTGAGATGCTTGAGTCTGCATACAGAGCCTTTGGACGCTGACGGGTGAGCTATGAAATTTGAAAGTGATGTTGATGTAATAACCAGGATAAATGAGTGCTACCCCAGGATGAGCAAGGGCAAAAAGAACATTGCCACCTACGTCTGTGAGCACTATGAGCAGGCTGTCTTTATGAAGGCGGCGGAGCTTGGCAAGATCGTGGGCATAAGTGAGTCCACCGTGGTGAGATTTGCCATGAGCCTTGGCTATGATGGCTACCCGGAGTTTCAGAAGGCACTGGCCAACTGGGTTTCAGATAAGTTCGGTTCCGTAGATAAGGTTGGAAGGAGATTCGGACGAAGCAGTGAGGGCGAGATACTATCAGCCATCCTCAAGTCGGACATTTCCAATATAGAACATACCATAAGCAATATTGACGTGGCGGCCTTCAAGACGGCGGTGGATACCATATTAAAGGCCAGATGCGTGTATGTGGTGGGGCTTAGGAGCTGTGAGCCCCTTGCCGATTTCCTCTGCTTTTATCTCAATATGATAAGGGGCAACAATGTGCTCATCAGGACCACCAGTGTCAGTGAGATGTTCGAGCAGATGATCAGGATAGGAGACAGGGACTGTATCATCGGAATAAGCTTTCCAAGGTACTCCATGAGGACACTTAAGTGCATGGAGTTTGCCAATGACAGGAATGCCAAGGTCATAACCATAACCGATTCAGTGCATTCACCCATGAACCTGTACTCCTCCTGCAATATTCTTGCCAAGAGCGAGATGGCTTCCATAGTTGATTCCCTGGTTGCACCATTAAGCGTTATAAATGCTCTGGTGGTGGCTCTTTGTATGAGACGCCCCAATGAGGTCAAGGCGGACCTTAAGATGCTTGAGGAGACCTGGAACAACTATCAGGTTTATCTCAATGATGAGATAGATTTTGCTTCCGATGACGTGGCCATGAACATCTACAACGGCCTCAAGGTTCAAAGAGACGATGAATGATATGAAGAGAATTGCAGTGATCGGCTGCGGAGCAGCCGGTATGATGGCGGCGCTTGCTGCTGCTGAGGGCGGCGGGAGCGTCACTGTTTTTGAAAAGAACGAAAAGCCCGGCAAGAAGATCTACATCACCGGAAAGGGCAGGTGCAATGTGACCAATGCCTGTGATGTCAACGATTTCTTTGACAATGTCAGAAGGAATCCAAGATTTTTATACAGTGCTGTTTACGGGTTCGACAACAGATCCGTCATGGATTTTTTTGAAGAAAGAGGGTGCAGGCTCAAGGTTGAGAGGGGAGACCGTGTTTTCCCCGTATCCGACCACTCCTCGGATATTATTAAGACTCTGTTTGACGCTGTTAAAAAGGCCAAAGTGAATGTGCTGTTCAACACCCCGGTGCACTCTGTGGAGGCTTCGGGCGGAAGAGTCACTCAGGTGGTCTATTCCAGTGAGGACGATCCCATGACCAGGGAGGAATTTGATGCGGTCATAGTCTGTACCGGTGGAATGTCCTACCCCTCAACGGGCTCCACGGGAGACGGCTACAGATTTGCCAGGGACCTGGGTCACAGCATTGTTAAGCCGCAGCCCTCACTGGTTCCCTTTGAGATCAGTGAGAAGTGGATCCCGCTCCTTCAGGGGCTTTCCCTTAAAAATGTGACCCTTAAGCTCTTTTCCTACAAGACAAGAGAGGAGCTTTTAGAAGCGGACAAGCCGGGAGTTAAAAAGAAAAAGCCGGTGTACGAAGGCTTTGGAGAGATGCTTTTTACACACTTCGGAGTGAGCGGTCCAATAGCCCTTACCGCCAGCTGCTACTATGATAGAGAAAAGGTATCAAGGCTGGTACTTGACTTAAAGCCTGCGCTTACCCTGGAGCAGCTTGACAAGAGGATATTGAGGGATTTTGATGACGCCCCCAACAGGCAGTTCAAAAATGCTGTGTCATCTCTTTTCCCTTCCAAGCTTATTCCTGTGATGGTGGAGCTGTCAGGGATAGATCCGGAAAAGGCCGTGAACAGCATCACCAAGCAGGAGAGACTTGCCTTTGCATCGCTGATAAAGAATCTTCCCATGACAATTATCGGGACCAGGAGCTTTAATGAGGCTATAATAACAAGAGGAGGAGTCAGCGTTAAAGAAATCGATCCCTCCACCATGGAGTCCAAGCTTGTGAAGGGACTGTACTTTGCAGGGGAGGTTCTGGACGTGGATACCGAGACCGGTGGCTTCAACCTTCAGGTGGCCTGGTCAACAGGACATCTTGCCGGACTTGAGAGTGCCGGACAATAAATAGATAGTGTATAGCAAGTTTGTAGACAGTAGAATCAGGAGAAATAATATGAGTAAGAGCATTGCAATAGATGGACCTGCAGGAGCAGGAAAGAGTACCATAGCAAGAAAGGTGGCACAGAGCCTTGGCTTTATTTATGTGGACACCGGAGCCATGTACAGGGCTATGGCACTGTATATGATAAAGAATAACGTGGATCCGTCAGACGCTGACAGGATCAGTGCAACCTGCAGGAGCGCAGATATCACCATAAGGCATGAGAACGGAGAGCAGGTAGTGTACCTGTGCGGCGAGAATGTCAACGGACTTATCCGCACAGAGGAAGTGGGCAATATGGCCTCTGCCAGCAGCGTCAACAAGGACGTGAGAGAGAAGCTTGTAGAGCTTCAGCAGGCTATGGCAAAGACAACAGATGTTGTAATGGACGGAAGGGACATCGGGACCGTGGTGCTGCCGGGAGCAGATCTTAAGGTTTATCTCACTGCAAGTTCACGGGTAAGGGCAGACAGGCGCTATAAAGAGCTTACTGCAAAGGGTGTCGACTGCGACATAAATGAGATAGAAAAGGACATCATCGACAGAGACTACAGGGATATGCACAGGGAGAACTCGCCTCTTAAGCAGGCAGATGACGCTGTTTTGGTGGACTCCTCCGATATGACCATCGACCAGGTGGCAGACAGGATCCTTAGTCTTTACAGAGAAAGAACATGAGGCATTTATGGAAGTTGTAGTAGCTGAACATGCAGGCTTCTGCTTTGGTGTCACCAAGGCGGTGGAAAATGTTTATGAGCAGATAGAAAAAAATAAAAAGAATATTTATACATTCGGACCCATTATTCACAACGAGATCGTAGTGGGAGATCTTCAGAAAAAGGGTGTGCGTGTGATCGAGGATATAAGCGAACTTGAGGGCATCAAAGAGGGCACAGTGGTGATAAGATCTCACGGTGTCACCAGGCAGACCCACCAGGCACTGATGAATACTGGGCTTGAGATCATTGATGCCACCTGCCCCTTTGTGAAGAGGATCCACAGAATAGTGGACGAGGAGAGCAGTAAGGGCAAGAGTATCATAGTGGTGGGAAGCAGTACGCACCCTGAGGTTGAGGGAATCGTAAGCTATGCAAACGGACCTGTTTACGTGGTTGAATCCCCTGAAGAAGCCCGTAAATTCGGCGGCAGCAGGGAAACGGAATATGTTATTGTGTCCCAGACCACATTTAACATGAATAAATTTAAAGAAACCATTGAAATCTTTAATAATAATAGTTACAATATTAATATTGTGAATACTATATGCAACGCCACTGATGAAAGACAGACAGAAGCTGAAGAAATTGCATCCAAAGCTGACGTCATGATCGTCATAGGCGGGGCGCACAGCTCAAATTCAAGAAAACTATATGAGATATGCGCTGCGAGGTGTTCCCGCACATATTTTATTCAGACACTGGATGACCTTAAACTGGAGATTCCAGACGAGGCCGATCTGGTGGGCATTACCGCCGGGGCTTCAACCCCAAAGAACATTATTGAGGAGGTTCAGAAACATGTCAGAACAAACTTTTGAACAGATGCTTAA
>JAEEGL013013358.1_pt1 | contig 16394 bp, 3 predicted proteins | sample 9134231 | NCBI WGS metagenome assembly JAEEGL01 (sample SAMN16246548, study PRJNA631951) | gut metagenome | biome: gut microbiome; feature: rumen; material: fiber-attached | host: Bos | place: Iran: Karaj | collected 2018-10
TCAAAACCGGACGTAGTGCGGTTAGCACAAGACCAAAGATACCGATTATAAAATTTCTGTGATTTCCGTGATTTCTGCGTGACCTAAAAATAAAATTTTCAATAAAAAAATGGTTATCGTTATCGTTAACGTTATCGTTGATTCACTGTCAATAACCTAAACTCTAAACTATGGTCAATAACCGCTAACCGCTAACCGTTAACCGCTATACTCCGAAAGGGTAGTAGATAGTCTGAATCGATTCAATTTTTTTTAAGCAAAAATATTTACATTTTGAAATAGGGCGTTTTTCTTGAGTTAACTCGCTGAAAAATTTGAGTTAACTCAAATGATCAATCGAGTTAACTCAATCGATTAATCGAGTTAACTCACGTTTTTTAGGGTCAGTTGAGCAACTTTAAAGTTTATAGTTTTGCGGGCCGAAAAATATAAACCTAGGAAACCTAGGATGTCCTAGGAAAACCTAATAACAAAACCCCTCCTCCTCGGGGGAGGTTGGGAGGGGGCTATTATTTAATATACACCTTCTTCTTATTCACCAGATAAGTACCTGGAGCTTTGACACGTGTTGTGATGGTCTTGCCAGGCTTCAGCGTGTAAGTGGTCAGGGTAGCACCGCCAGCATCAACAATAACAATATTGATATCCTCCTTCAGGTGAGAAACCGTGTAGATGTCACGACCCTTAGAGTAGATTTCCAGTGCGCCCTTCTCCACGTCATTCATATCCTCGTCAGGCTCCAAGGTGCCGTCAGTGATATTCGTGAACTCAATGTACTTAATCTCCCTTGCAGGTGAAGACGTAGAAGTGGTGAAGTACGGACGGAATGCCCACTGGCTTTCGTTGCCACTTGTTATTTGGTCAAAGCGTTTGCCAGCTGCTACTGCTTCTACAGGAGGAATAGCCGAAGGATTAGCCTCAATAGCAGGATTAAGGGCATAGTCAGTAGTGGTGCTCAAATTCTTATTCAGGTAGTTGGGCTTGAAGGTATAGTCTGTATTGCCTACCTTGATGGTCTTACCTACCGTCTCTTCATCACTCACGTAGATGGTGGTACCCTCAGGTGAAGCAAATGTAACGGTCTGTGCACTATACATTTCTGGGTTAGGATCGGCTGTGGTCTGAGCCTTGAACAGACCGCTGAGGTCGAACTCGTAGTAGGTCACACCTGGGAAGCCGATGAGGTAAGGAACAGCAGCCGTCAGCATCGGGTATGGATTATAGGTACGTTCCTTCTTATAATAGGTTTGGTACGTATCTAAGTTCTTATCCTTATGGTTATGACCTAGTGTAGCATTATAGTAGTAATCCCACAGGAAGGTGTTGGTGACAAGCTTATTCATGGTGACAGAGCCGTCGCTGCTTGTTGGGTAGGTGAAGTTGGCAAGAGCCTTGGTGTTCTCTTCCTTTATGCCGGTGAATCCACGCAGCCAGTACTCATGACCAATCTTCGTACGTGTTCCGTTCTTACTCTCTTCGCTGTTACCGTAGAAGTGGGTAATCTCACCCTTCAAGTTGGTAGTGACAAGTTCGGCAGTGAACGGCAGGCTGATAGCATCCCATCCCGAATTGCGGTCAACGAAGTTGTCCGGTGTACGCTGGTACCACATACGCTTGCTGCCAGCGAAGGTGTAGCGGATAGGAGCGTTGAAGTCCTGCTTGTCCACCAACATGTGGTCTCTTGTTGCCATGTATTCATCACCTGACTTTTGTACCCAGTGACCGTGAACATTGTCTCGGTTACTATCCCAGCGGTCCACAGTGCGGTAGGTGGCATTGGCCTCTGCGAATGGTTCGTCCATCAGGTAGTTGCCGACTGTTGTTCCTGTGATGCCGGCAGCGGAAGTGCCCGGTGTTGCCGTGTAGGCAAGCAGGTTCTTTGTCAGGTCTGCATTCTGGAAGCTTGTCAGACCACCGTCATCCAGCAGTGGCGGGAAGAAGGCGTAGGCTTCTGTGGACTTTGTCGTTGACGGCTGCGATGTCTCAGACCACTGTTTCCAACCCTTTTCGTAGTTCAGGTTCGCATCATTGAATCCGGTGAAGTCTATGGCCGTCATATCCTTGTAGGCTTCCTTGCTGGCATCTCCCTTCTTGCTTTGTGCAAAGACAGCATCTGCATTGAAGTGTGCCATACCCATCTCGTAGCTACGGTAGTAGGCCGGAGCACGGTAAACGCGGTTCCAGAGATTGATGGTGGACGGCAAATCCTGATGTTCGCGACCATCCATGTGACCGTAAGTCAGCGTCTGTCCGAAGAAGATGTAATCATCGGGCCAGATAGGATAGAATTCACTCGTTACTGTAGTGTTGCCGTCTCCATCTGTTTCCGTCTTCAAATACAGACGTTTATCTACGGTTGTCGGTATGACACCTGCTTCATAGCGGAAGTCACCGTCGGCGTAGCGTTCCTCCACGTACTTGATGTTGTTGTAGCCTGAAGAGCAGAGGTCTGCGTTCGTAGCATAGCTGCCATCTTGCGGCTCAGCCTCATTAATTGTGTTCCCACCCGGCTTCCAGTACTTATAAGTTACGCTACCGGTGGGTTTAGCATTATCGTTATAACGCTTGTACAGGTAGAAGTTGTTCAGGTTGAAGGTTACCTCGCCATTGTAGAAGGCACGTTCAGACATAGGCGTAGCCAGACCGTGTTTGCCGTCGTCTGTGGTCTTATAGTTCTTACCTACTTGATAATAGCTATTGACGTTCTGCTTATAGCAGCCGTCGGTGGCAGAAGGATTACCGAAGACAGCAGCTACGCTTCCGTTGGGCGTGCCGGTTGTATGAATCCAGCAGCTCTCCACATAACCCTTACCTTTGTCAACTACACCTGCCGTGCTGAACGAACCTGTAACACCTAAGTTATATACGCTACCACAGAGGTTGTAGAACAGCGAGTTGTCCAGACCGCTGATGGTATGACCATCACCGTGAATATTACCTTCGAAGCATTGCTCGTTAGAGCCGATGGGCGTCCAGGTGCTTCCACTATGGTCAATATCCGTGCGCATGAAGAATTCCAGGTTCGTGCCGCCCTTCACACCTTTGACATTCATTTCGTCGGGATAATAGATGTTATTACCCTTTTGCTCGCTGTTGTTCAGCAAGGAGTGGCCTTCCAGTCTGCTGCCTGGGGCGGGAGCCGTATTGAGCAAGCTCAGGTCGTAGAGATCCTTGAAGAGGTCAAGGCCATTCTGTGAGGTGGCAGGATCATCCGTTGTATAGTCATTGATATAAATCTTGCTGTCGCGTTTCAGGTGGGTGCGGTCGTAATCCACGTGCAGATGGTAGGTCTTGTCTTCCATCACCTTCTTCAGGTCGTGGTAGTTGGCAACGCTCACAGGTACATGGTTCGAGTAGGCCTTGCCATTATAGGTCTTGGCGTAGTATGCCAGGTAGAAACCGTCCTGATACCAGTAGAGCGGTTCCGTAACAGGTGTATAGGACTTACCGTTGGTATGGCTTTCTGCGTCGCTTTCAGTATTGAACAGCTCCCATCCGCCTCCGATAACCTCGTAAGCACCGGATGTTACTCTGGGCGGGCGTATGGTGATGCTGGTACCGGGCAGTACCAGGTCGGGCGAGTAGATGTCCTCCACGGTGGGCATACCACTCTCGAACTGGATGTGAATATTCACAATATGGCGTTCGCTGACGGGTGTTGTGGTACCTGAAGACTGTACCTCATCATAGTCATACTTATAGATAACGGTGATAATCTTCTCGGTCGAGAGGTCGTTGATGTCGGCGTTGCGGGTCACATACAGCGTACTTGTCTCGGTGGGCGATACACCGTGGATGGTGAAGTTCTTCTGCCTGTTGGTCAGGCCGTCATAAATGCTCTTGGTGATGACTGCACCTAAAGGAACATTGCCGGTAGTGGCTGTATATGTATTGCCATTACCTTCGCCCTTCACACTTGTTACATTCACACCCTCGCCGTTCTCGTTCACCTTGTAGCTTTCGCGGCAATAGTAATATGGAATAGGTTTATTGTTAGCATCTTTCGTAATTTCACCTGCGGTGAAAGTAATGGTGCTGATGTAACCTTTTTCTGTGCTGGACAACGTTTCGTAGGTAGCTGCGTCAATGGAGGTTCCTACAGCGTATGGTTTCTCACCATGCACAAAGGTTTCTTTTACTACATAGTAGGTGAGAACGCCGTCGGTTATAGGTATAGCGGAGTAATGACGCTGCTCATTGGGCAGTGACTCGTATTCCGTACGTGACAGCTCGGCATCTACGGCAACATCATGGCTAGCGCCGGATGCATCATTGTATGTCAGTGTTGAGGTGCCTTTGTAAGTAGCCGAATAGTCGATTGACTTGGTCAGTGAGTAGCCGGCAGAATTGGTTGCAGCCTGATCGGCGGTGGTAAAGTTTTCTCCGTCGTACTGGTACTTCGTACCTTCTTCCTGCATAGTACTACCGTTCTTACCATAGGTAGGATCTATCAGCAGGTCGAGGGCATCGTAGTTGAATGTAAAGTGCTTACGGTCGTCCTTCGACATAGAACTCCAGGTCGTCAGGGCACGGTAGTTCTGGCCTGTCTCATAATAGTCACCACCGTACAGGCCACCTCCGGTACAGTAGTAAGCGGGTACTATCAGTTTGTTGATATCCTCTGCCAGAGTCGGATTGCTGGTTGTATAGAGGTCTATGAGGTCTTGCTTTTCTTTTTCTGTCATCAGGTCATTGACGTAGATGAACTCGCCGGTGGGAAGCTGAATGGTGTGGGTGCATACGTATGCGGGTTTACAATACGAATCACCCAGTCCTGACGCAATGGTCGCCGATATCGGTGCGCCCTCATAATAGTGCTGGCTCTCTGAGGTAAATTCCTGTGTCACTACGTATGCTGCCTCGAATGTAGCCTGGCCAGCGGGGATTGCTTCAGAATGTGCTGTCTTAACTGCCTGATAGGTAGTCTCGATATTTTCGGGGATGATATCGTTAACCTCATACTTTTTCTGCCCGTACATGCCGGAAGTCGTAGGATGATAGGTGGGGCCGTCCTCATAGCCAGTTCCGCCGGTTTGGTTCTTATCGCGGGTACTGCTGTTCACTTCTGTGTACCACTGATTCCAGATACTCGGGTTGGTCATCTTATAGGTCAGGGCATAGCCGGTATTGTGGGCCATGTTGTTGGATGAGCGGAAGACTTCGTCAAATTTAACTACCACATCCTTCTCTTCGCCGTCAACCATCCTCTTGTGCGTTACGGTGGGATAGCTGAAGCCTGTAGGACTTTCTGTGTCTGGTATCAGCAGGTTATTGTAGTCGCTACCTGTCAGTACGGTGCCTGCGGCATAAGTCACATCGCCAATCTTACACTCTTCTATTACAACATAGGTGTCCTCCACGAACAGTTTCTTGGCGGCTGCGGGCAACTTGTACCAATCCCAGTAGCTGATGGGGGTGTTCAGGGTGTAGGCTACATCGTTGATGACCACCTTCGAATCGCCGGAAAGCTTGGTATAATCCGATGCATCAGTATAAGAGGAATAATAGGCATAGAGGTTAGGCTGTACATCCATCAGCGTCATGGTACCGTGGGAGGCGGCATTGATGGTGACAGGAATATCCACAGTCTCGCTGAATGCGTTGGGCGATCCTGTGTAGGCTGTGATATACTGGTCATAGACATATACGGTACCGCTGATGTACCAATAGTGGGCCGGTACAGCATCGGTACCCTTATAGCGGTTGCTAATGTTATAACAGTCGTCTATAATGGTCTGTGTGCTATTGATGAAGTTACCGGAGGTCTCCCAATCCTTCTTGGTATCGTCGCCCGTAGTGTATTCGAAGTCCCACTGGGTGACGGCATCCTTGTTCAGGGCGGTCAGTGTGGTGCTCTTATTGCCTGACTGAGAACGTACACCATGCTCGTTCTTGGCATAGACGAATCCACCGCCTACACCCGGTGTTACATTAATAAGGTCAAGCTCTACCACACCGGTGATGAGGCCCCAGTCTTTCTGATACAAGTCTGTTCCTGTACTCTTCTCGCTGATTAACTCCAGGTATACACCGGATGCCAAAGCCAGCAAGTTATGGCAGGTTCCGTTGTTGCGCTTTCTGTCTTGCCAGTATTTCGACTTCCATTCATAGAAGGTCTGATTTGTTGATTCAGGTTGTAAATCCGTTCTGTCGGCAGGAGCCTTGGTCTTGCGCACGTCATCGAAACTTACGTCGCTGCTCAAGGCACCCAAGTAGTTCACGTTGCTGTAGATGCCGAAGTAGTTACCGTGCGTATGGTTGGGGTTAGCAACTTCTTTTCCGCTCTCGATAATGGTGGCTGGATCGCCAGCTTGAGTTACCTTCTTGTTCAGTGATACCTCACGCACACGGTTGATGGTGTAGTTGGTCTTGTCGGTATTATCCACTACGCGGTCGCGGGCACCCTTCATCACCATACGGCTACCAAAGACTCCGCAGAGGTCGGCACGCTGGATTGTGTTCAGGATACGGCCAGCGTAGTTTGTAACCACACCGTTCTGTTCCCAGTAGTCGGGGTTAGGAACCCACTTGTTGCTGCCTTCTGGCTTCTCAATAACTGCTGTTCCACCTGTTGCTGCGGTGACACGCTTACCATCCCCATCAACTCGCACAGGGTTGCCGTTTTCGTCCAGGAACAATGCTACCAGCTCGTCTAACGGTAGGTTAGATCCTTCTGTATAAGTGGTGCCTTGTACATCGGTACATTTGCTCTTACACTTGTATTTTACCTCGTAGTAAGCTTTTTCGCGTTCAGGAAGTACATTATACTTATCGTAATCCAATTGCTTATCTATGTGGTAGTAGTCTGTACCATAGTTGGTGACGTTCAGTTCGCGGTAACCATCTACGAAAGTCAGGTTACCATCGCCATACAGACCGCCGGTATAGCCTGTGCCAATGGTCACAAAGTCGCGGTTATAGACATCGTGGATAGAGGCGGTGGCATTACCATAAACGGTTATGGCTTCTGCAACCATGGAACTGCTACCCTCAGAAAGGTTACCGCCGGCAAAGATGGCGTTATGGATGTTGATACCGACTTGCCGTTCCGGTGTAGTTGCTGTTGCAGGTGTACCTGTATCTAAGTCGTTCCATCCGGTGGGCCATGAATCGCCGCTCTTTGCACCCAGGGTGTTCAGGTATGCTGTGGGGATGTAGTCGCCCTTGGCGTATGTCTTGCCGTCGTAGGTGATACCTCCTTCTTTTGTCACCTTCAGCCATGGTTCTACCAGCACCTTGCAGTCCTCAGTGAAATATCGCTCATATTTCGGCGTCTCACCTTCTCCCGCTACATTGTGAGTGATGAATTCTCCTTGCTGGCCAGGGGATCCCTCCACTTCCTTTTCTGGATCCCATTTATAGTAATAGCCCTGGTAGAGACCTTCGTAGCGAACGCCGTCTTTCTTTCCGATATACAGTTTATCTCCTTCCATGTAGGCACTGTAAACTGTACCTTCGTCACCGCCGCCAAATACGTTGCCCACCTTAACACCGGTTTCTTGCTCCTTCTCCACACCCTCAGCGGTGCCAATCTCTCCACCGTGGATGTTCACTTCGGTCTGGCCGAAGACAAAGCCCTTGCACTGGAGGTCCAGGGTGGCTACCAAAGCGGGATCCATGTACATAGTACCGTCACCACCCCAGTTGTCCTTTCCTCGACCACCACCGAAGACGTTGCGCAGCACATGTCCGTTGAACATATTTACATGGGTCTTACCTGCCTTGAAGATGCGGGCATCCCCGTTCTCCAGTCCATTTTCAGAGGAATTGGCATACCTGATGGTTCCGCGACCTATGGGACCAATCTCACCGCCACCGAAGAGGGAGCCGCGGACGGTGCCGCCATACATATTTATATTGGTCTCGTCCACATAGCTGTTAACTACGTATCCGCCGCCAAAAATGTTTCCGCTGGTTTCCAACTGGTTGTCACCGGTAGTCCTGTCGTCCAGTTCCTCTACATACTTGTAAACGGGGGCTTGCTCTGTACCGGTGTTCATATAACGGTAGCCAATCATACCGTTGTTAAGGGTAACGTGGCTGCTGCCATAGACTGAACCACCTTCGCCACCGCCATATACGTTACGCAAGATAGCAGGAATACCATCGGTCCATGATGTTCCGTCCACCTTGCCAATCACTACGTTGGCCTTGGCTAAACGGTCTCCTACAACGGTAGTGGTAATGTCACCTACATGGTGGCCTACGTGTCCCTCGTATCCGCCTCCATAGACATTACGGCACATACCACCCTGAATGTAGGCATTGGCTGTGGCAGTAAAGTTCTCGGCACCAAACAGGTTGTCCAATCCTCCGGCAGTACCACCGGCATAAATGTCTTTCCTGACCGTACCGCCTAACAGGGCAATATAGGTGGTGCCATATACATCACCGCTTCTTTCAACACTGGCATCTCCCAGTCCGGCGCCGAAGGCATAGTTCTGTACTTGGGCACCCTCGTGGATAATGACGTTGGTATTGTATTTCTTGCCATCCAACTGGGAGGCTGTCTTGTCGTCCAACTCGGGACGTTCCGGAACCATGCTCAGGTTGGTGATGGGGTTTGTGGCGTAATTGTCGAAAATCTCGTTGGGTTCATAGTATGTGTTGGGTGCCTCGCCTATCGTCCAGGCATCCTTCCAGGCATCATGCCAAGTAGGATATCGTTGGTTCCAATTGGGATCATCATGTGCAATCTGCGGAGACGGACCATCTTGGTAGAGATACATATATTGCTGTACACTCTCGGAATTGAGGACGTGACCCATCTGGCCGCCGCCATATACCTCATAGACCTTGGCACCCGGATTAGGATTGACAACGGATTTGTCTTCCGGACCAAACAGGTTCACCTCGGTATATTCCGACCATGTGTCTATACCGAATCCAGCACCATAGGCATTTCCGTTGGTCATCAGCAGATCACCTTTAGCCATGCCCGTTATCTCATCGTTATACTGGATAATCTTTTCCTGAACCACGGGCGCGTCTATGTTCACCTGAGTGTAAAGGGCACGTCGCTCGTTGTTGTTACCGCCATAAATAGCTCCCTGGTATTTGGATGTGCCTTCGGGGTCGTCGGGCTCCTTGGAATAGACGATGTTTCCGGGATCATATATCAGGGTGGCATTGGCACTGTGATAGTTAACATGTGAGTCGTAAACATCACAGGGTGGCAGAATCTGGGTACCGTAGGCACCGCCGAAGATGCTGCCTATCTTGATGGTGGAGCCTTTGGGCACATTCACCTCGGTACGCAGGGTAACACCCTCTTCATAGCTGCCGCCGTATGCTGCTGCTATCTGACCGCTCATAAGGTCGATAGTGGCAGTGGCTTCCTCCAGCGGGAATGTACGGTTGCCTTGGTCATCAACATTCAGGAAATCATCCTTATTCCAGCGCATACCTAAACCGTTGTTCATGCCGGCACCAAACACTTCCATGTATTTGAAGTTTTTCATGCCATCGGGGATGGCTATATTTATATAGCTGTGGTCCTGCATCTGGTCGCCATAACGATAGCCGCTATAGCCTTCTCCGGCACCGAATACACGACGCATGTAACTTCTGCTGCTGTATTCAGAGTCGTTGGTGGGGTGCACATATATAACGGCATTATGCTGATAGGGCTTATTCGGAACAAGGGTGGCATTGTATCTTGGGTCTTTGGCATAGTCATAGTCTCCAAAGCATCCGCCAAGGAGGCCGAGGGCATAGCCTTGTACATAATCAGTATAGGAACTGGTTACTTTGTCGAATTCAGGATCCTTCCATTCGTTCTTGTTCAGAATGTTGCCACCTAAGTCGTTACCACCGTATGTGTAGTCGCGAATCCAAGGGAAGCCGCTGACGGTATTGCCGTCCTTGTCCTCCCATTCTCCCACATGGGTCTCGGTATGTCCCACTACATCTCCGTTACAGCCACCCGCCCAGGTGTTGAAGATACGTCCGTTGCCCAGATTGATGTGGGTATCGCCAATCACGGGACCTACAAAACCACCGCCATAGATGAACTCCGTTTCAGCCATATCTGGGTTACTGTCATTGGCACGGTTAGTACCTGAGCGTTCACCGTTCAGGGTGATGGTGGTGCTGTAGGCGGGGTTATAGGCATAGTGCTTGCCATTGAATTCGTAGTCTCCTGTCTGCGGACTCTCTCCGCTGTCTTCCCTCGACTTGCCAATGACACCCTGGTCACTGCCGCCAAATACCTGGAACACGTAACCCTTGTTCAGGTTGATGGTGGTGCTACCCCAGATTTCGGAGTCCTTACCATAGCCGCCGCCATAGATATTAAGGGCACTGCCATATACGTCCATGCCCTGCTCGTCAAGGATGACACCTGAGTTTGGCTTCGTAACGTTATAGGTAAACCCTTCGGGGTGGTCATACAGCGAACGGTCATCATCGTTACTTACCTGTGAGAAGATATCCTTTCGGTTGATGATACTGTTGTTCACGTTGATGACGACATTACCGTTCACATGGCCGCTATGATAGCAGCCTCCGTAAATGTTGGCACCCAAGAGACGGCGGTCTAAATCCAAATCAGTGCCGTTGGGTACTTTCTCAAAATCATTAATCAGCTCATACCAGTTGCTGCCGGTAGCCGCAGCCTCTTCTCCTGTAGCAGTAAACTTGCCCTCTCCCGTAATGGAGGTATAATATGTTTTATCTGCGGTCAGCGTTGTTCCGGCGGGCACAGCCTTATAGGTAACCCACTTGACGGTGTTCCACTCCAAGAGTTGGCTCTTATCGTTCTCATCTTTCCACCGCTCGGGCGACATGTTCAGGTCCTTACAGTTCAGGATGATGCGTGTGCCGTCGTAATCATCAGGCTCGTTCCCGTCTGTCGCACCCAGGATGCCACCATTGAATGATGCATTCAGTTTTGTAGAGCCGCTATATATTTCGGGTACGTTGGCATTGTTACAGCCGCCCACAATCTTGTCGAATACATGGATTTTTTCCTCAAGGTTCATGGTAAGTGTGCCCGGGTACGACATGCTACCCACATTTCCACCGCAGTACAGGGAACCTACGTGAGAGGAGTTGGCGATGTATGTGTTGCGGTCGCCGTATAAATCAGCATTTTCCGTAACAATACTGGGTAGCAGTGGCATCTCAACACCCTTCATGTATTCAGCAAATTGGGCGGATGATGTAAGATCTATGTTGCTGAAGTCTACATAACCTTCAGCCGAAGGGTCTAAGGTTGTCTGTCCGTTTTTGTCAACACCTCTGGCATACAACTTCAGGACATCCTCTGTTATCATGCCTTCTCCGTTATTGCCAAAGAATACCTTGTCGGCATATACGTGTGAGCCAATCTTAAGCTCGAGCAACGGGTAGTTGGGAAGGTTGCTGTGTGCTTCGTCGGGCTTAAGTGTGGCACAGTTACCACCTAAGAATACCGAACCGCCAATGATGGTGGGATGGTCTTCATCTTTTCCTCTAATCAGGATGGATACCTGCTCGGCATCCGGGCGGTAGTTGCTAAGGGCTGATACAGACAGACCACCACCCGTAGAATAGTGGAAATCGGAATAGTTCTTGTCATCTTTCAAAATGTTATTGTCGGTATAGGCGTATGCTCCGTTACCACCACCATATACATTGCCGCGAATGCTGGTGGCAATACCTACTGCATTACCAAAATATACCTTACCACGGATGTCATTACCGCCATATACATTATTGATATCGCCGCCACGGATAAGTGTATGGGCTGCCAAGTTAGCTGGGAAGTAATAGCCTTCCATCTTGTCGATATGGTCAACATCCTTAAAGTCGCCGTTATCATCCGTTACCGGATTATAAAGATTGTCATCCCAGACATCGGTCTTGGGGCGCACATCCGCCATACGGCATCCGCCATATACGTTTTCTATCTTCAGACTGTCAGTTCGTTGGGGATTATTTTCAGGGGCGGGGTTAATATCTAGCAGCAGACCGTTGGGGTGCGTCATTCTTCCGTTGTTTCCACCGCTGTACAGGTCGCGTATCTTACCTCTTTGAAGATTCCATGTGGGCTGGATGGCCATATCAGCCTTGTTGTTGCCGCCAAAAACACGGGCAAAGTGGTAATCCCAATTGGTGAAATTGCCCTGGAAGGTGGGCAACTCAACCTTGGAAACCAGATAGGCCAGTACATAGTTATAGTAGTCCTCGATTGGCGGGATAGTAGAAGTGCCTGTGATGGTGCTTGTCCCTCGTGTTGCATCATAAAGCCTCAAATGGTCAGCATAGTTCGTAACCATCGTCCAGAGGTCGGTACTCTTGTTGTCAATGCAAATGGTGGTGTTCTCTGTTACTGTAGCAAAGTTTCCGCCGCCATATACATGAGCCAGCAGACCGCCGGTTAACTCCAGGTAGGTCTTGGCTATTTCTGGCTTGTTGAAGGGGGTCTTGCTGGAAGCAATATAATTATTGTCGCCCTTATTCAGGTACACATAATAGTTCCCGTTTGCATCAGGATCAGGATCATAGTAGTAGTTGCCGTTTCCACCGCCAAAGACAGAACCCACTACAATGGGGTATTTATCTGTAGACTGACCCGCATCAGGTTCTGAGCGGCTGGAGCGTACAAATGTCTTCCATGTGTTGTCTATGGCGTTCTTCATGGGGTGAGCCTCTTGGGTCTGACCCTCAGCCAGAACATGATCCAGTTCTTCTGGAACATCTGTTACTAACTCATTATCTGCGCCTACATGACCGGATATATCGTTGCCACCATACACGTCTTTAATCATGATGTCGCCGCTGGCTTTCTCTCCGTTCAGGTTCACGAAGGTTCGTCCGCCTACATCCGCCATACGGGCACCGCCATATACCTCGTTTATGTCACCGGCATTCACCGTAACCGTGGTGTTACGACCCACCCGAGCTTGGTTACCACCACCATATACGTTACCCTTAATAATAATACCCTGCTGAGCAGAAAGGGAAAGTGAGAAAGTGAAGAGAAAGACCCACCCAAGCCCTCCCTTTAGGGAGGGGGCAAGTGCTCTGAGAACTCTGAACTCTCCAAGTCCTCTGAGTAGCTGCATTATGGTCTTACTTCTTCTCATTTCTCTTTTTCAACGCTAACGTTAACGTCAACGATAACGATTGGCCCCCTCTCCGCTCCCCCTTTGGGTGAGTACTATTTTTGTGGTTCCGGGGAATTTTTTGGCCCCCTCTCCGCTCCCCCTTTGGGTGAGTACTATTTTTGTGGGAGCTTTTGTTTTAATTATCAATTCTTAATTCTTCTCTTTTAATTCTTAATTCAATAACCTATAACCTATAACCAATAACCTTTATTTATTTTGGTTTTCGTTTTCGTTTTTGTTTTCAGTTTTTGTTGTTAATTATTAATTGTTAATTATCTTTGTTTTCGTTTTCGTTTCTCTAACCGCTAACCTCTAACCTCTAACCGTTATTTGTTTTTTCGTTTTCGTTTTCGTTTTCGTTTATAATTTTCAATTCTCAATTCTCAATTCTCAATTTTCAATTAATCCAGCGTTAAGCTGGGATTATCCAAGTCTGGATCCGACATCATGTACAGATATGTGGGCTGAATGGTCAGCCTTATGGTGTAGCGCTTGCTCCTAAGAGCCACGGGTTCAGGGAAGAATAGCTTATTGATATCTATTTCATTCTCTGCTTCGCTGTCCTTGCGGATGAGGTTACCATCGGGATGATCAGACGTAGCATTCGTATCATATATATCGTATGTACTTTTCAGGATAAGCTTTGTGATGTTCTTTGGAGCAAAGTAGCAGTCCTTGAGAGTGCCGTACGATGTTGTCACCAGTTCGCCTTCTGCCGAGGTGAAGAACGTTGACCAATCTTCTTTCCTAGCGGTGCCTGTTGGGGTGTACACAATACTCTCTATGGGATCGATCCCGTCGCTCGTTGCTTTCAGAGTAACCGTTATCTCTGTTTTCAGGGGATATTGTTCGTCACCTGCGAAGGCCTGCAACTCCAGTTTCTTCAGCTTGATGCGGCGCAGGGAATTGTATGTGGCATCCACCTTGAACTGGAAGCGCACGGCGGAGTATAGGTGGTCAAAGAGTAGGAACACATAGTTGCCGTGAGCCGTTGGCGGGTTGCCTGTGGTGGCTGCTGCTGCCTCATACGAAAAGTCTCCGGGAACCAGGCCTGTCACAGAGTAGTTTTCGTTTTCTTTGTAGTAGTCCTTTCCGTTCTTTGCCCCCACTACCACGCACATGTCATTAGGTGTGGCAGAAGGCTGGTTACTGAGGGTCAGTACGGCTCCCGTGCTGTATGAGGTGTTGTCTGAGGGAGTTGTTGAAGAAGAGATATTACAGATTACACCGCCCTCATGAGGGTAATAGCCATACAGGTAGTAGGTGGCTGCCTCAATATTCTCCACGCTGGTGTACCATTTTTTCTGGGTGTCGCTATAGACGAAGAAGCCCTTCTTTGGCTCCTGATTATTCTGCGTATTCTGCGTGAAGTAGATGCCTATGGATTTGGATTCGGTACCTTCTATCTCAGAGAAGCCAACAGGTGGCTGCCAGGCACGGGTAGGTGCATATTCCTCCTCATAGGGCGTCATGCAAGGCATCACCTCCACCGGTATCCGAGCCTCTGGCTCCACTGGCTCCTGCTCAGATGAGCAAGCCCCCATAAGCCCCATAAGCCCTATAAGCCCTATAAGCCTTATAACCTTTCCTACTATGGTGTCACTTCTTCTCATTCTTCTTTCTCTAATCTCTAATCTCTAACCTCTAACCTCTAACTATTGGCCCCCTCTCCGCTCCCCCTTTGGGGGAGTACTTTTGTTCTGGGAGCTTTTTTGGCCCCCTCTCCGCTCCCCCTTTGGGTGAGTACTATTTTTGTGGTTCCGAGAGCATTTGTTATTGTTTTTGTTATTGTTTTTGTTGTTAATTATTAATTGTTAATTGTTAATTCAAAACCGCTGGCGGTTTTGACTGTTACCAATTATAAATCTTATGGTCCGTACTGACTTCCGTCCACGGGGTGAAGGCCGACTTCACCAGATCAATCTCGACATACAGTACATTGCTTACTGTCATCCTCAGCGAATATATAGTGTTCCCCTGGAAGTTCTTCGTGATGTCCGTTGACATCGTAACATTACTGCCGGTGGATTCGTTATAGATAGTCACCGTGAGCTTCATGGGCGACAACTGGAAGTCACGCGGGATGATGAGCAGACCCTTTTCCGTCAGCATGGTCCAGCCCTTGTTGGGCTTGGTGTCATCAAATTTACTGATGGTGGATGTTGACAGGTCTTGTTCTTTGTCGTTCGTTGAGTCATAGCCCAGGAGTTCCACCTCCATGTTACCGCCTTGTTCTTTCCAGTAGGGTTTATCGTTCTCATTGCCTGTCGGGCTGCTGATGTCCAGCAGTCCCTGGCTATAGAGGGGTGTCAGCTTGATGCTGGTAATCCTTGCTGTTTCCTGTAAGCTCTTGTCATCCAGCAGTCCCCAGAATACCAGCTTAGCCATACCGTGATGGAAATACCAGTCGATGGTACCGTCGCGGGTATCGGCGGGGTCGTGATTGCTTGGCTTATCGCGCCAGTCACCACTCATCTTGTAGGTGATGTTATTGTAGTGTGAGCCATATTTCTTGTTATCGGGATATACTGGTGCTGCTGGAGGTTCTGGATTATCAGGATAATACTCGTTGGTACTTGGGCTCACTAACTTTCCCGTTCCCCAGAGCGGGTCGTGCTGTGTACCGTTATGATAATCATCCGCTTTCACCACAACGGGCAACAGGGGCATCCCATTGTTATCCTCCTTCAGGTAGCCGGCATAGGGAGCATAGGCACGCAGGGTCAGCATGTCGTCTGGGTCCACGGGCCAGTATTTAGGAGGATCATACGTCCAAGATGTATTCTTCCATTCCACCTTTTGGTCGCGCATCAGCATATACTGGGCAAAGGAAGAGATATGAGCAGAAGGGTTCGTGTCTTTGTCATCCGTAAATGCTACATTCGTGCTGCCTGTGTACCAGCAGTAAACACCAAAGCCCAGTTCCTTCAGCAATGGGGTAGTCAGTTCCCCGTCGCCTGGCCGCGTCTCCGCTCTGGTGCCCCCACGGCTGTTGCTTTCGCTCTCCACCGTAGCACGGAACCCAATGGGCATCTCCTCCTGAGGCTCCTCAGGCTCCACTGGTTCCTGCTCCGAGGAGCAAGCCCCCATAAGCCCCATAAGCCCTATAAGCCCTATAAGCCTTATAACCTTTCCTACTATGGTGTCACTTCTTCTCATTCTTCTTTCTCTAACCTCTAACCTCTAACCTCTAACCTCTAACCTCTAACCTCTAACCTCTAACCTCTAACCTCTAACCTCTAACCTCTAACCTCTAACCGTTATTTGTTTTTTCGTTTTCGTTTTCGTTTCTCTAACCTCTAA
>JAEEGL010793531.1_pt1 | contig 16393 bp, 19 predicted proteins | sample 9134231 | NCBI WGS metagenome assembly JAEEGL01 (sample SAMN16246548, study PRJNA631951) | gut metagenome | biome: gut microbiome; feature: rumen; material: fiber-attached | host: Bos | place: Iran: Karaj | collected 2018-10
TAATATGAAAGAATATAAAGCAAATCCAGAAAACTTTAAAGGTAATGTTGCTGATATTGCAACAGTTTTAAGAGTTGCTTTAACTAGCAAAAGTCAAACTCCAGATTTATATGAAATCATGAGATTATTTGGTAAAGATAGAGTACTAGATAGATATAATAAATTTATTAAATAAGTATTGACCTAAAATAAAAAATAGGGTATACTTTTATATGTAAGTTTTAAACTTACATATGCAGGTGTAGTACAGCGGTTAGTATGCGGCCTTGCCAAGGCTGAGACGGCAGTTCGATTCTGCTCACTTGCTCCATTTGAAATTAACTAGTCATTTGACTAGTTTTTTTGTTAAATTGTGATATAATATATGTTACCAACTGCATAGGAGGATTTTTTATGCGCAAAGAAGTGAATGGCGAAAAATTTATACAAGCTGATGATTTGGTATTTATCAATGAAAACAATATATGTCATATACCATCTACATTATGGAATAAGGTGGATTTTGAAGACCTTGAAAAAGATATAAAATTAGTCACAAAAGATGAATTATCGCTTTTTGATAAGACTAGTGAGACTATATATTTGATAAATGATTTAGATAAAAAATCTTTAGATGAGTTGTATAATTTAAAAGAAGAATTAAAAAAACAAAGTGTAGAATTTTCAAAAGATAAGACTATAATGTCTATCACACAAAAAATAAGAAGAGAAAGTATTTTAAGCTACAAAATAAAATCTATATCAAAATTTATTCAATTAAAGCAGAGCAACTCTTATTTATACGAATTAAATCCAGAAATAAAAAAATATTTTACTATATTATCTAAAAAATTTCCTGATTGGTTATTGGAATATATTAATACACCAGCTTTAAAAAGATTAGGTGATATAAGTCAAAATTGTGGTACTGATTATACAAAGTGCGCACCTATTAAATATTATTATTCTGTATTAGATCATTCAGTTGGTGTTGCACTTATAATATGGAGATTTACGCATGATAGAGCTCAAACACTAGCGGGACTTTTTCATGATATTTCAACACCTGCATTTAAACATTGTGTTGATTTTATGAATGGTGATTTGCTAAAGCAAGAATCAACTGAAGAACAAACTGAAGCTTTTATAAAAAATTCTAAAGAAATAATGTCTTTATTAAAAAGAGATCGTATTAAATTAGAAGATGTTTCAGATTATAAAAAATATCCTATCGCGGATAATGAACTACCTAAACTGTCAGCAGATAGACTTGAATATGGTTTTTCTGCAGGACTTACTGAAGGGGTTATGGAATTATCTGATATTGAAAAAGCATATAATGATATTTCTATTTTAACTAATGAACTTGGTAATAAAGAACTTGGTTTTAAAAGTGTTAATGTTGCTACATCTTATATAGATAAGGTGTCTAGGCTATGGCCAATATGGATAAGCGATACTAATAAAACTGTTATGCAGTTTTATGCAGATATATTAAGATCTATGATAAGTAGTGGATATTTAACTAAAGAAGAACTTTATACTTTAGGTGAAAAAGATATTATGCAAAGAATTTTAACTTGTGAAGATACATATCTATCAGCTAGCTTTTATAAATTTTTAAATGCTACTAAAGTATATAGAACAGATAAATATTTAGAAGATGTTTATTGTGTTAAAGTAAATCCTAAAAAAAGATATGTGGATCCGTTAATTATGATTCATGATAAAGCAATTCGTATAAGTGATATATCTAGTAAGGCTTTAGAATCTATTAATAATATATTGAATATGGAATATGATGGGTATACATATATGAATGTTGATTTTACACCATACAAAAATGGTTTCGAATATGAAAAAAAATAGTTTTTATAACTATTTTTTTGACACACTAAAATACGTATGTTAAAATGAGAGTAGAGATGATACAATGAAAAATATATATTTACCAGATTTTGGTAATAATGACACAATTAAAATAGAAAGTATGTTAAGTGATATTGGTGTAATTACATTGGGTGATTATCCAAAAGATAATACATTTGAAGATTTTGAAAACAAATTTGATGAAATAGCTAATGGTGATAAGGTTAATTTGATATGTAATTCTATGGGATGCAACTATGGTGTTATTTTATCTGCTATAAGAACAAGCCAAATTAATAAATTGGTATTGATGTCACCAAGAGTTTTTAAACCGACGCTTAAAGAACAAGTATCAACAATTTTATATAGTATAGATTGTAATACTTTTATTTCAAAAGAAAAAGAAAGAAAAACATTAGCCGATACTACTAATTATATTAAAATGTCTAATAGTAGTCGTGAACTAGCGTTGAAATATTTGAAACAAAAATTTGATATAAAAAGTTTAATTATATATGGCAAAGGAGATATATCAGTATCTAAGATGGGTATGTATAAATTATCTACTTCATATGATTCTAGAATAATAGATTATCCAACTACTAGACATGATATTTTTTCAAGTGTGTATGGTAATGACGCAGCAAAAGCTATTGAAGATTTTATAAATGATATACCTAAAAAAAGAATTAAAATATAACTAAATGTTATATTTTTTTCATATTATTGAATATGGAAGATAAATTAAAACAATTAAAAATAGAAGATTTTATATGGTTTATATATTTAGGAATCATTATTTTTAGTTGGTATTCTAATGAATTAGAAAGAAGATATTTCGTATATCATGATATGGAAAGTAAGAAAAAATATCGAAAAATTATGATTATAATATTTACTATATTAGTTTTTGTATATTTTTATTTTTTAAAATCATCATATAGTGATATTAAAAATATAGATTTTTACAAATTAAATGATGATGATATATTGTATGTATTATCTTTTATAGGATCACTTCTTGTATTTATTAGTGGGATTATTTTTTTATATATAATTTATAAAGATGATGATTTGCAAGTGGAAGTAGCTTTTAATTAGATTTTTCTAAATAATATGGTATAATATAGGTGTTTGGGAGGACTTTATGAAAAAGAAAAAATCATTTAAAATATATATTATTATTTTTATTTTGATTATCATATTAGTTTTATTTATACATTTTTTATATTCTTTAAATAAAAAAGATGAATATGAAACTAACATTTCACAAGTCTTAAATTCTTTAGAAAACTGGAAAAATGATCACGAAAATGATATTAAAGGTTCTGTAATTATAAAAAAAAACATTAGGTGAATTAATTGAATCTGAATATGTCAAAGAAGATATTGGAATAGATAAAGATACGGCTTTTTGTATTGTCAATGATAATGGGGAATATAAATATTTAAAAGACGATGGGACAAATTGTGGTGAGATATTGATTGAAAATATAAATACACCTACTAAAACTTATAATGGATTTTTATATTCTCAAGAAATTCATGTTGGATTTTCGGATTTTGAAGGGTTGGAATATTATATTAAGTCAACAAGAGATACAACACTTAATATCAATGTTAATTTCAGCTGTGGTAATAGTTCTAATCCTAAAGAATGTAAAGAAATTAAAAGTACTAAAAATATCAAAGCAAATATTTGGTACAAGGTTTCTGGCAGTGTAGATGTTTTATATGAAGAACATGATACAAAAGAAGCAATGTTATATGCGATGGTAACTGATAATTATAAGTTTAAAAATGTTGATTCAATTGCGATAAGTAAGATTGATAGAAAAAAACCTGTTATTGTCTTAGATTCTTCTGTATCAACAACAAATTCAATATCAGTTAAAATTGAGGACATGATAGATAATGAAACTGATATTACATCTTCAATATGTAGATATGGTACACAAGAAGGTGAATATAAAACAGTTTCTATGTCTAATACTAAAGGTAAGTTATCAAAATGTACGATAAATTATAAATTGAAAGATAAAATTTATTATTATCAAATTTGTGCGACAGATAAAGTTGGTAATGTTGGATGTGCATTTGGTAGTAGTCTTATTCAAAGTATAAAAAATCCAGCTATTACGTATCGTGATAGTGACATATCTGTTATATATGATAATAATAAAAGCTTGAAACATTATATCAAAAGTAGTGTAGAGCTAACTTTAGAAGATAATACTTTATCATATTGTGGTAAGACTACAATACCATCTTCATGTATAGAGAGTAAAACAAAAACTATATTACCTGATATTTGGTATGAAGTATCTAATAGTATTAATGTCTCATCACTTAAAAATGGTGTTATATATTTAGCTTCATATGATGGAAAAAAATTTATTACTACAAGTGCAAATATTAGAAGTTATAGATAATTTTATTTAATATATTTATTCAAAAATAATATTCGTTTGAATATTATTTTTTTGTGTTTTAACTAATTTAATTTATAAAAAAATAAAGATTTTTTATCATGATTTTATAAAAATCTACTTTTGCAAATAATGTCGAAAAAAGTTATTATGTTTGGGAAAGGAGGTGTGATTATTTTAAACCAAGTCGTTTTAGTTGGTAGAATAGTAAAAGAACCAGAATTATCTGAAACCGGGGAAGGGCATAAAGTTACTAATATAACTTTAGCAGTTCCAAGAAGTTTTAAAAACGTTAACGGTGAATATGAAACTGATTTTATTATATGTTCTATATGGCGTGGCATAGCAGAAAATGTTTGTGAATATTGTCATAAAGGTGATTTGATAGGAGTTAAAGGGCATCTACAAGCATCTAGCTATGAGAAGGATGATGTAAAGGTTTATAAAACAGAAGTAGTAGCAGAAAAAGTAACTTTTTTAAGTAGTAGAAAAGAAGCAGAATAATCTGCTTTTTATTGAATGGAGGTGCTATGAATTATTATAATGAGATAAAAAACAAATTAATTGATAATGAAATATATGAAAAGGTAAAGAATTATTCAAAAGAGCGAAATAGAGTGAAAACTTATTTTGAAATAGGAAAGCTACTCAGTGAAGCTGGAAGCAAATATGGGGAATCTATTATAGAGAAGTATTCACAGAAATTAATACTAGAAGTTGGTAAAAAGTATAATACAAGGACTTTAAGAAGTATGAGGCAATTGTATATTATGTTTAGTGATGACTTTTGGAAACCGCTGGTTTCCAGATTGTCATGGACAAGTTTTTTATTAATCATGCCATTAAAAGACAAACACAAAATGTATTATTATTTTAATCAGTGTATAAATTATAATTTGAGTAAAAGGCAGTTACAAGAAAAAATAAAATCAAAAGAATATGAACGTTTAGATGATAAAACAAGATACAAATTAATTAATCAGGAACAAACTAAAGTATCAGATTTTATTAAAAATCCTATACACATAAAAAACAGTTATAATTATAAAGAAATATCTGAAAAAATGTTAAAACAATTGATACTTGAAGATATGGATAAATTTTTAGCTGAATTAGGAGGTGGGTTTTGCTATATAGGAAATGAATATAAAATTAAATTAGGAGAAAGATATAATTATATAGATTTATTTTTATATAACATCAAATATAAATGTTATGTAGTTGTAGAACTTAAAGTAACTGAGCTTAAAAGTGAACATATAGGTCAAATAGAAAAGTATATGAATTATATAGATAAAAATGTAAAATCAAATTATGAAGATGATACTATAGGAATAATAATATGTAAAAAAGATAACCAATTTATTATGGAATATTGTAGTGACGATAGGATATTTAGAACAACTTATATATTAAAATAAAAAAATATGTTATAATTAAATGGGTGATGACTATGGACATAAAAAAAATAGATGAACAAGTAAATGAATTTAAAAATTATACAAATCAATATATAAATTCAGCTGATGAAAAAACAGTAAATGGGTATAAAGATAAACAGGCTCATTCACTATTTGTTATGGATGAAGCTTTACTTGTTGATGCAATATTCACAGAGTATAATGAATCTTTTAAAAAACTTTTAGCGTTGGAAAGTTTATTTCATGATATAGGAAGATTTGAACAATTAAAAGTTACAGGTTCATTTAGGGATAATGAACTTAGAGATTATTATAAAAACATGGATGATCATGGAGATTTAGGAGCTATTGTAATAAAAGAACATGGCTTATTAGAAAACTTAATACCTGATGTTAGATTATATGATGAAGAGGTAATGAAAGTTATTAAGTTACATTCTAAAGTAAATGATGATTTATTGAATGGTATTATGCGTGATTATATATTAGCGTTTAAAAATTATGATTTAAAAGAATTATTTTTATCTAGTAAATCAGAAAAGGAAAAAGATATTTTAACTAAAGTTAATACTTCAATTATACAAGATGTTGATAGATTAGATATATTTAGAAAAATAGTAAAAGGTATTTGGGTACCTATGGTTACTGAAGATAGGATTGATCCTGAATTGTTTGAACTTTTTAAACAAGGCAAACTACCTTCTATGAATGAGATTAAAGCGGCTGGCAAGTGGAATGCGAATGTTGGCCATTTGGTTAGAATGAGTTTCATAAACCAAATGAGTTTGGTTCCAGTTTTAATGAAAATTAGAAATGAAAACTTAATTGAAAAAGTATATAATGCCAGTGGTAATGATATTGTTAAACCAGCTTATGAATATGCAAAAGAAGAACTTGAAAGAGCCATTGAAAGTTCTGAAGATGGTATAGTTGTTAATAAAAGAAGATAATTTATATATTATTTAAATTAAAAAAGCAGAATAATCTGCTTTTTATTGAATGTAGATAGTACGAATTATTATAGTGAAATAAAAAACATGAACAAAATGATATAGGTTATATCATTTTTTCTTTTGTTAACTAACTGATAATTTTGAATATAATAAAATAATAATTGTTATAATTTGTTTGAGAAGGTGATAGTATGTTGCTTCTTGGCGAAAGAATTAAAAAACGCAGAATAGAGCTTGGTATGACTCAAGAAGAGTTAGGCAAGCTTATAGGTGTTACAAAGGTAGCAATATGCGGTTATGAAAATAATACAAGATCTCCTAAGCTTGATACAATATCTAAATTAGCGGTAGTATTAAATTTAGAAATAGGTTATTTATTAGGACAAGATGTTGCTATTATAAATGAAGAGACTAATCTTACTATGAAACTACCTAAAGAAGATTTGCAAATGCTATCAGAACTTAAGAAAAATAAAAAATTATATTTTATGTTAGTTAATGATCCTAAGCGTTCAATAAAACTAATTAATAATAAGTTGTTCAAATAAATGAATAACTTTTTTTATTGTTAATTTTATAAATATATATTATAATAATATAAGTAGAAAGTGAGGATAAGCATGACACTAATTTATTTCATTTTGATATTGGGTATTACTGTTATGTTTCACGAATTTGGTCATTATATTTATGCTAAAAAGTTTGGTATATACGTATATGAATTTTCAATTGGAATGGGACCAAGATTATTTAAGTGGAAAAGAAAAAATGACGAGACTGAGTATTCCCTAAGACTACTACCTATAGGTGGATATGTATCATTAGCTGGTGAAGAAGAAGAAAGAAACCCAGATATACCTAAAGGCAGAAGTCTACAAGATATTCGTTTTATAAAAAAATTTATGATTACAATAGCCGGTGTTTTAAACAATTTTATATTGGCTATAGTTCTTTTATTTATAATTGGTTTATTCGCAGGATATAATAGTACTTCGCTAACTATTAGTCAGGTTAAAGAAGATGGCAGTGCATATGGGTTAATAATACCTGGTGATAAGATTATTAAAGTAAATGGTCATCGTGTTAATAACGAAGATAAACTTTTACTGGAATTACAGTTAATTAAAGATGATGTTACATTCACGTTAGAAAATAATGGTAGAACAAAAGATGTAACCTTAAAAAATAGTAAAGAAGTAAAAGATGGAACTGAGGTATATAATTTTGGATTCAGTCTAGATAATACTACTTCTAAAGGTTTTATAGCCGCAGTAAAATATGCATTTCATAAATTTGTTTCTTTGTTTGAACAAATGATATTTATATTATGGTATTTGATTACAGGTAAAATAGGTATAAATAGTCTATCTGGTCCGGTTGGTATTTATGTACTAGTGGGTACAGTAGCGAAACAAGGATTTTTGAATATTATATATTTAATGGCATATATAAGTTTGAATGTTGGAATTATAAATATATTACCTTTCCCAGCGTTTGATGGTGGTAGGGCATTTATATATATAATAGAAAAAATAAGTGGTAAAAAAATAAAACAAAAAACTGAAAATATAATTAATAGTATAGGTCTTACTATATTGATGCTTCTTATGGTATATGTTACTATTAATGATATATTTAATTTGATATAGGAGGATATATGTTAGAAGTTAAAAATGTAACTAAATATTATGGTGATTTTTGTGCCGTAGATAACTTATCATTTACTGTTAAACCAGGAGAAATATTTGGACTTTTAGGCGTTAATGGTGCTGGTAAAACAACTACGTTTAGAATGATTATGGGATTACTTGAGCCTACTGAAGGTGAAGTTACCCTAGATGGTAAAAAAATTGATTATAGTGTAACTGATAAGATTGGCTTTTTGACTGAGGAGCGAAGCTTACTTACTAAATTAAAAGTATCTGAGCAAGCAATCTACTATGGTACATTAAAGGGTATGGAAGAAGAAGATATTTTAAAAAGATTAGATGAGCTATTAGAAAAATTTGAAATGTCTCAATATAAAAATACTCCTATCAAAGAATTATCAAAAGGTAATCAACAAAAGATACAATTTATAACTGCAATTATTAATAAGCCAAAATTATTAATACTTGATGAACCGTTTTCTGGCCTTGATCCATTCAATGTAGAAATGTTTAAAGATGAAATCAAAGAACTTGCTAAAGAAGGAAGCATTATCATATTTTCATCACATCGTATGGAGCATGTAGAATTATTTTGTAAAAAAATAGTAATCTTAGTTAGTGGTAAATCAGTAATAGAAGGTGATCTTACTACTATCAAAAAAAGATACAAAAAGAAAAATATTTATGTAAAAGGCGATATAAATGTTTCAGATATTTCAAAAATAGATGGTGTTATTAGCGTCTCAGAATATGGTGATGCATATGAAATTAAAATTGAAGATGATTCTATAACACAAAAGGTGTTTGACAAAATCAAGAAGTGCAAAGATATTACGAAATTTGAACTTGCAGATGCCACTTTAAACGAAATTTTTGTCGCGAAAGTAGGTGAAAGCTATGAAAAATAAGTTTAAATTTTTAACTAAAGAAAGTTTAAAAAGAAAAACAGGAAGTAAATGGTTTAAGATAGTAAATATTATCTTATGTTTAGTAATTATAGCTGCTTTAAATATTGATAACATAATTAAATTATTTGGTGGAGATTTCCAAGAAAAAAATACAGTATATATTATTGATAATGTAGATGGTAATGTATATGATGTGTTTACTAGCCAGATTAATACATCAACATCAATGTTTTTAGCAGAAGATAATAATTATATAGTAGAAAAATATGATAAGACATTAGAAGACGCTAAAGAAGAAGTTAAGAAAAGTAGTAAAATAATTGTACTTGAATTTAATAAAGATAGTGAGAATGTAATCAATGTTACTTTCTTATCTAAAGAATATAAAGATTTAAAAGATATGGCTATTTTAAATACTGCGATTAATAATACTAAAGTAAGTTATGCGATGATTGAGTATAATGTAAATCCTGAGTCTTTAGCCAAGATATATGAAAATGTTAAAATCAATAGAATATTTATTGATGAAGAAAAAGATGATAAAAGTGAAAATACTAATATGTTAATGACCACAGTATTTCCAGTTGTTATTTTACCATTTTTCATGTTAACTATTATTTTAGTACAAATGATAGGTGCTGAAGTAAATGATGAAAAAACAACTAAGAGTATGGAAATTATCATATCAAATGTTTCTCCTGAAACTCATTTAGCTTCTAAAGTAGCAGCTGGTAATCTATTCGTCTTAATTCAAGGTGGTTTATTAATCGCGTTTGTTGGGCTTGGTATTTTAGTAAGATTATTAAGTGGTAGTGGATTAGCATCTTCTGGTACTGTAGGTAACTATATAGGAACATTAATTGATATGTTTAAAGGTACTGAAATTATGTCTCAACTTGCTTATATACTTCCTTTGCTTTTAGTACTTTTGGTTATCACTTTCTTGGCATATTCATTACTAGCTGGAATACTTGCTGCTATGACTACTAATACTGAAGATTTCCAACAATTACAAACTCCAATAGTTATGATCTCACTTATAGGATACTATTTAGCTATATTAGCTGGTTTATTTAAAGGATCACTTTTGATAAGGATACTTTCATATATTCCATTTATATCTGCAATACTTTCCCCATCACTTTTAGTACTTGGTGAAATAGGTATTATAGATGTATTAATTGCAATCGCAATATCTGTATTATTAGTGTTCTGGATGATAAAATATGGTATTAGAATATATAAAGTTGGTATTTTAAATTATTCTTCAAAAGATTTATGGAAGAAAATGTTTAAATCATTAAAACAAAAGAAGGTTTAATAACCTTTTTTTTGTTTATATTTTATAAATATGTATAAACTATAAATGGTGATAGTATGAAGAAATTACTTATAATTGTATTAATTATTTTAGGAATCTTTTTAATACCTAAAAAAGAAAATATAATACCTGTCTCATCTTCAAGTCATTTTAAATTAGATGATTATAATGTCTTTTATCTAGATTTAAAAGATGAAGATATTAACACTTCTAATATACTAAAAAATATTAAAGATCAAATAGATATTATAAGTATTACACCATATACAAATCCTATCTATGAAAATAAAATTGGAGATTTGAAATATAGTTTTATGCCTAATATATCTAAAAAGAAAAATATAAGCAATTTTATTAAATATTATAAAGAAAACATAAAGTCTTTAAACTATATAGAAGATATAAATAATATAGATTTAAATGGTATAAAGATTAATGAGGTAGTTGTTTTTGCTAAAGGTAGTGATATAATAGAATTGTTATATAATAAAAATAAAATTAAGTATAAAAAAGTGTTTTATGAAGAATATGAGTATTTGGAGGTTTAATATGTCAGTAATAGGAATTATAGGAAGACCAAATAAAAGAGAAGATGGTGTATTAGTTGATGCATCTACTAATATGGTAAGAAGATCTATTATTCAAAATGGTGGTATACCAATAGTAATTTTACCACCACAAAATATAGATTATTATGAGGAAGAATCTAAAAATATTCCCAAACTAACTTCAAAAGAAAAAGAAATGCTTATTGAAGCAATAAACTTATGCGATGGTCTTTTGTTTCAGGGTGGTAATCGTTGGTATGAATATGACGAATTTATTTTGAATTACGCGATTGAAAATGATATACCATCACTTATGATATGTATGAGTATGCAACTATTATGTTCAGTCTCATTACATAATGACAATAAGCCTGGCCATTTAGAAGAGGTTGGTGGGCATGCTAGTTGTGAAAAATACTCACACAGTGTTAATATAAAAGAAGACGGTATCCTATATAAAATTATTGGAAAAGATAAGCTTATGGTTAATAGCATGCATAAATATGCAGTTAGTGATACTAACTTATTTGTAGAGGCAACATCTCAAGATGGAATAATAGAGGCCATATCTATGCCAGACAAAAAATTTATATTAGGTCTACAATGGCATCCTGAAAAATTGATTGATGATGAAAATGCTAATAAAATTATTAAATATTTTATTGATATAGCTAAATAATATTTATCTATATCTTTTTTTATGTTATAATTAAATAGGTGAAATTATGAAGGTAAACGATGTTTTTATAAATTATTTGGTTTATGGAAAAGACACTAAAAAAACTATTATTTTATTGCATGGTTGGGGACAAAATATCGATATGATGCGCCCTATAGGTGATGCATTAAAAGAAGAGTATAAAATATTAATTATTGATTTACCTGGTTTTGGTAAGTCTGATGTTCCTAAAACAATTTGGAGTTTAGATGATTATGTTTATGCAATTAATGGGATAGTTGAAAAAGAAAACATAAAAAAACCAATAATTATGGGACATAGTTTTGGAGGTAAACTGGCAATATTATATTCTTCAATGTATGATGTTACTAAAGTAGTTTTATTCGCACCTCCAATAAATCATAACCAATCTATTAGTTTTAAAAGTAGAATTTTAAAAGCATTAAAGAAATTTCCTATGATGGAAAATATTGGAAATTATATGAAAAAATATATTGGATCAACAGATTATAAAAATGCGAGTCCTATTATGAGAGATATATTAGTTAGACATTTAGCTACTGATGTTTATAGTAAGCTTAAATATATAAAAGCTCCTACATTAATTATTTGGGGAGAAAATGATCAAGCTGTAAGTCCAACAGTTGCTTATGAAATAGATAGTCAAATAAGTGATTCTGGTATTGTAATGCTTCCAGGAACACATTATGCATATTTAGAAAATTTAAATAGGGTTATAACTATTTTAAATGAATTTTTAAAGGAGAGATAGTATGGTAAGTTTTATAGTTTCTTTAATACCATTGCTAATTTTGTTTATATTAAGGTTAAAAAAAGCATTTCATATGTTACAACAAAATTGGTATAACAAGAGTAATAGATATTTAAAATGGATATCAAAAAATAAAATTAAGGTATTTTTTAATTTTGATATAATTCTTTTTATAATTGTAATTTTGGGTATGTTTATTAATATACGTGCGATGGAATATATATATTGTATAGCGTTCGCATTAGTATCTTATATATATATGAATGTGACAAAAAAAGAGCAAGTTAAAAAACCACTTGTATTTACTGCAAGGATTAAAAGACTTACTGTGACATTAATCATATTATGTTTTATACCATGTTATTTTATATTTAAAAATTTCAATACAGAATATATGAATATATATTACCTAGTATTTATATTAATGTCTTATTTAGTTTTCTTAATTGTTTATGTTATTAATATAATCAATAGACCAGTAGAATATTTGGTATTCTTACATTTTAAAAGACAAGCTTTGAAAAAGGTTTCTGATATGAAGAATATGGAAATTATTGGAATTACAGGTAGTTATGGAAAAACTAGTAGCAAAAATATAGTAGCTTCAATATTGAATGTTAAGTATAATGCTTTCCCAACTCCTCAAAACTTTAATACACCATATGGTATTATTAACACAATAAATAATTATATTGATAAGTTTAATGATTACTTTGTTGTTGAGATGAGTGCGACTAAGGTAGGGGACATTAAAGATTGTGCTGAGATAGTAAGGCCAAAGTATGCGATTATAACTAAAATAGGAGAGGCACATCTAGAAAGCTTTGGTAGTAAAAAAGCAATAGAAGATACAAAGTTTGAAATAATTGAGGCATTACCTTTAGATGGACTTGGTATATTAAATGGCGATGATCCTATTCAAATGAATCATAAAATTTCAAATAACGTTAAAATTATGACAATAGGTATCGATAATAATGATGTTGACGCTAGAGCAGTTAATATAAAGCTTTCATCTAAGGGAACAAGTTTTGATGTTATATTTAAAGGTGATAAAACTAAATATCATTTCGAATCTTGTTTATTAGGAAAGAATAATGTATATAACCTATTAACTGGAATACTTCTTGGTAAGTATTTAGGAATTGGTGTCGATCAATTAAAATTAGGCGTTAAAAATGTATTACCAGTACCACATAGATTGGAAATTAAAAAACGTGGAGACTTATATATAATTGACGATGCATATAATAGTAATCCAGAAGGATCTCTTATGGCTGCACAAGTACTTGGTATGATGCCTGGTAAAACAATTATGGTAACACCTGGTATGGTGGATTTAGGTAGTATCCAAGATAAAGCAAATTATGAATTTGGTAAAAATATTGCTGACAATAAAATTGATGAGGTTATTTTAGTTGGTGAAAAACAAACATTACCAATTAAAAAAGGATTGGAAGATGCCAAATATAGTAAAAATAAAATACATGTTGTAAGTGATATCAAAGATGCATTTACATTAATTAATTCTATGCGTGATAAAGAAACATACGTACTTTTAGAAAATGATTTACCTGATGTATTTAATGAGTAGGAGGAATTAAGATGATAAAATTAGGTGTAATTTTTGGTGGTGAAACTGTTGAACATGAAGTATCAATTATTTCAGCAGTTCAAGCAATGGAAAATATTGATACAGATAAATATGAAATAGTACCTATATACATTACTAAAGATAGAGTATGGTATACAGGTAACATGTTAAGAGATATGTCAATATATAAAGATATGGCATTACTTAAAAGATACGCTAAGGAAGTAGTGTTATATAAAAAAGATGGTGAATTTGTATTACAATCTACTAAAGGATTTAAAAGAATAGTTAATACAGTTGATGTGATATTACCAATTGTACATGGTCAAAATGTAGAAGATGGTACACTTGCTGGTTATCTTGAAAGTATAGGTATACCTTATGCTGGTCCATCTGTTTTAGGAGCTTCAATTGGACAAGATAAAGTAACTATGAAAGAAGTTATGAGTGTTAATGGAATACCTACTATACCTTATACTTGGTTTTATGATATTGAATATAATACTGATAAAGAAAGTATTTTAAAAAATATTAAAAAACTAGGATATCCAGTTATAGTAAAACCTGCTAGACTAGGTAGTAGTATAGGTGTTACAGTATCTAAAAATGAAGAAGAAGTTAAAGATGCTATTGCTACTGCTATAGAATATGATAATAAAATAATAGTTGAAAAAGTTATTAAAGACTCAATGGAAATTAACTGTAGTGTTTTAGGAAACTATGAATATGCAGATGCATCTGCTATAGAACAAGTTTCATCTGCAACTGATTTTTTAACATATCAAGATAAATATTTAGGCAGTGGAAAAGGAAAATTAAAGACTCCATCTAAAGGTATGGCTTCTGCAAAAAGAATTATTCCTGCTCCAATTGGTGACAAAGCAACTAAAGAAGTTCAAGAAATGTCTAAAAAAGTATTTAAAGTATTAAATTTAAGTGGTGTATGTAGAATTGATTTCTTTTATAATCCTAAGACAAAAGAAATTTTCGTTATAGAGCCTAACACTATTCCAGGATCATTATCTTTCTATCTATGGAATGAAACTGGTAAAGAATATAGACAATTATTAGATGATTTAGTAACACTAGCTATTCGTAATAAAAAAGTTTTAACTAAGAAAATGCATAGTTTTGAATCAAATATTTTAAGTAATTACGATGGTGTAAAAGGTTGCAAAGGAAAATTAAAATAAGGCTATTAATTAGCCTTATTTTATTGTATAATTTAAATAGGTGATAATATGAAAAAGGGATTTACTTTAGTAGAACTTCTTGGAATAATTGTAATATTAGCATTAATAGCAGCTATTGCGTATCCTATAGTAGCAGGTAATATTACTGCAGCAAAACAAAGTGCAGATGAAAGTCAAACGAATTTTATTATAGAATCAGCAAAGTATTGGGCAGATGAAAATAGTCATTTACTTTCTGATACTGTAGGGGATATATATATATTAAATTTAACTACATTAAAAGATGCCGGATATTTTGAAAATACAACATATAAAGATTTACGAAATGGTAATTTAATTACGGATGGTTGTGTTAAAATAACTACGGGTAATCATAAATATACATATAGTTTTGAAAAGAGTTGTGTACGATAAAAAAACTACTATTCGTAGTTAATTATTGTGCATTTTTTTTGTTCTTTTTTCTATTAGCGTAAGTTTTATTTACTAATTTAACTTTTTTACCAATTTTTGTTATAAATTTCTTTTTTACACCTTCAGGTAAGTTTGCTTTGATAACTTTCATACTGCACCTCCATACACATTTAAAATTATATCACAAATATTATAAATTACATAGAATAATTTTATGTTTTTCAAAAAAAGTATTCCAAATATATAAAAATATGTTATAATATTATTGTTTGTTTTGGATTGTTAGCTCAGTTGGTAGAGCAACTGACTCTTAATCAGTGGGTCTAGGGTTCGAGTCCCTAACAGTCCACCATTTATTGTTTTTAATTGATTTTTTAATTAAATATAAAAAAAGTATTGTCAAAACGAATAAAATAATATATAATTAAGAAGTCAGTTTAATTGGACCTGTAGCTCAGTTGGTTAGAGCACACGCTTGATAAGCGTGGGGTCATAGGTTCAAGTCCTATCAGGTCCACCAAGATGCCTTAATAGCTCAGTTGGTTAGAGCACTTGACTGTTAATCAAGGGGTCGTAGGTTCGAGTCCTACTTGGGGCGCCATTCTGGCCAGTTGGTGAAGTGGCTTAACACACTGCCCTTTCACGGCAGCATTCATGGGTCCGA
>JAEEGL011593364.1_pt1 | contig 16393 bp, 8 predicted proteins | sample 9134231 | NCBI WGS metagenome assembly JAEEGL01 (sample SAMN16246548, study PRJNA631951) | gut metagenome | biome: gut microbiome; feature: rumen; material: fiber-attached | host: Bos | place: Iran: Karaj | collected 2018-10
ATGACCTCCTTATCGTCAAGCGGGACCTTAGTGGGGTCCGTCTCAGTCAGGTCCTCTAACATCCTGATCATGGTAGGATCATCGTGTCCCAGTATATCCAGCTTCAGGAGGTTGTGGTCTATGGAGTGATAATCAAAATGCGGGGTTATTATGTCCACGTCCTTGTTGGCCGGACGCTGGACCGGCGTAAAGGTATCTATGTCCTCTCCGAGGGGGAGCACGATTATTCCGCCCGGATGCTGGCCCGTCGTGGAGTGAATGCCCGTACAGCCCCTTGTTATCCGGTTTATCTCGCTTGAGCGCTTTCTAATGCCCTTCTCCTCAAAGTATTTTTTAACATATCCATAGGCAGTCTTATCCGCCACCGTTTCTATGGTGCCCGCCTTGAAGGTCTGTCCGTCTCCGAAGATGACCTCCGTATATTTATGGGCCTTGCTCTGGTACTCCCCGGAAAAATTCAGATCAATATCCGGCTCCTTATCGCCGTTGAACCCAAGGAAGGTCTCAAAGGGAATGTCAAAGCCTTCCTTGGAAAGGGGATTGCCGCAGACGGGACAGCTCTTATCGGGCATGTCACAGCCTGCTCTTCCGGCATAGGCCTTTACCTCCTCCGAATCAAAGTCCACATAATAGCATTTCGGGCACAGATAGTGGGGAGGAAGGGGATTGACCTCAGTGATCCCCGCCATGGTGGCCACAAAGGAGGAGCCCACCGAGCCCCTGGAGCCCACCAGATATCCGTCCTCCACGGACTTCCATACCAGCTTCTGGGCTATGATATACATCACCGCAAACCCGTTCGATATTATGGAGTGAAGCTCCTTCTCAAGCCTGGCCTCAACGATGGGCGGAAGCTTCTCCCCGTACAGCTCATGAGCTCTTTTATGACAGATATCGGTAAGTATCCCGTCGGAATTTTCAATGACAGGCGCGCATTTGTCCGGGCGGACGGGCTCTATCACGTCCACCATATCCGCTATCCTGTTTGTATTTTCCACCACTACCTCATAAGCCTTCTCGCTTCCCAGGTAGTCAAACTCCTTAAGCATCTCCTCCGTGGTGCGAAGGAAAAGCGGAGCCTGTTTATCGGCATCCTTAAAGCCCTTCCCCGTCATTATTATCCGTCTGTAGATCTCATCCTCAGGATCGAGGAAATGTACGTCACAGGTTGCCGCGACCGGCTTGTTGTATATCTCTCCGAGCCTTACTATCCTTCTGTTTATCTCCTTTATATCCTCTTCGGAATTGATGTTCTCATGCTTCGGGCTCTCTATCATGAAGGCATTGTTGCCAACCGGCTGTATCTCCAGGTAATCATAAAAGCTTACAAGCCTCTGTATCTCATCCTCCGGCTTATCCTCCAGAAGGGCGCGGTAAAGCTCTCCGGCCTCGCAGGCCGAGCCGATTATGAGGCCCTCCCTGTATTTGTTGATAAGGCTCTTCGGTATCCTCTGTACCTTATGAAAGTACTTTGTATGGGAGAGAGATACGAGTTTGTAGAGATTGATCCTTCCGATCTCATTCTTCGCGAGGATGATCACGTGATAGGACTTTTCCTTCTTTATGATGTCCGGAGAGAGCTTTGATATCTCATTGATCTCTTTAAGGCTCTTTATTCCCCTTTCCTTCAGCATCGCCATAAGCTTTACAAAAATCTCCGCGGTCGCTCCCGCGTCATCCACCGCCCTGTGGTGGTGCTTTAAGGAAACGTTTAAGGCCTTGGCCACGTTATCAAGCTTGTATTTTGAAAGGCCCGGGAGGAGAAGCCTTGAAAGCCCTACCGTATCCACATAGGAAAGAACTCTTTCTATCCCCAGCCTCCTGCTTTTTTCTCTGATGAAGCCCGTATCAAAGGAGGCATTGTGGGCAACAAAGACCGCTCCCTGCGAAAACTCCAGGAATCTCGGAAGCACCCCGGTAATGTAATCCGCGTCCTCTACCATTTCATCGGTTATGCCCGTAAGCTCGGTGATATTTTGAGGTATTGAGCGTTTCGGATTGACAAATTCTGAAAAATACCCGGTTATCTCACCCTTTTCCACCTTTACCGCCCCGATCTCTATGATCTCATCCGACACGGGAGAAAAGCCCGTCGTCTCGATATCAAATACTACGAAGCAGTCATCAAGGCTGTGCTCTCCCGGCTCCGTGCAGATACCCGGAGTATCGTCCACCAGATAGCCCTCCATGCCGTAGATAAGCTTGAAATCCGGATATTTCTTTGATATATCGTGCATGGTGTGATATGCATCGGTAAAGGCCTGCACCACTCCGTGGTCCGTTATGGCAAGGGCTTTATGTCCCCACCCTGCCGCGCGGCGGATTATGTCCTTAACATCGCTTACACCGTCCATATCGCTCATCTTCGTGTGGCAGTGCAGCTCTGTCCTCTTTTCAAAGGCATTATCCGTTCTCTCAGCTCCGGGATCGCCGGCTGCGGACTTCATTATCCCGTAAACCCTGTTTATGCTGTACTCCCCGGTTACGTTATCTACGCCCGATTCTCCGCTTAAGAGTATGGCCGCGCCCTCTGCCAGATAGGAAAACAGCCGCTCCTGCTGCTCCGGTCTCGGAAACATCCGTACCGAAACGGTATCCGTGTTATCGGTAACGTCAAACATCACCATCAGTTTTTCGGTCTTGGTAATACGCTTTTCCAGACGTATGACGGTTCCTCTGATGATGACCTGCCCGATATAGCCATCCGTGTCCGCGATGGCAACGATCTCTCCGGCGATCTCTCTTCCGTATATCACCTCCGGATTATCGGATACGCTCTTTCTTCCGGTTTTTCTCCCCTGAGGATTCCGGTTTACATAACTTTGTCTGTCGGATCTTGTCTCCTTTACAGACGGGGCTTCAGACGATGCCTTATCCTTTTTTTGCACGGTCTTTTCGGCTCCCGTTTCCAAACCGCCCTTTACTGCTTCCTTCTTTTCTTCCTGTCTGTTCTCTTCCTCTGATGTGGGCTCTGCCGTTTCCGCGGTTTGCGTTATGACCGTAAAAGCGCCCTGTCTCCTGTCGGCGGGGATGTAACCCCTTGACCTGGGAAGGCTTTTGTACTCAAATTTAACGGATACGCTGACATCAAAACGCTCAAGGAATGCCATTTCAAAAATGCCGCGGATCTCTTTTTCAATGTAGTCCTGTATCAGGTCCCGGTCCACGGTTATGGTTATCTCATCCGCGCCCGAAAGCCTGATCCCGCTCTTTTTTATGGCAGCATAGGTTATCCGGTCCCTGTCCTTTATCTCTTCAAGCAGCCCGTCCTTATACTCCCTGAGAATGTCCTCAAGTCCCATGCTCTGCGGCAATCCGAACCTCTCGCATATCGATACCTCTGTCCCGGTATCCTTAAACAGCTGCCTTTTAATCTCCTTTTCCACCGCCGCTATCTGAGGCCTCGTGATGATATGATCGCTGAAAAGAAGTATCTTCAGTCTGTTTCTCTTCCTGTTAAGCACAATATGCTCGATCATCGTTCTGCTAAAAAGAGAAGTAAGCTCCTGATCCAGCTTCAGAGTCCTGAAAGCCTCGAAGAACCTCTTCTCCGCGTTTTTTCCCGAATTCATTTTTCCCCCCCGGTTTGATCAGTTCTTTGCGGCCAAACTATCCAGTTCCTGTTTAAGAGCCCCCAGCAGCTCATCCTCCGAAAGCTTCTTAATGATCTCTCCATGTCTGAACAGAAGGCCCTCTCCGTCTCCCCCCGCTATTCCGAGGTCCGCCTCCCTGGCCTCCCCCGGGCCGTTTACCGCGCAGCCCATAACGGCCACCTTTATATCAAGGTCATAACCGCTTACCAGCTTCTCTGTCTCCTTTGCAAGAGAAATAAGGTCTATCCTGGTCCTGCCGCAGGTAGGGCATGACACCACTTCCACACCGCCCTTTCTGAGCTCAAGGGCTTTGAGTATCCTTTTTGCGCTGAGCACCTCCTCGACGGGATCTCCCGTAAGCGATACCCTGACGGTATCTCCTATCCCTTCATAGAGAATTATCCCGATGCCCACGGCAGATTTGATATTACCGCTTTCTACGGTGCCGGATTCGGTGATCCCCACATGTACGGGATATCTGCATAACGGCGCCAGCTCCTCATGAGCCTTAATGCTCATCAGAACATCGGAGGACTTGATGCTTACGACAATATTGTCATAATCCAGCTCCTCTATCATCCTGACCTTATCCATCGCGCTTTCGACTATTGCCCGGGCGGTAACTCCTCCGTACTTTTCCATCAGCCTTTTTTCCAGAGAGCCGCTGTTCACTCCTACCCTTATAGGGATGTCGTGCTCCTTCGCAGAGCGCACGACTTCCTCAAGCTTATCCCTTCCTCCGATATTTCCGGGATTGATCCTGATCTTATCCGCCCCGTTTTTTATAGCCTCCAGGGCCATTCTGTGGTCAAAATGGATATCCGCCACAAGGGGGATATGTATCTTTTTCTTAATTTCACGAAGCGCCCTCGCAGACTGTTCATCAGGCACGGTGCATCTTATTATCTCGCAGCCGGCTTCCTCGAGCCTTAAGATCTGGTCAACCGTTGTTTCAACGTCATCAGTTCTCGTATTGGTCATGGACTGGATCAGAATGGGATTCCCCCCTCCGATCACCTTATCTCCTATTCTTACGGTCTTCGTCTTTTCCCTGTAGCTCATACCGGTCCCCGCTGCCTGTCTTACAAACTGTTGAAATATACGTTAAACACCTTCGAATCTCTCAGGAGCTTTTCGCAATACAATATATTGTATCAGCTTTTGCCCTACTATACAAGCTGTATACAAAAACCCTTGTACTTTTTTAAAACCAATAGTTACCATGAAAGGTAACTATTCACTGCTTTATCGCGCAAAAAAAGAAGCCGCAGGGTTGCAGCTTCTGATCTCATTTATTTATTTTATTTGGGGAACTGTTCTGTATTCGTTACCATTCACGGCTCACCCCATCTGTATTCTTCAAAAACGTCCTTCTAATAAACAACCTTGTTTCTTCCGGATTCTTTCCCCATATACAGCTTTTCGTCAGCCTTTTTAATTGTCTCGTCTATATCCTCGTTTATATTATGCTCCTCAAGCCCGAAGGTCATCGTTATCTTGAATTCATGATCGGCAAACTCAAAGGCTTTCTTCTCGATAATATTCCTCAGGGTCTCAAGGTCCACATAGGCATCGTCCGCATTTCCATGGGTAAAAACAAACAGGAACTCCTCTCCTCCCCATCTGGCGGCATAGCCCTTATGCTCCATAAAGCTTTCAAACAGCTTTGAAAGCTCCTTAAGCACATAATCCCCGCAGTCATGTCCCCTTGAATCGTTAACCTTCTTGAAAAAGTCTATGTCACCGATGGCCACGGACATCATATCAACTCCGTTCACCATACGGGGAAGGATCTCCTCGATCATGCCGAGCATATTACGCCTGTTCATAAGCCCTGTAAGAGGATCGGAACCGGCCAGCTTTTTAAGCTGTAGGTTATACTGATAAAGCTTGTATTCCGTTCTGGCAAATTTGCTGGCAAAGCTTAAGCCAACCGCAAGGATCAGTCCCGTAAAGGTCAGTATATTGCAGGCCGTCACAAAGGGACTTGTACCGAGCTTTCCCTGAGTATTGCACCTGAGCATGGCAAGTATCAGTAAGACTGCGGCGTTTAAGGACACACAGACGATCTGCGACTTCGGGCTTAGCTTCGTATAGAAGAATAACGCCAGCATGATAAAATAAATATAGGAATAGAAAAAAGCATCCCATGAATAAAGCGTTGTTCCGACGCAGGCAAGAAGCAAGGACACCACATCCATAAATACCAATGCCCTTATCACGGTCCCGGTATAGGTTGTATATAAAATATGGCATAATATAGCCATTACCACCAGATAACAGAAAGTAACGCTATATTCCCGGCTTGCGAATGAATATAATCCCAGCACGATCATTTCCACCGCAAGGATCAGGGATGCGGAACGAATAAGAACAGCAAGAGTTTTTGACTCTTCCTGTGAATCCAGATCCTTATTTATGAAGCTGAAAAATCTGTTTAAACTACCGGACATAGACTTAAAACATCCCAGAATAGTTACTATTCACGGCCTTTGGGGCCGTGATAGTACGGGTTTTGCCAATATAAAACGCCTTCGCTAAGGAAGAATCGCGTAGCGATTCTTCTATGTGAGATTTTTAAAAAAATCTCACGCGGCCTCTGACGAGGAACCGCTGCGATGGGCAAAAACCATCTCAAGCCATATAAAGCACCTTTTGCACCCTACATCATAATAATGCCGGAAAAAACTGCATACAATCATAAGTTATTTTATCAAAATCCAGTATCAAAATCAAGATTTAGTAAACAAATAACGATTAATTCGTTTAACTGTCAGTCCCGGTATATTTCAGTGACATTAAGACCATATCGTCCGGAATCTTCTTCTTGCCGGCAAAGGCTTCGACATCAGAGGATAAGCTCTCACACACGTTTCTGCAGTCCCTGTTAAGATCCCCGTTGTCATATCTGCTTCCCTTCATCCCGTCAATCGCCGTTAGGAGACGGTCATCCCCGTAATATTCCTTTTTACTGTTCAGGGCCTCGGTAACTCCGTCGGAATATAACACAAGCATATCCCCGTCCTCAAGCCTGATCTCCTGCTTTACGTAATCACTGTCCTTTTTCAGAAAAAGCACCGCCCCGGGCTTCTGCTTTACAAGCACGCCTTCCCCTTTATGTACAAGCACGGGCCTCAGTCCTCCCGCATCACAAAATTCCACTATACCGGTATCAATATCCAGCACTCCCGCCCAGACAGAGGCGGTCAGGAATTGCTCGGTATAGTTGGGGTCATCAAACAAAAGTCTGTTGGCTTCGTTCAGCGCTTCATCCACATGCAGCTTATTCGTCAGAAGAGCTTTTAAAACATTTTTTAATACCATCATGAATATGATACTGATCATTCCCTCTCCTCTGATATCTGCAAGGACAAAAGCCAGCTTCCCCTCAGCCGTAAGGTAATAATCATAAAAGTCCCTGACCTGTTCTCCTGAAGGCCGGATAAGAGCATAGATCCCGAATTTCTCCTGTTCGGGGAAGGCCGGATACGAATCGGGAATGGAAGCCTGCCTGAGGTCATAGGAAAGCTTCATTTCACGTTTCATTGCGGCTGACTCCCTGTCAACCATCGCCCGGAGCTTTTCCACAGTATTGTTGATATGCTCAGACAGCAGATTCAGCTCATGTGATCCCTGAACATCTATTTTTTCCTCCAGATTTCCCTCGGTGATCTTAAAGAGGGACTGGTTGATCTCCTCGATCTCCTTTACTATCTTACCGCGGAGTATCAGATACACTATCAGGAACACCAGCGCAAAGATCAGGACTTCGATAAGAATGATCACATAGAGAGTGCTGAATAATTCACCGAAGGCCTCAGAAAAAGGATAAAAGCCGACGATATAATACCCGTATTCCTCACAGGCATATAACATCTGCCACTTACCGTCAAGGCTCGCAATGACCGGAGCAGCTATCTCGAGAGATTTCTCCATACTTTCCGCAAATTCATCGGAGTTCAGTCTGCCTGAGCCCGAGTTGGAATCAGCAAGGATATTAAGATCCTTGTCGCACAGCAAAAGAAATCCTTCATTTCCGACCCTCCGCTTTCTCATGCTGCTCTTAAGCTCCGGAAGGCAGTCCTCCATCAGGACATCCTGACCGACACCAAAAAACACGTAGCCGCTCCTGTCGGGAAATGAGGCTCCGGCATACTCTGTCATCCTTCCGGTTTTTTCGCTTTTAGCTTCATGTATACAGGTCTTCTCCTCCTCAGGGAGGCTCAGAAAAACCTTGTATCGATCGCTGGTGTGAAAATCAAAGCCGATCTCGGCGGGATCGGCGGACGAAACCACTACTCCGTCCACGTCCACTATACACAGCTCCTCGTATCCTTCCCTGTCCTTCAGATAGGAAAGAAACTCAGAAACATCCTCTGTGTCGCTTCTGCGGATCGAGCTCAGCCGATACCATATATTCTCCTGAAGATACGCTATCTCCTCTCCGATATTGCCTTTCATGATATCGGAAAATATATCTGTAACATCCTTTACGCTCTTTTTAAGGACTTCCGTCGTTTCCAGGTATTTTTCCTGCGTCATCGTCCCGAAGGTTACGGCAAGTGATATGAGTATTGATAAGAACGCAACCCATATGAAGGTTGTCGCCAGAATAGCGGAAAGCTTTTTTCTTTTCATTTTTCTCCCGGGATAAAACCGACGGCCGGCATACTGTAGCGCCGGAATAGAACGACAGCCGGAAGGATATCAGAACCTGTCCGAGTATCCATCCGGCTGAAATACATCAAATTTATCAGATTATCTTTATCTTACTTATTCATCTGGGCAGCAACCTCAGCCGCAAAGTCCTCGTTCTTCTTTTCAAGGCCCTCACCGGTCTCGAAGCGGATAAAGCCCTTAACCTTAATATCGCATCCCACAGCCTTTGCTGTCTCGGCAATATACTTATCTACGGTCTGCTTGCCATCCTCTGCCTTAACATATACCTGATTAAGAAGGACGATCTCCTTAAGCTCCTTATTTACTCTTCCCTCGATCATACCGTCGATAACCTTTTCAGGCTTCTGGGATTCCTTGGGATCGTTCATGATCTGAGCCTTTAAGATCTCCTTTTCCTTTGCAAGGTATTCTGCACTGACCTCGCTCCTGTCGGTAAACTTGGGAGAAAGCGCAGCGATCTGCATTGCAAGGTTCTTACCCATTTCCTTAACCTGATCATTAACGGTCGCTGCTTCGATGTCAACCAGAACACCGATCTTTCCGCCGCCGTGGATATAGGAAACGATAACGCCGTTGTTCTCCTCGAGCTGCTTGAAGCGACGAATATGCATGTTCTCTCCGATGATGGAGATCATGGAGGAAAGCTTTTCGTTTACGGTCATAGAGGTATCAAGCTTCCAGGGCTCTGCCAGGAATGCATCGATATCGGAAGCCGTGCTCTCTACAGCCTGAGCCGCAACCTCAGCCACAAAGCCGCGGAATTTCTCGTTCTTTGCAACGAAATCCGTCTCGGCGTTCACCTCTACGATGACTGCCTTCTTATCATCATTAACAAGCAGAGTATCAACAACTCCCTCTGCGGCTATCCTGCCTGCCTTCTTTTCAGCGCCTGCAAGCCCCTTCTTACGAAGGTACTCTATAGCGGCATCCATATCTCCGTCAGTCTCTGTAAGCGCCTTCTTGCAGTCCATCATCCCGGCGCCGGTAACCTCTCTTAATTCCTTTACCATAGAAGCTGAAATATTAGCCATGATTATGCCTCCTCACTCTCTGCTGCATTCTCCTCTGCAGCTATCTCTTCTATATCCTTTGCTCCCTCTGAAGCAGCATCCTCGGTCTGAACAGCCTCTTCGGCCTCAGCGGACTCAGAAGCCTGTCCCTGATTTGCCTCGATAACGGCATCCGCCATTTTGGAAACGATAAGCTTTACCGCCCTGATGGCATCGTCATTTCCGGGGATAACATAGTCAAGCTCTTCGGGATCGCAGTTGGTATCAGCTATTCCTATCAGGGTGATGCCAAGGGCATGAGCCTCCTGAACACAGATATGCTCCTTCTTGGGGTCAACTACGAAAATAGCATCGGGGATACGCCTCATATCCTTGATACCGCCAAGGTTTCTCTCCAGCTTCTCAAGCTCCTTCTTAAGGCCGATGACTTCCTTCTTCGGAAGCACATCAAAGGTGCCGTCCTCAGCCATTCTCTCGATATCCTTAAGCCTCTTGACCCTGCTCTGGATCGTCTTGAAGTTCGTAAGCATTCCACCGAGCCATCTCTCATTGACATAGTACATACCGCAGCGCTCTGCCTCGGTCCTGACCGCGTCCTGAGCCTGCTTCTTGGTACCTACAAAGAGGATCGTTCCGCCCTGGGAAGCAATATCCGCTACCGCATTATAGGCATCGTCAACCATTCCCACCGACTTCTGAAGATCGATGATATAGATGCCGTTCCTTTCGGTGTAGATGTAGGGAGCCATCTTAGGGTTCCATCTTCTGGTCTGGTGTCCGAAATGAACACCTGCTTCAAGCAACTGCTTCATTGAAATAACACTCATTTTTTACCTCCGTCTGGTTATTCTTCCGTCTGCTTCATGTCCGCCCGCCATTCCCGCCTCCTTCAGGCAGAAACACCGGCTGACGGATCTGCAGGCGTGCTTTTTGCAACTCATATACTATACCACAGTGTTTATCCAAACTCAATACCGTTTTTTCCTCATTCTTCACAGTTTACAGAGGGGACGTTTCCTATGAAATCTATACCAGCTTCAGTTCCTCAACCACCTCCGCGATCAGCACCCTTTCGTCCATCGGATGCTTCACGCCCTTGATCTCCTGATAATCCTCATGGCCCTTCCCCGCAAGAACGATCAGGTCTCCGGGCTCGGCATTCTGTATCACATACCGGATAGCCTCCTTACGGTCGGGTATCTCTACATAACTGCCCTTTGTCTTCTCTATACCGGTCTTTATATCCGCAATAATGTCGAGAGGCTCCTCAAAGCGGGGGTTATCCGAGGTTATCACGGTAAGGTCCGCAAGCCTTCCCGAGACCTCTCCCATCTCGTATCTCCTGCTTTTTGCCCTGTTCCCGCCGCATCCGAACAGACATACCAGCCGTTTGGGAGAATATGCCTTAAGGGTGGTAAGAAGGCTCTCCAGCGCCATGGCATTATGGGCATAATCAATCATCAGCGTATAGGAATCGGAGATCTTTACCATCTCAATCCTTCCCTTTACATGCGCCTCCTTAAGAGCCGCCTTTATCGCGTCGGGGCTTACCTCAAAGTGGCTGCAGACCGCTATCGCGCAGAGCGCATTGTATACGCTGAAGAGCCCGGGACTGTTTACAAAGGCATGGATCCCCACCGGGTCGCTCACATCGAATTCAACTCCCAGAACGCCGTTTCGGTTTACATAACTTATGTTTTCTGCTCTTATATCCGCTCTCTCGCCGATGCCGAAGGTACTGACCATGCAGGTATGCCCCTTAAGTATCTGTTCAAGATATTCCGAATCGGCATTCAGTATCCCCAGCCTGCACTGCCTGAAGAGAAGGCTCTTGCAATAAAGATAATCATCAAAGTCCTTATGCTCATTAGGGCCTATATGGTCGGGCTCGATATTCGTAAAGATACCGATCTCAAAGTTTATCCCGTCAGTTCTTTTAAGCATCAGGCCCTGGGAGGAAACCTCCATGACAACCGTGTCTATCCCGGCATCCTCCATTTTCTTAAGATATTCCTGTATCAGATATGATTCCGGAGTAGTATTAAGGGCAGGGAACCTCTCATCACCGATGATGACCTCTATGGTCCCGATAAGGCCCACCTTATGCCCCGTATGCTCTAAGATGGACTTGATCAGGTAGGTCGTGGTGGTCTTTCCCTTGGTGCCGGTCACCCCTATCACCTTAAGGCGTCTTGAAGGATGTCCGAAATAAGCGCAGGAGGTAAGGGCAAGCGCTTCCCTGGTATCCTCGACCTTTATAACGGTAAGCTCCGAATCCTGTGGCACCGAAACCTCGTCGGACACGATCACCGCCGCCGCCTTCTTCTGTACCGCCTCGGGCACGGCATTATGCCCGTCAAAATTGTAGCCCTTTATGCAAACAAAGACGCAGCCCTCCTCTATCTTTCTTGAGTCGTTTATGAGCTTTCCCGTTTCCTTATCAAGCTCTCCCCTTACACATTCATATTCAAGTCCCTCAAGTAATTCCGCAAGCTTCATAGGCCCCTCCCGTTTTTTATATGATAAATATTAATGAAGCGCGCTTTGATCCGTTTCCCCGTTTCATGATGGAAATGCCGGTCACAGCCGGTGAGCGAGCTTCAGTCAATGCCCTTCATTCCCATTATACCCCGTAAATGGCCACTCTAAACTAACAAGTTTTTCAGGCTTCTGACCCTATCATCATAGTATGTTTTTATAATTACTTAAAGCTTTTTTTACATTTTTTTCCGAAATCTTCATAATTAAAACACCAAAAAAACACATTTTACCATTATGATACATATCAGGATAGTTGATAACACACCCACTATCTCCCCCTCATAAAAAGCAAGAGCCTGTCTGGAAAGACAGGCTCTTGTATTTTATCGATCATTTTTTATCGATCATTACTATCCACGGCCTTTCATACCGTGACAGTAACGGGTTTTGCCATGAGACCGCAGAGCGGTGACCCCACCCGCATATTCAGTATTTGTAATCCTTCACCACGAGCTGTACATTTTCAATACCCATATATACGTTAACCGAGAGCTCATACATCAGCATGATCTTCTCCTTCCCGTCAAGCTCTTCAGACATCCTGTCCGCCTCCCCGTAGACCACGGCGTCTCTCACCGCTCCCCAGTCAGAGAGCCTTCCGTTTTCAAAGGCAGCCTCCGGCGCCACAGAAAGCTTCAGTACGTTTCGGTTTTTCCCAAACACCTGTTTTTTAACTATCTTAAGATCTCTCTCGACAAACAGCGGTTTCGGGTTTCCGTTCCCATAGGGCTCCAGCTTCTCAAGCTCCCTCGCAAAATCAAGACTGGCGCCGTTTAAGTGAAGCTGCATATCCGCTCTGAGCTTTTTTACCAGGTCCTCGGCGGTGAGGGTGGAATTGTCGTTAAGCGCTTTCCTTAAAACAGGCACATTGGACTCCTCGATGGAAAGGCCAGCAGCCATTTTATGGCCTCCGAACTTTATAAAAAGCTCCTTTACCCTGCTCATCTCGGCAAACATGTCATAGGCCTCTATAGACCGTCCAGAACCCTTCACGCACTCCTTCCCCCGCGTCAGCACGAAGGAAGGCTTATAATATCTCTCCTTAAGCTTACCCGCGATCAGCCCCGCGAGGCTCTCATGACAATCCGGAAGAAAGACCACCAGCACACTGTCTTTATCATAGGAAGGATCGTCCTCGATCATGCTCTCGGCCTTCCCGGTATAATACTGCTGCATCTCCTTTCTGCTGTCATTGAGCTCCTTAAGCTCCGCAGCCGTAACCGCAGCCTCCTTCTCATCCGGAGTATCAAAGAGCCTGAAGGCCCTGTCGGCAAGGTCAAGCCTCCCTGTAGCGTTGATACACGGCCCCAGGATATAACCGATGTGATAGGGAGTTATGGCGTTTTTATTAAGGCTGTTTGCGTTTATAAGCGCCGAAAGCCCTGTATTGGGAGAACCGGCCATACCGGCTATCCCGTACTTCACTATTATCCTGTTTTCGTCCTTAAGCTCCATGATGTCGCCAACGGTGGCAAAGGCTGCGAATACGAGAAGCTCCTTAAGGATATCCCCTTCCATGCCGAACCTTTTAAGCAGGCAGGATATCAGCTTATAAGCCACGACTCCGCCGCAGATGCCCTCAAAGGGATAGGAACAATCGGGACGCTTGGGATCCACCACCGCATCGGCAGGCGGCAGGCGGTATTGTTTCTCACCGTCCCTCTCATCGTAGGGCACCTCATGATGATCCGTCACTATGACCGTCATACCCTTTTCTTTGGCATACTTTATCTCTTCAAAGGCCGCAATCCCGTTATCACAGGTAAGGATCACCGACGCCCCGGCCTCTGCCGCCTCGTCCACCATGGTACGGTTCATTCCGTAGCCGTCCTTTTGACGGTCGGGAAGCCTGACCCTTATCCTGTCTCCAATATCCCCCGCAGCGGCAGAAGCGGTTTCAGCGGACTCTGCATTATGTAAACCGTCATTTTTTTCATCACAGGCATTGAAACAGAGTGACAGCCCCTTCTTCAGGATATATGAGGCACAGACACCGTCTATGTCATAATCTCCCACTATAAAGATACGGCTTTTATCCATGACCGCCCGGTACAGAAGCTCCACCGCCCTGTCCATATCCTTAAGCAGGAAGGGATCATGAAGCTCCTCAAGGCTTCCATATAAATAAGCGCGTATATCGGCATCCGAGGTTATCCCCCGGTTTACCATTATACGCGCTAACATACGGGTGATCTGATACTTCTTTGACAAAGCATCAAAATCACCCTTTTTATTACTTACAGTCCAGACCGAGCTCTCCATACCGGTCTATTTTTTCTCCTCAGTCTTCTTACCCACCTTAGTCGTAAGCAGATACCAGAAGGTGCTGGCAAGACATACCGAAGAATAGCAACCGCAGATTATGCCGGCCATAAGAGGAAGTGAGAACTCCCTTATTGATGAAACTCCGAAGATAAAGAGCACGAATACCATGATAAAGGTAGTGAGGGAAGTAAACAGGCTTCGCGACATGGTCTGATTAACAGCCCCGTTAACGAGGGCCTCAAGCCCATCCTCTCTTTTTGCGCTCTTTAAGGATTCTCTGATCCTGTCAAAGATAACAACAGTGGCGTTGATCGAATAACCGACTATCGTAAGCATACAGGCTATGAAGGTAGAACCTACCGAAACCCTTGTAACCGCATAGAAGGCAAGGACTACCAGCACGTCATGACAGAGAGCCATTACCGAGCTTGCGCCAAAACGGATATCCTTGAACCTGAACCATATATAGAGCAGCATGCAGATGATCGCAACTACTACCGCAACGAAAGCATCCGTCTTCATTTCCGAGCTTATCGTGGAGGAGATGGTCTCCGCCGTGATCTTCTCGGCCTCCACATCGAAATTATCAACCATGGCATCGCTGAAGGCAGTCCTTTCCTCGGCTGTCAGCGTTCTTGTCTTAAAGATGACCTCGTTCGTACCGGCCACCTTCTGTGCCTGCACATTGGCGTCTCCCGTGATCTTCTCGATGATCGGGACTACGTCCGCATCTATCTTCGCAAGATCCATGTCCTCATTGAAGGGCACGTTGGTAGAGGTTCCTCCCAGGAACTCAAGGCTGTAGTTGAGAGGATGTCTTCCGGCCGCGCCGTTTACGCCCATTACTATGAAACCGATAATGATGACAGCGACAGAGATACCGATAAGCATCTTTCTCTTTCCGAGAAAATCGATATTTCCCCTCTCCTTGCCCTTACCGTAGAACTTCTCATCCTTTACGCCCAGTTCAAACAGAGCATTCATAAGGGCCTTGGTGACCACAAGGGCGGTAAACATCGATACCACGATACCTATGGCAAGCGTGGATGCGAAGCCCTTTATTGAACCGGTTCCCAGGATTCCCAGTACTATGGCCGCGATCAGCGTTGTCACGTTACCGTCTATGATGGCGGAAAGAGCCTTCTCATAACCGGTCTTGATAGCAGAACGTACCGATTTGCCTGCGGCTATCTCCTCACGTATCCTTGCGAAGGTGATAACGTTGGCGTCAACCGCCATACCTATGGAGAGGATGATACCCGCGATACCGGGAAGTGTAAGGGTAACATCGAACAGTACTATGAAAAGCATCTCTATTATTATATAGAGGCAAAGGGCAAGAGCCGCGCAGAGGCCGGGAACATAATACACGATGATCATGAACAGCACCACCAGCGCAAAGCCTATGGCGCCTGCCTTTAATGAAGTCGCAATGGCTTCCGAGCCAAGCTGTGCTCCTACAACATTGGAACGCAGCTCCTCCAGCTCTACGCGAAGACCACCGATCCTTATGGTGGAAGCAAGGTTCTCAGCCTCCTCATAATCGGCCATTCCCGTGATCTGGGCCTGACCGTCGGTTATTGCCGCCTGAACAGTGGGCACCGAAACCGCTTCTCCGTCGTAATAGATCATTATGGAATCGTGATTGACAACAGCCTCTCTGGTGGCATCTGCAAACTTCTGAGCGCCCTCATCATTTAAGGTAAGGGAAACAACATATTCATTATTTCCCATATCGTTCGTGGTAGATCCTGCCTGAGCCGTCTTGACATCCGTACCTGTAAGGACTACAGACCCTTCGGCCTCAAGCTCCTCAATGCTCTTAGCCAGAGTGTAGGCCGGCTTGCCGGAGGGAAGATATCCGCTCATGGAATAATTGGCGTTGTGATCTGCGTCATACTGCTTGATAAAGTACAGGGAACCCGGCTTTCCGAGATCCTCAAGCACAGCATTTGCATCCTCAACACCCGGTATCTCTATGCTGATACGATCATCGCCTTCCTTGTAGACCTGTGACTCGGTACTGTACCCCTCTACTCTTCGCTGCAGCTTGTAGATAGTATCGCTCATATCGGCAGACGAAGGGGTTGTCTCCCCGACAGCCTGATAGGTTATGCTGACGCCCCCCGCCAGATCAAGCCCGAGCTTAACGTTGGAGGCCGCTCCCGTCTTTTCCGTTCCCACACCGAAGATCACCATCAGACCGAACAGTATCGTGCAGACACAGAATACCGCAACCGTGATGATCGCATTCCGCTTCTTCATTTTAAAACTACTTCCTTGCTTATTAATGATTCCATGCTA
>JAEEGL013699667.1_pt1 | contig 16393 bp, 15 predicted proteins | sample 9134231 | NCBI WGS metagenome assembly JAEEGL01 (sample SAMN16246548, study PRJNA631951) | gut metagenome | biome: gut microbiome; feature: rumen; material: fiber-attached | host: Bos | place: Iran: Karaj | collected 2018-10
CCCGTTTGCATAGCACAATCCAAGGTTGTATTGGGAAACGGCGTTACCCGCATCCGCCTCAGCCTTCAGCTGCGGAATATCTTCTGGATTGGGTTTCCAAGTTGTATCTTGCTCTGCCATCGGCATTGTCGCTACCTCGCTCCGTCAATGAGGATTCACCTTTCATTTTCTATGCCCTAAATTATAGAACCATACGGTCAAACCCAAGAACACAAACATCAACAATATTAATAATCCCGGCACGGAGCCTCGGTCTAGTGTAATAGCAATGCCAAAATATGTTAACACGAACGTGCTTGCTAACGAAACACATGTCATCGCCCCCCAAAATGCCGCCCAAAAACCTTTTCGCTTGTCTATGATCGTAGCGCAAATCAAACCGAGACCTCCGGTCCAAAAACCAATCCAGAAATCGTTTGCGACATTCACAGGGTCGCCTGGCGCACGATTTCGCGTTGGATTCGTGGCAGGTTGCAATGGTTTAGGTTGCGCAACGGCCGGAGCAGGGATAGGCTTGCCACAAGACCAACAGACAGTCGCGCTTGATGAATTGTTTGTTTTGCAACTTGGGCAAATCATTGTTCTCTCCTTTCGCGTTTACTATGGTCCCCCATAGTACATCATGCCAAGCCTCACAGGATCAAGCCCTTCTTTGCCTTAATTGTGATTGTTCCTGTAGCCGTATGCGAGGTTGACTCAATGCTAATCCGTGCACCCGCACTTTGTAATCCTTTTGCTGCAGTAAGGACAGTATCGACTTCTGCCGTTGCTGCTTGAAGTTGAAGTTGCATCTTTGCTGCATCTGCCGCTAGGTCGATCCCTTTTTTGGCCGCGAGCATTCGTATTTCATTTTGTTGCGCGGGCGTAAGCCCATCCAACGCAATGGGACCTGCTCCAATGGTCACCATTGGAGCGTTACTGTTTTTTGCGACTATTTCAGTATCCATCATCATCTCCTTTTAGTTTTTCCTTCGGCACAAGCGCCAAAGATCATCAAAGCTACAGCCCCCGCGGCAAAAAGAGGGGGGCATACTGCCGCTGTACCAACCGCAGCCAATCCAATTCCTGTACCAACTGCATTCGATATGGCATCCGAGACCTTCTCTTTCACAACAAGGCCTTTCCCGATATCGGTTATTTGAACGGATATGCGACTCTTGAGGACTCTACATTCAAATTTGAGCTTGTTTTCTCTCATCATGCCCATTGCGGCAGAACTATTCACAACTTCTTTAAATTTCATATATTCGGCAAGCGCACATTGAGCCTGCGTATTGATTTTGGCTATGGCTTGCGCCTCAAGAACCTTTGTTAGTTTGGGCAATTCACAACCCAAAATTGCTGAAATCGCAACAAAGTCATATTCTGAAAAAGAACAAACTTTTTTCATGGACTCTGTCGCTTCTTCGATATATTTCGGTATCTGCACCATAACACTTTCTTCCCATTCTTTCTTTGAACAACAAATTATTTTAGTTGAATATTTTGCACCGTCTGAGCATTCGTTACAGTATTTGCAGAATAAATCTCTTGAAAAGAATTCTAGAATCGCGTGTCTTTTCTCAAGAGAATAATCCGCCGAGCTCACCACATGTCGAAGCAAATACTCTGACATCATTTCAACCCATGGACGCATGAGTTCCAAAATGTAATCACGACGCACCTTCCAATCGAAATAATTCTGATTGGGATTTCTTAACCGAGCATAGCCACGACCATAATTCTGTTGTACCGCAGGGTTATAAGCAGGCCTAGGTCCGAGCTTTTTCCCAAGGAACTTTTCTGCCCACGCCAATACCTCGTCTAAATTGGGGATACCTATCAGCTCCAAATGTGTCAGATTTGCAAGAGCATCCAACATTTCTCCTTTTGCCTTTAGTTTCACATCTTTGCGAATGAATTCTTGCATGCGGGTGGACAATATTCCCTTCAAAGGCAACCATCCATTTTTCTTAAAAAGTTTAACAATAGGATATTCAAGTGTGGCATCAAAACATGGTGCAGATATGCGAGGTCGCTCCCCCACGAACTCCCAAAACTCCTTTTCCGAAGTCAAAAAATCTGTTGTTTGCATTCGTTCCGCCTTCCTTCACAGCGGATTCTTGGCATGCTGCCAATCCGTTACAAAATCATCCTTGTCGAACTTGACGCCCGCGTCTTCCAACGGCTTGCGCCATTTGGTGCCAGGTCGGCACGGTTTACCACTTTTTATCTTCCTTCCAGACAATATCAGCCGAAGAAAATCAACACCCACACCCTCACTTCCCGCACGACGGGCAACAAGCTCCGCAAATTGCGATAAGTTCGTCCATGTGCCTGTGCCACCGGATTTTATTTTGGCTGCAAGTTTTGTCTTTACCGCCTTTGTTCGCCGTTGTGCTTTGGCTTCTGCCTGTTTCCTGCGCATTGATTTCTGAGCAACAGCAGATCGCCCTGTGGACCGGCCTTTAATCCCATTGTCCTCGGTGATACGTATGAGATCAGGATTTTTGGCTACATATTTCTTTATCCTAGCAAAGACCTCTTCCAAAGGACAGTCGAAGAACTCCGTCTTGCCGCCGGATTTCTTTGTAAGTATTCGGTAATCCTTTACAAGGTCATGTATATCATCTTCGCATCTAACAACATCTTGTGCACGAAGCACCAGATGATATGTGAAATCATCAAAGACGCTAGAACTCATATTACCGACCCTGATTACACAGTCTTTGGCTCTTCCAATTTTCACAGGGCGAACCATCTTCCTCGCCAAACGGGAACGCACTTTCACAAAACAGTCGTTGGTGACAACATAAATATCTCCAACCCTTGCTTTTCGTTCGCCCTTCTTCTGTGCCATGATTCTTCTCCCTTTCCCCTTACAACCCTACATTACTGCTGACAAGCGACCTCAACAGAGATGATATAATGTCAAAAGACACCGATATGGATTTCTCCTTGATCGTGTCCTTGACCTTGTTCCATACTGTATCATTTCTGGCGTTGTCAAGAAACTCGTGCCCCGCCCACGTCAGCCGGATGATTTCAGCTGCTACCGGCCTCCCTTCCGAACCCATAGCCACAGCCCCTTTAACCAAATCTGCATCTACTAGAATCGCAATGTGACCAGCTACTTTTTCTTGGCCGTATTCATTATTCAGTTTCTCCATGTCCCTGTCTTGTTCGGACTGGAATAAGATTTTTCGCACTAAATCCATGTCACGTTTCATGGTGTTCTCCCTTTATCTCTGAAGCGTCTTTAGCATGGCGCGCAATTCCTCAATCTTCGCTACAATACGCTTCTGTTCTGCAAGCGGGGGGAGGGGAATCAAAAACTCATGAATTTGGTCAACTCTTATCGACGGGGAATTGTCACCTTTCATAAACGCATTCAATCCATTTACAGTAAAGTCAGAAATGAGCATCCAAAACATGAACCGTGTGTCTACTTCAATTGGTCTTATCACATAAAAGCCAGTAGACGCTATACAATCAGATAACGAATCATCAATGTAAGCTATATTACGCAGATACGGCCTTACAACTGAAAACAAAGTATCGCCCGTTTTAAGACCGCGGCTGGCTCTGCTTGGGGCCTTTGAAACAGGAATCGACTTTGGGTTATTGACTACATTCTTCTTGTTGTCTATGGCATCAATATCTATGTAACGGAATTCCTTTCCTGATGGATATTTTGTTTCCATCGGTTGCAAAACATCACCCAGCCGTGCCCACATCCAGCTTGCCGGTATCGCGAACGGGATCTCATCGGCGACGATTTCGGGAAGAGGCTTTTCCTTCTTCCGCTTATCTTCCTTGACGAGTTTCGCTTTAGCATCTTTGATGCGTTCAAGAAGTTTCGCCGCCGGTTCATCGTTATCATCTTGCGGCACGAGCTTCCCACGTAACGCGAGGTCAAGAATCTTCCTGTCAATCCGCTCACCAATTGATCTGATCGCTTTGCCTGTTTCACTAATCTTGTCAACGTATGAAAACAGCTCCTCAATCTTCGCGACTATCCGCTTCTGCTCTGCAAGTGGAGGGAGAGGCATTGGCAAATTAATAAACTTTTCCCATATAATACTCTCGACTGTTGTTCCAGTCTTGCGATATTCCTTAAGTATCTTTTGTTCAAGCCCCTTCAAGACGGCATAGACAAACTCGCCTATGTCTTCGTAAAACTCCAACGCCCTTTGATCCTGATTTATTGTCAATGGCTTTGCGGCCAAAGCTATTGGGAACGTCCTTCGCAAGATCCCACTTCGTGTGACCATGATTAAAGTGCCGACAGGCAAAAGATGTAATTCTTTTGCGCCCTTGTCAGAGACCTTGCAACCAGTATCACTGATGTACTTTTGTTTCATGTCCTTTGACGTGACCCAAAGAACAGAGCCTTTTTCCCAGTTGGAACTGTCAGCAAGGGAAGGTGTGTGCCCTCCAGAAAATTCGCCAAGTTCTCGTAATCTCACCCACTTCCAGTTTGCCGGTATCTCAAACGGGACTTCATCGGCGGCAATTTCAGGAAGCGGTTTCCCCTTCTTGATCTTTTCGTCTTTGACGAGCTTCGCTTTCTTTCCTCTGATGCGTTCAAGAAGTTTCGCCGCCGGCTCGTCACTTGCATCTTGCGGTACGAGTTTCCCGCGTATTGCAAGGTCGAAAATCTTCGCCTTTATCTTTTCGGAGCAGGTCATTCGCCAACCTCCGAAAGTGCGGAGGCAAGTCCATCTATCGCCGCCACGTATTCCTTACGTTGCGTCTTCAATTCGTCCATCAGCTCTCCGAGAGACACATCCTCCACCGAATCCGATTCGTCCTTGATCCACTTGAAATCGAGATTTGTTCCTTCGCGCTTCACAATCTCGTCATGCGTAAATCTGCGCCAACGACCGTCTGGATTCGATTCGCTCCACGTTTCCTTTCGCTTGTGCCTGTTCTCTGGATTATAGCATCTCACGAATTCGTCAAGGTCCGAATCTTTCATCGGGTTCGCCTTGAGCGTATGATGGACGTTCGTGCGGTAGTCGTAAACCCACACCTCTTTCGTCTGTACCGACTTCGACGCGGGACGAGCATCAAAGAAAAGCACGTTTGCCCTCACTCCCTGAGCGTAGAAGATGCCGGTCGGGAGACGAAGGATCGTGTGCAAATCCATCGTCTCCATAAGTTTCTTCCGTATCGTCTCCCCAGCGCCTTTCTCGAAGAGGACGTTGTCTGGCAGTACCACTGCGGCGCGTCCATCGGTCGTGAGGAGTGTTCGGATGTGCTGTACAAAATTGAGCTGCTTGTTGGAGGTCACACACCAGAAGTCCTGACGGTTGTAAATCTGCTTCTCCTTCGACTCCTCGCCATCGTCGTTGATCACGGTCTGGGCAGTCTTCTTCCCGAAGGGCGGATTGGTTGCTACGATCTTGACTAGTTTCGAGGGCGGGGAGACAAGCGCATCCTTCAGCTCCACAGGAACCTCGCCGTCGAGCGTGCCGATGTTATGGAGATACATGTTCATCAGGCAGAGTCGCCTTGTGGTAGCCACGATCTCGTTCCCCGAAAAAGTCTCATCGCGGAGGAACAGTTTCTGCCGCCTGTTCATGCTGTCGGCAAAATGCTCGTTGAGATATTCGTAAGCCTTGAGGAAGAATCCGCCGGTACCGCAGGCCGGGTCGCATATCGTCTCGCCGGGTTGCGGACGAATGCACTTCATAATCACGGAAATCAGGGCACGTGCCGTGAAATACTGCCCTGCCCCGCTCTTTTTGTCCTCGGCGGTCTTTGCGAGAAGAGCCTCGTAGATGTCTCCTTTCAGATCGGTGTTCATTCCGCTCCACACTTCGCGGCCAATCATTTCGATCAGGCTTGAAAGGCGCGCGGGTGTGTTAATGTGGTTCTTCGCCTGAAGGAACATCTGCCCGAGCATTCCCTGTTCCTTTCCGAGTGCAGCGAGCATCTTCTCATAGTACTCCTTCAACTCCGAGCCGGATTTTGATCTGAGCGTCTTCCAGTTCCAGTCCTTCGGCATATCTCGGTCAAGTTCATCGGCCATCTTCAGGAACAAAAGAAACGTGATCTGCTCAAGGTATTCGCTCGCGCCCACGCCATCGTCGCGGAGGACGTGGCAGAAACCCCACACGCGCTTAACGAGCGCGGCCGACCGGTCTAATGCTGCATTATCTTTCTTCTCTGACATCGTTTTCCCTCTTAGGCGGCAAGCGCCTCATTCAATTCATCGATCACCGAATTCGCCGCTTCGCCGAAAATCTGTTTGAGTCTGTAATATCCTCCGTACAGGTTGAACGGAGTGAGGTCAAAATCATCCTTGAAGATGTGCATGCTCGTCTTGTAGTGGTCACGAACGTGGCGCATGAATTCTGCATCTTCGTCTGAAAGTTTCTTGCCGGGATGTTCGTTATTCCACTTGAACGCCCAAGCCTTGTAGTTCTCGTCGACCTTTGATGCGAACGGCACGAGCGACTTGTCAATACCGGCGACAAACCGGATTAGCGAAAGAATTGCAGCTTCACGCGAACCGTCATACGTTGGCGCCTTCGTCTTTCCAAGCTTGTGGTACGCCGCCCAGATGCGTGCCGTGCCGAGCGCAGGTTTTTCAGCCTCCATCTTTGCAAGGAAGTCAATGATCATGTCCAGAGTGACTTCCTTTCTCCTGTAAGGCTGCTCGAAATAAATCTGCAGCGGTTCAATGTCGCTCTTGTGGCTCTTCAGATATTCCTCAAACTCCTTAACGCATGCCGCGCTCTTTTCAGCCGACTCCTCCGCCCATTCGCTCTTGACCACTGTATCGAGATTTTCAGCCATTACCTGAATATGGTTCTTTCTCGCGTTGAGCAGTGCCTTGTTGAAAGCCCCCGTAAACGGTCTTGTGGCTTCATTCTGCAACCGCTCTTCGGCCCTTTTCTTCGCCTTCTCATCCGTAAGGGAAGGATTGGCAGTTTTCTCGGAGGCGGTTGCTTCCTTCACCGTGTCCGGGTCGAACGCATAATAGATGGCCGTTGCGATTTCCCGCAAATCCTTTCCGCCGGTCATTTGCATCAAATTGGATTTCTCGGAATCGTTCAACACCTTGTCAAGTTTGACCAGACGCCCCGCGAGAGAAGACCCCTCGTCGGCCGTGAGCATTCCGTGAGACGCTTTCTGCAGTAACGTCTCAAGTGGTACGCTCGGGTTCTTCTCGAGCGAGCCTGAGAACGTCTTCATCGATGAAGTGACGCCGACGGCATCTACGAGGATGTAATGTTGCTTCCCTTCGTCCGCGTCAGGCGTGACCTTCTTGAGCGCTTCAAGGTCTATAGTACGCGTCCCGCGTCCCTTCATCTGCTCGAAGTAGTTTGCGCTCCTCACGTCGCGCATGAAAAGAAGGCATTCAAGTGGCCTCACATCCGTTCCCGTCGCGATCATGTCCACCGTTACCGCAATTCGCGGATAGTAGTCGTTGCGAAACTGCGAGAGAATACTTTTCGGGTCTTCGTCCGCCTGATAGGTGATCTTCTTGCAGAAGTCATTACCCTCAGCAAAAACATCCCTCACGATGTCAACGATATCGTTGGCGTGAGAATCGTCCTTTGCGAAGATAAGTGTTTTCGGGATGTGCTTGCCAGACCGCTTCGGGAAAAGTTTGGTGAACAGAACTTTCTTGAACTCCATTATGATGGTTCTAATCTGGCTCTCATTCACCACCTTCTTGTCGAGGTCTTTGCCGGTATATGGAAGATCGTCGTCGAGGTGTTCCCACTTCTCGGCGCGGGTCATTTTGTCGCGTGTACGGATCAGCTGTTCGCACGATACCGTTTCACCGTCTTTCGTTATCTTAGTTTCTATTAGATAAATGTCGCCGCCCACATTCACGCCAGCGAGAATCGCCTCTTCATGAGTGTATTGGCTCACCACGTTCTGCTTGAAGAACGAAAAAGTGCGTTTGTCTGGCGTCGCGGTGAGACCTGTGAGGAACGCATCGAAGTATTCTAGAACCTGACGCCACAAGTTGTAGATTGATCGATGGCACTCGTCAATGATGAGAAAGTCGAAATATTCCGACGGCAGTTCGGCGTTGTACTCGACTGTCGCGACCTTGCCCTTGTCCCAGTCCGCCGGAGATTCCTCGCTCTTTTCGTCAAGCTCCTGTCGTTTAAGAATGGCGTACATGCGCTGAATCGTGGAGATGCAGACTCTGGCGTTCGGATCGATGTTTGACGAAGTGAGGCGCTGTACATGGTACAGTTCCGTAAACTTGTATTCCTCGCCTTTCGGCTGATAGTTTTGGAATTCTTCAAGTGCCTGGATTCCAAGTTGCTTCGTATCGACGAGCATTAGAACCCTTTTCGCCTTTGCGTATTTGAGGAGGCGGTACACGGACGTGATTGCGGTGAACGTCTTTCCCGAACCTGTCGCCATCTGGACAAGTGCGCGTGGATTTGCGGCGGCAAATGACTTCTCCAGATTGCAGATTGCGTTGAACTGGCAATCACGGAGACCTTCATGCGACAGAGGCGGAATGTCATCTTTTAGCCTCCCGCGAAGTGTCTTCTCCTCGGCAAGCATCTCTTGCATCGTTTCCGGTCGCATGAACGAGAACACATCGCGAGAACGCGGCTTGGGATCTTTGCGGTCACGGAACCTCGTGATTATTCCGGTTGACTCGTAAATAAAGCGGAGAAAGAATCTCTTGCCGTAGTATTTCAGCTTGGCGTCGGCGTATTCTTCGGACTGTTTTTCTACCTCGCCAAGCTTGTACCCCGCCGCGAATTTCTTTGCCTCGATCACTCCGCACGGCTTGTTGTCGATCAGGAGAAGATAATCCATCGGTCCCGTGTCGGTTGGGAACTCGCGAACAGCAATCCCAAGTCCGGCGTTCTTGTCATACTCGGATTCGTTCTGGATGATCCAGCCCGCCGCCTCAAGCATGGCATCGATCTTGTCACGTGCTATTTGCTCAGGATTCTGGTTTGCCATCGCCGCTCCTTATCCTCCGCACTTGCCGCACGGAGTGCCGTCGGAAGAGGAGCACGGATAGCCCCTAGTTTTGCGGTAGTTCTCGCAGTTGCGGTTGTGGCGTTTGTTCGAGTTGGTGGAAAGCCAGTAGCCAGTGTCGGGCCAGGTGGAGTTTATGGGCGCGGGGGTGCGCGAGCCGACGGGCATTGCGTTGCCGGCGCGGTATTCGATGCGGGAGGTGGCGGCAGACGGCGCGCTGGGGACAGCGCGCCCTACCGATACGGTGGATTTGCCGCCGTGACGGAATTCTTCTGGAGGGACAGGGTTGGGATCAACCCAGAGGCCGCGACGGGCGGCGCGGGCTTCCGATTCGGCGGCGGCGTATGTGGGATTGGAGTCGAAACGTTTGTAATGCCAGGCATATCCGTCTCGGAGCATCTGGAGATTGATGTCGGTCGAACCAAGCCACACCGTGCCAAGGATGCGTCCGTACTTGTCCTTGGACTTCCATGTTACGGTAACGGCCTTGCCAAAGACATAATCCGAAAGATGCTGCTTGCTCTTCTGCCCGAACGCCTGGTGCGATTCGGGTGCGTCTATTCCGTGAAAGCGTATCTTGTGCTGGGCGTTGGCGGCATCAAGGACGGTGATCGTATCACCATCGGCGACCCTCACGACGCGACCATGCAACTCTTCGGCACAAGCCGAAAAGCACAAGCAACAGCACCCCAAAAACAGAAAAAGGCGCTGTTCCAAAAAGTGGAGGTTTTGGAACAGGCACTATTCCACCCTCATCTGACCTCTTTGTCAAAAGTATATCATTTTATCTAACTTTTGACTTTGACGACTGTAGCACTTGCCAAAACTGAAACAAAAATGTTATACTATTGGCACATGAAGCATTGGGATTCAATTCAACAGGCGGCTATGGGGTCGCATGGAATCGTCACTTTCGCGCAGGCGAAGGAAATTGGCGTATTCCCTGCGGAGATGTACCGTTGGTGCAAGAAAGGACGTCTGATGAAAGTGGGACGTGGTGTTTTCCGATTGACCACGTACCCGTCGCAGGGCATTGTTTCTGATATGGCAGCATTGCTCGCCCTTTTCGGCAACGGCGCGTATCTCTTCGGTGAAAGCGTCTTAGCCCTTTACAACCTCTGCCCGACACGCTCGTATGTCGCAACCGTGGCAATCCCGGGGCGTATGCGCAAAACCATGATTCCAAAAGGTGTCACGGTAGTAAGGGCTGTTACCGGATATCGTCCGACATTCCACGAAGGCATAGCATGCCAGAAACCGATGGATGCCATTCGTTCCTGCATAGGTGTGCTGGAGAAAAGCCGTCTGCTAGATGCCGTCGCCGAAGCCGCGAACCAGGGCTATTTCATGGATTCCGAAGCCGAAAGCCTGAAAAAGGAGATCGAGAATGGCAAAACCGCCTCGCAATGAACACGAACTTGAACTTGCGCTGACGAGATTGGCAGGGTCGAACATCGCAGCCGTGGAATACAGGGACATCATGGCTGGCGTAATCCTTGGGCAGATGCTCCCCAAGGGAACCGTCGTCAAGGGCGGCATGTCGATGCGACTCAGGTTTGGCCCCGGCAATTCACGCGTGACCGTCGATTTCGACACGGCAAGAAGTTCCGAGTTGGACGATTACATCAAGTCCCTGCGCACGTTGCTTGAAGTCGGTTGGGCGGACTTCACCGGCGAGGTCCTTCTCCGTAGGCAGAGCTCGCCCGCCGACGTACCGTTCGAATATGTCATGCAGCCGTTGGACATCAAGCTTGCCTATCGCAATCATCCATGGTGTACCGTCCGTCTTGAGGTGAGTCACAACGAACTTGGGGATGCCGACACCATCGAGACTAGAGAATTGCCGCAGCAGATAAGGGACATCTTTGCCGCTTTGAATTTTCCGGAGCCGAAGCCGATTCCCCTGATGACCATTCCCTATCAGATAGCACAGAAGTTGCACGGGGTTTCACAATCTGGCAGTTCGCGAGTCCGCGATCTCATAGATCTCCAATTGATTGTCGGCAATGAGGAAATAGACCTTTCCAAGACGGCAGACATATGCCGAAAGCTCTTCAGATATCGCAGAATGCAGCCTTGGCCACCAACGGTCACGAAGGATGACGCATGGGACAGCATATACGTCAATCAGCGAGGTGGATTGCCGATCGCCCCGACATGTGACGAAGCAGTTGCCTTCGTCAATGCATTGATCGCGAAGATAGATCGAGCCTGATTTCAATTCGATAAATGGCATTTACGCCAGAATGTCGTGGGCGGCATGCCGCATGACGAGGCGGCGGCACGAAGTGGTTGCGTTTGCGTAAGGAAGCTGTCCTTGGCGGCGGCAAACCGTGGCGGAAGAACGGCCTTCGGCCTTCCGAACTTCACGCCCCGTCGCCTTGCCGCCGCGATTCCCTCGCTCTGGCGCGACTTTATCTGCTGGCGCTCCGTCTCGGCTACGAACGAAAGTATCTGCAAGACGATATTCGCTATGAATACGGCAAGAAGCCCCTGCGCCGTGGTCGTGTCAAGAAGCGGCATGTCCAGTACACGCAAATGGACCCGCTTGCGCTTGGAGAGACGCCCCCATTCCGCTATGATTTCCTCGTAGTTGCGCCCGAACCGGTCAATGCTCTTGACAACCAAGAGATCGCCAGCCCGAATTCTGCGCATCAGCCGCTTCCAGGCCGGGCGGTTGAAGTCTCTGCCGCTTCGTTTGTCTGCGTAGATGTTACTGTCCGGCACACCGGCAGTCCGCAACGCCAAAAGCTGACGGTCAAGATTCTGCTCGGTTGTTGAGACACGGGCATAGCCATATATGTTCTGTGCGTTTTGCATGATACCATCCTTTGCTTTAATCCAATATTTTACTATTTTCCACACAACGGACGGCAATTATGATATAATTTCGCAAATGTTCCAAAACCTCCACTTTTTGGAACAGTTATTTCTTTTTCCCCCTTGAACGGCGGCGGTGTTTTGGTATAATTCGCGCCGACAATCTCGCGAATCTCTTGATCCGTTTAGCAAATCCGCCAAGACTAGCCAAGAACGGACCGGGTGGACTACGCGCCGATGGCGTGGTCTGTCCGCGTCAGTTGGCTAGTCTTGGCGGATTTGCTCTGGCGCGGGCAGGCCCTTTAGAAAAACAATCAAACAAGGGATCAAGATTCAATGCCAAAGAAAGTAGTTGCCGCAAATCTTCTGGATATGGTAGAACTGGTTACGTCTCGACAGCTCCAGGAAGAGGTGTTCACCCTAAATGCGCCTGACATGAAGATTTCATGGGATCGTTTGCCAAGGAACGGTCGCCGTCGGGCAAAGCTACTTTCCGACCAGATGGAGAAGATGGCCAACGCAAGAAGCAAGACCTTGCGCGATCAGCATGCCAATCTTTTCAGGACGCTCAACACCATTGCGCTCATAAACGCGGACAGCGCAAACACCGCCGAAATCGACAACAAGATCGCGTACAAGCCCGCTCTAAAAACGTCCTTGCGTGATTCGTTCGCCAAATACGATCTTCCGGAGGGAACACGAAAAACGGCAAACCTGGTCGCTTTCGTCAATGTGGTGATGATGAAGGAAAAAGATACGGATGCCGGAATTGAAGCAAAGGCAGTCTGGGACGACCTGCTGGCGAGCGCAATGGCAGAACTTGACGCCATCAAGCACGATCAATTCAAGCTTCTGCCGCCGCAAAGAGGTTTCAACCGTACCATCGGCCTATCCGAATTCGAAGACGAACTGCGATTGACCGTCGAAGACTGTTTCCATGAACGCGAGTATCTTGTCGTGGCGGTCTGCAACACCGTCGATAACTATAAACGCTATCTTGTCAAGACCACGCCTCTCGCCCACGATGTCTCAAAGGTCGTCAAGGGGAAGAACGGGAAGCGGACATTTGAGAACCGTCCCGATGATAACGCGGATGCATTTGAGATACGGTATTACGAACACCAAAACCGAATAACGATATCACGGACAAGGATTATCACCACGCGAAGAATTGCCAACATGTTTGCAAGAAGAGTTCTCGGAACTAGACTTGACGAAAGCAAAAAAAGGTTTTACGACGAACCCCTGCAAATATTCAGGGCAAGGAAATGCCTGGAGACCATAAAACTCCCAAAAGAAAACCTCGACAACAAAGATGTTCTATGGATTCAATCCATCAAGTTGAGTCCAACCGAAGTAAGGAAAAACGACGATTCGGGCAATCCGCTGAGCAAACCCACGTTCATCGAGCGCACAGTTGTGACCTATACCGGAGACGAACACCACTTCGTATTTGACGAAATGGACGCACTGCTCGATCCTGTGCGTTTTCCCCGCACACATCAAAACATCCTTAGCGCTGAGGTCGCGATGCGACTTCACAAGACTAAGGAAGTTGACGGGAAGAGGTTACCTTGCGACGATGAGAAGACATACGTCATCCGCATTACGGAGCGACACTTTACCGTGGTGGACAGGAACAAGATTCACGACAAGTATCTTCTGGATTTCTTCGACAAGATTCAATCCGATTGGGGCTTCGAGGGACTGACCCCCGACGAACACAAGCTTGGCAAGCGGCAACCAACCGTGAAAGGTGAAGCAGATGACCTCTTCGGCAACACCTGAACTAAAAGTAGAATGTCCCGACTACGGCACAGGAGTCTGTCGCAAGGTAGGGTGTCCGCGTTTTCTCGTCAGAATCTCGAAACAGGGAATCGACGAGGAAGGCAACCAGCTCTTTGGCGGTGCCTGCATGTTGAACGGTGACATCGAATGGTTTGACGGATGTCGGGAATTCACGGGACAACGCCCGAATAAAACGACCACAACAGGCAACAATGCCGAATCTCATCCCCAACGGCGGTATCGTGGCAAGAGTTGCTTTGACGGGACAAAGGTCCATCAGGACATCGAATCTGACTCTACTCAGAATCACATGAAGATAAAAGGACGCGAGTTTAAACTAACGCGAAATGTCGACTGGGATATTGTCGACAGGATGCTACATGCCGTTCAAGACAAGGAAACAGATTATGTGATTAATCTGTCGGCAGATGAGTACAATGGACTGAGCAAAGCCGGCAAAGACTTTGTGGCTTATTGCCTTGACCGTCAAGAACTTCAACATCCCGTTCGAGGTCAAAAGTACACGGGCAAGGCGCGTATCAAGCCGAATTTACTTCCACCCAACCATGTCTAGCCGTATGTTTTAAGTTTAGGATACCAATTTAGCATACACTCAGAAACCCCTGTCTTTACAGGGGTTTCTTGCTTTTACACTCCCTGTTAGTTTAGGTTGCCAGTTTAAGAAATTACTTGCGCCCCCAGATTTGGGATGATAACCCCGCGCCGAGAGGTAGCGGGGCAAGTGACCTTTCTCCTCGTTCGGCGCAACTCCGAAACGAGGAGAAGCGATGGTAAATCATAATGAAGCCGCCACGGCGGCGGACGACCATGGCGAGTGCTGTGGCGAATACGACAACACGTCGGCTGCGCCAGATAGGCTCGACGCGATGGCGGCGGAACTGCCGCCGGAGTACCATGGCCCGTGGATCGCGAAGCTGGTGCGCAGTTTCGGCGGCGCGCGGAACCTGGGCGGTGACATGCTGGACGACCTTTTCCAGACGGCGTGCCTTGCGGCCACGGCGGCGATTGGCAAGGCCGAGGCGAAGGGCGGCGATCCGTCCGCGTTCGTGAAGATCGCCGTGAGGCACGCGCTCACGGACGCCATTCGCCGCCTTGATTCGCGTTGCGGGGTCGTGGTCTCAGCCGAGGACGCGATGCGCGGAGAGGCGGACGATCCGAGCGTCCGGCACATCGAGGAGCTGCCGCAGCCGGAGTATCGTCCGTCGCGCAAGAGGCGCGTCGATCTCGTGCGCCTTGCCGCCCTTCTCGTTTCGCCGCCCGCACAGCGGTTCTGGATGGCGTTCCGCCGCACGAACGGGTCGGATGCCGCCGTGGCAAGGCGGCTGGGGACGACGCAGTATATCGTCGCGGCAAGGATCGCGCCGAGGGCGTTTGCGGAGTTTGCCGCCGCGCTCGGTTGGGCGGCAACCTTGAAAGGAGGTTCGCTGTGAGCGAAACGGAATACATGGCCTATATGGCCCAGGAATATCTCGCGGGTCGACTCGGAAACCTCACCTCGCAGAGATAGAAGAATGTCGCGAGGCGGAGGAAGACCTTCGCCGCTTCGACGCGAAAAAGAGAAAGGATTGCGATCATGAATGACGAGACGAACAACCTGCCGCTCGACCTCCAGCATCCGGGCGGCTTCGTGGAAACGACGATGGACTGGATAAACGAGACGGCGGTGTGTCCGCAGCCCTTGTTTTCGCTTGCGGCGGCATTGTGCCTTGCGGGGACGCTTTACGGTCGCGGGGTCCAGGACGAAAGCGGGTTGCGAACCAACCTCTTTCTGATGGGCGTTGGTCACACTTCGTGCGGCAAGGATCATGCGCTCAAGGCCGTGTCGCGCATACTCGACTCGTGCGAGGCCACGAACCTGCGGCTTGGGCAGGTGACGAGCGATTCGGCGGTGGAGTACGCGTTGAGGCGCAATCCGAGGTTCGCGCTGCTCATCGACGAAGCGGGGCATTTCTTCGCGGGTGTGACGGATGTGAAATCGGCGGGGTCGCCGCTTCGTTCCATCAAGCCCGCCCTGCTGGAGTTGTGGAGCTCTGCGGGCGGCAGATGGAAAGGAAAGCAGCGGGTGCCGCCGCACGGCAGGGAGAACGCCGCCGAGCCAGCCGTCATCGACGATCCACATGTGGGTTTGCTCGGCATGACGCAACCGGAGATTTTCTTCGACGGGATTTCGAAGACGGAACTGCGCGACGGATGGCTGGCGAGGAACATGTTCTTCATATCGAAGGCGCGCCCGAAGCCGCGCTTCACGGCGAAGGTGGACGTGCCCGCGAGAATCCGCGCGGAGGTTCTGGGCTGGAAGTCCGAGCCGACGGGCATGCACACGATCCTGGCCACGGACGGCGCACGTTTGGTGCTGGAGGAGTTCAACGACGAGATCTACGAGAAGATGTTGGCAGCGGACAAGACCGGTGACGAGACAAACTACCTGTACGGCAAGGCGCTGGAGAACGCGAGGCGCGTGGCGCTGATCCTTGCGGTGGGGCGGGACGGGGAGAAGGCGCAGATAACGGCGCCGGACGCGGACTACGCCTGCACGCTTGTGCGGTATCTCGTCGGCGACCTCATACGCGCGGTCAAGGAGACCGTCTCGGAATCGCCCGACGAAAAGGCGAAGAAGCGCATACTCCAGGTGGTTGCGGCGGCGGGGCGCGAGGGGATCGCCAAGCAGGACCTCACGCGCAAGACGCAGTTCATCCGCAAGACGTTCAGGGACGAATACCTTGCCGATCTCGTGGAGGGCGGCGAGATTGCGATGGCGACGAACGCCAAGGGCGGCATCGTGTATTCGCTTGGCATCTAGTCGGCGGGC
>JAEEGL016342495.1_pt1 | contig 16393 bp, 10 predicted proteins | sample 9134231 | NCBI WGS metagenome assembly JAEEGL01 (sample SAMN16246548, study PRJNA631951) | gut metagenome | biome: gut microbiome; feature: rumen; material: fiber-attached | host: Bos | place: Iran: Karaj | collected 2018-10
ATACATATGATTCTTATGACAAAGAATCTATTACTATTCAAGCTGATGAGACTAAAAATGTTTTAACTTTATACTATACTAAAGATTCGACACCAACACCTACACCTACTGGTTCTCCAACACCAACACCTACACCAACGCCTACACCAACTCCTACACCTACTGGTGCTGCAAAGGTAATAGTTCATCACTACATTAAAGGAACCACTACTTCGGTTGCTGATGATGTTACTATGGACAAGAAAATAGGTGATCCATACGAAACAACTAAGGCATCTCCTGATGGTTATAAGTTTGATAGTAATGCAGGAGACCCAACAAAAGGTGAAGTAAAGAAAGCTAATATTGAGGTAATTTATTACTATGTTCCTCAATACTATAAATATACAGTTAAATATTTAGAAAAAGAAACTGAAAAAGTTTTGCATGATCCAAAAGAAGAAACTGAGCAATATGGCAAAGTTATAAAAGCTAGAAATGAAATAATTACCATAGATGATTATACGTATGATTCTTTTAACGTTGGTTCAATAACAATTGACGTAGATGAAAAGAAAAACGTATTGATACTTTATTATGTTCAAATTCCTGCAGACAGAGCACAAGTTATTACTCATCACTACTTAAAAGGAACAACTACTAAAGTTGCTAATGATGTGACAAAGACTACATCTATAGGTGCAAATTATACAACATCAAAACTAACATCTTTAAAAGAATATACTTATGATAGCACTGATGGAGATCCTGTAAGTGGTGTTGTTAAGAAAACAACTGTTGAGGTTAATTATTACTATGTACCAAAGAATTTTGAATATGTAGTTAATTATTTAGAAAAGGGAACAAATAAGAAACTAAGTACTCCAAAGAAAGCAGAAGCTCCTTTTGAAGCAACAATCTATTCAAAGGATGAAATAATAACAATAGATGGTTATAAATATGATTCTGCGGATGTTGATTCTATTAAGATATCATCAAAAACAAAGAATGTTATCAACTTATACTATGTATCATCTGCAGTTAAACAAGGTAAAGTAATTGCTAAGTATATTGATAGGACAACAAATAAACCATTAACAGATCCAATTAATCAATTTGGTGATGTTGGTGATGATTACACAACTCCGGAAAAGAGATTCCCAAAATATACTCTAGTTGAAAGACCTGAAAATGCTAAAGGAAAATTTACTGAAAAAGACATTACTGTTATTTACTATTATGAGCCAGCACCAGAATATGAATTAGAAATAGACGATGATGGACATCATGAATGGTATTTAAGAGGCTATGAAGACTACACCTTTAGAATGACAGGAAATGTCACTAGAGAAGAAGTTGCAACAATCTTCTACAGATTGACTGTTACAACTAAAAACGATTTAAGACAAAACTTAAAGGTAACAACTAAACCATATTCAGATACAGAGCTTGATAGATGGTCGATTAGAGCTATAGCTTATATGAAGCAGCTTGGTATTATGGGTGGTTATGAAGATGGAACATTCTTACCTTCAAAACCAATTACTAGAGCAGAGTTTGCTGCGGTTATTGTAAGTTACATCAAGAATCCAAACAAGAACACTACAATGTTTACAGACTTACCAAAAGACCACTGGGCAACAGAAGCTATTTCAATAGCTACTAACGAAGGTTGGATTAAGGGTTATGATGATGGAACTTATAGACCAAATCAAAATATTTCAAGAGTAGAAGCGGTTACAATTATTAATAGAATGCTTAAGAGAGCATTAGACCCAGACCAAGCACCAAGTATTAGGATACCAGTTGTAGACTTAGATACTACACATTGGGGTTATCCAAATGTACTTGAAGCTATTACAAGACACGATTATACAAAGGATAGTAACGGATATGAGCATTGGGATTCTTATGAATATCCATTCCATGAAGATATGTCTCAAGATGCTTATAACGATATCTAATACTTTTAGGGACACGTTCCAAGGGTTAACGATACTTTTAGGGACACGTTCCGAAAGTTAACGATGAAATTTATAGAGCGCCAGCAATTTGCTGGCGCTTTTTTTATATCCATAACTCTCTTGCTTAGTTTCTGTTGCTGACCCAAAGGTACCAGAGGGACAAGTAGGAATTGCTCATTTAGCTCCAAGTGTTTCTTTATATCAACCTGATGTAGGCTACACTTGTTCAATTACCCATTCAGTTGGAAAAGAGCTAGGTCAATTAGAGAAGCAATCTTGTGAGTTTCAAATCACACTTAAAGGGATGGAAGTTGGCAGTCAAAAGGCTAAAGAAGATCAAACTCAAGAATAACAAATAGGTTATATTTAGCTTACAAAACGGCGTAGAATGTTGAATCTATGCCGTTTTTGGTGTATTATATATAAGAATTCGTAGTTGCGACCATTGGTCGCCATCAAAAAGAGGTGACATAATTGCTTAACAAAGTAAAACAAACCATCGAAAAATACAACTTAATTAATAAAGAAGATAAAATCGTTATTGGCGTTTCTGGCGGACCAGATTCTATATCTTTACTAAATATTCTACATGAATTGGGCTATGACGTAGTTGTAGCTCATATTAATCATGGGCTTCGTGAGAACGCCAGTTTAGATGAAGAGTTTGTTAAGTCGTTTTGTGAGTCAAAAAATATTCCATTCTTTGTTAAGCATATTGATTTAAAAGATAAAGATTCACTTAATGGAATGTCTACCGAAGAAGCTGGAAGAAAAGCTAGATATGATTTTTTTAATGAGGTTTTAAATGAAACTAATTCAACATTAATCGCTACTGCTCATAATTCAAATGATAATGTTGAGACGGTTTTATTAAATATTTGTAGAGGTAGTGGAGTAAATGGGCTTAAAGGCATTTTGCCTAAAGCATTTAATATTGTTAGGCCACTAATTGAATGTTCAAGAGAAGAAATTGAAAACTACTGCAAAGAGCAAGACTTAAATCCTAGACACGATGAGTCTAACGATGAAGCTACTTATACAAGAAATAAGATTAGATTAGAGTTAATTCCATATTTAACTCAAAATATCAATTCTAATATTGTTGGAAATATTTCTAGACTTTCTCAAATTGTTTGCGAAGAAGAGGATTACGTTTTAGAAGCGTTAAATAATGCATATAATGAGATCCTTGTAGATGATAAAAATGGAATAGTTTATAATTTGAAGAAGTTTAATGAGCAACATGTTTTGATTAGAAAAAGATTAGTTTTAAAGGCTATTTTCAACGTGCTTGGAAATGCTAAAGATATAGAAAAAGTGCATATTGACGATATTATTAAAATGTGTGAAAATAATGTTGGGGGTAAATATTTAACTCCTAATAAAAGCATTAAAGTATTAGTTCAAAATAGAAAAATCTATTTTGAAAAGATTTAAATACATTTTGATTTTTGACAATTAAAGGAGGCTCTTATGAAGAGTGCAAAAGGTGTACCATCGTTTATAGTTATTGTTTTAATTGTTATATTTTTAGCAATTATTGTTATGCAAGGAAACTCTACTCAAGAAATGACTTATTCTGAACTTATGAAAGCGATAGACAACGAACAAGTTGCTGAGGTTACACTTTCTAGTGATGGAGGTAAGGCTATCGTTACTATGAAGTCTAACGAGAAAAAGCCGCCTCAGAAGATAGTTAATATTCCAAGTCTTACTGCTTTTATGACTGCTACTGAAGACGATATTCGCGAGGGCAAGATTAACGTTAAAGAAGAGACAAGGTCAGCTATTCTTACTATATTAGAATACATTACACCTATTTCATTCTTATTGATATTCATTTTGTTCTGGGTATTTATGATGCAATCTATGAATGGTGGAAAGGGCACGATGTCATTCACAAAAAATAGAGCTCGTCTTTCAGATCCAGATGGCAAAGACAAAGTAATGTTTAAAGATGTTGCAGGTCTTCCTGAAGAAATGGAAGAACTTGAAGAAATAGTTGAATTCTTAAAGTACCCTAAAAAGTTTACCGATATGGGAGCTAGAATTCCAAAAGGCGTTTTATTAGTTGGTCAACCAGGTACTGGTAAAACTCTTCTTGCTAAAGCTGTTGCAGGTGAGGCTGGAGTTCCATTTTATTCAATCTCTGGCTCAGACTTCGTTGAAATGTATGTCGGCGTTGGTGCATCTCGTGTTAGAGACTTATTCCAAACTGCTAAAGATAAAGCTCCATGTATAGTATTTATCGATGAGATAGATGCTGTTGGTCGTCAAAGAGGCGCAGGTCTTGGTGGTGGACACGACGAAAGAGAGCAAACACTTAACCAATTACTTGTTGAAATGGATGGATTTGGTACTAACTCAGGTGTTATAGTCTTAGCAGCTACCAATAGACCAGACATTCTAGACCACGCTTTACTTCGTGCTGGACGTTTTGATAGACAAATTGTAGTTCCTAGCCCTGATGTTAAAGGTAGAGAAGAAATCTTAGAGCTTTATGCTAAAAAGAAAAAGCTTGAAGGTGAGATTGATTTAGGCTTAATTGCTAAGAACACCGCTGGATTTGTTGGTGCTGACTTAGAAAACATGCTTAATGAGGCTGCTTTACTTGCGGCTCGTGCAGATAAAAAGGCTATTTCAATGGAAGACATCGAAAATGCTATGGTTAAAGTTTTGATGGGACCTGAAAAGAAGTCAAGAGTTATTTCAGACAAAGAAAAGAGACTTACTGCTTACCACGAAGGTGGACATGCTGTTGTTTCTAAGTTCTTAGAGTTTTCAGAGCCAGTTCATCAAATATCTATTATTCCTAGAGGTACAGCTGGTGGTTATACAATGTACAAAAATACTGAAGACCGTTCATTTATGTCTAAGCTTGAAATGGAAGATAGGATTTGCTCACTATTAGGTGGACGTGTTGCTGAAGCTTTGATATTACATGATGTATCTACAGGTGCTTCAAACGATATAGAGCGTGCTTCTAAGATGGCAAGAGCAATGGTTATGCGTTATGGTATGAGCGAAAAGCTTGGTACTATTACATTTGGTAATGACCAAGAAGAAGTATTTCTTGGCAGAGATATTAACAACATTAAAAACTACTCTGATGAGATTGCTGCAGTTATTGACGTTGAGGTTAAAAACATCATAGACAAGGGCTATAAGAGAGCAGAACAAATTCTTAAAGACCATGAGGATAAGCTTCATAGAGTAGCTCAAGTGCTTCTAGAGAAAGAAAAGATTGAAGATGAAGAGTTTGAGGCTATAATGAATTCATAATTTATAAATATTAAGTGCCGGCTTTTAGCCGGCATTTTTTGTTTTAGGCAAGAATAGGCTCTTAACGGGTTGACATAAACATGCTCTCAGTATATAATAGCCCCGAATCTAATACCTATTTAGGTCGCCTTAAGATAATTCTTGTATGAGGCGAGAATGACTCTTAGGGTAAATATGAAAGGGAGGCAATACTATGACTACCGCAACTATTCCTGATGGGTACAAGGCGTTTTCTTCTTATTTTGAATTTTCAGAGTTATTTGACAAAGAACCATGGGCTCTTCACGAAGCAAATGTGTTATTTCAGAACCGAGTCTGTAGAGCGAAACTATTTCCTGTAAACTACGTGAAAAGAATTTACCATCTTCATTTCTGGACTGATGATGGTGTACGCAAAAGCATCGATGAAATACCTCTTTCACTAAGAAGACTGTTTGAGAAATATACTTTTTTACATACTTAATGTTTAGCTTATGAAAGGAGAGAATAGTATGGCTGCTTCATTGTTTATTCCACAGAAAATCAACGTAGGTTTTAATAATCGGGACGAAACGAAATCCGGAAAGCTTGCTTTTGTTACATACTTTGACGACAAAGGAAAGCTTCGTAAAGAAGATTCTTGGAATTCTTGGCGTGATCAGAATATACCGAATGCTATCTTTGAAAATGAGCCAACCGAGGGTTTTATCCTTGTTAGAAATATCAAGGATACCTATTGGTCATATTATCGAAGAATTGAGTATGTGCGGGTATTTGATCCAAGAGGCTTTGACTTTGAAATCACGGTTCCTAACCTAATGTTCATTCTTCAAAACACTACTTGTGTGAATGGAAAGCTTGAAGGCTCATTTGTTTATGCATGGGACTCTAAAGACTTGACACTCACACCTACAGCATCGCCTGATTATAAAGACTGGGCTGAGCTTAACAACAAGCGGTTTAATAAGACTAAGCTCACAACCAAAGATCTTGTAGTTGGAGCGACTTATCGAAATAGGAAAGGCGATAGACTTGTCTATTTAGGTAGGCATGACTACTACAAGATTGGTATTTGGTCTGATGAAATATTCTTTGAAACTGAAAACAAGTATGAAGATTATGAGATGACAAAGAGAGAACCATCCTGTCGATATAATTATGTTCCTTATCCTCATTACTATGGGCAGAAGAAGATGGGTAAGCGTTACTTCTTCTATAATCTCGATTGTGAGAATCTGTATAGGAAGTTCGTGTGCCTTACAGGAGTTTCGGATATCATCGATGTTGTGTCTTCACAGCCTGTGGATAACCTTGCTGAACTATTAGATAAGCTTGAAGGATGCGTTTATTATTCACCTGTTTCCAATCCAAAGCGAATACTAAAGAAGTATTCTTTTGATGAGTTCCGTGACAAGGTGAAAAATGAACGTTGGAAAACAACATATATAGAAGTTCTATACGAAAGTATGGCATTTGAAGCAAAAGTGATTCCAACAGATTGGGTTAATGGACTATACTATGTTCATTTCCAGACTCCGAATTTAGGACATGGATATGTTACATCAGAAACTACCTATCTAAGGACACTGTTTGAAATGTTCACATTCGTTGATACCAAAATGTATCTTGAAAATGGAAGACCATTTGAAGGTGAAAAGTTAGTAAATTACCTAAGAGGCTGGTAATTAACAGTCTTAATATTAAAAAATGAGAGGGAAACCTCTCATTTTTTTTGAATTGTTGACTATTCTCTTAACGGAGTTTTGACATATGTTAACCTACGGAAGCACGGGTTTGATACGTTTGGTAAACCTCTAATAAGCATGGTTTTTACTATTTTGATAATTGACGTTATGTTGACTACATATCTCGAAAACGGCTTGACAAGCGGATTCCACGGGTTTATAATATACTTATGTTAATACTAAAGAGTAAATTGATTAATTAACTAAAGAGGAGTGGTTTATATGAAGAGAATAATATTTATTTGCTTATCATGTATTTTATGTTTATCTCTTTTAGTAGGATGTGGAGAAAAAACTAATATTAATGGTTCACTTGAAGAAGCTACTAGAATTCTTGATGAATTTGACAGGATGGAGCAAGAAGAACAAAAGAAAAAGGAAGAAGAAGCTAATAGGCTAAAAGAGTTCCAAAAGAACATTGAAGTCGAAGATATGATGACAGAAAAAGGACAATTAGTCTTAAAGATTAACAACAAGAATGATGATACTGTTAACTTGGATATTGAAGTTGAGCTTTATGATGCCAATGATGCTATTGTAGATACTAAAACGGATATGTTATTTGGTATTGCTGCAAAAACAGAAGTATATCTTCCTGTTACAAACTCTTATAGTAAAGAATTTGATCATTATAAATACTATGTTGACGTTTCTAATTACACTTATAAAGCTTTTATGGATAAAGTTTCTATAACAAGTAACGATAATGATGATCAAATTGTAGTTCAAGCAACAAATGATTCTGAAGAAGATATTGATAGCATAGAAGTAACTGTACTATTCTATAATGGTGATAAACTTGTATATGCTGGAACAGGTATGGATTATAATATCAAAGCAGGAAGATCTGCTAATATGAAAGTAAGTTATTATAACTTAAAGGAATCTTATAGAGATACCGAGAAACACTTTGATAGATATGAAGTACATCTTCTTGAAGCTTATAGCTATGATTTTTAGTAATTAAGAAATATTATACCGTCGTAGTTAATTGAAACTACGGCGGTTTTGTTGTATTATAAACATAGAGGTGCTTTTATGATAGATTTAAAGCAAGATATTCAGTTCATAAAAGGCGTGGGGCCTGCAAGAGTTCAGCTTTTAAATAAACTTGGCATTAATACTCTTGAAGATTTAGTTACGTACTTTCCACGTGATTATGAAGATAGAAGTGTAATTAGAAAAATAGCAGAATTAGAGCCTGGTGAAACTGCGTGCTTTAGAGCAGTTGCTACATCTAGGCCTTCTACTGCGCGCTTAAAAAGAAATATGACCATTACAAAAGTTGTAGTTCGTGATGACACGGGCTCTGCACTTTTAACATGGTTTAATCAAGACTATATAAAAAATCAAATTGACACTGCAGAAGAATACACATTCTATGGTAAGGTTCAAAGAGCCTCAGCAGGTCGTATAGAGGTTGCTTCTGCCATATTCGATAAAGAAGGCGAGACAAAAAATACTGGCAAAATTGTACCATTATATCCGCTTACAAATGGCATGACACAAAATGTTTTAAGGGGCATTATTGAAAATGCGCTTAAACTTACTAACAATCAGTTTGAAGAATTTCTACCTACATGGATTAGAAAAGACTATAACGTATGCGAATTAAACTTTGCTATCAACAATATTCATTTTCCAGAAAAAGATAAAGATTTTATGACTGCTCGTAGAAGAATTGCTTTTCAAGAACTTTTACTATTGCAGCTAGGTTTATTAAATCTAAAGGAAAAAGGAAAAGTTGAAGATGTTGGAATATCTTTTAATAAAGACGAAAAAATAGATGAATTTTTAGATTCACTTCCTTTTAAACTAACTAATGCACAAATGCGTGCTTGGCAAGATATTAGAAAAGACATGGAATCAAATAAGGCCATGAATAGATTAGTCCAGGGTGATGTTGGTTCTGGTAAAACAATAGTTGCTTGTATGGCAATGTATAAAGCGGTAAAAAATGGCTATCAAGCATCAATGATGGCACCTACTGCAATCTTAGCAACTCAGCATTATAACAATATTTCAAAGCTATTAGAACCATTTGATATAAAATGTGCTTTATTTACAAGTAGTCTTACTAAAAAGCAAAAAGAATTGTTAGTTGACCAACTAAAAAATGGTGAAATAGATATTGCTATTGGTACTCATGCATTGATTGAAGAAAATATTGAGTTTAAAAATGTTGGATTAGTTATTACTGACGAGCAACATAGATTTGGTGTTAGACAAAGAGCAAAGTTATCTAACAAAGGAGAAAAGATAGATACGCTTGTTATGACCGCTACACCTATACCAAGAACACTTGCACTTATACTATATGGTGATTTGGATATTTCTATTATTGATGAGCTTCCTCCAGGACGTCAAAAGATTGATACATATGCTGTAAAAAAGAATATGGAAAATCGTATCAATGAGTTTATTCGTAAACAGATAAACGAAGGAAGACAAGCATATGTTGTTTGCCCACTTATAGAAGAATCAGACGCATCTGATTTAAAAGCTGCAGAAGTAATGTTTGAATACTATAAAAAAGTATTTCCAGAATTTAAAATTGAACTTCTTCACGGTAAGATGAAACCAAAAGATAAAGATGCAATAATGAATTCATTTAAGGAAGGAAATATTAACATCTTGGTTTCAACAACAGTAATCGAAGTTGGAGTTGATGTTCCTAATGCTACTTTAATGATTGTCGAAAACGCAGAGCGATTTGGCCTTGCACAACTTCATCAGTTAAGAGGTAGAGTTGGACGTGGAAAGTTTAAGTCATTTTGTATTTTAAAATATGAATCTAAGTCTGAAATAGTTGCAAAGAGAATGAAAATCATGGAAACATCAAACGATGGATTTTATATATCTGAGCAAGACCTTAAATTAAGAGGACCAGGTGATTTCTTTGGTACTATGCAACATGGTGTCCCAGAGTTTAAAGTAGCTAACTTATTTACCGATATGGAGATTCTAAAACAGGCCCAAGAGTGTGCAAAAATGGTCCTAAAGGACGACCCGCTTCTAGAAGCACCTGATAATAGTGGAATTAAGGAGAAGATTGATAATCTATTTAGAGAAAAGCTGGAATTGTAATGTATCGGCGCCCATTGGCCACCAAGCATAATCATTGAGTTGACATAAACCTAAACCTATGATAGAATACGCCAGTACAAATAAGTTAATGGAGGTATTTTATAATGAGGAAGATAGCACGGATTATTATATCCTTGGCACTGATCTTTGCTCTGCTACCTATGGTTACCTTTAACGAAGCTTCAGCTAAAAGTGAGAGCTGGGTATCTTTTGGTCGTTCAACCTCAAGGCTTAACATTCGTAAATCTCCTGGTGGAGAGAAAATAGGTGTTTATCCTGTAGGAGCTTTGATAGAAGTTCAAGGGATAGAAGACCAATGGTTGAAGGTTCCCAATGGATATGTCTTTAAAGACTATGTTACAAAATTTGATGGATACCTGACTACTGGTGGATTTGTAAGTCAGGGTCAGTTCTACGACGAACATGATATGACTAAAAAGAACATGACTAATCTTTCTATTCACTATATTGGTGCTATAGAAACTAACCAGATTGCACAAGGTGTAACTAACAAAAGAGACCTTGAAGAAGTTATTGCCATATCTGTAGATGATACTGGAAATTATTGCTTACCTATCTATGATGTGATAGGAGAATATGCTTATTTTCCTATAGCACAGCATATTTATAAGCTCCATATACAGTGCTTTACGAGTTTTGTATGGGTAAGCGGTAATGTAGTTCCTCAGGAAATAATAGGAGCTTATCGCACCTATTATGGACATTCTTCAGATAATCGCAAGTTTAACATCGAAAAAGTGTCTTCTATTGTAGATGGGACCGTAATAGAGCCTGGAGAGAGGTTTTCATACAATGAGACCACTGGTCCTCGTGACAAGAAAGCAGGCTATAAGCTTGCGACAGTTTTCAGCAATGGTAAGAAGAAAGATGGCTATGGTGGAGGAGTTTGCCAGGTTTCTTCTACAATCTATGGAGCCATATATGGAAACAAAAACTTTACGAAAGTGAATCGTTATCCACATAGCCTTGAGGTAACGTATATCCCAGAGGATATGGATGCAACAGTCTCATATAAATCGCAGGATCTTGCATTTACCAACAACTATCTATTTGCTATCAGACTTAGGGTAATTGCTAAAGACGGAGTACTAATAGTTTTCATACAGAGAGTTTAAAATACCAACATAAACACCCCTATTGGGGTGTTTTTTTATGCCATAAAGACTGATTTTTGGGCTTTTTAAGGCTTTTAATCATTAAAACATACTACACGCAAAAGTTGACATAAACCTTAAAATTTGGTATAATAGTATTGGTCATTTTCATATAAATGAAGAGTTCAACGTGGCTATATGCCACATCAAACCAAGGAGCGAAAGCTTCTTACTACATCCGTCTCAAAGGAGGACGAGAATAATGTTACGGAAAATAGTGACTATCCTGATGATTGTGTGCATCATCGTCGCAATGTTCACCATAAGCGCCACTGCCGAGGATAACCTTTACAGGTTTGGCAGGACGACAACGCGGCTTAGGCTTCGGGCCAAGGCCAGTACTGAGTCCGATGGACTTGGTGTCTATCCCGAAGGGGCCCTCGTTGAGGTTCTCGCCTGGGATGGCGATTGGCTCAAAGTCCCAGGTGGATACGTGAATGCCGCCTATGTGCAGGAATTCACAGGTTACTTGGCCGAGGGCGGTTTCCAAAGCCAAGGCCAGTTCTACTCTGTTTCCCAGATGAAAGCTGAGAATATGAAAAATCTCAGCAATCACTACTTGGGATTCTTAAGGGCTGGTCAACTTGCATCCAAGGTTAATGGAGAAGGAAAAGCATTCTTCGAAGTTAATGGTACTGGATTTTGCGTACCTATCTACGATGTCATAGGTGAGTACGCATATTTTGCTATTGGGGCAAGCGTCTACCGTCTCCACATTCAGTGTTTTCCGAGCCTGCTGTGGATTGGTGAGCAAGTGCCAAATGCAACATACGTCAGTGCATATATGACGTACTATGGCTCTTCGGAGGAAAATCGCAAAAACAACATTGAAATTGCTGCTCAGGCTATCAATGGAAGTGTTGTGAAAAGCGGCGAGACTTTCTCCTACAACCAAACGACGGGCGAGCGCACAGCCAAGAAAGGATACAAGGAGGCGCCTGTCTACGATAATGGGAAAGAGTCCAGAGGAATAGCCGGTGGGGTGTGCCAGCTTTCTTCCACGATTTACAGTTCGGTTATGAACTTATCGAATATTAAGATCGTGGAACGGCATGAGCATTCGCTACCGGTTCACTATCTGCCTATGGACATGGATGCCACCGTGTCTTGGCAGAAGCAGGACTTCCGGTTCCGAAACAACTTCTCGTTCGATATTCAGGTGCAAGTTGTAGCCCATGATGGGTTCCTGCTTGTCCTGATTCAGCGGGTGTGATGACCGTGGTGGGCAATGCCCGCCGCTACAAAAAGCATCTCAGAAATGAGGTGCTTTTTTTCGCGAACTTTTGGGGACACGTTCCAAAGGTTAACGATAATCTTATGTTGACAACTAAGTCGCTTTGATTTTGGCTTCCAAAAGTTTGATTAATTAACATAATTATGATATAATATAAGTGGAGTTGGAGGGAGACCTTCAAGCCGCATAAATTGTTTTACAGTCCAACTACTATTAAACCCTTAAGGAGGATTTATTATGATTGAAGTAAAGGACTGCAGTGGAGTGATGTATTTTGATGAGGCTTTTGTGCCTCGAATGCTTAATTTGCCAGCGGATATTTACACAGAATGGCAAATTGTTCCACAAGAAAACAATATAGAAAAGACGTTTAAAATTGCATAAATCTTAAAGCGTCAGCAAAGGCCAGTTGAGAATTGCTACTCAGCTGGCTTTTTATTGCGAACTTTTGGGGACACGTTCCAAAGGTAGGGCTTGTCGACACAAGATTATCGTTAACCTTTGGAACGTGTCCCCAAAAGTTCGCGAACTCTCGGAACGTGTCCCCAAAAGTTAACGACCTAAAAATATCGTCAAATTGTTTGAATTTATTGCCACTTATGATATAATAACTTGACTAAGTAGTTTTAGGTGGTGTAAATGGCATTTTATTCAGAAGAATTTATAGATGAAGTTAAGTCAGCAAATGATATTGTTGACGTCGTTTCTAACTATGTGAATTTAAAGCGTCAAGGCACTACTTTTTTTGGTAACTGCCCATTCCATAGGGAAAAGACGGCTTCTTTTGCTGTTACACCAGATAAACAAATCTTTCACTGCTTCGGTTGTGGAGTTGGTGGTAACGTTATTAGCTTTATTATGAAAGCCGAAAACTTAGGATTTAAAGAATCTGTCGAGTTCTTAGCTGATAGAGCTAAGCTTGAGATTCCTCAAACTACTCCAGATGGAATGACCGATGAAGAACTTAAAGTTAAAGAATATCACAAAGCTCAGATGTTTAGCATCAATAAAGAAGCGGGTAGATTCTTTCACGAAAACATATACAAATCTAAAATTGCTCAAGATTACATTAAGCAAAGATGCTTAGATATTGCCACAGTTCGTAAATTTGGCATAGGCTTTGCTGAAGATAATAATGGCCTTTATAAACGTCTTAAAGAAAAGGGCTTTAAAGAACAAGATATGCTTGCTACTGGCCTTATAGGGCGCACAAATAATGGTATGTACTATGATAAATTTAAAAATAGGCTGATGTTTCCTATTTTTGATATTCGAGGTAGAGTAATTGCTTTTGGAGGGAGGGCTTTAGGTTCACACGAAGAACTTAAAGAAAAACACATTCCCAAATATGTTAATTCTCCCGAAAACCTAATTTATTCTAAAGGTAAGCATTTATATGCATTAAATTTTGCAAAACAATCTCAAGAAAAACTTAAAAAGATTCTTGTAGTTGAAGGATATATGGACGTTGTATCGCTGTTTTCACATGGCGTTACTAACGTTTGTGCTTCGCTTGGTACTGCTCTTACAGAAAATCAAGGAAAGCTCTTAAGACAATACACCGAAGAGGTCGTGCTTTCTTATGATTCAGATGCTGCAGGCCAAAAAGCAATTATGCGTGGGCTAGACGTTATGCAAGAGATGGGAGTCGTTTGCAAGGCTCTTCAAATGGAAGGAGCAAAAGACCCTGATGAGTACGTCTTAAAATATGGTCCCGATAAATTTAATAAGCTTATAGACAACAGTATTACCGCTGTTGAATATAAAATAAAAATACTTAAGGATAATTACAACTTGAATGATACTACTGACAAAATACGCTTTTTAAACAAAATGGCTGAAATTTTATCTAAAGTAACCAACAATATTGAAAGAGATATCTATATTGAAAAATTATCAAAAGATTTAGGGGTTGGAAAAGAAGCTTTAGTAGCCGAAGTAGAAAAGTTTTTGTTTAAAGGTGATGACAAGAAGGTAAAATCTTTTAGCATTCCAAAGGTCGAAGAGAAAAAAGTTGAAGAAAACACAAAAAATCTTTATGAAGAAGAAACTATTTTATATCTTCTTACGTCTAAAAAGGTAGACGTGTTTAATAAGATTAAAAGTGTTGTTGATGTGTCGGACTTTAAATCGAGTGCTATTAGAAATTTGGCATCTAGTATTTACGAAGCGTACGAAAACCAAACGTATCAAAACATGGATTTTACAACACTTTGCACTAACGAAGAAGAAACAAATATACTTACTAAGTTAATGCTTACACAAAATACTTCAGCAGATTATGACAAAATAACTGATGAAGTTTTGCAAACATTTAAGCTAAATAAAATGCAATCTAGAAAAGCAGAATTATTAGATTTAATCAAGAACTGCAATGAGCCGGCTAAGATTACTGAATATCAGAATGAACTTAATTCAATAATCTCAAATTCGGCTAGAAAATAATAAGGGAGGATGTTTTAAATTGAAAAAGGTTGAAACAAAGAAGAACGTTAAAGAGAAAAAATCTTCCAAAAAAGCACCTGCAAAGAAAAGCATTGTAGACAGAAAGCCAAGAAAGATAGCTATTACACCTAGAAAAGCTGATAAAGCTAAAGTTGCTAAAAAGCCTGCTAAACCAGCTAAGAGTGTAAAAGCTACTAAACCTACTAAAGCTACTAAATCTACAAAGCCAGTTAAAAACACAAAAGTAGTTAATAAGGGTAAAAATACTAAACAAGTTAAGTCAACTAAAGTTTCTAAAGCAGTTAAACCAGTAAAGAATTCTAAGGCAGTTAAATCTACTAAGAATTCAAAAGCAGTTAAGCCAGCTAAACAAGTAAAAAAGGTAGTTAGTAAAAAACAAGTTGTATCTAAAAAGCCTGCTAAGGTTACTAAGGCTACAAAACCGGTTAAACAAACTAAGCCTGCTAAAAGCACAAAAGCAGTTAAGCCTACCAAACCAGTTAAACCAGCTAAGCAGACTAAACCAGTAAAGCAAGTTAAACCTACTAAGCCAGTTAAACCTGCTAAACCTGCTAAACCAGAAAAACCAGCTAAAGTTACTAAAGCTGTTGAAGAAAAGAAATCAGCAAAAGAAGATAAGAAAGAGAAGACAAAGGAAGAGAAAAAAGTGACAGAAGAAAAACAAACTACATTGTTTCCTGATAAAGAAGAAAACACCAAATCTTCAAAGAAAGCTCCAAAAGATGATTTAAAAGAACTTGAAGAACTTAGCGAAGGAAAGTCAGTTGACGAACAAATTGCATTAGTTGTTGCTAGATTCCAAAAGAAGGGTGCAATCACATTTAAAGAGATGATTGAAACTCTTGAAAAACTTCACCTTGATGCAGAAGCAATCGAAAAGGTTTATGAAGCTTTAGAACAGGCTAACATAGACGTTATCGAAGATGTTGATGATATAGACGATGGTTTAGAGCCAGATGATGAAGAACTTGAGAAACTTGAAGAAGAAATTAAGATTGATGAAGAGTATTCTGAAGGTGATGTTTTAGATCAAGTTAACATCGAAGACCCAGTTCGTCTTTACTTAAAGGAAATTGGTAAGATTCCACTTCTTTCTGCAGAAGAAGAAATTGAGTATGCAAAGAGAATGCTAGATGGAGATGACAATGCTAGAAAGAAGCTTTCAGAAGCTAACTTAAGACTTGTTGTTTCTATTGCTAAAAAGTATGTTGGTCGTGGAATGTTATTCTTAGACCTAATTCAAGAGGGAAACCTAGGATTAATAAAAGCAGTTGAGAAGTTCGACTATAGAAAAGGATTTAAATTTTCAACATATGCCACATGGTGGATTAGACAAGCTATTACTCGTGCTATAGCAGACCAAGCTCGTACAATTCGTATTCCAGTTCACATGGTTGAAACTATTAATAAACTTATTCGTACACAAAGACATCTTCTTCAAACACTTGGAAGAGAACCGACTATTGAAGAAGTTGCAGAAGA
>JAEEGL017091856.1_pt1 | contig 16393 bp, 13 predicted proteins | sample 9134231 | NCBI WGS metagenome assembly JAEEGL01 (sample SAMN16246548, study PRJNA631951) | gut metagenome | biome: gut microbiome; feature: rumen; material: fiber-attached | host: Bos | place: Iran: Karaj | collected 2018-10
CCTGACGACGGACGCGGGCATGCCCGTGATCTCCGACCCGGGCGGGCTTCTCGTGCGCCAGTGCCGCGCGGCCGGCGTGCGCATCGAGGTCGTGCCCGGCCCCTGCGCGCTGATCGCCGCCTTTGCGCTGGCGGGCCTCGAGAGCGGCCGCTTCTGCTTCGAGGGCTTTCTGTCCATGAACCGCCGCGCGCGGCGCGCACATCTTGCCGCCGTCAAAAACGAGACGCGCGCGATGATCTTCTACGAAGCGCCGCACAAGCTTTGCGCGACGATCGACGATTTCATCGAGACCTTCGGGGAAGATCGCAGCGTGCTCTTCGCGCGGGAACTGACCAAGGCGCACGAGGAGAGCCTGCGCATGACGCTCGGGCAGGCGAAAGCCTATTATGAGAAAACGCCGCCGCGCGGGGAATTCGTCCTCGTCGTGGACGGCGCGGACGCCGCGGACAGCGCGGATCCGGCGGAAAACGCCATGGACGCGGCGAAGGCGCTGGCCGAAAGCCTGACGGCGCAGGGCATGGCGAAGAGCGCCGCGGTGAAGACCGCCGCGCATCAGTATAAAGTCTCGAAAAACGAGCTTTACGAGCACATGCTGAACGAAGAAAACTGAGACTTTTTTCCTGCTTTTCAAGGCGGTTCCGCTCCAAAAAAGCAGAATGCTATACACACGGAGGAAAAACATCATGGACGAGAACAAAGAAAACGTCTACGGCACAGGTTCGATCTCCATCCAGGCGGAGAACATGTTCCCGATCATCAAAAAATGGCTCTACTCGGAAAAGGATATCTTCATCCGCGAACTCGTGTCCAACTGCGCGGACGCCATCTCCAAGCATGAGCGTCTGTGCGCGCTGGGACAGGCGCAGGCAGACGAGGCGCCTTACCGCATCACCGTCACCGCCGATGCGGACGCAAACACCCTATCCTTTGCCGACAACGGCATCGGCATGACCGCCGAAGAGGTGGACAAGTACATCAATCAGGTTGCCTTCTCCGGCGCAAAGGATTTCTTTGAAAAGTACAAGGACGCGGGCGACAGCGCGCAGATCATCGGCCACTTCGGCCTCGGCTTCTATTCGGCGTTCATGGCGGCCAGGCGCGTCACCATCGAGACGAAGTCCTTCGCCGAGGGAAGCGAGGGCGTGCGCTGGACCAGCGAGAGCGGCATGGCGTACACGCTCGAGCCCTGCGAGAAGGCGGATCGCGGCACGGTCGTGACGCTGGAGCTGGACGACGATTCCAAGGAATTCGCCCAGCGCTGGAACGTGCACAGCATCCTCGTCAAATACTTCCGCTTCCTGCCGACGCCCGTCTATCTCGAGGACGCCAAAGAAGAGAAGAAGGACGACGAAAAGCCCGTCAACGCCGAGCCGCCGCTGTGGGAGAAACAGCCGGCCGACTGCACGGACGAGGAATACCGCGACTTCTATCATCAGCTCTTCATGGACGTCGCCGATCCGCTGTTCTGGGTGCATCTGAACATCGATTATCCCTTCCGCCTCAAGGGCATTTTGTATTTCCCGAAGCTGAAAAACGAATTCGAATCGGTCGAGGGTCAGGTCAAGCTCTACTGCTCGCGCGTCTTCGTCGCGGACAACATCAAGGAAGTCATCCCGGAGTACCTTCTTCTTCTGAAGGGCTGCATCGACTGCCCGGATCTGCCGCTGAACGTGTCCCGCTCCTTCCTGCAGAACGACGGCACCGTCACGCGCATCTCCTCGCACATCACGCGCAAGGTGGCCGACCGGCTGCTCTCGCTTTTCAAAAACGAGCGCGACAACTACAACAAATACTGGGACGATATCAACCCCTTCATCAAATACGGCTGCCTGCGCGACGAGAAATTCTATGAGCGCATCAAGCCCGCGCTGATCTTCAAGCTGCTCGACGGCACCTACAAGACCGTGGACGAGTATCTGCCCGAGGCGCCCGAGGGCGAGGAAAAGGCCGAAAACGTGCGCACGATCTACTACGTCACCGACGAGAAGGGTCAGGCGCAGTATATCGCCATGTTCCGCGCGCGCGGCATCGAGGCCGTGGTCCTCGACCGCACGCTCGACAACGCCTTCATCTCCATGCTGGAGGCGAAAAACAGCGCCGTGCGCTTCCGCCGCATCGACGCCGACGTGACCGACCTCAAGGCCGAAAACGCCGAGGCGGAGAAAAACGAGGACGTGGAAAAGCTCTTCGGCGAGATCGCGCAGGGCGTGAAGGTCGAGTCCGCGGCGCTCGCGCCGGACGCCGCGCCCGCCGTGCTGACTCTCTCCGAGGAGGGGCGGCGCATGCAGGATATGGCGCGCCTGTTCGGCGGACCCGAAGGCATGGCCGACATGTACAAGGCGGAGTATACCCTTGTGCTCAATTCCGCGCATCCGCTCTATAAAAAGCTCGGCGCGCTGGCTTCCGCCGACGCGGACACGGCGAAGCTGCTGGCAGGCCAGATCTACGATCTCGCACGCCTCGCCCAGCGCCCGCTCGAGAGCGAGGACATGACCGCGTTCATCGCAAGAAGCGCGCAGATCCTCGAAAAGCTGTCGGATCGGTAAGATGCATTTCCCTGCGGCGCGGCTGCAGGGACGGCATGCCCGTACGCCCCGCCGAAAAAAGAAATAACGAACTGCAAAAAGCCTCCCGCCGGATTTTCCGGCGGGAGGCTTTGCTTATTTGTATACGGATCAGCCGTTCTGCGCGATGTTGGCAAGGACCTGGAAGGCGGAGGCGACCCAGCTTCCGGAGAAGCCGGCGCGCACGCCGTAGTAGGCCGAGCCGCCCATCTTGATGCCGTCGCAGAAGCGGCGGGCGAGCTTCTTGGCAAGCTCGGTCTCGCCGGCGTCATACAGACCGGTGATGATCAGCATATTGTCCGAAGCGCCGATGCCCGCGTTGCCGAAGCTTGCGCGGTTGTAGTCGAGGCTGTCGATGCGCATCATCATCAGGCCGTACGGCGTGAGATAGCTGCCCTCTTTCGTCAGGTCCTCGATCATCTTGTTCAGCACGTCCTTCGGCAGACGATGGCCGAGCAGCATCGGACGGAAGAGCATGACGGAGTTGGTGTCCACGATCTGATGATCGCCGACGGTCAGGCCGACAAAGCGCTCGCCGGTCCAGAAGGCGTCAAGCAGCTTCTTCAGCGTGATCTCGGAGCGCTCGTAATGCGCCTTGGCTTCGTCCTCGCGGCCGAGGATCTTGGCGATGTCGCCCAGCGCCTCGTCGAGAACGACCAGCAGTGCGCTCAGATCCGGCAGCTTCACGTCATAGCGCAGACGGAACAGCGCGGAGTCGTCGTTGCCGGACTCGTCGCCGTGTTCGTACTGCGGCAGGCCGTCGCCGTCGTCGTCGCGATACTTGAAGAACCAGTCGGCCCAGCGCACGCAGCCCTCATAGAGCTGGATCAGCTTGTCGCGCGGGACCTCGGTGGCGAAATCGTGCTCCTTCATCAGGATCTTGAGCGCCCAGCCCTGCAGCGGCGGCTTGTACATCATATAGCTTCCCTTGATGGCGTCGTAGAGGTCCGGGATGCGGCCGGTCTCCGCCTGCTCGTCGAAGGGGTTGAGCATCAGCTCGATGGCCAGCGGCAGGTTGTTCTTCAGCGCGACCGCGCCTTCGCACATCTGCCAGGAGGAAGCGCAGGAGGTGCCCATCATGTACAGAAGCGGCCTCTTGATGCGGCCGGCCGGATCGACGAAGTGCGACCAGGTCATATACGCGGCCTGCTCGCGTTCTTCCTCATACTGTACGCCGAGGTCCGGCTGATGGGACAGGAATTCCTCCCAGTCGGCGCGCACGTCCGCGATGCCCTCTTCCCAGGTCGGATAGCTGTCGCGCACATGGCCGGCATGGGTGAACTCCTCAACGGCCAGCAGCAGCTCGCCGTTTTCGTCCGGCAGGATGTCGCCGCGCACGATCGGAGTGCACAGACGCTCCCAATCCCACGGGGCGTTCATGTCGATGGAGCCCTTCAGCGGCTGGAACACGAGCGAGCAGGTCTGACGGAAGATGCCTTCCCAGCCGCCCTTGTCTCCGCGCGGCTTGAACAGCTCATGCCGCTCCATCTGCTTGTCGATGCGCAGGCCGAGGCCGTTCTCGCCCTTGAAGTACATCAGGCCGGTCTCCGGCAGGCATACGCGGATGTTGCCGTACTGCGTACGCAGGATCAGCTCGTCCGGGCGGGTCATGACGGCATAGGGGATCTTCTCGCCGTTGTAGATCGGCGCGATATCGACCAGCGTATTCGTCGGGCGCAGCATGACCTCCGCGCGGCGGGAACCGATGCAGATCTGCGCGCCGCCGTAGCTGGTGGAGCCTCTCGACCAGATGCCGAAATAGGAGCCGCGGCGGGTGAAGGCGTTGCCCATGATGGAGAAGAAGCTCTTGCCGTCGTTCTTATAGCGGGATTCGGATACGGCGGTGAAGCGGGATTTGACGTAGTTTTTGTTCTCGAACTCGTCCACCATCGCGACGGCGAAATCCGAATAGGTGATATAGCTCAGTCCGACGGAGTTGACGATCTTCACGTCGCCGCCGAGCTGATATTTGCCGGTGCGCGGGCCTGCGTAATCGAAGACCTCGGCCGGGCTCATAAAGGTATAGTTGACCTTGCTTGCGGACAGCTTGAGCCACGCAAGATAGGAGTTGTACGGTACGGCGCGCATGGCGGGGGACATGGAATCGAGGATGCGGCGCGTTCTGGTCTCGTCGGTGAACAGGCTGCCTGCGCCGCCGATGACGAACAGACGCACGTCGGGGATCGGCTCCATGATCTCGATCAGATGCTCGACCGAGGTGACATGCTGGTACTCGTTGCCGGGCTTGGAAAAGTCGGTGCCGAAGGCGTCGACCACGATATCGAAGTCACGAAGATCGTCGGTCGTCAGATCATAAAGATCCTTCGGGATCACGCCGTAATTGCCCTCGAGCTTATGGATCGAGGCGGGACGGGTGACGGCTGTGACAGTGTGGCCATGCGCGACCGCTTCCTTGGCGATCAGGCCGCCGGCCTTACCGGTTGCGCCGATAACTGCAACTTTCATCGAAATACGCCTCCTTTCACTCACATATTGCTGTACATATCCGCGAGGATGATGTACGCACAGGCAGGCCAGGAGCAGCCGAAGCCGCCGAAGTTGCCCTGCAGAGGATTGATCATCAGGTTAAAGCCGCCGTCCTTGAGCGTGCGGCAGTAGCGCTGCGCGACCTTCTTGGCAAACTCCTCCTTGCCCGCGTCGTAAAGACCGGTCAGGACAAGCAGGTTCACCGGCGCGAGTACGGAGCCGCGCGCCATGCCCGTGGTACGGAAGCCGTCGCCGGTCAGGCGCTCGGAAGCGAAGCCGTAGCCGGTCAGCAGCTCGCCCTCGACGGACAGGTCAGCCGTGAGCTTGTCGATGATCTCCTGCGGCAGACGCTTGCCGAGGACGATCGGGATATAATAGAGCGCGGAATCGGTCGCCACGACCTCGCCGTTGAGCGGGTTGCGGGCGATGAAGCGCTCGCCGTTCCACAGCTCGTCCAGCATGCGCTCGATCAGCTTTTTGCCGTCTGCATAGAGGCGGTCGGTCTCGCTCTCGGGCTTGCCGAGCAGCTTGCCGAGATCGCCCAGCGCCTCGTAGGTCAGCGCAAGATAGGCCGCCAGATCCGGGGTCTCCATGATCGGGCTCTTCGAGAAGATCGAGGTGTCGTCAAAGCCGGACTCGTCGCCGTGCTCGTAGGCGGGGAGGCCGTTGTGGTTGTCGTCGCGGTACTTCATGAACCAGTCGGCCCAGCGCACAAAGCCCGTGTACATGGTTTCGAGCTTCTCAAGCGGTACTTCTTTGAGAAGATCATGCTCTTTCATGATCCATTTCAGCGCCCAGCCCTGCAGCGGCGGCTTGTACATCATGTTCGCGCCGTGCATATCGTCATAGAAGTCCGGAAGCTGTCCGGTCGGGCTTGCGTCGTCGAGCATGTTGAGCAGAAGCTCCACGGCAAGGTCGATGTCGCGGTGCAGCGCGACGGCGTTCTGGCACATCTGCCAGGAGGACGCGACGGCATTGCCGGTCATGAAGATGAGCGGACGCTTGATCATGCCGGAGGCGTCGACGAGATAGGACCACAGCGTATAGGCGGCCTCCTCGCGGCGCTCCTCGAAGGCGCGGTCAAAGTGCGGGATGTTGGCAAGGAAGCCTTCCCAGTCGGCGGTGACGTCGGCCTTGGCCTCTTCCCAGGTCGGATAGCTGTCGCGCACATAGCCGGAGGACGTGAACTCCTCCATGGCAAGCAGGAACTCACCCTTCTCATCCGGGACGCATTCGCCGCGCACGCGCGGAGTCGACAGCGCTTCCCAGTCATACGGCGCGTTCATTTCAAGGCCGCCCTTGAGCGGATTGAGGATCATGTCGCAGATGTAGATCAGGGATTCCTCCCAGGCCTTCTCGCCGCGCTTCTTCATGATCTCATGCGGGGTCATGTCGCGCTCGAGCTTCAGGCCGAGGCCGCCCTCGCCCTTGATAAGCAGCATGTTGGGGGTGGCGAAGCAGAAACGGATCTTGCCGTTCAAGGTCACCATCGTCAGCTCCGTGGCGGTCGTGCGAACGGCAAAGGGCACCGTATGGCCCTTGTAAGTCGGCAGGAGGCGGAACAGCGAGCCGTTGGGACGGAACGCGACCGCGCCGCGGCGGGAGCCGATCTCCAGCGCAGCGGTGGCATAGCTCATGCCGCCGCGGGAGAAGCCCGCTCCGCGGGAATAGACGCCGAAATAGGAGCCGCGGCGGGTGAACGGCGAACCGGAGCTGAGGCTGAACAGGTTCGTCGCCGCCTCGCGCTCGATGGCGCTGGTGTCGGACACGGCGGTGAAGCGCTGGCCGATGAAGTTGCCGCGTTCGGCCTCGTCGATCATGGCGATGGCGTAGTCGGCATAGGAGATGTAGCTCTCGCCGAGCGAGTTGGGGATCAGATAATCGTTGCCGAGGATGTATTTGCCGGTGCGGCGGCCCTTCGGATCAAAGGTGAAGGCCGGGCTGAAATAGGTCCAGCGGATGCCGGATTCCTTCAGCTCCGCAAAAGCCTTGGCCATGGCTCTCGGTACGCCCTGCCAGGCTTCGGGGATCGAATCGACAGCCAGCGTCTGGCCGTACTCATCGGCATACAGGCTGCCTGCGCCGCCTACGACCAGCAGACGCACGTCCGGCAGCTCCTTGAATACGGCGATCAGGTGACGCATCATGTCGATGTGCTCCTGCTCCGTGCCGGGGCCGTGGGATCCGAGCGCGCTGATGACCGCGTCAAAGCCGCGCAGATCGTCGGGCGTAAGGTCCATCACGTCCTTCTCCAGCACCGGGCAGTCGATCTGTAAGCGCGCGGCCGATGCGGGTCTGACGACGGCGGTCAGCTCATGACCCTGGGTCAGCGCCTGCTTGGCGATCGCAGTACCGGCTTTGCCGGCCGCGCCTAAAATGGCAAGCTTCAAGTGAAATACCTCCCTTGCTAAAAAAACTGAATTTATTATAACAATCTGACAGAAGAAAGTCAATCATCCCTCTTGTTTGCTGTTGAAAACAGACAAAAAATACAAAAATCGCATATTTGTTAGTTTCCTAACTTTTGTGCGAAAAAAGTCTGTGTTTTTTCGGAAAAGCGGGGCGTTTTTACCTCTTTTCAGAAAAAACCGGAGAAGGGCACATACCCTTCTCCGGCAAAAAAAGCAAGAAAAAATTTTTTCAGATGTTTTCCTCCGCCCATCGGGCAAGGCCGTCCGCGTCCGATCCCGCGCACACCGCGTCCGCCGCCGCGATGACTTCCGGCAGCGCGTTTTCCACCGCGACGCCGACGCCGCAGCCGCGCAGCATGCCGATATCGTTGTAGTCGTCGCCGAAGGCGGCGACCTCGGACATGTCTATGCCGAGCGCCTTCGCCGCGCAGCGGATGCCCTCCTCCTTGCGCGCGGCGCGGTGCATGATCATGCCCACACCGTCGGTCGAGAACTCCATGTAAAGCTCCGGCGGCAGGAAGGCTTCATAGCGCTTCGCCTCCTCGAGCGTGTGCGCCTCGACCAGCAGCTTGTCCGCCGCAAGGCCCTTCGTTTCGGCGAAATCGACGGTATAGGTGAAATCGACGGTATGCCAGATGCGGGCCGCGTCGAAATTGGCGTAGAGCCTGTCCTCCGCCTCGACCGCCACGGCGGCCTGCGGAAACGCGGCGGCGAGCGTCCGGGCCAGCGCGTCGGGGTTTTCGATCCCCGCGCCGCCGACGCGCACGCCGTCGATATACACGACCGCGCCGTTATGGAAGATCTCCACGCGCATCGGAAACGGAAGCGAAAGCCAGGTACGCACCGCGCGGATCGGCCGCCCGGTCGCGAAGCCGAGCACGACGCCGCGCGCGATCAGCGCGTGCATCACGCGCGAGGTATACTCGCTGACGGTCTTGTCCGAGCGAAGCAGGGTGTTGTCGAGGTCGGTGATGAGCATTTTGATTGCCATACTGCGCTCCTTACTTCATAAAATAATCGAATTTTCCCTGTACCCATTCGAGGACGGCGGAATACGGCGCGCCGTCCGAAGGATGATAACAGGCATTGCCGATCTTCAGATAGGTCTTATAGAAGAAAACCGGGATCTCCTGCGCGTTCTGCACCTTCTCGGAGGGGTTGAATACAATTTTGTACAGCCACGCGTCCTCCTCGTAGTAAAGATCCACTATATCGAAACGCATATCCGCAAGATCGCGAAGCGTCGCGATCTCCCCGTCTACAAGGACTGTCCTGCCGTCCGGCAGCTCCAGCCTCGCCGCAGGGCTTTCGCGGATGAGATCGAACACCGTATTCTCCTTTTCCTTCTCCCGCGCGCAGGCCGCAAGGGTAAGAAGAAGCAGCGCGGCGAGAAGAATCAATAAAGCCTTTTTCATGGGTTTTTCCTTTTATCTCGCGTTCAGGTCAGAGCGGGGATCGCCGCAGTCGATGACGACCTTGCCGCAGTCCCGGCAAAGCCAAGCCTCCACGGCTGAGCCGCGCAGCATCGACAGCTCGGAGAGTACGACCGAGCCCTCATGCAGCCTGGCCCTTGCGAAGGTGTGCCGCTTCTCCCCCTTCAGCCACGCAAGCTCGTGCTGGCTCTGGATCAGGCCCTTTTCCATTTCTTTTCCGCAGTATGGGCAGTTCATGTCATTCCTCCCGCTCATCTTTTTGACAGGGCATATTTTGTCACTTTCTTTTTTCCATGCGCACGACCTCGTGCTCGTCCGGCTCACTGATCCCGTCCTTGAACGTATAGCCGAGCTTTCGATAGAAATCCACAGCCGTGATCGAGGCCGCGAGCTCCGTGCGCCGGGCGCGCGTGAAGAATTCGTCGTTCTCCAGCGTTTCCACGATGCGCCTTCCGACGCCTCTGCCCTGGTATTCGGGCAGGACAAAGATGGACATCAGATGGCTTTCGGTCGTGCTTCCCCAATATCCGGTGATCCCGCCGCAGCCGATCATCTTCTCGCCGTCGAAGGCTGCGTAGAAATGGCCTGTTTTGGCCTGTTCGGCAAAAAAACCGGGGCTGTGCTCGCGGATGATCGCCTCGATATATTCCGGAGAATAATCCTTCCCGTTGCTGATCGGCATCGTATATGCGACAAGCGCCGAGATCTCCTCTTCGTCTCCCGCCCTGTACGGGCGGATGGATATGCCGCTGTTATCCATGTGTTTATACCTTCCGGAACGCGTCGGCGATATCGAGGATGCAGGCAGCGTCGCCGAAGGAGCCGGCCTTCGTGATCAGGCTCTTGCTTCTTCCGCGCGTGTCGGCCGCTTCGCACAGGATCACGCCAGGCGCGAGCGACTGCCGCGGCGCAAGGGAGACGATGTCCGTCTTTTCGCAGTAAGCCGCGAGCGTATCGCCGCCGATGACAAACACCGCCGCGCCTGCGCGGGACAGAACGCGGGCCGCGGCCTCCGCGGCCGCCGCCGCGACGGCCTGCGCCGTCTCTTCCGGACGGAGACGCAGCGCCTTATACCCGTTCGTGACCTTGTTCTTCTGTACATCATTGAACGCGGCGGCCAGCATCACGCAGTCGCCGGATTTCAGTATGCGCGCGGCCTTCTGCGCGGCGTTTGCCTGCTGCGCCTCGCCCACGCCGCCGTCATAGAGCCATACGCCGGGCACGCCGAGAGAACGCGCGGCGGAAAGCTGTTCGAGCGCGGCCGGATGGATGCTCGCGGTGACGACGAAAAGCCTGTCCCCGCGCAGGGCGAGCGCGTCTTCGGCTTCGCCCGCGCCCATCGCGCGCGAAAGCGCCTGCGCAAAGCCCGCGCAGCCCGCAAAGGCCGTGATGCCCGCGTCCAGCGCCTTCAGCGCCGCGCGGTCGAGATCGGCGTCGATCTGCGCGTCGCACAGCAAAACGCCCGCGAAATCCGCGGGGATCGCGTCCCCGGGCTTTATTTTATGAACGGGGATCTCGCTTTCGTCGGCGATGATCCCGGCGATATCGTCCTTCGTGACCGGATTGCGCGCGTCCTGCGCGTAGACGGTCTCAAGAAGCGGCGCGCCGTGGACATAGATCCTGCCGTCCGCCGTCGTCCGGCTCATGGCGGGATAGGCCGGCGCGAAGAAGACCGCGCCGCGCGCCGCGGCGAGCGCTTCCAGCCCCGCGCCGATATGTCCGCGCAGAAGCGAATCGGTTTTTAGATACACGGCGCCGGGCGCGCCGTCGAGCGCCTGCGCGGTGCGCGAGCGCGCCTCGCCGGGGCTTAAGTGCCGCGTACCGAGGCAGAAAAGCCGGCAGGCCGTGTCGGGCACTGCGCCTGACAGCGAGACCGCCGCGCCGAGGGAGGCAAAGCTCACGCCGGTATCGAGCGCACCGGTCAGATCGTCCGCAAGGATCGTCAGTTTATCCATTGTCTTTCTCCTTTGAAACAGCCGCCTTCGCCGCGACCTCGATGGCCTCGATCAGGCTCCCTTCGTTGGCGGTATTCTTTCCCGCGCGGTCGAAGGCCGTGCCGTGATCGACCGAGGTGCGGATGATCGGGATGCCGATCGTCATGTTGATCCCGCTCATCTGCGCATAGCGCCCGGTCGCGGGATCGAGGCGGAAGCCCGCGAGCTTGAGCGGGATATGCCCCTGATCGTGGTACATGGCGACGACGATGTCGGCGTCCCCGCCGAGCGCGCGCACGAAGACGCTGTCCGGCGGCACGGGGCCGAAGACGTCGTATCCGTCCTTTTTCGCCTGCTCCACGGCAGGCGCGATCTCGCGCGCCTCGGCGTCGCCGAACAGGCCGCCGTCCGAGGCGTGGGGATTGAGCCCCGCGACCGCGATGCGCCGTCTTTCCGCGCCGAGCATGCGCAGCGCTTTGTCCGCCAGCACGATGGTTTTATACACGCGCTCGCGCGTGACGAGGCGGCAGGCCTCCGAAAGCGGCACATGCGTCGAAACGTGCACCGTGCGCAGATCGCCGCTTGCCAGCAGCATGGCATAGTCCTTCGTTCCCGTATATTCCGCGAAGATCTCCGTGTGTCCGTCGTAGTGATGGCCCGCCCTGTTCATCGCTTCCTTGTTCAGCGGCGCGGTGGCGACCGCGTCGGCAAGGCCTTTCCTGCAGTATCCGATCGCTGTTTCCACATAGCGAAACGCCGCGTCCCCGCAGGCCGGATTGACGAGCCCGGGGGTATATTCCTGTGCAGAAAGCGGACGCGGGTCGATGTATTCGAGCGTGCCTTTTCTCCCCTCGGCCTGCGCCGGATCACCGATCTCTCGCAGGACAAGGCTTATGCCGGTATACCGAAGCGCGTCGGAAAGCGCGCGCGCCGATCCGATCACAAAGACGCAGGCTTTGTCATGAAAATCGCCGTTTGCGAAGGCCTTTACACAGATCTCCGGGCCGATCCCGGCGGGATCGCCCATCGTGACCGCGATGCGCGGCCGAAATATTGTTTTCATGCGGAAGCCTCCTTTTCCTGCTCCGCCCGGATCAGATGCCGCCAGGCGGTCAGGCGCATCGTACCGTAGCAGGCGACGCCGCCGATGATCTCCGAGATGGGCTCGGCGAGAAATACGCCGTAAACGCCGAGGCCCCCGATGCGCGGCAGGAGCAGCGTCAGCGGCACGACAAGCACGGCCTTGCGCAGAAGCGAGAAGAAGATCGCGTGCCGCGAATAGCCCATGGAGACGAAGGTGTTCTGCCCGGTGTTCTGGAACGCCATCATGAACATGCAGCAGAAGTAGATGCGCATGCATATAACGCCGGTCTCGACCAGCGCGGGATCGGAATTGAAGATGCGGATCGAGGCCGCCGGGAAGAGCATGACCAGCACGGTCATGAAGGTGGAAAGCGAAATATTGACGATGGTCAAAAACTTCACGCCCTCGCGCACGCGCCGCGGCTGTCCCGCGCCGTAGTTGAAGCTCAAAACCGGCACCGCGCCTGCGGAATAGCGCTCGAAGGGCAGCGTTACGATCTCGCGCACGGAGTGGATGACCGTCATGACCGCGATGTAGATGTCGCCGCCGTAGAGAGAAAGCGTGGCGTTGCAGGCGGCCTGCACGGCGGAGTTGGTGACCTGCATGATGAAGCTCGATACGCCGAGCCCGAGCATGCGTCCGGCAAGCCTCGCCCGAAAGCGCATCGCGCGCCAGACGAGCCGGATCGAAGCGCGGAAAAAGAGGAAGCCCATGACCCAGACAAAGGTGACGATCTGCGAAAGCACGGTCGCGATCGCCGCGCCCTGTACGCCGAAGCCGAGCGCGAAGATGAAGATCGGATCCAGAATGATGTTGATGACCGCGCCGATGAGCACGCTCAGCATGCCGATCCTGCCGAAGCCCTGCGCGTTGATGTAGGCGTTCATGCCGAGGCCGAGCATGGAGAAGAAGGTACCCGCCATATAGATCGTCAGATAGGCGTCGGCATAGGCGAAGGTGTTCTCGCTTGCGCCGAAGGCGAACAGCAGCGGCCTTTTCAGCGCGTAGACCAGGACCATGATGAGGACGGACAGGAAGGTGAGCATGATCGCGGCGTTCGACATGATGCCGCGCGCCTCGTCGTCGTCGCCGCGCCCGCGCGCCATGGAGCACAGCGGCGCGCCGCCCGTGCCGCACAGATTGGTGAACGCGGTGACGATCGTGATGACCGGGAAGCACAGCCCTACGCCGGTCAGCGCCATCACGCCCTCGTCCCCCATGCGGCCGATGAACATGCGGTCAACGACATTGTAAAGAAGGTGGGAAACCTGCGCAACGACCATCGGGATCGCCATGCGCGTGATGTTCGCGGACATCTTTCCCTGGGTAAAATCGCGGGATCTGGTATTCATGATGCTGTCCTTTTTCGTTTTTTTCCATTATACCACCTGCGTTTCTCCAATTCAATGCGGGGATAGGAGCAGATACAGATAAAAAGGGGCAAAACTGTCCGGGATTTTGTAAAAAATGCCGTAGACAAGGCCGGAATCCTGCTGTATAATTTCACACTGTTAAATTATGTGTTTATGGGAATCACCGAACGGTAATTCAGGTATTCGGTATAGAAGGGGTTCTGTTATATGCAGAGAACGGATATTCGCAACATCGCCATCGTCGCGCACGTCGACCACGGCAAGACCACGCTTGTGGATGAAATGCTCAAGCAGAGCGGCATCTTCCGCGACAATCAGGTCGTCGCCGAGCGCGTCATGGACTCGGGCGATCTGGAGCGCGAGCGCGGCATCACGATCCTTGCGAAAAACACCTCCGTCAATTACGGAGATATCAAGATCAATATCATCGACACCCCCGGCCACGCCGATTTCTCCGGTGAGGTCGAGCGCGTGCTGAAAATGGTGGACGGCGTGCTGCTTCTGGTGGACGCCGCCGAAGGCCCGATGCCGCAGACGCGCTTCGTGCTGTCCAAGGCGCTGGAGATGGGCCACCGCGTCGTCGTGGTCATCAACAAGATCGACCGTCCCGACGCGCGCATCTTCGAGGTCGTGGACGAGGTGCTCGACCTGCTCATCAGCCTCGACGCCAACGACGAACAGATCGAAAGCCCGGTGATCTTCTGCTCCGGACGCGACGGCACCTCCTCGCTCGATCCGGGCGGCCCGTTTGAAAACCTGAAGCCGCTGTTCGACACGATCGTCGAGCATATCCCCTGTCCCGAGGTGGACGAGGAAGGCCCCGCGCAGATGCTCGTCTCCTCCATCGACTACAACGATTACGTCGGCCGCATCTGCATCGGCAAGATCGAGCGCGGCGTGATCCGCAAGGGGCAGGAGGTCGTCGTGTGCGATTACCACGAAGGCCACGAGCCCTACCGCGCGAAGATCGTCAATCTCTATACGATCGAGGGCCTCGACCGCACGCCCGTGGACGAGGCGCGCGCGGGAGAGATCGTCTGCCTGTCCGGCATCGCCGACATCACGATCGGCGACACGATCTGCGACGTCAATGCCCCCGACCCGATCTCCTTTGTCAAGATCTCCGAACCGACCGTCGAGATGGTCTTCTCGGTCAACGATTCTCCCTTCGTCGGCCGCGAGGGCAAATATGTCACCTCCCGCCATCTGCGCGCAAGGCTCGAACGCGAGCTTCTGAAGGACGTCTCCCCGCGCGTGTCCGACACGGACACGACCGAGAGCTTCCGCGTCTGCGGCCGCGGCGAGATGCATCTGTCCATCCTGATCGAGACGATGCGCCGCGAGGGCTATGAATTCGCCGTCGGCGCGCCGAAGGCGATGCTGAAGGAAATCGACGGCAAGCTGTGCGAGCCGCTTGAGCGCGTCGTGATCGACGTGCCGTCCGACTGCGTGGGCAGCGTCATGAACAAGCTCTCCGCGCGCAAGGGCGAGCTTGTGGAGATGCTCCCGCAGGGCGACCGCATGCGCATCGAATTCCTCGTGCCGTCGCGCGGCCTGTTCGGCTACCGCAACGAGATGCTGACCGACACGAGAGGCGAAGGCATCATGAACACGGTCTTCGACAGCTATGTCCCCTACAAGGGCGATATCCCCGGCCGCAGCACCGGCGCGCTGGTCGCCTTCGAGACCGGCGAATCCGTGACCTACGGCCTGTTCAACGCGCAGGAGCGCGGCACTCTCTTCATCGGCGCGGGCGTGCAGGTCTACGAGGGCATGGTCGTCGGCGAATCCCCGAAGGAGGAGGACCTGAACGTCAACGTGTGCAAGAAAAAGCACGCGACCAACACCCGTTCCTCCAACGCGGACGAGGCCCTGCGTCTGACTCCGCCGCGGCAGATGAGCCTGGAAAACTGCATCGAGTTCATCTCGGACGACGAGCTGATCGAGGTCACGCCGCAGTCCCTGCGCATCCGCAAGCGCATCCTAGACTCCAACCTGCGCGCGAAGGCGCGCTTCGCCGCAAAGAATGCAAAATAAAAGACAAATCCCGGCCTGACAGGCCGGGATTTTTTTATGAGCCGAGGATCTGCTTCACGAAGATCAGTACGATCAGGCCGGGCAGGCCCAGGACGCCGATGACGAGGGCGTTGACGATGTTGATGCCGAGCGTCAGGCCGAAGCGCATGCCTATGTAGTTGAAAACGACCAGCAGGACAAAGCCCGCCGCAGTGCTGATAAGGATCCGGAACAGCAGCCGTATGGGCAGGGAAAACAGCTTGAAAACCAAAACGGCCGCGATAACGATCATCAGACCGGAGACGATTTTTTCCATAGCCATCCTCTTTTCTTCCTGCCGCCGTCCCAGTCGCTGTGCAGGCCGCTGCGCCGCGCAAGCTCCATAAGGTAGGCATAGCGCGTCTGCAGATACTTGATCTCATATACGGTCGATTCAAAAAGCAGCGGATCCGCGCACTGCGCGGCGTTGGAATCGGCGCGCGAAAGCTGTTCTCCGACCGCGCGGATCTGCGCGGCCAGCGCCGCGTCGGCTTTGTCTTTTTTACGAAACATGGTTTCCTCACCCGGTTCAGGATATGTTCATCATATCCCGAACATGCCCGGATTAAACCGCGGCGGGCAAATTTTACCGCGCATAACCGCCTCTTCCCCGGCCATACTGGGGAAAAAGGGGGAAATATCATGGCGATAGACAGACAATCCTACGACAAAACCGTTTCCCGCACTTCTCCGCCTTCGAAGCTCGGGATCAATATGGGCAAAGCCTTCCTGATCGGCGGCGCGATCTGCGCGCTCGGACAGGGCGTGCACGATCTGTGGCTCACGGCCGGGCTCTCGGAAACGGCGGCGGGCGCGGCGACGAGCGCGGCGCTGATCTTTCTCGGCGCGCTGCTGACCGGGCTGAACATCTACGACAAGATCGCAAAGCACGGCGGCGCGGGGACGTTGGTGCCGATCACCGGCTTCTCCAACGCCGTCGTCTCCGCCGCGCTGGAATTCAAAAGCGAGGGCTATGTCACGGGCATGAGCGCGAAGATGTTCACGATCGCGGGGCCCGTGCTGGTCTTCGGGATCTCCGCGAGCGTGCTGTA
>JAEEGL013953888.1_pt1 | contig 16392 bp, 7 predicted proteins | sample 9134231 | NCBI WGS metagenome assembly JAEEGL01 (sample SAMN16246548, study PRJNA631951) | gut metagenome | biome: gut microbiome; feature: rumen; material: fiber-attached | host: Bos | place: Iran: Karaj | collected 2018-10
ATAATTATTTTTATTTTGTATTCCTTCTTGAACTGATGTATTTAAATTATCACCAACATTTAAATTATATTTTGCTAATAAATATAAATCACTATTTTCTCTTTTTAATACATAAAACTCTTCATTACCAATTGTTACTACATCTCCAACTTGAACAGTTAATTTACTTTTTCCATTTGGATATACTACTGACCCATTACTTTCCCATACAGCATATAAAGTATCAAATTCTGGTTCTGTATTTGCAGGTATTTTATAACCATTTTGATATTCTACTTCTCCATTAGGTGTTGTTGACCATCCGATAAGTGAATATCCATCTCTTGTAAAATAAGTATAACTTATTGTACATTGATTAGCTATCGTACAATTAACAGTTGTTGAAGTAAGATTTGTTGAAGTTGCTCCACCATTTCCTTGTAATGTTATTGTATAGGCAGTTTTTTGCCATTTTGCATATAAAGTTATATTACTTTCTGTTGTTATATTATTTACTGTTTGTCCTTTTTGATATACTACTTCTCCATCTGGTGCAGTTGCCCATCCGATAAGTGAATGATTAGTTTTATAATATAAACTACTTGCAATAGTACAATCTTGTCCTACTCTACAAATAGTATATTTTTGAGCATAACTTTCATCTGTATTTCCATTACCATCATAACTTATTACATAATATGTTCCTTCTTCAAAAGGTACATAGTTTTCAGATTGAATATTTCCAGTCCATTGACCTGGTTTTAGTTTAAATACTGGAAGTTTATATCCTGAATTATATGTTCTTGAGAACATTCCAATAAAGTTTGTTACTTTTCTTACATCCCATTCACCTAAATATTGTGATATATCTCCCCAATAATTATCTTGACCTAAAAGTCCTTCAAACATATAACTCATGTTTGTTACATTTGATACATCCCAATTTGTTAATGATGAAAATCTAAATTCATAATCTGTACCATCTACAAACATTTCAGACATATTTTTAACATGTGATGTATCAAATACATCTAAATCGTTAGAAAATATATATCCAATTTTTTTAAACATTTTACTACTATTTTCATTTAAATATATTACTTCAGCATCTGTATAAAAATACAAATTTTGATTATAATCTCCTTCAAGCCATATAAACATTTTTCTATCAGAATCTGGTATAGAAACAATATTTAGTGATGATATTTCAATTGTATCTGGAATGCTATCTCTTCTTATAAATGTAGAAATATCAGCACCAATATCATCTACTATATTATAATTACTATAGCCTATTGTGTAATAATCTGATGTATAATCACCTTTTTCTCCAAGATTTAATAATTTTACTCTTTTATTAAAATTCATTCCAGTAACTACTGTTGCAGTTGTTTTTCTATATGGTTCCCATATAGCATATAATGTTTTTTCATGTGAATCATCAGCTGCTATTTTTATATAATCTCCATCTTCATATAATACTTCTCCATCTGGAGTAAAACTCCATCCACTAAAAATATAATCATCTTTTTTGAATTTATTTATCGAAATAAAACAATCAATTTCATAATTACATGTTTTTTCTGTCATTGTTCCTGATGTACTTCCATTTCCATTAAACTTTAATGTATATGGATTTATTACTACATATGTTCCAGAATAATACATTCCATCTAATAATATTTCATTTGAATTATCCCACATTCCTTCTAATTTTGTGAAAATTGGATATGTAACATCACTTGGAGTTAACATATAACTTCCTTGTTTTAATCCAAACATATTATTAAAATTTGTTACTTTTCTTACATCCCAATCTTTTATATGTGATGCATTTTTGGATGCAGTTGGTGTATCTATATCAAATGCATTTATAAACATTCTACTCATATTTGTTACATTTGATACGTTCCATCCACTTATTTTTGCAAAATCAGTATCATATACACCTTCAAACATTCCTTCCATGTTTGTAATGTTTGATGTATTCCATGTACTTAAAACATCCCAAATTTCAGAATACTCTAAGAAGTTTCTTCTAAACATATAACTTGCATTTTTTACTAATGATATATCAAAATCATCTAAACAATCAAAATATATAAATGGTAAATTAGCAAATAAATAACTACTATCTTCATTTAAATATACTGTATCAGAATCTACATACCAATAAATATCTGTATCGTATTGAGTATCTACTGCCCATGCATATATTTTCTTTTTTGAATTAGCTGCAGATATAATATTTGTTTCTGTAAAGTTTGTTGTATCTGGTAATGTTGTTGCTCTTTTTAAATTTGGAATATATTCAGTAGTATTTTCTAAACTTTGACCAGTGTATTCTTGTTCAGCATATATTAATTTAATTTTTGTATTAACAACTTTTCCTGTATCAAACATTACTACTCTTGTATCATCTTCCCATACTGGATATAAATTAAATGTTCCTCCTGCTATTAAGCTATTTACTTTATCTTCATCTACATATATAACTTGTCCATCTACTTCTGATGCCCATCCTGTAAATATTTTATCTTCTTTTTCAAATGTATTTTGTGGTAGTTCACATTCTTGTCCATAGATACATTCAATTGTTTCTACTTCTCCAGTTACTCCATCACCTTTGATGAATGCTACATCATATCCAACATTTATTTCTTCTGAATCAAATTGTATTCCCATTTTTATAGAACTTTTTGCTGCTACATATGTTGTTGGAAGTACTAATAGTAATGCTAATAATGCATATTTTTTCTTTTTATTTTTTAATAGAATTAATCCTGTAAGTAATAATGTTGATGATCCTAATACTGATACATATTTAATAATATTATCACTTGTTTTTGGATTTATTATTAATGTTTCTTCATTTCCATCGACATCTTCTATTACTACATTTAATTCTATTTCATCTAATTCTAATGCTTGTGTTAATGCATTTTCATATTTTAATGTCATATACACTTTATTACCTGAATATGTATATGTACTTTTTATATATTCATTGTTGTTGTTATCTGTTACATCTTTTATTGTATATTCACTTGTATTCATTTTTAATGTTAATTCATATGTAACGTAATCCCCTATATTTTTAAATAATATTTTTGCATTTATTCTATTATTGTTAATAGTTGGATTTTCTAATTTAATTGTAGAACTTTTATCTTTTATTTTTATGCTTTTTATACTTGTCCCTATAGCATAAACTGGGCTAGCTGAAAAACTTAATAATATTAATAAAATTATTAATAGTCTTTTAACATACTTCATATTATCTCTCCTATTATAATTTTATTTTATCATTAGATTGTTTTTATATAATTTTTTTAGAATATATAAAATGAAACTTTACACTTAAAATGTAAAAAAAAATAAAGGATGCTAAGCATCCTTTATTGACCATTACTATCTAATACTTTTTTTAAATCACAAGCATCATTTAAATTTTCAAATGTTAGATTACTACTATTGATGTAATGGTTAACTAATATTTTACTTACTTGTGATATTAAACTATCAATATTAGTATCTTCTAATTGTTCACTAGTTATATTAATATTTAATAATTTATACTTATCTAATATTATAGTAACAATATCAGAATTATCAGAAATAGTAATATTATTAACAATATTATTGTATGGATATAAAGTAAATTCTCTTAATTCTTTTAACTTATCCTCTATTTCTTGATTAGTAATTTCTTCATTTTCTTCTTTTAACATTTTACCAAAATCAATCTTAAAAGAACTTACTACTTTTAAAGCATCTAATAATGTTGAATTATCATTTAATCTAGTTGCAATAGTTTCTTTAAATTTAGCTTCATCATATTCTTTATATTTATCTTTTAACTCTAATAAACAAGTATTAATTCTATTATAGAATTTATCTACTTTAGCATTATTCTTAAATAAGAATCTTCTAAAATTAATCTTTTTATTAGCTTTCTTAATCTTTTTTTCACTCTTTTTAATAGTCTTTAAAAGAGATTTAGTTAAAGACTTATTATTCTTATCAGAATAAATAATTTTAACTTTATCAATAAGATTTTTAAATTCTAAATACTTTTTATATTCATATAAAGAATAAGATAATTTTAATATATTATTCATTTGATTATCATTTTCTTCTTCTTTTAAAAGTATTGCTGCTTTTAATTTAGATACTTTAGAATCATCATATTCTTTTATATCTAATATTCCTTCTAAGAACTTATCTCTTAATATTCCTATATCACTACTTTCTTGTTGTAAATATTTAGAATAAATATATTTGTAGTGTTCTTCTTCTTTAGAAAGATCAGTTCCTTTTATTTGATTAGAACAATACTTTTCAAAAGCTTTTTTATTTTTTGTATATAAATGTCTTAAACAGATATTTATATATTCAAATAAATTTGGACATTTCCAATATAAGTGATCAAATGTTTCTTGAAGTTTTTCTAAATTTTTATTATCTAGTTTGTAGAATTCTCTCATGTATGTTTCTACTTCTTTACCATATTTGAAGTCTTTTTCTGTTAGGGTTACAAGTGCAGTATTAAATATTTCTATAGATATTCTTATGTCATTATTTACTTGGAATAAATCATTCTTATAAAATTTTCTTAAATCATATAATACTTCATTTAATCCTATTTTTTCATATGAATCATTATATTGATTTAGAAAAGATAATTTTTCTTCTGATTTATTTAAGTATTCTTTTAATATATCTATTTCATTACTTCCATCTACTACTATACCTAAATATCTTTTTTTAATTTCTTTTAAAGCTTTTTCTCTTTGTTCTTGCATTTCTTGTTTCATTATTAAAGCTTTTTTCTTATATTCTCTTGAATTTTTTACATTAGTTCTTGGTAAGACTTGTAATAATTCTTTATATTGTTCTATCTTCTTACTCATTATCATCACCAACATCCGTTTTCTTTAGTTCTTCATCGACCATTTTTAGGAATGCTTCTACTTCGCGATAATAACTTAATAATTCTTGATTATTTAGTTTTTCAATAGATACATCTTCATCGACAATTACGTCATTTGACTTCATAAATATCACCCTAACTATATTATTTATTATAACATGAATTTTTTTTATTTTATAACAATATATTTGTAAACTTCTCCTATATGGGTATTGTTATCATATAATGAGAATACTATTTTATATGTACCTGTTGTTAAGTGTTCTTTTAGATGTAATGTTGTATTCATTGTATTTGTTGGTGGATTAAATAACATATATACTTTTTGGATATTTGTATTATCTAATTCATCTGATACATAATCTTTTAAATCTACTAAATCATAACTATTTGAGTATACTTCATCATATTTTCTTCTATATAATGATACTCTTAAATTTGGATTTAATAGTCCAGATGAATAGTTAATAGTAAATGCCATTGTATTTGTTTTGTTGTCATTTTTTCCACTATCTTTGTTAATAACTAAGTCTCCGTTATCTGCAGTTACTACTAATCCATATATTGTATTTTTAACTACAAATGGAATTTCCACAGAATCTGATGATGTTAATCCATAATAGATTCCATCAGGTGATGCGAATGATTCAATTAATAGTTTATAATTTCCTGATGCTAAATTACTTCCTTCTGTATTAATAACTAGTCTTGTTGATACGTTTGCAATTCTTTCTGCAACGTTTATTCTTGTTGTTCCATCAAATCTTGGATAGTATGTTGTATTTCCTACTGTATAAGATATTCCCATTAAACTTGGTCCATTAACTACGTTATTATTTGAATCAAGTATAGATATTTTAATACCTGATTTGTAATCATAGAAGTTAGTGTCTATTATTGGATTAGATGATACAGTCTGTTGTAAAAAGTTAGTATATATATTTACTGGAACTTGTTCACCTATATATACGTTAGTTGTACTCATATTAGCATCAACATCAATTCTAGCATTTTTATTAGCATATAAATTATAGAATAATTGTTGTTGTTCAACACCAATAACGGACATTATTACTTCATCTTCGTTACTTCTAAGTTCAAGAAGTAATGATTTTCCTAAAACATCTTCTTGTATTCCCGACTCTTTAAAGTCTACTATGAATATAAATTCTTCTTCTGCTATATGATTCGAGGAGTCGTAATACAAAGCATTTTTTGCAACATCATCATAATGATTATTAGTATTTGAACTTCCCATTTTAACAAAGTTTGAAAGATTATATGAAACATCACCATGAATTTGTAGTTCACTTTGTTTTGTTTGATAATCATTATCTGTAACAACATAGTAATAATATTCTGGTGTTGTTCCACTTAATAAGTCTATCATTGTTATTTTTGTATTTGCAGGGAAATTGTATGTTGATGAAAGTACTCGATGATATCCACTTCTATATATTGTTTCATCACTTTCTACAAATAATGAATAATATGTTGAAAAGGAACTTGTAGCTGTAATATTAACTGTACTTGGTGCAAACATTTCATATACTTTTCCTTGAGTTATTGTTCCTTCATAATCATTTGTTGCATATATTGCACGGTTTAAATTAACATTTATGTTAATTCTTTTTATTTCATTTGTTAAATCATCAATTGCGGTTATTGCTACTAGTGATATAGTTACTGTTCCCATATCACCACTAGTCTCTAAGTTCTTAGAGTGATACAAGTAGAATAAGAATGTTGGAACGACACTCGAGTTTTCACCAATATAATTAGTTGTTCCACTAAAGTATGATTCATCTGATAAAAATGTTGTTTTACCTATCGTAATCAATCCATTACCACTTGATTTCATAACTAAGCTCATCTTATGATCTGCTATTGTTCCACTACTTGCTATTCTTGGAATCTCACTTTTATCAACTAAATCGACATCACTATCTAATTCACTATAGTTAAATCCAAGTACTGAGAATGATGTATTAGCATCTGAGAAATTAATTAATGGTAATTCATAAGTACCTAATGTAGAATATTTAGACGCAGTTAATGTTATTTCATATGCTGTTATTTGTTCTCCAATAGCCCAAATATAATAGTTTGAATCTTCTGGTGTAGGTACAATATATTTAACATCTATTTTATCTACTGTATCTTTTCTTGGAAAATTACTATAGAATCCATCTTGTTCATAGTTATGATTTGTATGGTGAAGACCAAGTACATAGCTACCTTTTGTGAAATATACTATTTCTGATGAAGGTACAGTACTTTGTCCATTGTAACTTGTATTATAAAGTGCTTTAAATACTTTTCCATCTCTATCATGTAAATACATTCCAAAGAATGTCATTCCACTTACTTCACCATATGCAGTAACATTTTCGTTTGTTGCAATATTTATATTTTTACCTTCATAAATATACAATTTATTATTAACATTTCTTGTAACAGTACCATCACTATTAATTGTTACTTCTGCTTTTCTTTCTTCACCATTTAATAATAATCCACTAGTGAATTTCTTAACTAGGTTTGTTCCTGTTTGAAGATAAAGCGTTGAATTATTTAATAATTTTAATTCATCTATTCTACTTAATGAAAATAATACATCTGAGTATTCGTTTGTTCTATCTGTTGCTCCTGCTAACTCAATTGCTGAATTATATAATGTTACTAAGGATGCTCTTTGAATTGATACATTCTTTTTATAATTATTTTCTGTTCCGTAGTTTTTAATAGATACACTACTAAATCCACTTGTACTTGAAGCATTACCACTTCCAAATATTGAACCATCAATTTCAAAAAAAGTATGATATTGACCATCAATATTTATTGTTATTCCTTCTGTAACACTTATGAATGAGAAATCGTATATTTCTGAACCATGTTCGTTAGCTTCTCCTCCACCAAATACTGTTCCACCGATGTGAATATCTCCAGTATTTAATGTACTTGTTACTGCTTCTTGTCCAATATTAACTGTAACTGTTCCGTATAGTACTGAGGTATTAGCTCCTCCGTATACATTTCCTCCGCAAGTAAGCCCTGCTATATTAACTACTGTTGTAGAATTGTTATTTTCTTCAGTTCCTGTTGGAGCGGCATTTCCTCCTCCAAAGACGTGTCTTGTTACTCTTGTTGTTCCTCCAACATCTAGTAATGTATTTCCATATACTGCTGCAGTATATCCATTTCCTCCTGCAAATAAACTACTTCCAAGTGTAGAATCTACTACTTTAACTGTTGTATTTCCTCCAACTGTACCTAAGTTTCCTCCACCATAAACGTTTTCAGTTGCTCTTGTTCCATTTAATGAAAGTATAACGTTATTTAAGACTGCTGCTTGGTTTCCTCCTCCAAAAATAGAACGATTTATTGTGGCACTTCCTATTTTTGTATTTGTTGATCCAGTTACGGCATAGTTTCCTCCACCATATACATATTGAATGTTTCCACATTTTATATCGATATTTGCATTTGTAGTTTGCCCACCTTGATTATTACCACCATAAATGTTTCCAATTGTTGGAGCATTTCCAATAAATGGAATATTTATATTACTTGTAGTAACATTTCCTTGAATATTTGATCCCCCAAATATGTTAGTAGCTGTTAAGAATCCTCCAACAGTAATATTTGTTGTTGTAACTGAGGCTTTGTTTCCTCCTCCATATACATTACCTAGTGATGCTCCACTTATATTTATATTTGATGTTTCAGTATTTGCTTCATTTCCTCCTCCAAATACATTAGTGGCATTTCCACCGGATATTGTTATATTAGTTGCTGTTGTACTTCCTCCTAAGTTGTTTCCACCATAAATTGTTCCTGCACTACCACTTGTCTCTGTAATTGTAGAAGTTGGAACTGTTCCACTTTGGTTTGATCCTCCATATATATTGGATGCTGTTGCGCCACTTAATGATATAGTTGTTGAAGTTGTTATTCCTGCTTGGTTTCCTCCTCCAAAAACGTTTTCAACATATCCGTTTTGTAGTGAGACATTTGTTGTATTTACTGCAGCAAGATTTCCTCCACCATAAATTGTTCCAACAGACCAACCATTCATTACTACATTAGTCGAATCCGTTGCTGCTTCGTTACCTCCTCCATATACTGTTGTAATATTGGCACCATTTATATTTATATTTGTTGTTGTTGTACTTCCTCCTAAGTTATTTCCTCCATAAATTGTTCCTATTGTTCCGTTTGTTGTTGTTATTGTTGAAGTTGGAACTGTTCCACTTTCATTTGATCCTCCATATAAATTTGTTATGTTTGAACCACTTGCTGTAATAGAAGTTGAGGTTGTAATTCCTGCCTTATTTCCTCCACCATATACATTTGTTGAAGTTCCTCCATTTAATGCAATTGTTGTTGTTCCTGTTTCTGCAACATTTCCTCCACCAAATATATCTGTCATTGTTCCACCATTAATAGTTATGCTGGAAGTTGTTGTAGTTCCTCCTAAGTTGTTTCCTCCATAAATAGTTGTTGCTGTTCCGCTTGTTGTTCTTATTGATGTAGCTGCAACTGTTCCACTTTGATTTGATCCACCAAATAATTTTGTTACGTTTGAACCATTTAAAATTACGGATGTTGATGTTGTAATTCCAGCTTCATTTCCTCCACCATAAACATTACTTATTGTTGAACCATTTAAATTAACATGAGTAGTTCCTGTTTCGGCAACGTTACCTCCACCATAAACATTTGTTATATTTCCACCATTAATTGTTACATGAGAAGCATTAGTAGTTCCTCCTAAATTGTTTCCTCCATAAATTGTTGTTGCTGTTCCAGTTGTTGTTGTGATATTTGAAGTTGTAACATCTCCACTTTGATTTGATCCTCCAAATATATTAGTTGTAGTTGCTCCTTGAAGAAGTATATTTGTTGTTGTAGCATTAGCAAGATTTCCTCCTCCATATACATTTGTTGCAGTTCCTCCAGATAAATATACTGTACTTGTATTTATTGGTGCTAAATTTCCTCCACCAAAAATATTTGTTGCAGTTCCTCCATTTAATCTTACTGTTATTGTTCCACTTGGAGTACCTTTTTGGTCATTTCCACCATATATATTTTCAATATTTCCATTATTAACTGTTACTGATACGTTTCCTCTAACATATGGCGTAGTAGTATTGTCTCCTTGTCCTCCGCCAAAAACAGAACCTGTTATTCTTCCATTATTTACTGTTACTGAAGTATTACCATAAGAAGTACCATTTGAAGAATTACTATTAACAATTCCTAAAGCACTTCCACCATAGATATTTCCTTGAATAACTGGTTTATTCGCTACATTTGAAGTTCCTATAGTTATATCGATATTATTAGAAACAAATGTTTCTGATCCTTTTCCTCCTCCATAAACATTACCTGTTATTGTTCCACCGGTAATATCCATGTCAACTGAACCATATACTTCACCTTCTGTATTTGATCCTCCATAAACATTTCCAATTGTTCCACCTTTTATATCGATATCAATTACACTGCTTCCTCTATAATCAGTTTTACTAAATCCTGCTGATTTAGATCCACCATAGACATTAGCAATAGTACCATTAAGTATTTCAATTTTAGCAGTTGATGCAGATGATGCTTGTGTTCCTGTACTACCATAGTTACCACCACCATATACGCCAGTATTTATAGTTGCTCCATCAATAATAACATGTGAATTTTTAACTGAACCTCTTGCTGGATATCCTTCTGCTCCTCCACCAGCTCCAAATACTGATCCTGCTTCAACAGCAAGTAATGTTCCAGTTTCATCACCTACAACAGTAGTACCTCCAACATATACAATAGTATCTGCATCAATAATACCTATATTATTTCCAGTACCACCATTACTATTTGAACCACCAAGAACACTAAAGTGAATTGTTCCACCACTGATATTTATAATTCTGTTTCCGTATGTAGTATTTTGAGTAGCACCTCCATATATTTGTCTAACGTCTCCTCCACTCATACCAATATATACAGCATTAGCGCCATTATTATTATTTTCATATCTATAACCTGAACCACCTAAAATTATATTAATTGAACCACCTTCAATTTTAATACCATTAGTTGCATGTGTAGTAACAGAAGTACCTCTTCCGCTTATATAAGCTCCTGCACCATCAGCATCATTACTTGGAGTTCCATTAGGATTATACCCATACATTCCGCACTTAAATGTTACAAAAATACCATAAATATCTTCATTACCTGAATTAATTGCACCATTTCTTCCTGATAAGTATCCAAGAAACATTTTTAATTTAGTATTATCATTTAATGCTCTATCATAGTCACTTCCTAAAATAATTGTTTCATTAACAGTAGCTGTACCACTACTATATGTTCCATAATAACCATTATAAAAACCACTTTCAACAATTACTCTAAAGTGTCCATTTAATCCACCATAAATAGTATGTGCTACCATATTATTACTATTGGATCCATTTGTTACATTTCTTCCAATTTTCAAATTATGTGAATTTGCATATATATAAGGTGTATTACCTATTTGACCAAAGTCATTATTACTAGTTCCTGCATTTGCTCCAGTAAAATGAATATTTTCTATTACTAAATCATTTTGAACTGTTAAGTTACCAGATATACTAATAGAACCAGTGATATTAGTTCCTGTTTGTGAAACACCAGTTACAGTAAATGGTTTGTTTTGTGCAAGGTTAGATGCAGTTAAATTTGAAGTACTTGTATATCTAAAAATATTTAGATCACGTGTTACTAGGTAATAATACCTATCTTGATCTACAACCACTCCATTTTCTTCTTCAATTGTATATATTGAATGTCCATTAGATTTATTTACACTATCTTGATATTCTATTAATTTATAAGCAGTTCTACAATTAGCTGCAGTAGTACAAAGTGTTCCATTTTCAGTATAGTATTCTCTTGTATTAAGCATATTTGTTGTAGGGTTTTCTACTTTATAGAAGTATCCTGCTACTATATTTCCTGCATCAAAATAAAAAGAATAATGCGGAACTTGTACAAGAGCATAATATGCTCCATTAGGATCTTCAACATATGTCATATAATTAGCATTATAGTTATTAATTGTTACAGTTGTGTTATTAGCATTATTATGAAAATCTGCTACAAAAGTAAATGATCCACCATTATAATCTGATCCTCCTACTATTCCACTAGTATTTGCATTATATGCATAACAAGTTCTATTTCTTCCACATCTAGTGTAAGTATTTGAAACATATCTATAATTAGTATCATTTTGATTTTCTTTATACCAAATACCTTGTGGCATATAACCATCATTTCGCACATAAGTACGAGTAAATACCATAGTTGCATAATCTTGTTTCCAAACAATTTTTGCTTGACGATATTCTTGTGTATAAGTTGTTTCAAGTAAAGGCTGCATTGACATACTATTAAAAGTATTAATTTGATTTTGTGCTGTTACAACATCTGCTTCATACCAACTTGCATTTAAGTGAATTGTAAACTCGTCTTCTCCATCACAAGCTATATCCATATATCTTGTATAATTTTCTTTTTCAAAATACATAGTAGTAGCATCACATACACCAGAAGTAGTATCACTAGATGAGTTACATACCCATCCATTAAATCCATATTCTACACCATTTACATATGGTCTTTTACTAAATGGATTATCAGGTAATTCTACTCTTATATAATGATGTCCATTACTATCAGTTGCTAAAGACCCATTAGCATTTCTCTCTAATGCATAGTATTTGTAATAAACAAATTTATTTACATTTTCACTACTTAGTGGAGAAACATAACCAACTAGTCCTGAATTATTAATATCAGCACCATCATATATAATTCTAACTTTTACTAAATATTCATCGTTATAATATCCTGTATTTGTTTCACTTGGTATAATATTTTTATTAAATATTTTTGTATAATTTAATCCCTTAAAATAGTTATAATCACTAGTTAAATCATTTACATACATAATATTATTAACTTTTCCTGAAGATTCTGCTTCAAGATGTGTTACAAATTCTCCATAAGATTTTAAATAAGTTGTTAATCCAACATAAAAAAGAAGAAAAGAAAAAGTTGCAATGATTATTCTTCTTGTTTTAATTTTAGCAATTCTTTTCTTCTTCATAATTAACCCTTCCTATGATGGATTTACTGTTAATTGAATATTAAATTCAACATCATCATAAGATGCATTATTTTCACAATCTACATCTTGTCCTTCAATCCACATATATATTCTCATTTTTGTAATTCCACTTTGTAGTGTAAATATTTCTACATTGTTTGTAAAATTATTTGGAGTACTATAGTTAACATTTACTGTTCTAAATTTTGTTGGATGATTAGCACTATTGGCATTTCCTAATGTTACGTTATCTTGAGTAGTTATGTTACTTATTATTCCATCGTAACTAATTACATTTCCTCCTGTTTGACTAGTTGTTATTCCATATACATCCCTTGCATTAGCAACTGCTGATGCTGTATGTGTATCATAGTTTGGTTCCCATATATATGTCGTTGCTTCTGTTGCTCCTTTAAGTCCTTGAATATCACTTATATCTGATCCACTTGGAACATTTCCTTCATTTACAAAAGCTACTCTAATCGCATTTGCTATTCCTTTTCCATTATCATTTAAATATTCTACTTTCGAATTTCCAGTTAAATACATTGTTGTATCACTAGATACTTTAAAGAATAAATCAAATGCGATAAATTTACCTTCGTTAGTTGCTCCATTTCCTTCTGTTTCTATAAGTCTTGTACTTGTTAAAACATAATCACCTGTTGAATTACTATCTGTTAATCCATAAAACATTTTTAAAAATCCAGTTGATGTATCAATTTCTTTTCCAGTTGATACTGGTTCCATTTGAAATGGTATTTGATTAACACTTGATGGATATGTAGTTGAATGAACGCTTGTTATATCATCAGGTAAGATAACTGATTTCCATGTTGTACCATCTGCTGATATTTCTATTCCACCACTTGCTGCAACGTGAACATTAATTGTATTTACTGTTACAACTCTATTTGAAGTAAACCATGCATATGTTGATGTTGAAAACATTATTGCTGTAAATAATAACATTATTAATAAATAAAATAATCTATGTTTATGTCTTTTATTATTCATTCTCTTCTTCACTTTCTTTCTTTATTATTTTTGTATTATTAGGATCAAGATGCTCTTCACGAATATTCATATGCATTTTTATTTCTCCTCCAATTATTGCATTAACACAATCAGGATCATCTCCTTCAAGCCATACAACAATTGTAAATCTATCTATAGCAAGTGGTTTAAAGTCTTTTACTTCTTCTAATACTGCTATATGTTCTTCACTTGATTTTTCATTTTCATAGAATGCTGTTGTTCCTGTTTCTTCTTTTTTTGTATCAGCATTAAGTTTTGCATAAATAGTTTTTTCACCATTTCTAAAGATCATTATTCTAACTGCTTCATCAACGTTTTTTATAACATCATCAATTACTACTTCATACCAGTAATTAATTGTTTGACTACCAGTATTTCCTAAATAGAAAGTATATGCTATATAATTATCGCCATTATGTGATCCTTCATATTTATCACTATCTATATCTGCTGGTAACCATTTAACAGAAATATTATCCATAAAATCTATTTCATCAGCATATAATTTTCTTTTTACTTCTCTATCTTCTAGATTATCAAACAAAGCTAAACTAGTTGATAATTCATCATTATTATCTAGACTAATTGTAAATTTTCCCCCATTAAAAAGAAAGGCTAATATTATAAATATTACTGTTAAAACAATAAATAATGTAAAAAACAAAATTGTTGCATAACGCATTAGTTTTTTACGCCCTTTTATTCTCTTTGCAGTAACCAAAACATCCTTTGCCATAACATCACAACTTTCTTATACTATATATGTAAAATTTTATCATATTTTACATTACTCTTCAATACAATTAAGAATAAAAGCATATTCTCATGATATAATAATTCCAAGGTGGGAGATGTTCAAATGGATAAGAAATACATATTACTTATATTATCTTTTATTTCATTATATGTAACTATCTGTCTAGCAAATGAAACATATGCTAAATATATTTCAGCTGCTACTTCTACATCTTCTACATCTATTGCAAGATGGAAAATTTTAGTTAATGAAGAAGATATTACAATAGGAGCTACTTCTACTTCACTTATTACTCCACAATTTCCAGGTAGTGATAATATAAGTGCAAATGTTATAGCACCTAATGCTGAAGGATATTTTGATTTAATCCTTGATGCAAGTAATGTTGATGTTTCATTTAATTACACTATTTCTATTGCACCAAATGAAAATAGTCCTGTAACAGAACTAGTCGCAACAAAATATCAAATAAATGGTGAAGATGAAATTGATTTCGAAGAAGGATCCAATTCAATTGAAGGTACTGTTAATTTAAATGATGAAAATAAGACAGTAAATCTTCGTGTATATATAAAATGGGATGATACATTAAATCTTATGACTAATGCTCAAGATACGAATACAACAGTAGGAAATCAAGCTGGTCTTTTGGATGTTACTGTATATGCAATTCAAATATAAAACACATCAATAAATGATGTGTTTTTTTATTCATTTTTTTGTACTGCAGATATTTTAACAACAATTTCTAAACTTGGCTCTCCTGGATGATTAGATGAATAAGTATATGACTCATTTCCCCAATAAGTATCTAAGGCATCATTATTTGATTCAAATGGCCAACTTACATTTAATGAAAAAGTTGTTCTTCCTGAATTAGAAGATATTTCTGTATTTTCTAACGAAAAAGTTGTATGAAAAGGAAATTGATTAGCTAAAATACTTTCCATTTGTGCACTTGAATAACTTCCTCCTTCAATATTATAGACAGTACTAAACACTCTTACTCTAACTATTTCATAATATACCTTAGCGGCTTTTTCACCTAGATTATATGCTGATATACTATCAGCATAATCTTCCATCCCTGGGTATAAACTTGGAATATAAAAGTTAATATATTCTTCTACAGTATTATCTTCATTAGTAAACATTATATTCCATGCTTCAATATGTGCAGTTATTCCAGTTGAAACCTTTGTAGCATAAACAAACCAAGCAAAAGTACTTGAAGCAAACGTGATTAAAAGTAAAAGAATTGTAGATAATCTAGTTCTTTTAAAAATAATCTTTAATAATTCTATAAATTTATTCTTTTTCTTAGAATTATCCATATTTACTCCTTGTTTTCTTCTATTTTTTCTTCTACTTCCTTATTCTCTAATACTTTATTATTTTCTTTCTTTTCCTTTTCCCCAAATAATTCTTTTGTATCTAAGAATATCAATATAGTAAATGGTACAAATATTAATACATAGAATAATATATTATTATTCATTAATTTACTAAATAAACTTAATA
>JAEEGL015341994.1_pt1 | contig 16392 bp, 8 predicted proteins | sample 9134231 | NCBI WGS metagenome assembly JAEEGL01 (sample SAMN16246548, study PRJNA631951) | gut metagenome | biome: gut microbiome; feature: rumen; material: fiber-attached | host: Bos | place: Iran: Karaj | collected 2018-10
AGAATTTTTCGAATGCCTATATCCCGCGTATTCGCATGCCACACTATAGTCCAGTCCATCTTTCAAGTGAGGTAAAATCTTTCTTATGGCTTTTGTACTCAAACTGCCATAATCACCAGCATCGCGAAACACAACATTTGCAAGTGTTGTGGCAGACTCTTTGTCAAAACCATATTCTGTTTCTATCTTTTCAATCAATTTCTCATTGCCAAGATTGGAATTGTCCCCCTCAAAAGAGTAGAGGAGATGCCAGAATTTATACATCGGTTGCCGTTCCAACGCCTGTCCTTCCAACGATGAGTTGAACCGAAGAATTTCCGTATCAAATCCAAGTCCATTAAATATTTCTGATACTGTTTCAAGGGCTTTTTCTGATGGCATCTTAGAAAAATCAAATTCCCCATTCCCACTCATTTCAATGATAGACTGATAGGCTCCAAACAAATCCGCTTGCGTGTGATTCCCGTCTAATTGTTTGAAATTTAAATCCAAGTCCTTGCTGTTGTCAAAGAGCAGTTTTAAAGCGTCATTCTTGGACAACTTCTCTTTATAGTTCAGTTCTGCAAACAGTTTTTCCTTTTCTTCTTGGTGTAGGAAACGCTTGCCCTGTTTGAACGATTCTGTATTCCCGGAAAGATCTGTCTGGCGGTTTGGGACGACTTTTCCTATAACTTGAACATTGTTCAACATTTGCCAAATCTTGAACTCCTGAAATAATGGCGATGACTTCGGGCATACACGGCTTCCTATCGTTTTCAATTTCTTTTTTCCGTCTATCTCTACCTCTATCTGCCGACTTTCAAACTCGCAGAACGAAATCAATCCTTTCTGCGATTTAAGCGGTCGCTGATAAAAGATCACCCCATCGCGAATCTCTTTTTTTAGTTCAGGTGTCAGTTCTTTGTGAAATTCGGACTGTTTCTCCCAAATGGTTTCAAACTCATTTAAATAATCTTGACGATAGAATACTTGATTCTTTAGACTATAATTAGGATTCCTATCCAATTGAGCCATTTGGTATTGACCAACAGTCTGATGATTGAAATACAATTCTTTGCTGCGGTCGCTGATGTTGCCCAAATAGCCACTGGCATTGCTAATCTGACCATTAATTTCCGACAGAACAATGGACAACTCTTCCAATCCGAATTGTTGTGAAAGAGCATCATTGCGCCATTGATAATTTTCTACTTTTAAATCATTGCCTTTTGTTACCCTTTTAATCCCGACAAGATCGAGTGCTTTGGCACAAATTGCCCAAGTTTGGGTCTTATTTTTTCCTTTCAGTTCCTCTTTTAAGGAATCTGAAAGTTGGTTTTGATAATGTTGTCGTTGGAAATTCCAAATATTATCAAATTCTGCCTGTAAATCTGAACGATAGAAGTCGGGCAGATATTTCTTACCATCTTTCAATAATTGCAAACAAAGTTGACCTGGTGTAAGTTTTTCATTGTAAAGACGTTTCGCAATTTCCATTCCATCAATCAATTGACCTTCTTCTGTGGATTTCGCTTTTCGACTGCTTTTATAACCGCGTTTTTTATTGATTTGCAACAAGACACGTGCCAATTCTGTAAGTGTAATTTCTTCTGTGGCGGCTTTAGCACGCAAGCGATAGGTCTCAAAAGTAGTCCTGTTCCCATCTTCTGACAAAATTGTATCATCATCAATAAAACCATTACCCTTCAAAATCTCAATGAGATTATTCCTACGCAATTTGTAACGCTGGAGGTTTCGACGCATACTGCGTTTTAGCGTTCTGTCAGCATTGGTGGTTATACTTTTGCCTTTTTCGAAATTAGTGAGTTCATCAACTGTAAGCGGATTCACTCTTACACCTAATTTTATTATTGATGATTTTTCGTTTGCGTTTTCAGCTTCATTCACCACTGCCCAGCCGATGCTGTTGGTGCCCAAGTCAAGGCCAAGAATTTTCTTCATTATTGAATAAATTAAAATGAAATGCAAAAATAACAATTCCACTACAATATTTCAATGATTTTTTTATATCTTTGCGCCAAACTTTTGAAGCAATTCACAATAAGGATTATTCCGTTGTGAAAACATCTAAAGCGGGGCTACTGGCCTCGCTTTCTTTCTTGCTAATAACCAATATGTTATTTTTATAATCAGTTACTACTTTAATCCTGAAATAAATATTTTTTTTATTTATTTTTTTGACTTTTTTCAAATTGTTTTTTTTTACTTTTGCCCGCTTAAAAAACAAAATATGAAAAAATTATTCGCCTTTATTATCGCCACCCTTTTGACTTTTTTCTCTTACAGTCAAAAAGATTATACGATTTCTTATCATCAGCCCCAAGCAGGCATTTATGACGTAACCTTTGAAATCAATCATTGGGAAATGGATGAGGTGACGTATGCGCAAACCACCTATCAAAAACTCCATTTTTCCTCCTCTGCTTATACACAAGAAAAAGGCTGGGCAGAATTACCTAGTATCAGCGCAAGTCTGCAACTTCCCGCCGACAAAAATGTAACCTTAAACATTAAAGACATCCAATATCAATACGATACTCTTAATCTTCCTCTACTCCCTTCTCGTGGGGTCATCTACCGTAATCAAGACCCTAAATCTATTCCCTATGCCATAGCTCCTGCCTCTTTGGTGAACTCCTACTACCCGGCAGAAGCTGTAACAATGGAGGAACCGTTCATTGTTCGTGATGTGCGCGGAACCAGTGTCCACTTATACCCTTTCCAGTATAATGCAGTTACCCATGTATTGCGGATTGCCACCAAAGTAACCGTGGAATTAGTGGAAAACACCACCCCCGCAACCAATCCATTAATCAATGACAATCCTCATCCTGTAAAAGACGCTATCGGAATGTACCAGAGTCTGTTCCTTAATTACCAACCCACTCGTGATGCACTTGCTACAGGAGAAATAGGGGACATTTTGGTAATTACCACGGCAGATTATGAATCGGGAATTGAGCCTTACATCCAATGGAAAAAAGAGATGGGCTACAATGTTAGCAAAGAAGTGGTTTCGAGAGGCACCAACGTCGTTTCACTCATCAAAAACCAATATTTGGCCAACAATAACCTGCTTTACGTCCAATTAGTGGGCGACTGGGCCGATATTAAATCCGACGCGTCCGTTGACTCTTCCCCTACCGACCCGAAAATGGGGTGTGTTGCCGGCAACGATAACTTTCCCGACATCGCTATCGGTCGGTTTTCCTGCAGCTCTCTTAGCCAACTGACAGTTCAAGTGGACAAGACCATCAACTACGAAAAAAATCCCGATATGTCGGCCGATTGGCGTGAATCGTTTATCGGTATCGGTTCTGATGAGGGGCAAGGAACTGGTGATGACAGTGAAGTGGATTACCTGCATATTCAACGTATCTACACAGAGCGTCTGGCTAATTTCACCTATAATACTCATTTACAGAATTATGCCCCAAATGAATCCGTTACAACATTAAAAAATCACATCAATCAAGGGGCATCGGCTATCGCTTATTGTGGTCATGGAGATGTAACCTATTGGGTAACAACCAATTTCAGCACTTCCCATATCTCACAACTAACCAATGCCGCCAAATTGCCTTTCATTGTTTCTGTGGCTTGTTTGAATGGGGCTTTCCATAATTCTTCCGATTGTTTTGCAGAAGCATGGCTAAAAAAAGAGAATGGCGGCGCTGTGGTTACCCTCATGTCCTCCATCAGTCAGGCATGGACACCACCTCAAAGAGGGCAGGACTATTTCTTTGACATCCTTTGTGGAGGTTTTAATTATGATCTCTATTCCGGACAATCTGGAATCAATACGACAGAACAACGTACCCGCTGGGGCTCCATTGTCATCAATAGTTTTAACCTAATGCTTACCGAAAGTAATACCACGGATGATAGGGAAACCATGCAAACATGGGGGACTTTTGGAGATGCCTCTTTGCAGCTTCGCACCCAACAACCCGTTACAATCACTTCTTCCAATATGGCTATCACTTCCGGAATTCCATTTGAAACCGTCATCACTGCCAATAATTCCCCTGTGAAAGATGCTTTAGTATGTATTTCCCAGAATGATACCTACTACAGTGCCTTGACAGATTCCCACGGTCGCGTGAACATCCCTCATAATTTTATGAATGGAGAGATCTTGTTGGTGGTTACAGCATTTAATAAAACAACTATTTATGAAACTATCCACTGCACTCCAAGCAATGTTCCCTATTTGGTTTTAGATAGCTATACGCCCGATAGAATCGCATCCGGAGAAAACAGTTATTTATCATTAACAGTCAAAAACTTAGGTGGGGCAAACACATCAGGGAATGTACACGTTTCTCTCTCTTGCAACGATACGCAACTGACCTTTATCGACAATAGCGAAGATGGCTCTGCTTTGGCAGGAAACGGAGGAACCGCCTCCTTCCCCTACGCGTTCCAAGTGGCGATTCCACAAGATGTTCCGACAGGCTACCATTTTACTGTTGATGTAATGATGAGCAGTGGAGGAGATACATGGTATGGCACCCTCCAACTGACAGCGCTGGGTGGCGATTGTGTAACCCCGGTAGGCATTCACGTTTTGAACAATAATCATTCGGCAACAATCAGTTGGGACGACAACTCTACTGTTGAAACGATTACCATTAGCGACGATGCCGAAGCACACACGGCCTTTACCATCAATTCTCCCGGAAGTGTGGGTTGGTCGTACATTGATGGCGACGATGCCAATACCGGTGAGTTCAGAAACATTTCATACACCAACGAAGGCGCCAAAATGGCATACATCATTATGAATCCAGAGGAAGCTACTGGAATGGAATCGGTATCTGCCCATTCAGGCACTCAATTTTGGGCTTGCCCCTACGCCACAGGTGGTTGGTTCTCTTCTGTATCCAACAACGATTACATTGTGAGTCCACAATTGCATTTTACCCAACCTTTCACATTAAGTTTCTATGCACGTTCGTTTTCATCTTCATACGCTGATGAAAAATTTTATGTTGAGTATTCCACTTCAGGAAACAATGCAGGTGATTTCTCCCCTGTAAACAGTGAAGTTACTACCACCACCACTTGGAGAGAATATAGTTATACGATTCCTGCCGAAGCCAAATATGTTGCCATTCACTGCGTATCCAATAATCAATACATGCTTTGTATTGACGATATTTTTCTGTCTGGCACCGTGATTAACGGATATACCTACAATGTATATCGGAATGATGAATTAATTGCAGAAAATGTCATCGGTGGAAGCTTCACGGATGATACTGACCAAGATGGCAATTATTGCTATACGGTAACGGCTAATTGCCCCAACCGCTACGAATCTATTCCTACAAACTATGCTTGTACTGATGTAAGTGTTGAAGATAACAACAGTACAATGAATAGTTTGAACGTTTATCCGAATCCTGCTTCTCATGCTATCACCATCGAAGGGAATTATTTGCAACATGTTGACATTTATAATATGACTGGTCAGTTGATACACGCTTGTGCCGTTAACGATGCTACGCTACAAATCAATGTGGATGGCTTTGCCGAAGGCATTTACTTCATCAAAGCTATTGACCAAAAGCAACAAGTTCATATTCGCAAAGTTATTATTCAACATTAAAAAATAGTCATGAAAATTATTGATGGGAAAAAAATAGCAGCGGAAATAAAGAAAGAGATTGCGGATAAGGTTCAGGAACGCGCAGCAAAAAAATTAGCCATTCCCCATTTGGCAGCTATTATTGTGGGGGAGGATGGCGCTTCAAAAACCTATATTGAGAGTATTCGTCGCGCTTGCAAAGAAGTGGGGTTCATTTCATCCATCTACCAATATGCGGAAAATATTTCCGAAGAGGAGCTGCTTGCATCCATTGATTTTTTGAATCGTGATGAAGAGGTACACGGATACATCATCCAACTGCCGCTTCCCAAGCATATTTCCATGGAACACGTCATTGCACACGTGGATCCCGAGAAAGATATGGACTGTTTCCATCCTGTTAACAATGGAAAATTGTTTTTAGGAGAAGCCAAATACTTACCGGCGACACCATATGGGACGGTTGAATTAATGAAACGTGCGGGAATAGAAGTGGCCGGAAAACATTGTGTGGTGTTAGGCCGCAGCAACATTGTCGGAAAACCATTGGCTATGCTTTTGGCTGAAAAATCAGCTTACGGGAATGCCACCGTAACCATTTGCCATAGTCGCACGCAAAATCTAAAAGAGGTATGTGCTTCCGCCGACATCTTATTGGTTGCCATCGGGAAACCCGAAATGATTACCGCCGACTATGTCAAGAAAGGCGCTACCGTTATTGATATTGGCATTCACCGCATTCCAGACCCCGAAACTGAAAAAGGGTATCGCATTTGCGGCGATGTGAAGTACGATGAAGTGGTTTCGCAGTGTTCAGCCATCACCCCTGTTCCCGGGGGAGTCGGCCCCATGACTATGGTATGCCTGATGTTGAATACGCTACATTCGGCAGAAGAAAAAGATACAAAATAAAAAAGGCGTTTGAAACGCCTTTTTTATTTTTAATCAATCTGCTCTGCAACATATTCTGTTAATTTTCCCAAACAGGTTACATAACTTCCAAACTCATTGTCATACCATCCCATAATTTTAGCATGGGTAACAGGGATATTTATATCTTGCAAATCTTTAATATGAATTGATTCCAAAATTTCGGAAGGTATCTTGAGGAAGCCCGTTCGGGTATGGATTTCCTTTCCTTCAATGACAATCGCAGCAGGCAATCCCAATAGATCCATTGAGACATTTTGATCCATTGAGAATTTCAACAAACCTCTTTGTTCACCCTCCGCTGCACGACGGTAAATATCACGCAGATAATCACCCGAAATATACGGCACCTCGTTTTCTTTCATTCTGGAATTAAAAGTAATATTCAATGAAATGAGAGAAACCGATGTGGTGGGGATCCGGATAGAGTCGGCCATAAAACCGAAATGAGCGATGGTCGGGATCACGCGTTCCAATGCTTTGGCGGCTCCCGTTGAAGAGAGGATAATATTGTTCAATACCGAGCGGTTTTTACGCAAATCAGAAGTGCCTGCAGAAGGGACCGAATCCAACACGCTTTGTGTATTGGTGGCGGCGTGTACTGTTGTCAAAGATGCCGTCAATACGCTGCATGTTTCAGGATCTTCCAACAGAGGCTTGATCATGTGTGCCAAGCCGGTGGTGGTACAGCTCGCAGCAGAGATCACATGGTGGCGCTCCGGATTGAAACAAGTATTGTTTATCCCATATATCAACGTTGGAGTATCTTCAGCATTGTAATCCGCTTTTTTGATTTTGAACGGTGCACTGGCAATCACATATTCCGCGCCCGCAGTAATATGCCCCCAAATACTACCCTTGCCATCATTGTCAGGCAAGGAAGGATCCAAAAATTTACCTGTACAATCCACTACTACACGCACCCCTTCCTGTTTCCAGTTGATATTTCTCGGATTTCTTTCTGTAATAAGCACTTTGATAGGAAAACCATCAATTTCAACGATGTGATTTTCTGCATCTGTAATCACAACTTGACACTGACGGCCACTACGCCCATAAAGAAAATGACTCAATGTGCCATAAGTTGAATCGGTAGTGATTGAATGCACAAAATCAGCAAAGTTTTTGCCCACTTCACGACCTACATTTAAAACAATGCCGTCAAATTTTCGTGATAAAAGATGATGCCAAATGGTTAATTTTCCTATACGGCCAGCACCATTGATTCCCAATAGGGTCTTTTCTTTAATCATAATACTCATAACGACAAGAATTTATTTATTAATAATGAGATTGCAAATTTAAAGAAAATAAAGTATAAAAACAATGAACCTTTAATAATTCGTTGTAATTTTTTATTATTGCCAGACAAAAATCTGGAAGACAATCATATCATATTGATATACACTAATTTGCAAAATATTGCTATCAACTAAAATTTATGAGCTTAGCTTTTGCTTCTTGGGTATCAATACAAAGGAAAAGAAGAAGGAATGAAAGCAGGGGTAGACTTCATGTCGCGTCTCTTCGAGACGCTTGTCCGAGAGGCGCATCCAATCGCCACTCTGCACTTTCGTTTGAGCGGGGGTTACTGAGAGCGCGTGCACTGCACGCTGGTTGCCTGCGCCATTGCCACCTCATACTGCGCTCCACTTCGTTCCGCTTATATGAGGTTACTAAGAGTGCGTGCCTTTGGCACGCAAAAAGAACAAAACGCTATCTATCACACTAATAATCATTGATTTATATTGTATATACAATACCCCACGCCGCCGCCAAAATAGGGCCTTGATGAAAAAAACGTCAAAAAAAATGATGGAATAAAGCGTTAAGAAGTTTACACTGTTTGAGCGCATCAGAAAACAGTGGGTCATCGCTTCAAGCCAATGATTAAAAACGACTTTAACGAAAAAGAACAGCGCGAGTTTTGTAAACTTTAGCTTTATGAAGTCATTTTTTAGTTTTTTTCAGCACAGCCTTGACTTTTTCTTTTGCTTCTTTTCCTTTTGTGTCAAGACAAAAGAAAAGAAGAATTATCTTATAATTTATCTGTAAATACCATAATAACAGTAAATTACTAAAAATACATAACTTTTAGCGGACAACAATATAAAAAGAAACGAAGAATAAAGTGAGCCTGTGGTAACATTGGGCAAACCCGAATGATAACCTATTCTGAAATGGGCAGCATCTGATAACTATTATCCCTTTGGAACCAAGTCATCTGCCGTTTGGCATAACGGCGCGTATGCGTTTGAATATCAACGATAGCCCGTTCCAACGACATTTGTCCGTCAAAATATGCAAATAACTCTTTGTATCCCACGGTATTCAGGGCATTTAAATGACGCAGCGGGTACAAGGCGCGGGCCTCATCCAACCAGCCGTTTTCCATCATTTGCTGTGTACGCGCATGGATACGTTGGAAAAGTTCCTCGCGCGGGCGGGTGAGGCAGATTTTTTCTATATCAAAAGGACGTGGCTTTTTAACTGATTTTAAAAAAGAGGAATAGGGTTGCCCCATTTGCAAGGAAACTTCAATGGCCCGAATCATGCGTTTATGGTCTGCCAAATTACAAGTTTCATAATAATGGGGGTCCAATTTTTTAAGTTGCTGCCGCAACGATTCAATACCATCGTGGTGGAAACAATCATTTACATATTGGCGAACTTCCGGATCTGGATCGGGGAGGTCATCAATGCCATAACAAACCGCATCTATATATAACCCAGAGCCCCCTGTAAGAATCACCACTTTGTGTTTTTCAAAAAGGGATGGAAGGAGCGCCAAAACGTCTTGTTCATATCGGGAAACGCTATAATAGTCGTGAATAGAGAGATTGCCCACAAAAAAATGCGGCACGCGTCTCATTTCCTCTTCCGTAGGAGCCGCCGTGCCGATTTTCATCTCTTTATAAAATTGCCTTGAATCAGCAGATAAAATAACCGATTCATAATGCAATGCTGCCTCTATTGCAAATTGCGTCTTCCCTACCGCCGTAGGTCCCGCAATGACCAATAAGGTGGGACGGTTAAAATTCTTTAAATTCATCAAAGCCACTCATATCCAAGTCATCATACCCATCTTCAAAGTCGCCGCCATATTCATCGTCCATATCTTCCGTTTCCTCCAACAGTTCATTGTAGCCATCATCAATATTAGGAAGCTTAAAGTTTTTCAACTCTTTCGGTAATTCTTTTACACTATGAGTACAACGAGGATAGGTAACCCCTTTCTCTTCTGGAAGAATCTTCAACAATTCGATGTAAAATACTTTTGGATTCAAGAAATCGTATTCATACATCAGTTGTTGGTGCGGATTCGTAATAAAATCTTTGAGTAAAGAGTCCTTCATTACGAAAATAGGCAATTTGGAGCGCAAAGAGTATTCATCTTCTTCCTCATATACTGGTTCTTCTTTCTCATCATCATCCCCCATATCCATCAAAGAGATCTCCTTTTGTTTGTTCCATTTGGAGTCACAAATAAAGAAAGAGGCCAACTCTTTTCCATCCAAACCGATAGATGATAATAGAATTTTGTGAAAAGACTCGAATGAATCATTCGCCTCAATTTCGATGTCGCGAACAAAATCTTCAACTTCGTCGTAATAGACTCTAAACTTGTAATACATGGCGAAAAAAATTTATTATTCCATATTATGGAAGACATTGGTAACATCTTCGTCTTCTTCAATCTTCTCTAACAATTTCTCAACATCTTCTTTTTCAGCATCTGTCAAGTGTTTCAAATTGTTAGGGATACGCTCGAATTTAAAGCTCTTGATTTCGAAATCATTTTCTTCAAAATATTTTTGAAGAGGGCCAAAACTTTGGAAATCAGCATAAACCACCACTTCATTTTCATCTTCAAAAATTTCCTCACATCCGTAATCTATCAATTCCAATTCCAATTCTTCGAGGTCAAGTCCTTCTTTTTTAGCGACAACGAAACTGCATTTTCTATCAAACAGGAAGTCGTGCATATTGGAGTTTCCAAGAGTACCACCCAGTTTGTTAAAATAGCTTCTGATATTTGCAACGGTACGCTGGTTGTTATCAGTAGCGGTTTCTATAACCAGTGCGATACCGTGGGGAGCGGTGCCTGCGTAAACGATTTCTTTATAATCGGATGTATCTTTTTCAAAAGCACGCTTAATGGCTCTTTCCACATTTTCTTTCGGCATATTTTCCGAACGGGCATTCTGTATCAACAAACGTAATTTAGCATTTGCAGAAGGGTCTCCACCACCCGCTTTGGCTGCCATGGTTATTTCTTTTCCTAAACGGGTAAAGGTACGTGCCATATTACCCCATCTTTTAAATTTTCTTGCTTTTCTATATTCAAATGCTCGACCCATAAATAATATTTTTAATGATTAACTATTAAATTGCAAAAGTACAAAAATTTATATTTTAAAATGCTTTATTGATTAATTCATCATCGGCGAAATTAGGGATGGTAACTTTCAAATTCGGATTTTCAGCCATTGCACGTTTGATAGCGAAAAGGGCTCCTTCGTTGCGTGCCCATGCCCTGCGGCTGATACCATTGTTTACGTCCCAGTATAACATGTTGCGCAAACGGCGGTCGGCATCGCTACTTCCATCAAGCAACATACCGAAGCCTCCGTTAATCACTTCACCCCAGCCAACGCCACCACCATTGTGGATGGACACCCACGTAGCGCCACGGAATGAATCGCCAATCACATTCTGCACTGCCATATCGGCCGTAAAGCTGGAACCATCGTAAATGTTAGACGTTTCTCTGTATGGAGAGTCTGTGCCTGAAACATCATGATGGTCGCGACCCAAAACGACGGGAGCCGACAAACGGCCTTCCCTGATGGCCTTATTGAACGCTGCAGCAATCTGAATACGACCTTCCGCATCGGCATACAAAATTCTCGCTTGGGAACCCACGACCAAATGATTGGCTTGCGCACCCTCAATCCAACGAATGTTGTCATGCATCTGTTGGCGAATTTCAGCGGGAGCCTCTGCACTCAATTTCCGCAAAACCTCTAACGCCAACGCATCCGTAATGGCCAAATCTTCCGGCTTGCCTGAGGTACAAACCCAACGGAAAGGACCAAACCCGTAATCAAAACACATTGGCCCCATAATATCCTGGACATAAGAAGGATAGCGGAAAGTGCCATCGGCTTTCAAAACATCCGCACCAGCACGACTGCTTTCCAACAAAAAGGCATTCCCATAGTCAAAGAAATACATCCCTCTCGCCGTCATTTTATTGATGGCCGCCACCTGACGACGCAAACTCTCTTGTACCGCCGCTTTAAAGCGTTCGGGTTCTTCTGCCATCATCACTTTCGATTCCTCAAAAGTATAACCTACAGGATAATACCCCCCTGCCCACGGATTGTGCAAGGATGTTTGGTCAGAACCCAAATCCACCTGAATTTGTTTCTCTGCACAATATTCCCACAAATCCACGATATTGCCTTGATAGGCAAAAGAACGAGCTATTTTCTGTTTCCTTGCTTCCGCCACTTTCGCCATCAACACATCCAAATTGTCATGCACTTCATCCACCCAACCTTGTGCATAGCGTTTTTGCGTGGCATTGGGATTGATTTCCGCCGTAATTGAAACCACACCGGCGATATCCCCAGCTTTGGGTTGTGCCCCCGACATACCGCCCAAACCTGCCGTAATGAACAACTTGCCGGCAGTATCACCGCCTATTTTACGACTCGCATTCAAAACAGTAATCGTTGTTCCATGCACAATTCCTTGTGGCCCGATGTACATGTACGACCCCGCCGTCATCTGCCCATATTGGCTGACTCCCAAAGCGTTGAATTTTTCCCAATGGTCGGGTTTTGAATAATTGGGAATAACCATACCATTGGTTACCACTACCCGCGGAGCATCTTTATGCGACGGGAAAAGTCCAAGCGGATGCCCTGAATACATCACCAGGGTTTGTTCGTCGGTCATCTCCGACAAATATTTCATTACCAAGCGATATTGCGCCCAATTCTGGAAAACAGCACCATTTCCACCGTATGTGATCAATTCATGTGGATGTTGGGCAACGGCCGGATCCAAATTATTTTGAATCATCAGCATAATGGCTGCCGCTTGACGACATTTTGCCGGATATTGCTCAATCGGACGGGCATACATTTCGTAATCCGGACGAAAACGATACATGTAAATTCTCCCATATTTATGTAATTCTTCCACAAATTCCGGTGCCAATACAGCATGAAATTGGGGGTCAAAATAACGGAGTGCATTGCGCAGGGCCAATTTTTTCTCGGCCGGCGTTAATATATCTTTTCTCTTCGGGGCATGATTGATATTCGGATCGTATGGTTTCGGATCCGGTAGAACAGATGGAATCCCTTGTTGAATATCTTTTTGAAAATCTTGTAATGTCATAGTTCGCAGTTTAAAAACGGCTGCAAATTTACAAAATAAAGAGGAATTTTAAAGAAAAAAAATATTTTTTTCTTCCTTTCACTCACTGATATATGCTTCTAAAAATCAAGCATAAACGAGTCGTTTTTTTTTGTACCTTTGCGCCCTCATTTTTTAACAAGAAATAATTATGGATAAGAATACAGTCATTGGCTTTCTACTCATCTTTGGGTTGCTCATCGGCTATAGTTTTTACACGACCAAACAAAACAAAAAACAGCAAGAAAAACGCTTACAGGAAATGGAAGCGGTGCAAGATAGCATCTCAAACGCTGCTGCGGAGGAGCAAACAGCGGTTCTCGTTCCGCAAGAAGAGGCTCAAGATAGTGTCGCAACAGATTCTGTAGCCCCAACGAAACCGATTGTCCAACATACGTTTTCTTATCAAAATACCGATCAAACAACTGATTATGTGGTAAATACCAATATGGGTGAGTATCATTTCTCCCCCATGGGCGGTTATCTCACGAAAGTTCAACTTCACCATATTTATCCCTACACTCCCAAAGAGCAAACCGAAAAACCAGAACTGGTGTTGTTTGACCATAACACAACCATGAACTTTGACTTGAAGTTGAAGAGCCAGTTTGTAAATACCAAAGAATGCTACTTTGTCGCTTCTGCCGACTCTTTGCAAGTAACCGAAGGGGAACAGCAACTCACCTTGCGTCTTTATCCGTACAAAAACGGCGATTCTTCCCTTTCCGCTTTCAGCCAAATAGATTCTTCGGCATATTTGGAGTATGTTTATACTTTCAATGCCAATGACTATAAATTCGACTTCGCGATTCATTTCGTCAATTTAGCGCAATATCTGTATAAAAACAAGCGTGAATACAATTTAAAATGGGAAGCCGACATCAACAATGTGGAGAAGAACTACGATTATGAGCGCGATGCCACCACCCTTTACTATAGTTATGATGAAGATGATGTGGATAATCTCAACGAGCGTGCGGCCGACACGAAAGATTTCACCACTTCTTTGAAATGGGTATCCTTTAAGCAGCAATTTTTCACCTCTATTATCATCGCTAAAAATGAGTTTAAGAATGGCCATTTAGAGGTGGCACTGCCTGAAAAAAATGAACGCCCTCTGCTCAAAAAAATGAATGCCAACCTTGCTTTTGAAGTAGGAAATACCGATGAAGGCAGTTTTGATATGAGTTTGTACTTCGGGCCGAACCAATATAAACAATTAAAACCTTACGATTTGGGATTGGAGCGTCAAGTACCGCTGGGATGGGGATTCTTCTTGCTTCATTGGATTAACAGATATGCCATTATCCCTATTTTCAACTGGTTAGAAGCGTATGGCTTAAGTTATGGCATCATCATTCTGATTTTAACCATTATCATCAAAATGGTTTTACTGCCCATTGCTTACAAAACATATATGTCGTCGGCAAAGATGCGCGCATTGAAACCGCAAATTTCCGAGATCAGCGAACGCTACCCAAAACAGGAAGATGCGATGAAAAAGCAGCAAGCGACCATGGCATTGTACAAACGCGCCGGCGTGAGCCCCAGTGCAGGGTGCCTCCCCGCCCTTCTGCAAATGCCTATCCTGATTGCCATGTTCCGCTTTTTCCCCTCCGCCTACGAATTGCGACAACAACCTTTCCTCTGGGCCGATGACCTCTCCACTTACGATTCCATCCTCGACTTGAGTTTCAACATTCCTTTCTACGGGGACCACGTCTCTCTTTTCACCCTGCTGATGACCATTGCAACACTCGTTTATACTTGGCTGAATAACAAACTGATGGCTCCTTCTGGAAACGAAGACCAAATGAAAATGATGCGCATTATGATGTATCTGATGCCTATCTTGTTCCTCGGTATGTTTAATAGTTTCTCCTCAGCCCTTACTTATTACTACCTGCTCGTTAACCTGATTACTTTCTTGCAAATGTGGATCTTCAGAATGGCTGTGGATGAAAAGAAACTACAAGCCCAACTATTGAGCAATATGAATAAACCCATTAAAAAATCAAAATGGGAATTGAAAATGGAGGCGATGATGAAACAGCAACAACAACTCCAAAAACAACAGGCCCAAAGAAAAAAATAGGCCATGATGCTCTTCAAACACTGCATTAAAGAAGTCAACGGACTATCGTTTGTGTATGAACATCTGCAGCTTTGTTCATCCATCGGGAAATCTCGTTTGTTGAACCAACCATTTCTCACCAGTGAAAACGAAATAGAAAATGAGTTAAAAAAAGTTGAACATTTCATTTTGTTCCGACAAAACAATCCCACCCTGCTCCATCCGTTAGTTACTTTGCTCCACGATGTAAATGATATTCAACAAACCATTCAAAATTTACACTCCTTACAAGTAGTGGACGATATTGAATTGTTTGAAATAAAAAAATTAGCTTTTATATCACAAAAAGTGGCGGATATTTTTCGTAAAGGGGAATATAATGATTTGAAAATTAATGATTTGTCAAAAGTTTTCAGTTTACTTGACCCCGAAAACACCCAAATCCCCCATTTCTATATTTATGCTGCCTACGATGAAAATTTAGCCAGAATCCGGAAACAGATTCTTCAGACCGAGGATGCCAACGAACGCGAACAACTGACATGGGAAGCCACACGCATTGAGGATGAAATTCGGGAAAAATTATCTGAAATACTACATCCCTATTGGTCTGCCCTGCAAGACAATCTGTCAGTATTAGCTGAAATCGACTTACTGAATGCCAAAGGGCAACTTTTCACCGAATGGGGGTGGCACCGGCCCGAAACCAGCACCAAGAATACATCCTACCATCAATTGGTTCACCCTGAAGTAAAAAATATCGTCAATGAAAATGGCGGGCATTTTCAAGCGGTTGACATCCAATTGGAAATGGCGCCCTGCTTGATTACAGGAGCTAATATGTCGGGCAAAACCGTATTGCTGAAATCCCTTTCTTTGGCACAACATCTGTTCCAATTTGGATTCTATGTACCCGCCGAAAAGGCACAAATCGCTATCGCAGACCGCATTTTCTGTCTGATTGATGACCAACAAAACGAACGGCACGGGCTCTCCTCTTTTGCTACCGAATTACTCAATATGAACACGATTATTGAAACAGTAAAACAAGGCAGCCGTACTTTAGTGCTCGTTGATGAATTAGCTCGAACCACCAACCCGGAAGAAGGCAAACAGTTAGTCAATGCCTTTGTGGAAATGATGCAACGCTATCATACCATGGCAGTGGTCACCACGCACTACGGAAATATCCCCGCCCAATGTCGCCGCTTGCGCGTAAAAGGGCTCTCTCTCCCCACACTTCCCGCCCATATCACCCCCAAAGATTTAAATCGCTATATGGACTATGCTCTGGAAGAAACAACGGCGACCGATGTCCCTACCGAAGCCCTCCGTATTGCCGAATTTTTTCACATTGATCAAG
>JAEEGL016633553.1_pt1 | contig 16392 bp, 22 predicted proteins | sample 9134231 | NCBI WGS metagenome assembly JAEEGL01 (sample SAMN16246548, study PRJNA631951) | gut metagenome | biome: gut microbiome; feature: rumen; material: fiber-attached | host: Bos | place: Iran: Karaj | collected 2018-10
AAGGTGATTCAACTATCGTAGAATCCAGATTGAATGTCTATGTCAAGAAAGCCGACAAAGCAGAAGATTGAGGTTTCCCATGTATGTAGGGAGTGCGCATTGTGTACCTATGAGACCAAGCATAACACTTTGAGTTTGAAAGGGGAGCCAACTTTGGGTCGCTGCCCTCATTACACAAATGGGAAGTTCTGTGTGTTGTTGAGCCAAAAAAGTTGCAATCACTTCAAACCAAGAATGTGATTATATAAACCAATTAAACCCAATTAAGCATGAAGAAAATTCTTCGTTTGAGTTTGCTGATGCTGAGCGTCTGCCTACTCGTGGGGTTCACGTCCTGCGACCCCAAAAATAAAACGCAGGATGCAGTTGTAGTTGCTGAACTTACAAGTGTAGAGAATGCCATCAGTACTGACCGTGAGTACATGGCTCTGCATTATACCACCGATTACCGATGGTATGAGACTGCCGTTGTTCTGACTGATTATCTCGATTCCGAGAGCCAGACAGGAGCCATTGAGAGTGTTGAAAATGTATTCCAGGTAGTAACCGCCGATGATTCTGGAGGTGATTCAAAAGTCTTTATCTTTAACCACACAAATGATGGTGTTAAGACAATAACGTATGATGGATTCTGGATTGAGGATTTTCCGCTCAATGATGAGGCTATCAAACTGACATTCCTACAGGCATACGAAAAAGTGATGGCTACCAACAGTCCCAAACCTCATTCCAAGAAATGTGTATTGCGACTACCTATAGGTCCAAAGTCGTGTAATGCCCAATGGTGCTTTGGTAATATCCAAGAGCAGTTGTGGGTCGATGCTGTAACTGGTGAGGTGCGAAACTTCAACCCTGCATTTGAGGGTTTCAATGGTACTGGCTATGGTGGTTTGCCTCTGAATCAAAACTGACAAAATAATGGCAAGCCGTTCAGCGGAGTATTACCGTACCCATCCGAAAGCCAGAGAGAAGAAAGCCGCTTATGATACGGAGTTTAACAAGAAACCGTCACAGGTCAAGAAACGAGCGGAACTGGCCAAGGCTAACAGGGAACATGATAAGAAGTATGGCAAGAGTTCTCGCAAGGGCAAGGATTTGAGCCATACTTCACATGGTCTTGTTTACAAGCCATCATCTGTGAATAGAGGCAGTAAGTCTGATACTGCAGGTGATAGAAGAGCAAGAGGTAAAAAGCGTAGATGAGGCGTTTCGTAATACGTGAGCCTCTGGAGAAAGTGTTACCACGCTCTCACTGGAACAAAAAGCATGGCAGAGTTAGGAAAGCCAAGAAACCATTTGAGACAGAACGTGAAGCCTTATCGTTCATCAAGAAACATCGTCTCAAAGGCTATCATGTCTATCAATGTCCTGTCTGCAATAAATACCACATAGGTCACAATGGCAAAACCAAGGATTCCGAACCAGAAGAAAATGAATAGTGCTCTGGCCTCTCGCCTCAATCGTTATGTGGCAAGGGTTCAGAGCATTTACGATTCTCTCAACGCACAGGCAGCAAGAATCGTTGAGGCAACACCGTATGATGGTGAAGCCCCATTTTCTTTTTCTGACTATCCAGAGGTAAAAAGGCTTGTTGAGGAACTGAAGCGTGATTTTGTCGGCCAGATGTCAGGTGTTATCTACTCTGGAACATCGGATGAGTGGAAACAGAGCAACATCATTCAAGACCTGTTGGCAAAGAAAGTGTTGAAACACTACGATGCAGAATTGGGCGGCGAGAAACAAAGAGTTTACTACCAGACCAACAGCGATGCGTTGAAAGCATTTCAGCGTAGAACGGAGTATGGAATGAATCTGTCTTCCAAAGTCTGGAACCAGTCAGACAACTACGTTCAAGAGTTGGAGTATGCCATTTCGTCTGCCATCGAGAAAGGCATGAGTGCCGTGACATTGAGCAAGCGAATAAGCCAGTACCTTAATGACTTCCCATCATTGAAAGCCGACTACACAGAGCGTTATGGTAGTGCCGTTGATTGCGCTGATTGTGAATACCGCTCAATCCGTCTGGCGAGGTCGGAAATCAATATGGCCTATAGAACGGCAGAACAGACACGTTGGAAACAGTTTGACTTCATTCTGGGATATGAAATAAAGTTGTCCGGCTCCCATCCGAAACCAGACATTTGCGATGATTTGGCAGGGAAGTACCCAAAGGACTTTAAGTTTACAGGGTGGCATCCTAATTGCCTCTGTTATTGCGTTCCCATCATCATGAGTGAAGATGATTACTGGAGAATGAGAGAGGGTGAAGCAATAAAGACACAGCCTGTTGCAGAGTTACCAGAGAAGTTCAAAGATTATGTTCGTGACCGAGAGAGCCAGATAGTCCAGGCAGGTAAGCATGGAACACAGCCGTACTGGATTCGAGACAACAAGGCTATGGTTGATGGTGCGCTCAAACCGTCCACATGGAAGATGAGCGTAGAGGATGCCAAACAGTTGAGGGCTGCAGGAATGACCATCAATCCCACAATCTATAACCGTTCAGCCATGCAGGGTTTCCAGTTGCCAAGATTCAATGACAACATGGAGGCAATCGGTGACAGAGAGGGCATCTATTGGCAGACGAAGAATGTTTCAGTCTTCAAGAATGGAAATACTACCATGACCTATAAGGGCATGACCGATGTAGGGCCTGTTGAAATCGCTCGTTCTTTTCGGAAGACTGAAAACGGCATAGAGGCTGTTCACGACCGTTTCTTTCTGCCGGAAGATATGCAGGGGCAAGGTATAGCAAAATCCATATTCAGAGAAATGTTCCGAGAATATGGTGATATGAGGGTAGCGAGAGTAACCTTGAAAGCCAATGCAGATGTAGGTGGTTATGCGTGGGGAAAATATGGCTTTTGTGCTACTCGTGCCGAAGTGGAGAATCTTCTTTCATCTGTCCGTAGCAAATCCATCATCACGCAAGCAGAATATGAAAGAGCAATAGATGTTGTAAACGGTCTTCACTCTGATACCATCCCAATGAACTATCTGGCTAACCTGTCTTTCGGAGAGAAGATGCTAAAAGGTCAGTCGTGGCAAGGCTTCCTTGACTTTTCTAACAGGGCGCAAGTTAAATATATGAAAGATTATGTAGGTTATCCAGAATAAAGTGTTACCTTTGCAGTATGAATGAGGAATTGACAGCAAAAATGCACTCCGAGTTTACCGTGAGTAAGGAAACAGACCAGAAGCACCGTGCAGGTTGTGTCTGGGGGCTTGTTGGGTATGATGCGCCCAGAGAGAAAATCGAAGAATGGGCCAAAGAGTACGGAGTGGATTATGACATCTGCATCAAGTGGAAATCGTACTGGAGAAATCTCCATGACAACAGCAAATAAGGCGGTCGTTTGACTGCCTTTTTCTTTTGTGTTTTGCCAAGAGTTAAAAAGAGTTGGTTAGAGGCAAAACGCTGAAAAATAATTGGTTAAAGGTTTTGATATTTCAGAAAAATTCGCTATCTTTGTAGTACAAAAGAAATAAGAAAACAACTTAAAAAATAAGAGCAATGAAATCAATGACAGCACAACTGAAAAAGAACATTAAGAGCCAGATTGAGGGTCTTGAGAGTTATGAAGTAAACTTCACAGGAGTTTATGTTGGTGAAAGACGCGACTACACAGAAATCGCTATCATGTATGAGCGTGACGGTGAAGAAAACGGTGACCTCTGGGAGATACAAGGTGATGAACTTGTAATCGTTGAATACGGAGCATTCGACACAACACCCATCGAGAACTGGCCAGAAGAGTTTGAGTTAATTGAGATTGATGAGTTCTAAACCATAAAACCAAAGAGCAATGAAAGAGTTAATTGAAAAGGCAATTGCCTACGGAATCAAGAAAGGTGCAAACGCTGACCATGCAAAAGCCGCTGTAGAAAAGAACGCCAGACTTGCAGCAAACCGTCTGGGAGTTGAATATGGCGAGAAAGTGACACCGAGAAAATTCTGGAATGAGTGTTTTAGTTTCTATTGTCTGTAACCATAAAAATTCAAGAGCAATGAAATCGAGTATCAAAATCCTTCAGTTAAAGGAAACGAAAGAAACACGCAACTATTCGTTTGCCAGTCTGGAACTATTGGAGAGCATGGGCTTGAAAGTCAATCTCGACAATTACAGAGTTGTCTATGAGTATGAGGATGAGATTGCGCCCAACGCTGTTGATGCAGAACTGGAAAGAATGTATATGAGATTCCAAGGAGTGAAGCCAGAGGGCTACACTGGTCACAGTCTTTCTGTATCTGACATCGTTCAGATAGATGGTACTAACTACTATGTGGATGATTACGGATTCCAGAAAGTTTAACCGTTAAACAGAGTTAAGTCGCTGAAAATAAAAGCCTTTCGGTTTTGATAATTCAGAAAAAATGACTACCTTTGTAGTACAAGATAAGAAAATAAATTTATTCATCATTAAAAATTCAAGAGCAATGAAAACGACAATCGAAAACGTGAATGTAAACGAAGTAAAGAACCAGATTAAGGCTAACTTCGAGAGTATGAACTTTGATGAGGCTTTGACTGCCAACGCAGACCTCTTCAAGCAGTATGAGGAAATCAAGGGTAAGAGAAGCCTTGCTGCACTTGTAGGCTACTACCGCACCAAGGCAAATGCTACCATCGCCATTGAGGATGAGGCTAACCTTGCACCAGTTGAGGATGAGCCAGAACAGCCCATCGAGAACGAACCAGAACCAACAGCAGAGCCAGAGCCTACCAGTGAAGAGCCGTACACGTTCAATATCTCTGGAACTGGAACATTCAGCCGTGACAATATCAAGTCGCTTATTGAGAGTGAGAATCCTATCATCAACAAGTTCTGTGTGATTCGGGAGTACTTCAAGCAGGAAAGCGATTTCCACACCATCCGCAACACAAGAATGTTCGTCCAGAATAACGGTGATGGCTATGAGCGTTGGAATGATGCTCGTGCGACTGCAAATGCCAACGGCATCAAGTCGTACAGAAAGCCTGGTAACTTCGACCTCTCACATGATGGCTTCCCTGTTGGTGAAGAGTATTGCTGTGTGAGCGTGATGAGAATCAGAGACGCATTCCAAAAGTTCTTGTTTGACCGTGAGGGCGCAACCCAGATTCTCCGTGCTGAGAGCATCGACATTGAAGTAGTCGCTTAATTATCCATCTGGAGGTGTGCCTCACTGGTACACCTCCATAATTTTTTAATAGTAAGGCAAGAGCAATGAAACAGATTATAGACAAGTCGTGTTTTCCTACAAGGAAATATGAGGTTGTAGATGAGTTCCCAAGTGATTACATAGTATGGCCCATCGGTCGGAGAAACTTCCAGTATGAGTGCTATATTCCTCTGGCGAAACCCATCAAGGGTGAATATGAGTTCCAAGCCAACATCGACCCATTCAGCCTAAAGTGTATCAAGGTGGAGAGTGAGGAACTGGCTTTGCAGATTCTCAAAGAGGCTGTCAGAAAAGGTGTTGACAGAAATCGTTATCTGGAAATCGTTATCTGGAAATCGTAAATCAATAAGATGTATGTTAGACGCAAGAGTATTGACAGAGGATGAGTTGCAGCATGAGAGTTCTGCAATCCAGAAGATGTATAAGAGAGTTCCGTTTGTCTATGCGCATGGGAAACTGGAAGATGATTTGGGCACAGATGTTATTTACCTGTTCCTCGGTGACAATAGGCTGTGTAATGGGCTGATAGCCTATAGACCAAATGGTAAACCTGTTCGCTTCCACATCTATAAACATCCACGCACGTTAGAACTGACAGGAGTTGTAACCTATAGTTGTGAGGATAAAGAAGCCTATGAATACGGCAAGAAATTAGTAGAAGAAAAACCAGAAAAATTCTAAAAGTAAGAGCAATGGAAATCTATTTAGGAAACGAGTTAGGCAATCTGTGTGTTGACGATTGCAAGAGTATAAAGACCATCATGGATGATGCAACCTTTTACAAGTTCAAGGTATCATGGTCAAATTATGCAGGAAACTGTCAGTTAATAGTTTCCACTGACTATCCGGCAGAGAGTGAGGATGAGGCAAAGCGTATGTTCATATCAGCTTACTTCACGAAGTCTGCAGGAATAGCGAAGTTCAATGAGATTATCTTAAACTATTTGCGTTCCAAACAGGAACACCCAGATGGAATCGTAATGTTCAAAGATGAGCATGATTATAAGTTTTACCATGATGATGCAGCAGTTATAGCAAAACTGACATTCCCAGAATATAGGGCATTCGCAGGTAAGACTAAGCAGGGTATCAATTTCGCTATGGTGGATAAGTCAGAGACTGATTCCCTTTTGTCGCAGTTGGAGGCAATGGGAAAAGAAGTCTATGTGTTTGAAATCTAAAATATCTGATATAAGTTAGTTTTCATTGCCAAGTCGGTGAGTGATTGGAACTTCCATGAAACCCACCGACTTTTTACGTTTTTGGCTAAAATCAGATTATTTTCTTTGTTATTCAAATAAAAATCCTTAAATTTATTTGCTATTCAAATAAGTTTTTGTACCTTTGTCGGCAGAAAGCGTGTGAAGATGCACGTGACAGAACCGTTCGTATCATTGCTCTTACAAGGGTTCTACGATGATGGATTGGTCTGCCTGCACTCGCTCGCAGACCAATTTTCAAAATTCTAAATCCATTAAAGCAATGAAGAAACATTTTAGAAAAGTTCTGGAAGTGCTGAAAACGAGAAAGGAGATTAAGGCTCTCGGGTTCAGCCGTAAAGAGTTAAAGGGTGTCGCTGCCAAGATTGCCGACAAACTTGACCTCAAAGATGATGCTACTGAAGAGGAAGTCACGGATGCCATTGACGATGCCATCGAAGCCGCCCTTCCGTACCTCGAAGTCAGTCAGACGGTAGCAGACCGCCGCCTCCAAGCCTACAAAGATGCCCACCCAGAAGATGGTGACGAAGACGATGACGAAGACGATGACCCCAATGCCGAGCCAGAGGATGGCAAGGGTCGTAAGAGTCCGTCCAAGGGCAAGAAAGGCAACAAATCCCCAGAGAACAATTCCGAGTTGAAAGACCTGCTCAACGGTTTCACCGAGACCATCAAGGGCCTCAAAGATGAAATTGCCGAGTTGAAGTCTGGAAAGACTGCCGACAGCCGTAAGGCTCGTTTGGAGAAGATTCTGAAAGACACAGGTAAGTTCGGTGAGCGTACTCTGAAATCCTTTGCCAGAATGACTTTCAAAGACGATGAGGAGTTTGAAGACTATCTCGATGAGGTTGAGGCCGATTTAGAGGCTGAAAACCAAGAGCGTGGTAGCAAGGGCCTCGAAACGCTCGGAAAGCCCGCAGGTGCAGTTCCCGGCAAGTCTGGAAAGAAAGACGGTGAAGATGAAGTGTTATCGGATGATGAGGTCAAGGCTCTGGCACATGGCTGATTCGTTCAAAGTTAAACTCCATTAAACAGAAATCAAAATGGGAGCAAAAGTAAATCTTGCAAATGACCCCGAAGTTATTCTGTCAGGCAACGATTCCGTTGTAATCCGACAGTTTAACGGTGGTGTTACGGGAGGTCGCTCGCTCGACATGACCGATTTCCCCGATTCTGTGGTAAAGGCCGGACACCTTGTTATCAAGGTACTGGATGAGGATAATGTTAACTACACTTACAAGCCCATGCCTGTGAGTGGTACTTCGTATGCCTCTCTCCCTGCCAACCACGAGTATGCAGGTGTGGTGGTTGCATCTAAACCTACTACTGAACCTATGGTGGGCATTATGGATGATGGTCGCGTCAACGATGAGGCCATGCCGTATGCTTTCGCCGACGCTACTCAGCGTGCCGCTGTCAAGGCTGCACTGCCTAACCTCATTTTTGAACACGATTAAAACCGTAGAAGACAATGAAGAAATCACTTTTTATCGAGTTTATCAGCGGCATCTGGCCGAAGTTGGCTCTTTATGTGAAAGAAAAGGTTGACCCCAAGGAGCGTACCTATCTTCACAAGACAATGCTTCGTGAAGTGTATTCCGCTGACCAGAAGTGGGAGGGCACAAGTGCCAAGACCACCTATGTAGCCGCTGATATGGTGGCTATGGATTCCCCTCTGCCTATCAAGAAACGTGGTAGCGTTGCTACCTCTAACGGCAAACTGCCAAAGGTAGGTATGAAGAAGATTCTCCGTGAGACTGAAATCAACAGCATCAACATTATGAAGGCTCACTACGCTTCTGCCACCACGGATGAGGCGAAGAAAGCCGAGAAGTCTCGTATCATCCAGAACCTCACAGATGATGGCGTAGCCTGTTCCGTGGGTATTGATGAAAAGAACGAGGCTAATTTCCTCACTGGACTTTGCGAGGGCGTTGTGCTCGTAGAGGATGAGGATAATGTTGGTACTGGTCTCCGTGTGCAGTACGGCTATCTGGATGAGAACACCTTTGGAACTATCGTCAAGGGTGAAATCTCAAAAGAAGACTTCGAGAATGTCAATGACAAAGCCGAGGCCGATGGTAACACCATCGTGGCTGTCATGATGAGTAAGAAGAAATTTGATGAGATTCGCCGCCTCCGTTGGGCCAAGGAACTTGCCGCTGATGCCGAGGGTAAGGATTACGATGATGATACCAAGTTGAAAGTTCCTACAAGCAAGGCGTTCCAGGAAGCCTTTGAGGATGAGTTCGGCTATGGAATCCAAATCATCAACCGTACCGTAGTATTCGAGAAGAACGGCAAGCAGCACAGCGTCAAGCCGTGGAATAACGACCGACTTGTGTTCCGTTGCTCCGAGGTAGTGGGTTCTCTCGTTTGGGGTACACTTGCCGAGGCTACCAACCCTGTAGAGGGAGTGAAGTATGCCACGGTGGATAAGTACAAACTTATCTCCAAGTATTCCAAGAACGACCCATTGCAGGAGTTCACATCGGGCCAGGCACTCGTGCTTCCTGTGATTGAAGACGTTGACCAGATTTACGTTATCGACTGCACGGAAAGCAAGTCTGCCGAGGTTGATGAGACCGCTGAAGCTGCTGACACCAACGATGATTACATCACCATCAATGGCAAGCGTTACAACAAAGCCGCTGTCATTGCACAGTTGAAAGCACTCGGAGCCAAGAACGTGAAGAGCAATTCTTCCGATAAGGTTGTGATGGCTGCATTCAACTCTCTCAGTGATGAAGACGAAGCCACATTCCTTGCTGCCATGACGCAGGTATATCTCTATCGAGAGGTGGAGAGCGCAACAGGCAATCCAAAGGAAAAGGGCTACTACGAGCGTAGCGGAAGCGAGGGTTCGTATGTGTACACTCTGACTACTGACACGACAGTTGGTCAGAATAAAACTTACTACGAGCGTTACTAATCATGGCAAAGACAATCAGACAGGCACTTATTGACGAAGTTCACTATCCGCTGCCACTCGGATTCATTGAGAATAAAATCATTGAAAGAGGGTTGGATGGTGAAGTCGAATACACCGTAGAAGTGTTCCGTTCCAACGAGTGGAAAGGTGCTCTGGCTGATTGTCTCTACTCTCTGTTACAAGCTGTCTCTCTGTCTGAATCAGATAAGAGCATCGGCACACTGACTGATGAAGACAAGAAACGGCTGTTAGTTCGCATCAATTCACTTTACCAAGCCATCGGTGAAGAGCCTGTAGAGGGTCAGCCGATGGTGTATATTGGAGGTTAGAATATGGCTGTATTGGATTTGGCTGCTCACACACTGGATTACCTTACGTCCAGTGATGGCTATGAGGATGAAGAGACCGGAGATTACATCAAAGGTGAAAGCACATGGGTAGAGAACTACGCCAAGTGTGACATCGTACCTGCCGGAAAGGCTGACACGATTACTTTGCCCGATGGTCAAGTAGAGCCTTATTCATACACCATCTATAACCTGCCTCGTGACTGCCGAAAGTTCGCCTATGGTGAGCGCATCAGAATAAAGATGTTCGGCAACCCAGAGGATGTAAGAGAGTTCGATGTTAAGGGATTCCACCGTTACCAGTTGCAGTGTAAGATATGGGTATAAAGGTAATAACTCCGCAGGGTGCGTTTGACGCATTCTTCAAGAAAGCCTTTCAGATTATCAAGGATGAAATCTTTATGGCTTTTGCGAAACTCGGTGAGGAATCAATCCGAAAGGTGAGAGACCGTGACCAGAGCGAGAGTTGGATAGACCATACAGCAAATCTTCGCTCATCCATCGGTTACGCCATCTATGATTACGGACTGACCCAGATTGAATCAGCATTCGATGTCGTGAAGACTGGCAGTTTGGGTTCACAGGTAGGAAGACAGATGGTGCAGCAGTTAGCCAGTGAATACTCTAATGTCTTCGCATTGGTGGTGATAGCAGGAATGAACTATGCAGACAAGGTAGAGGCTATCGAGAGTAAAGATGTGCTTGAATCTACGAGGATTTGGGCGCAAGGTGTAGTAAATGAACGACTGGAGAAAGCCAAGGAAGTAGCCATCAAGAAAATAAACGCACTATCTCTATGAAGACGGACGCAGCGATAAAGACTGACATTTACAAAGTGATTAAGGGTTCGCCCTTGCACAATGCGGTGACTGGAAAACTGAAAAAGACCAAGAGGCCGCATAACTCAACCAAGGAGGATATTGTAATATCTGTCCTGGCAAATGTGAACGGCCAGATTCAGACTGCCACCGTCAACGTAAATATCTATGTCGCTGACAACATCGTTGACAATCAGCCAGAAGAGGATACAGTGCGCACGGCTCAACTCGGCCAACTCGCAGCAGACCTATTTGACATGTTCGCAGGTGACGGTTACAGGGCAACTCTCATTTCCCAGACTGTCTTTGAAGTCGAATCCAACGAGCATGTAATAAACAATAAGATTGAGTACAAATTTCTAAACGAATAAGAATATGCCAAACGCAACGAAAGTATTGGGTTGGGGTAAGTGTACCATTGGTAACTTCTCTGACATCGTGGATGGCTCCGCATCGCTTTCTGTAGAAGAGGGCGAAGAGCAGGAGGCTCTCATCGAGGGTGGCGAGGCCGAGGGCCGTAAGAAAGCCCCAGACCGCTACATTCTCACTTACAACCGCCGTATCGGTGATGTGGCCGAAGTCAACGGACAACTCGGTTACACTGAGAATGGTGGTGATGTGACCGTGACCCCCGAACTGGTAGGTGCTATCGGCTGTACCCTCACAGGCGCATCCAAGCACGTAGCCGTGAAGTTCGATTCTACCGATGGTATGGTGGCTGTTTACACCCACAAGACCAAAGGTACCACAGATGCCAACGGCAAACTGACTGACATCAGTTTCGCAGCAAAAGCCGAATAGGCCGGAGGCTAATCACCGCCACAAGGCAACTCTCTGGTAGTTCAGTGGTCAGAACAGAATCACATTGTGTGGAATGGTCGGGGGTTCGAATCCCCCCCAGAGAGCAAATAATTTTCAAGCCAGATGGAAAAGATAGAGTACGACTTCGCAGATGTTATTATCCAGAGACCACACGGATTCACGGTTGGTCGTAAACATTTCTACCTATACCCCATCACGCTTGCAAAGATGTTCCTGCTCAAAAGAATCATGGAGAGTTTGAACATCGACCAGAACCTGTTGAAACTTAATCCTTATTTGGAGGCTATGCGTATAGCAAGGGCTGACAGAGAATCATGCTGCCAGTTACTCGCATACCATACCGCACCTAACACCTACAAAGACACGTTCGACAACAGGGCTATAACAATCCGAAAGAACTTTTTTCTAAAGGAAATGGAAGATGAAGACATCGCTTCCATGATGATTCTCGTGCTCACTGAAGATAAGACCGAAGAGTTTATTCAGCACCTCGGTCTGGATAAGGAGCGTGAGAGGCTTTCCGTGGTTATGGAGGCCAAGCGCAAGCATGATAAGAATACCATGTATTTCAACGGCAAATCAGTACTCGGTACTTTCGTAGCGCAGTTGAAAGAAATGGGGTACACAGACAATGAAATCCTGTACGAAAAAGGGTATTCGTACCTACAACTCATGCTTGCTGATAAGGTCGTAACGCTCCATGTTACCGATGAGGAAAAGAATGAGATCCCAAAGAACATGGGCGGTACATACGTGGATGCGAGCGACCCAGAGCAGGCTAAGGAGTTCTTGCTAAGGATGCAAGAGAAAGGATTGAGTGTGGAGGGCTTGACGAAATAGACGCTCTATAAAAAAGGGTGTCAATCGTACAAAGAGAACACCATCCAGAGCCAGAAGTAAGAAAATTGCCGAGGGAACACCAAGGCACCAGACAAAGGACAGTACAAAAAGAACATTTATCTATGGCAGCGATAAAGTTTGACATAACAGCAGATGATTCTGGATTTGTTTCAGTAATGAGCCAAGTCCAGAGCAATGTGCAGAAAACCGCCAAGGTAGTTGAGGAACTGGGAAAGAACTTCAACGTGGATGGCATTGAGAATCAAATGGTCGCTCTGAATCAAGTTATCAGAGAGAATGAGGCTGTTATTGCCAAGAGCAAGGATAATATCAGTAAGTGGATGGCTGATGCAGTCCAAGCGTTGAATGCCAATAACAAAGGTACGTTTGATGCTATCCAACAGGATATAAACGATGAAATAGCCAAGGTTCGTGAACTGACAGAGGAAACAAGAAATTACCAGTCAGTCCTTATGACCTTACAGGGAATGGACGGTGCTCCATCAATCGGAGAGACTGCACCTATGCTATTCAATACTGAAGAAGAATACCGTCATGTGGAAGAGTTAAGGGATGGCATCGAGAATCTTAAACTGACCATAGCCAATTTTGACGGTTCGGAATCAGACCTGCAAGGTTTGCGCACAACTCTCTCTGGAATGAAAGATGAGTTGAGACAATGTGAACTGAATGCAGCAAAGAATGCCGCTGCCCTCGGTGAAGATGGAAAACGAGCAGCGGAAGCATCAACCAAATACTACAAACTCACAGCAGCCGTAGATGAACAGAGGGGTGTTGTGGTTGACCTTGCCAACAGACTGAATCAAGCAGCAGAGGCAAAGGAAAAGGCTATGGCAAGTGGTGATACTGCTAAAATAGATGAGGCTACCATCAAATATGACAACCTTGCAGAGAGTTTGCAAGGAGCAAAGATGCACCTCATCAATCTGGAGCAAGAGCAAGAGAACGCCAAGCAGGGATTTAATGGAGACCCTACACAGAATATCCGTACACAGTTGCGAGTATTGACGCAGGAAATTGCAGAATTGACCCTGCAATATCGTGCAATGTCTGATGATGAAAAAAAATCATCAGCAGGCCGTGAATTACAGGCGAAAATGGAAACACTTACCAAAAAAGCAGGTGATTTGCGTGATGCTATGGATGATGTTCGTAGGGCAATCCAAGGAACGGCAAGCGATACAAAGAACTTTGACGCACTCGCAGGTGGTATCAATGTTGTAACATCATCATTTGGAGCAGTTACAGGAGCAGCAGCCATGTTTGGAGTTAAACAGGAAGAATTGTTGGATATTCAAGCCAAACTCCAAGCATCACTCGCAATAAGTAATGCGCTTTCTGTCATTCAGAATAATATCCAGAAAGAAAGTGCTTTGATGTTGGGTATTGCCACCATCCAGAGGAAAGCCGCTACCATTGCCACCAACCTTGAAACCGCAGCCAAGAGTGGAAACACCATAGCGACATGGGCTGCAACAGCAGCACAAGCCGCTTTCAATGCCGTAGCAAAGGCTAATCCATACGTCCTACTTGCATCGGCAGTTATTACCGTTGTAGGTGCTTTAGCCTCATTTGTTGTAGGTTCAAAGAAAGCGACAGAGGCACAACAGGCTCAACAGGAAGCCGCAGAGAGACAGGCACAGGCAGAGGATGAGTTAAGGAGAAAGCAGGAAGAGCATACCAACATGATAAGTGGTAAATACTCATCCACTCTTTCTGACCTCATGGTTACTTACAAGCGGTTGCAAACCCAATACGGAGAGTTGAAGACCACACATGAAAAGACAGAGTGGATAAAAGATAATGCCAACGAGTTTAAGAAACTCGGTGTCTCTGTGAATACGGTTGATGATGCAGAAAGAGTGTTGGTATCAAATACCGAAATAATGGTACAGGCTTTCCAATACCGTGCGCAAGCAGCCGCAGCCGCAGCCGAGGCAATGGAGGCATATACTGAAGCGGCCAGACTTGAATTTGAGAAACAAGACCACATAAAGAAAGTCGGTTCTCAATGGAAAGAGAATGACATCTATCACGGTGATGTTTCTCGTTATGGACTGCAAGAGGGCCGAGATTTCACATGGAATAATGGCAGTGGTGCGAAACTGACCGCAGAGGGCGCAAGGAGAGCCAATGAAGCCGCAGCCAGATTGTCTGCTGACTATATGCAGTATGACAAAAAGATTGCTGACCTCAATGCCCAAGCCGAGCGATGGATTCAGAAACAGCAAGAGGCTGAAAGTAAGATACAGGAATTGATGAGGTCGGCTCATGTTCTTACTGTCAATGGAAGTGGAAACGGTAGGAGCGGAAGTGGCAATAATGGAAGTGGAAACGACAAAGAGGATTTGGCACAACTTGAAAAAGAGCGTGCTGAATATGAAGAGAAAGTCCGGCAGATTGGTGTTGAACGTGAACGTGCCATCAAAGACATGGAGTTCTCCACACGTCAGGCAAAGATAGATGCTATGGAAGATGGTACGGAAAAGACCATAATGCAGTTGGCACTTGACTTTGAGAAGCAAAAAGAAGCCATCAAAAGAGGTTATGAAGACCTCAAGCAAAAGAAGATTGATGATGCAAGAGCCGCTTTTGAGGCTAACCCAGATAACAAGGGCAAGGTGTTCGATGCGTCAAAGGTCGATACTGAATACACAAAGGCAGAGAAAGACAACTACAAAGCGTTGTTGGATGCTAACCAGAAAGAGTATGACCGTTCTCTGGCAGAACTGAGGCAAGCGCAAAGACAATATCTTCTGGACTACATCAAAGAGTATGGTTCCATCCAAGAAAGGCGAAAGGCAATTACTGAAGAATATGATGCCAAGATAGCCAAGGCGAGTGATGAAGCCCAGAAAGCCGCATTGCAAAAACAGAAAGAGAATCTTCTGGCCGAACTCAATATGCAGGAGGTTCAGCAGTCTATAGACTGGGAAACCGTCTTTGGTGATTTGACCAAGCAATCCACATCGGCTTTGCAGTCTCTTCGTGTCAGTCTGAAAAAGGCTCTTGACATGAAAGACATATCAGCCGAGAACGCAAAGGTTCTGGCTGAAAAGATACTGGAGATTGAAAACACCATATCCGACCGTACAGATATATGGTCTTCGCTTTTCCCTGCATTGAAAGAACGTCAGAGACTGACGCAAGCAGCCAAGGATGCCGAAGAGGAATACAACAGACAGGTTGAGAAGTCGAAAGAGAATCTGGCAAGTGTGAACACAATCCAGAATGACATCATTGAGCAAATCAAGAGTGCCGTTGCAGAGGGTGTTTCCGTAGATATTGACTTGAAAGAAATCCTGCCAGAGAGCCAGTCGAAAATCATGGAACTCTACGGCATTGATGCAGCGAGTGATGCAGGGTTGGCTCTCGTTAAGGCTTTCGAGCGTTTGCAGATTGCAACTACCAATTTGAGCAAGTCCGAAGAGGATAAGGCAAAGGCAAAGACAAAATCCGAGAACTTCAATGACCTGTTGAAAGGTTCTTCATCTGTTGGTGACATAATGAAGAATGCCGTATCAAGCGCAGGAGGCGGTGCTATGGGTGTGGTCAGTCTGGTAAACCAGAATGCACAGAGCATGGCAGAGACGGTGGATAAGTTAGGGCTTGAAACAACAGACTTTGGGCAGGCTGTTCATGGCTTTGCTGATGGTGTCGGTGGATTCTCTTCTGCCATACAATCACTCGCAAGCGGTGACATCTTCGGTGCAGTCAATGGTGTGCTCGATGGAATTGCAGGATTCGGCAGGATGGGTATCAATGCCTTAATCGGTCAAGGCAACGAAGCCGAGAAAGAGGCAGAAATCGCAGAACTGACCAAATCACAGGAAAGGTTGTCTGATTCAATCGACAGACTGGCAGACAATATCGGCAAGAGTGATGCCACCAATGAGGAAAGTCTGGCATGCTACCGTAAAGCCTAGCAGTGCGAAAAGGAGTGGGAGGAGATGCCGCGTAGAAAGATTGCTGCAAGGGCATCAGAATATGCCAATACTGGATATGGATTCCTCGGTCTGGGCGGTAAAAGTTCTTTCAATTCTCACATGGCAGGTAATGATTGGGATGGTTGGCAAGTCTTCTCTGATATACTGAAACAGCATTTGGGTGAAAATGGCATAGAACATTCGAGCGTGAACAAAAATTCTATCTGGTCACTGACACCAGAGGAAATGGCATTACTGAAACAGTTTGCACCTAAAGAATGGGAAGCACTCTTTAACGGTGA
>JAEEGL017205277.1_pt1 | contig 16392 bp, 8 predicted proteins | sample 9134231 | NCBI WGS metagenome assembly JAEEGL01 (sample SAMN16246548, study PRJNA631951) | gut metagenome | biome: gut microbiome; feature: rumen; material: fiber-attached | host: Bos | place: Iran: Karaj | collected 2018-10
ACGAGGAAGGCCGTCAGGAAGTGGCCTTGCACACCCACACCTCGTCGGTGCAGGTGCGTGTGATGCAGACCCCCACGCCCCCCATCCGCATCACCGCCCCGGGCCGCGTGTTCCGCAACGAGGCCATCAGCGCCCGCGCCCACTTCATCTTCCATCAGGTCGAGGCCCTCTATGTCGACAAGAAGGTGACCTTCGCCGACCTCAAGCAGACTCTTCTCTACTTCGCCCGCGAGATGTTCGGCGAACAGACCCAGATACGTTTGCGCCCCAGCTACTTCCCCTTCACCGAACCCAGCGCCGAGATGGATATCTCGTGCAACATCTGTGGCGGCAAGGGCTGCAACATCTGCAAGGGTACCGGCTGGCTCGAGATATTGGGTTGCGGCATGGTCGACCCCAATGTGCTCGAGGCCTGCGGTATTGATAGTAAGGAATATACGGGCTTTGCCCTCGGTATGGGCGTTGAGCGTATGGCGATGCTCAAATACCAGATACGCGACCTGCGACTCTACTTCGAGAACGACCTGCGTTTCCTCCATCAGTTCGACAATATCATCTGATGGGACGTATCGCTATCAACGACATGCGTTTCTATGCGCACCATGGCTGCTTCGAACAGGAGCGTGCCATCGGTACTCACTTCCGCGTCGACCTGGTGTTCGATACCGATACCAGTTGCGCGGAAGTGTCTGATAACATATCTGATACGGTCAGTTACCTCGATGTCTACCAGACCGTCAAGGAGCAGATGCTCCAACCCTCTAACCTGCTCGAGCATGTGGCCCGCAGGATAGGGGAGGCCGTGTTGAGGCAGTATGCTGCTGTACAGCGGCTTACGGTTACCGTCTACAAACTTAACCCGCCGTTGGGCGGCCAGATGGAATCGGTCAGCGTGGCGCTCGACATGCAGCGTTAGGTGGCCGCGTCTTAAGTGTTAAAGAAAACCTCGTCCTTCAGGGCGAGGTTTTCTTTGTAAGTATTTGCATCCATGATATCTAAGAGGTGTAAATCCATCTTAATTCTTGCCGATTTCTGCTGGAAGTTGCCCGTTGTCGGTCGTCACAGATGGGCTAGAAATCATGGAATAAGTCGGTTATGATCTTTTTAGAGTCAGAGTTCGCCGTTGTCGGCGAAACTGTAGTAATCGGCCTTTCCGTTGGGGCCGATGGCGATGATGAGGTGGTCTGAGAGTGTGATTTCTAAGAGTTTACCTGCTTCGTAGAGTCGTTTGGTAAGGTGCCGGTCGTCGGTGCTGGGCTTCATGCTGCCGGCCGGGTGGTTGTGGCACACCGCCACGCGGACGGCTTTGGCTTCGATGGCGCCGCGGAAGAGGACGCGAGGGTCGACGATGGTGGCTGTCTGGCCTCCGACGGCGATGCGCTGGCGTCCGAGCACCTTGTAGCGGGTGCTCATGTAGACGGCCCAGAACTCTTCGTGGTCGAGGTCGGCGAGGAGGGGCGCCATATAGCGGAAAAGAGACGTACTATCATTTACTATCAGCTCGTTAGCGTTGCTTATCTCGCTCTGCATACGCCATCCGAGTTCGAGTGCGGCGAGGAGTGTGGTCGACTTGGCGGTGCCGAGTCCGGGGATTGTTGCCAGACGGCGTTGGTCGAGCCGCGAGAGGTCGGTGAGCCGGTTGCCGGCCAGGGCCAGCACCTCCTTGGCTACATCGACCGCTGTTTTGCCGGGCAAACCGCTCCTTAGAAGTATGGCAATGAGCTCAGCATTAGAGAGTTCCTTCTTCCCGTGGAGGAGCATTTTCTCACGAGGACGGTCCTCGTCGGCCCACTCTTTGACGGTGAGGTATTTTTTTTCATCCATATCTTGTTGTTTTTCTACAATTTCGGTGCAAAGATACATCTTTTTTTTTGATTTTATTTGGTGTGTCAATATTTTTTGGTATCTTTGCACATTCAAAGTAGATAATAATAAAAAAATAAATTTATACATAAACTATGCAGAATAAAGGACTTATCAGATTTTTGGCATGGGCTTTCGCACTGGTGTGTTTGTTCCAATTGTCGTTCACTTTCGTGACAAGCAGTGTCGAACGCAAGGCCAAGAAGACAGCTGAAAACTACATCAAGAACGAACAGACGCAGAAATTGGTTGCCGAGCGCACCGACAATGTTGTCGATGCCCAGATTCTTGTAGACTCCCTTCGCAATGCCCGTGAGGCCCGTTACCTCGACTCCATGGCTTCCGAGAAAGTCTACCTCGGCTACACCTACCGCCAGTGCCAGAGCCGCGAAATCAACCTCGGCCTTGACCTTAAGGGCGGTATGAACGTGATGCTTGAAGTGTCGACCGTCGACGTGGTTCGCGCTCTGGCCGACCACACCGAGGATCCTCTCTTCAACCAGGCTATCGACAACGCCCTGGCCACCCAGAAGAAGAGCACCAACCGTGACTTCGTGTCGCTCTTCTATGACGAGATTGTCAAGCTCGACCCCAACGTTTCGCTGGCATCATACTTCAGCGGCCAGCTGCGCGACAGAATTAAACTTGGCGACAAGAACGACGACGTCATCAAGGTCGTCAAGGAAGAGGCCGCCGGTGCTTATGACCGCACCTATCAGATTTTGAGCCAGCGTATCGACAAGTTCGGCGTGGCTCAGCCCACCATCCAGAAGCTCTCTGCTTCGGAGCGCATCCTCGTCGAGTTGCCCGGTGTCAAGGAGCCCGAGCGTGTGCGCAAGCTCCTGCAGGGTACCGCCCAGCTCGAGTTCTGGCAGACCTACGACAACACCGAGGCCATCCGCTTCCTCGATGCCGCCAACACCTACCTGGGTTCGATCAACGCCGCCGGCGAGACCGAGCCCGCCGATACTGCTGTGGCCGAGGCCACCGAGAAGGACAGCACTGAGGCTATGCTCGACCAGCTGACCGCTACCGACGGCGTCGACGCTTCGCAGGCCGCCAGCCTCGAGGAGTTTGCTAAGGCCAACCCCCTGATGGCCAAGCTCCAGCTCTATGTCGACCAGAACCGTCAGCCCGTCCAGGGTCCCATCGTGGGTCTGGCTTCGAGCAAGGACCGCGCCGACATCAGCGCCATGCTACAGAAAGCTGCCGAGAAGAAGATCTATGACCCCCGCACCGTGAAGTTCCTTTGGTCGGCCAAAGCCGACGAGCACTTCGGTCCCGATGTCTATGTGCTCTATGCCATCAAGATTACCACCCGCGACGGTTCGGCTCTGCTCGACGGCGGTTGCATCAGCGACGCCCGTCAGGACTTCTCCACCGTGGGCGGCAATGAAATCTCTATGACAATGAATAGCGAGGGTGCGCGCGAGTGGAAACGTATCACCGGTGAGAACGTGGGCAACTGCATCGCCATTGTCCTCGACGACCAGGTCTACTCGGCCCCCCGTGTCAACGGCGAGATTGCTGGTGGCCGCTCCTCTATCACGGGCGACTTCAGCCTCGAGGAAGCCAAGGACCTTGCCAATATCCTCAAAAGCGGTAAGCTCCCCGCCCCTGCCGTCATCGTGCAGGAGGCCGTCGTCGGTCCTTCGTTGGGTCAGGAGTCCATCCGTAACGGCCTCTGGTCGTTTGTGCTCGCTTTCATCGTGGTGCTCATCTACATGGTGCTCTTCTACAACCGCGCCGGATGGGTGTCGGTGGCAGCCCTTATTACTAATGTATTCCTACTTATAGGTATATTGGCATCGCTGGGCGCTGTGCTCACACTGCCTGGCATCGCCGGTATTGTGCTTACCATGGCTATGGCTGTGGACGGCAACGTGATTATCTACGAACGTATCAAGGAGGAACTCCGCGCAGGCTCCAGTTTGGCCAATGCTGTGGAGAACGGCTTTAAGAACGCTTACTCGGCCATCATCGACGGTCAGGTGACCACCTTCCTTCTGGGTCTGGTGCTCATCCTCTTCGGCTCGGGTGCCGTCCAGGGCTTTGCCGTTACCCTCTGCATCGGTATTGTCACCTCGCTGTTCACCTCCATCTTCATCACCCGCCTCATCATCGACAGCAACCTCGAGCACAAGCGTAAGCTCAACTTCTCGTTCCCCTTCACCGAGAACTTCCTGCGCAATGTGCATATCGACTTCATCGGCCGCCGCCGTACCTTCTACATCATTGCCGGCGTGGCCATCGCCATCTGCGTGGCCAGCTTCTGCTTCCGCGGCCTGAGCTTCGGTATCGACTTCACGGGTGGCCGTACCTATGTGGTGCGCTTCGACCAGCCCGTCAACGCCGTCGATGTGCGTTCCGACCTGGCCAAGCAGTTTGAAGAGGCCCCCGAGGTGAAGACCTACGGTCCCAGTAACCAGTTGAAGATTACCACCAAGTATAAGATTGCCGAAGATGGCGACGCCGTCAAGAACGAAATCGTCGAGAAACTCTATGCCGGTACGAGTAACTACTTTGCTTCGCCGGTGAGTATCGACGAATTCAAGTCGACCGAGACCAACCCCGTGGGTATCATCCAGGCCGACCAGGTGGGTGGTACCATCGCTCACGATAACCTCATGCACTCGATCTGGGCCGTCATCGGCGGTCTGCTCGTGATGTTCGTCTATATCGGCGTCCGTTTCCGCAGCTGGCGCTTCGGTATCGGCAGTGTGACCGCTTTGACGCACGACACCGTCCTCGTCATCGGTATCTTCTCGCTGCTCTATGGTTTGCTGCCCTTCAACCTCGAGGTCGACCAGTACTTCATCTCGGCCGTGCTGACGGTTATCGGTTACTCGATCAACGCCACTGTGGTTATCTTCGACCGCGTGCGTGAGTATCGCAAGCTCTATCCCAAGCGTGAGCTCATGACCCACATGAACGACGCTATCAACTCCACCCTTGCCCGTACGGTCAACACCTCGGGCACCACGTTCGTCACCCTGCTGATGATGTTCATCTTCGGTGGTGAGGTAATCCGTGGCTTCATCTTCGCCCTGCTGGTCGGCGTGCTGGTCGGCGTCTTCTCGTCGCTCTGCATCGCCTGCTCGGTGGTCTATGAGATCTCGGGCAAGCAGAAAACCAAGGAGTTGGCTTAATCACTCTGCAGATAAATAAAATAAATCAATAATCTCTTACATGTAAACGCAATGAGAATGTTTAGAAAAGTACTATTGACATTCGGACTCTTGCTGATGGCAGAAATGGCAGCCTTCGCGCAAGGTACGCTGAAAGGCACCATTACCGACGCCAAGACGAAGGAACCTATGCCGTTCGTCAACATTGTCGTCAAGCAAGATGGTAAACAGGTACATGGCGGCCAGACCGACTTCGATGGTATCTACACCATCAAGCCGTTGGCTGTAGGTAAGTACGACATCGAGGTTTCCTCGGTGGGTTACAACCGTTACGTGCAGACCGGTATCAACGTGAAGGCTTCGGGCTTCACTGTGGTCGACGTGGCCCTGAACCCCACCGCCACGACCCTCGAGGTGGTCGACATCGTGGCCGACAAGGTCCCTGTCATTGAGATTGGCTCTGCCGAGCAAGGCGCTCGCCTGTCGAGCGACGATATCGCGCGTATGCCCGGTAGCTCGGTTGAGAGTATCGTCGCCTCGGTCGGCGGTATCGGCTATAACGATGGCGGTACCGGTACGGCTCGTGGTGAAAGTGGCATGGTCAACATGCAGGGCGGTGTCCGCAAACGCGCTGGCGTTTCGCCCCCAAAGGAGGCTATCGCTGAAATTCAGGTTATCCTTGGTGGTACGCCCGCCAGCATCGGTGAGGCTATCGGTGGTACTCAGATTATCACTCTCAAACCCCCGACCAGCCAGTTCAAAGGCTTGGTGCGTTGGGATACCTATCTGGACTATCGTCTGTCCAACGGTCTGATTTTCTATCTGACCGGTCCTGTTATCAAGAAGAACTTTGTCCAGGCCGACGGTTCGGCCATCGAGCGTACCCTCGTAGGTTTCCGTGTGACAGGTCAGTTGGGCTACACCAACTCGCCTTTCTACCGCGTCAAGGGTTACCGCTATCAGATTGTCAAGGATGATATCGTCCGTGCCATCGAGGCGGCTCCTCTTACCTACGACCCCCTCACCGGTGGCGTGAACTACACGGCTGAGACCGTGTTGCGTAAGGAGAGCTTCTACGAGATTACTCGTCTGAGCAAGAAAAATTTTGGCGGCGACGCTTCGCGCGTGCCTAATCTGCAGTCGTACAGCATCGGTGTTGAGGGCGCCCTCGACTTCCGCTTCTCCGACTACGCCACCCTGACCCTCACGGGTGAGTTCGGTGCCAGTTACTCTCCTTCAGCATCCCTCGCCCCCTTGGCTATGCCTCTTTCGGGTTCGATGGTTGGACAGAGCTTGAGCTTCGGACTCACGGTCGACTTCACTCAGCGTTTCCCCGATGCTGAAGCTTCGAACGAGGATGAAGCCAAGGCCGCTTCGCCCATCAAGAATGTGATGTACAACATCACGGGTATGGTCAACCGCTCTCTGTACCGTCAGTATGACGAGCGTATCGGTGGCAGCATCAACGACATTTTCAAATACGGTTACATTGGTAAGTTTATCACAGAGAAAGAGCCTACATACGAGTTGCGTCAGATCGATTATAATGGTATTCAGCAGTGGGCTTATGTGCAGAACAACTGGAGAGATGTTGTGACCTATGTGTCGCCCTACGACCCTGTGAATGGTTACACCACCTATCATCCTGTCCTGGCCAATTATAATGAACAACTTTTCTTCAGCGAGGAATTCCGCGATATCCAGCCTTACCTGACCACTCGCGACTATATCCTCGGATTCAAAGGCCTCTATAACGGTGACTATCCCTCGAGCATCTACAGCCGCATCAGCAACGTTGGTGTCTATGGCAACTCGTACGGAAAGAGCCAGACAGACTACCTCTACTTGCAGGCCAAAGCTTCGGCCGATGTGAAGGGTCACGAAATCGAGGTCGGTATACAGTATGACCAGATGTGGGAGTCGAGCTACTCGCTCAGCGCCAACAGCCTCTGGACCATCATGCGCCAGAATGCCAACCGCCATATCATGCAGATGAACACCGACTCGGCCATCTATGAACAGCGCGGTTCGCAGCTCTATGTCAGCTACCCCCGTCTGCTTGACGAAGATCAGCAGTCGCCCTTCGATGCCGCTTTCCGTCAGTACTTGATGGATCACGGTTTCACTTCCACCGACGGTTCCCCCATCGACCAGTACACTTGGATTGATGTCGACCGCTATTCGCCTGAAGATTATGTTGCTGCCGGCGGTATCAATATGTTCTCGGCCGACGAGCTCTTCAACAGCGGTAACCCGATTGTAGGCTACAGTGGTTATACCCATGTGGGTGAGAAATATAACGGCGCCAACTGGACTCTCGACAAGTTCTTCAACTCTGACGACCGTCTCCTGCCTTCCTTCTCGCCTATCTACGTGGCTGGTTATATTCAGGATAAATTTTATTTCCAGGATCTTATCTTCAACGTCGGTGTCCGTGTCGACTATTTCAACGGCAACCAGTACGTGATGAAAGACCCCTACTTGCTGTATGAGTCCTACACGGTGGCCGACATCCGCAGCAACCCCGGCCTCATCAGTGGTGGCGACGCCTACCTCTACACCGATGGTATTGAGGATTGGGTGCCCTATGTCAGCTACGTTCCCGATGAGAGCAATCCCACGATGCCTACCATTGTCGGTTATCGTTCGCCCGACGGCAAGTGGTACGATGCCAGCGGTACCGAGGTGTCTACCCCCAGCGCTGTCAACGGTATCTCCGGTAAGCCGACTCCTTACCGCACTGCCGGCGACCGTGGCGGTCAGGCTGCTATGAAGAACAACACTGTCTATGCCACTGCATTCGAGCGTTACACTCCTCAAATTGTGGCTATGCCTCGTATCGCTTTCTCCTTCCCCATCGGTGAGAAGTCGCAGTTCAAAGCCAGTTACGACATTATCGCCCGTCGTCCTTCGTCGGGCTGGGAGGCCAGCTACCTGAGCTACCTCTATATGTCTCAAATCTCCACGATTACCAACCCCAACCTGAAGCCCGAACGTATCACCAACTATGAACTTGGTTTCCAACAGGCTCTCAACCAGTCGTCGGCCATCAGCGCCTCGGCCTACTATAAAGAGACTCGCGACCTGATCCAGCTCGTTCAGTATGCCGGTGCTGACCCCAACCCCAACTACTATAGCTACGACAACAAGGACTTCCGTACCATCAAGGGTGTCACCCTGGCCTACGATCTGCGTCAGACCAAGAACATCCGTATCAATGCCAACTACACGCTGCAGTATGCAGAAGGTACCGGTCTGTCGGGTACTACGATGACCGAGCTTATTAAGGAAGGTTACACGACCCTGAAGATGCTCAACCCCATCAGCGATGACCGTCGCCATGAGTTCAAGGCCAACGTCGACTTCCGTTATGGCTATGGTGCCAAGTACAACGGTCCCGTCATCACCCGTGTTGTCACCGACAAGGAAACTGGTGAGAAGCGTAAGAAAGAGGTCAAGCTGCTCGAGAACTTCGGTATCGACTTCCTCGCTGTCGCTCAGTCGGGTCGTCCTTACACTCGTCAGCTTTCCAATTCGCAGGCTACCATCGTCGGTGGTTACCGTGGTGCCCGTCTGCCTTGGGGCTTCTACTTCAATGTGGTTGCCGATAAGATGTGGTTTATCCAAGTTGGCAAGCGTGAGACCTACCTCAAGGTCGACCTCACTGTCAACAACCTCTTCGACATCCGCAATATTGTCAATGTGTTCCCTGTCACCGGCAACCCCGAGGACAATGGCTACCTCACCGACCCCGAGTCACAGCAGGTCATCAATGCCTACCTCGATCCTCAGGCGTTCCGCGACATTTATGCTATCACACTCCGCAACGGTACCTGGTATTACTCCAGCCCGCGTACTATCAAGTTGTCTGTGTCCTATAACTTCTAACAGGAAAAAAATTATAAGAGATGAAAAGTATATATAGCAAACTTGTATTGGTTTCCTTGTTGCTCATCACGGTGACGAACACGGTGTCGGCACGTGATTGCGAAGTGTGCAAGAAATCCAACGCGACAAAAGCTGCCGTGAAGACCAAGGCTGCCGTTTGCAAGAGAGCTCAGAGTACTGCCGAGCTCAACATCAACAACGTGCGTGCCTTGATTAACGGCTATGGCAACATGTGGTACGATGGCAGTGTGGCCCAGTATCACTTGCCCAAAAACAGTAACACCTGCCCGCTGTTCTGCGCTGCTCTGTGGATTGGTGGTACCGACGTCAACGACCAGTTGCGTATCGCCGCTCTCCGTTTCGGTAGTGACGGTGACGACTACTGGCCCGGTCCCCTGAAAGTCAATGGTACTGCTTCGGTTGACTTGCCTATCTGTAACAAGTATGACAAGCACTGGATCATCACCAAGGCAGAGGTTATGGCTCACAAGGCTCATTTCGAGTATGGCAACGACAATCACGTGACGCTTGTCGACCCCAACCTCGACATCCCCGATGTGATTGAGAACTGGCCTGCCGAAGGTGACGGTGACGACCTCACCAGCTATCTGGCTCCTTTCTTCGATGCCGACGGTGACCTTCACTACGATCCTCGTTCGGGTGACTATCCCTACTATGATTTTGATAACGCCCTCTGCCCTCGTACGCTGAAAGCCGAATGGGGTGAGAAGTACACCGAGCATGTCCAGCCCACGATGGAGGACAATATCGCCCACCTCGTAAATGGCGGTCTGCTCTCTGACCAGGTGCTGAAAGGCGACCAGACCATCTGGTGGGTCTTCAACGATAAGGGTAATACCCACACCGAGTCCAAGGGTGAGGCTATCGGTCTCGAAATCCGTGCCCAGGCTTTCGCCTTCTCCACCAACGACGAAATCAACAACATGACCTTCTATTCCTACGAAATCATCAACCGTTCCTCCTATGAGTTGCGTGAGACCTACTTCAGCCAGTGGGTTGACCCCGACCTGGGTTATGCTTGGGACGACTTCGTAGGTTGCGATGTGCGTCGTGGTCTGGGTTATTGCTACAATGGTAAGCCTCAGGATACTCCTGGTTCGGGTTCCTACTCCGGTCTGCCTCCTGCAGTCGGTATCGACTTCTTCCAGGGTCCCTACATGGATCCCGATGGTATGGATAATCCCAAGATTGATATTAATAAGATTAAGAGCGACAGCTACACCAACCAGCAGGTGAAGAACCTTTTGGAGACTTATCGTCGCACCGACTCTCTGGGTCAACTCTACTATGATACCATCTCTATCACCGACGATGCTGACCTCTTCTTTGCCCTCGATCCTTCGAGCTGGTACTTTGTGCCAGGCGACGCTGTTGGCAACTGCGCCATCAATGGTGTCAACTTTGGTAACAACATCCCTGATGACGAGCGTTTCGGTATGCGCCGCTTCGTGTATTACGACAACTCGCTTGACCCCATCTACGGTGAGCCCACCAAGGCTAGCGACTATTACAACTACTTGCGCGGTTTCTGGAAGAACGGCCAGCGTATGAAATACGGCGGAAATGCTGTCAGCACCGGTATTGATCCCGGTAACTTCGACTGCGACTTCATGTTCCCCGACGATAGCGACCCCTGGCATTGGGGTACCGATGGCAACATGCCTAGCGTCAACCCCGACGACTGGCGTGAGATTACCGCTGGTAACAGCCCTGGTGACCGCCGCTTCATGCAGTCGGCTGGTCCTTTCACCTTGAAACCGGGTGCTTTGAACTACATCACTGTTGGTATTCCTTTCGCTCAGGCTTCTTCGGGTGACGAACAGTGGGCTTCGGTGGCTCTGCTGCGCGAAATCGATGACGTCTGCCAGGCTCTGTTCGAGAACTGCTTTAAGGTCCTTGACGGTCCTGATGCTCCCACCATGACTTGGCAGGAACTCAACAACGAGGTCATCCTCTACCTGAGCTACAAAGACAAGAGCTCCAACAACTATAACGAGAAATACCGTGAGGTTGATCCCGCTATCGTCCGCAGCTACACTGACGAAATGGGCAATACCCACCTCTATGACTCGGTGGCCCGTAGCTACATCTTCGAAGGCTATCAGATCTATCAGTTGAAGGACGCTAACACCTCTATCGCCGATATCACCAACCCGGCCAAGGCCCGTCTGGTGGCCCAGTGCGATGTCGAGAACTACTACGACACCATCCTTTCGTTCGATACCCTTTGGACGATCAATACCGCTGGTGATACTGTGGTTGACCATATCGACACCACTTGGAACCCCAACCCCAGCCTGCCCATCGGAACGCTGGTCAACTACACCACCAACTCCGCCACCGGTTTGCTCACCCCGACCGTTATGGTCACTGGTGCCAACCGCGGTATCCAGCACGTCTTCCGCATCACAACCGATGCTTTCGCTACTGGTACCAACACTCAGTTGGTTAACAACCGTGAATACTACTTCATCGCCATTGCCTACGCTCAAAACCGCTTCAAGGAGTATAGCCAAACCGAGGCTGCCTTCTTGGATGGTCAGAAAGAACCCTATCTTGCCGGCCGTAAGCACGAGAGTGGCCGCAGTATCACTCCTGTCACTGTCATCCCGCACAATCCTGCTCTCGAGGATGGTGGTAAGATAGCTCAAGCCGAGTTTGGTATGTGTCCCAACATTATCCGTATCGAAGGTTACGGTAATGGTACCTCCACCGGTCTCCGCCTCACGCAGGCCACTATCGACACTCTGATGGGTAATCCCGAGAAGGGCCTCCTGCCCAAGGGTCCTGGTACTTACCACTGGAACTATAGCTCCGGTATCGGTCAGGCAGGCGACCGTTCCTACATGACCGATCCCTGTATTGTTGCCCACCCGCAGTATGAAGAGAACTACGGTCCCGTCAACGTGCGTGTCATCGACCCGCTGCAGTTGAAACAGGGTCGCTTCAACATTCTCCTGTGGAATGCTGTCTACGATGCCGATGGCAACATCACTGGCTTCAACAACGATACCGTCGGCGGTGGCGTCAACAAGAATACCCGTTGGTGCATTGTCAACGCGGTGCCCAACACGCCTGTCTACGACTCGGTCGACACCGTGTGGTCGAGCTTCTCGATTTCGCGCTACAACGAGCAGATCTTCCCCGAGCTGGGTATCGCTGTCACGCTGCTCAACCCGCAGCCTGCTGCATCGAGTATCGATGTTTCTAATTACAGATACACCGACCCGCATTACGCCAACTATGGTCAGTTGCAGATCAACTACTATCCTGGCAAGTTCTATCAGGGCTTTGTCAAGGAGGGAGCTCTGCTCGGTGCGAGTATGACTTATGCCGACCAGAACAAGCAGTGGCTCACTGGTGTTCCCGACAATGACTCCTATTTGATGTATAACTGGATTCGTTCGGGCAGCCAGTTCTCGGCCAATGCTTACGAGAACTTTATCTCGCTCAACACTCCTTACGACGTCAATGAGTCCTATCTCGACGAGGACTACTTCAAAGCATGGAAGCGCTATCCTGCTTCGACGACCACTTCAATCGACTCGAGCGAAGGTATCGACAAGACACAGATTTATGAGAATGTTGTGGGCGGTCTTTGGGCTCCTTATGGCGTGGTATCCACGATGCCTTTCCACCCCGGCTTCAGCTTCACCTCGTTTATCACCGACGACGACCATTTGCTCGACAGCCTTGGTGTCAACCGCAATCAGCTCGAGCGTCTGCTCATGACCAACATCTACAACAAGGCTCTCAACTATAACGAGCTTGGCAAACTGCCCAGCGTGCGTATCGTTTTCACGGCCGATACTTCGAAATGGACCCGCTGCCCAGTGGTTGAGATGTGCGACGACTACACCCTCTCCGAGGGCAACGCCCGCCGCTTTGCCTCGCGTCGCCATGCTTCGGTCAACAAGCTTGGTCTGACGGCTGCTCAATGCGCCGCCCAGGGTATTACCTACGTCGCCGGCAGCTACGACGATCCTGAATACATTTCGGCCAATGGTATGGGCTGGTTCCCCGGCTATGCCATCAACACCGTCACTGGCGAGCGTCTGAACATTATGTTTGGTGAAGACTCGCGCTACGTGCAGCACAATGGCCGCGATATGATGTGGAACCCCGTCGCCACCACCATGGAAGGTACGGACAACTACATCATTGGTGGTCGCCACTACGTCTATGTGATGAACGCCACTCGTCAGACCTTCTACGACTTCCAGAGCGCCAATGGTCCCAGCACCAACAGCCAGTATGTCACCTATGTTACTCCCAGCTACGATGCCGGTCGTTGGGCTATGCAGATGCTCAGCTCGGCCGAGCGCCTGCTTACCTCGCCCATGTATCCCACTGCGGGTAACAAGCTCATCTGCCGTGGTCTGATCAGCCGTGCCGATAACTTTGTGGCTCAGCGCGACTCCATCGCCATGCTCTATGCTTCGACCGCTTGGGTCAACATGCCGCTGGTCAACCCGCGTTATGAAATCAACAACCCGATGGATATTCCTTGCGACGTGACCATCGATATCGACATCCGCACGCCCTACAACAAGTACATGTCGTTCAACGGCACCGAGGCTGTGCGTACCGGTTATACGGCCATCAATAAGAATATGCCCGTCTACCAGTTCGTTATCAATGAGTCGGATGCTGTGATCGAGAATATCGCCACAGCCGCCAACGCCCGTCAGAGCTATATCGACTCGTTGCTCGCCATGATCAACGTGGTTCCCAACCCCTACTACAGTTATTCCAACTATGAGACAGCCAGCCAGCTCGAGACCAAGGTGCGCTTCATCAACCTGCCCACCGGTGTCAACAAGAACGGCAAGCCCGAGGGTTGCTACATCCGCATCTACACCACCGACGGTACGCTTGTGCGCACCATTGGACCTACTCCTGCCAACGCCACTACCGTCGACTGGGATCTGCACAACCAGACTGGTATTCCTATCGCAGGTGGCATGTATCTCGTCCACATCACTGTTCCCGGCATCGGCGAGCGTGTCGTCAAGTGGTTCGGCACCATGCGTCCTGTCGACCTCAACTCTTTCGGATTCTAACCAGTGTAACACCTAACGAACGACAAAAACATTACAGAGATGAAAAACATATTTAGAATATTTGCTGTAGTTGTGGTCCTTACGGCCCTCACGATGCCGTCGGCCCAGGCCGGCAACGACGAGCGTCGTGGCACGGCTGGTGCCTCCGAGCTGCTCATCAATCCGTGGGCTCGCAACACCGGTTGGGGTGGCGTCAATGTGGCCAACGTGCGTGGCTTGTCTTCCATGTTCTCCAATGTGGCAGGTCTCGCCTTCGTCGAGAGTATCGAGGTGGGATACACCAACACCATGCTTTATGGCGGCAAGAGCGGCCTCAGCAGTGGTGCTACCCTCAACACCTTCGGTCTCGGCGTGCGCATCTTCGAGCGCGGCGTAGCTGGTGTGTACATCATGTCGATGGGCTTCGGCGATATCGACGTGACCACCTACCTCAGCCCCGAGGCAGGCTACAACGGCACTTTCTCGCCCTCATACATGAACATCAACGTGGCCTATGCCCACAGCTTCACCAACACCATCCACGGCGCTGTGAACTTCAAGGTGGTCACCGAGAGCACCGACAACGTGTCGGGTTCCGGCTTCGGCATCGACGCTGGTATCCAGTATGTCACCGGCGAGGACGACGAACTCAAGTTCGGTATCTCGCTCAAGAACTGGGGCCCCTCGATGAAGTTCGGCGGCACCGGTCTCTCGCTGCAGATGGTCAACACCGCCGGCAACAACTTCACGGTCGAAACCCGCGCTGCCGAGATGGAGCTGCCCACCTGCCTTAACATCGGTATCTCCTACGACTTCTTATTCGAGAAATGGGACCAGAAGCTCACCCTGGCAGCCGCCTTCACCTCCAACGCCTTCCTGCGTGATAACTACACCGTCGGCTTTGAGTACAGCCTGCTCAATATACTCCAGTTGCGTGCCGGTTACATCATGCAGCCCGGCCTGTGGACAGGCAACGCCGCTACCGCCAACAACGGTATCTGCGCCGGCGCCTCGGTCGATGTGCCCATCTCGAAAGACGACAAGACAGGCGTCACCATCGACTACTCCTACCAGTCGGCATCGCCCATGCGTGGCACCCACTCCATCGGCGCCAGCCTCCGGTTCTAGTAGCCTAAGCACATAAACAAAGTCAGGGAAAGGCTCCCCAACGAGCCTTTCCCACTTTTTCAACGTCAAAAAAGAAACACTCCAACCATCATGGCAGAAATAAAATATTACAGCGAAGAGGGCCTTCAGAAACTGAAAGACGAGCTCCATCAGCTCATCGTCGTCGACCGCCCCGCAGCCTCGGCCGCCATCGCCGAAGCCCGCGATAAAGGCGACCTCTCCGAGAACGCCGAGTACGACGCCGCCAAGGAAGCCCAGGGCCACCTCGAAGCACGTATCAGCAAACTCCAGGAACTCGTGGCCAACGCCCGCCTGCTCGACGAAAGCAAAATCGACACCTCCAAGGTGCTGCTCCTCTCCATCATCACCATCCGCAACACCAAGAACAAGCAGGTGCAGCGCTACACCATCGTCCCCGAGAGCGAAGCCAACCTCAAACTGGGCAAAATCAGCATCACCTCGCCCTTTGCCTCGGCATTCCTCGGGCACAAAGTCGGCGACATCGTCGAAGTCAACGTCCCCGCCGGCAAGATGACCTTCGAACTCACCAAAATAGAACGTTAGTTATGGCTACCATATTCAGCAAGATAGTCGCGGGCGAAATCCCGTGCTACAAAGTCGCCGAGACGGAGCGTTGCTTCGCCTTCCTCGACATCAACCCCGTCGTCCGCGGACATGTCCTCTGCATCCCCAAGCAGGAGGTCGACTATATCTTCGACCTCGACGACGACCTCTTCACCGAGCTGCACCTCTTCGCCAAGCGCGTGGCCAAGGGACTCAAAAAGGTCTGCCCCTGCATCAAGATTGGCGAGGCCGTGGTGGGTATCGACGTGCCCCACGTCCACATCCACCTCATGCCCCTCAACAAGCCGGGCGACCTCAACTTCGGCCACCATGTGGAGATGACCCCCGACGAACTGCAGGCCCTCGCGGCCCAGATTGCCGCCGCCATCGAATAAAGTCGCACGCGACCTAACTGCATTCTCCCGACCTCGACGACAAGCCCCAATTCAGGCTCCGAAAGCCTGAATTTTCCGGTTTCGCCGATGCCGGGAGATTGCTTTGTATATTCCGTAAGTAATTGAAAATCAGCAGTAGTAGGTGCTGTTGATGTGTTTAAGTAACTGTAAGTCAGTAGATAATGCGTATTTTATCCATAACATCTCCGTAACAACTCCGACTCATGTCCGACTCAAGTCCGACTGAAGTCGGAGCATCGTCGGAGAAGACATGGTGTGGCGATGGGGTGGTCGCGGCGGGGTAGCCGAAGTGTGCCGGACGATATATCGTGCACGATTTTATTGTCTTGCGCGGGTTGTGAT
>JAEEGL011790154.1_pt1 | contig 16390 bp, 13 predicted proteins | sample 9134231 | NCBI WGS metagenome assembly JAEEGL01 (sample SAMN16246548, study PRJNA631951) | gut metagenome | biome: gut microbiome; feature: rumen; material: fiber-attached | host: Bos | place: Iran: Karaj | collected 2018-10
ACGGGATGGAGGATGTGGCTTCGGCGGTCTTCAACGTCGGTGTGCAGATGGACGATCTCGTGACGAAGGTGACGCTCGGCATCATGCAGGCGACAACGGGCATCGTGGGCCAGAACTACGGCGCCCGGAAATTCGACCGCGTGCGGAAGGCCGTGACGAGCGCCTGGCTCTTCACCGTCGGCTTCTACGTGGTCTTCACCTGCTTCCTGCTCCTGCGTACCGAGGACATGTTCAGGCTCTTCAACGTCACGGACGAAAGGGCCCTGGCGCTGGCCTCCGTCTTTGCCTGGAACATCGTCTGGCAATTCCCCGGCCTTGCCCTCACGCGCGGGACTAACGGGTTCGTCAACGGCATCGGCAACGCGAAGCTTTCGCTCGTTCTGGGACTTCTGGACGGCGTCGTCCTCCGCATCGGCTTCAGCTGGCTGCTTGGCGACGTCCTCGGCAGGGGGTTCGGCGGCTACGTCCTCGGCTACGGCATCGCCTGCTACGGGCTCTGCGTACCGGCCATCATCTACCTCTTCTTCTTCCCCTGGGAGAAGCGCAAGGCCGTTACGGCGTAGCGCGCCTCAATGTGGGCATGCCTGCCCAATATGGGCGTCAAATCACCTAACGGAATCGCGTCAAATCACCTAACAGCCTTGATGCAAAATGCGCTCTCCGCGCTCATTGACACGAATCGCATGAAGGCGGCGTCGTTCAAGATGGCCTTGACGGCAGTAGGCGACTATGCCTACCGCCGTCTGGACGATGGCGTATTCGTCTGCCCGATAGGCTGCCTAGAGCCGTAAGGCCTTGCAAATATGCTTAGCACCGACTTCGCCGCCTACACCCTAACATAGGCGTGGGAGCAATGCGGAATCAAGTCGCAGTCGTCAAGTCGCCAACCTCTGAAATTGTTAATTAGGTATACTTCAAACCATCTGATCAAGATTGCTTGATTTAGCCGCGTTTATTGATTCTGAAAGCATTTTTGAATACTCTTCCTTCGAACAATTCATTTTTAATGCGGATTGACATAAACTGCCGCAATCAATCCAGCCCAATGATCTTGACTCAATAAATGGAAGCGAATTCACAAGCGTGTGTAAATCGTACCCTTCCATGTGCGATAGATGGAGCGCACGAATAACAAATAGATACTGAATAACCTCTTTGGCGACATCAGGCAACAGTCGAGACCATAAGATGGTAACACAATCATTCCAGGCATCCTTCCAGATGTTTTCAGCAACCGCCTCATTGTCATGAGACAATAATTCTGTAACTGCGTTGACGGACGCACGCAAATACAAATCGCAAATAGATGACAAATAATAATTGGCACTAGTTCCACCTTCGTGGAAATCACGATAAATCAGTTGTTCCCAGTCTTGCCGTAATTCTTGCCACGTTTCAACAGCATCTGAAGAATTGGCAATCAGGCGACCAATGCATACAGGTAATACGTACTGGTTGCCTTGTTTCCAATGATAAGAAGTGTCAGGAAATTCAAGAGCCCTTTCGGTAATTTCCTTCTTGTATTTATCTGCAAGGTTTATTTCGGCAAAAACACAAGTGATCAATGCTTGAGCATATAACGGGCCAGTTTGAGCTGGATTTCCTGTTTCGCGACAAATTCGTGAAAGATCTCCATCTTTAGTGGAGATTCCGAACACATATGAAATCTCAGCTGGTTCAATTTCACAATTATTATCAATTATGACTTGCCTAATACTCTCCAGCTGATTTACAAGTTCATCGTGTTGCTTCTGTCCCGTTTTTCTATTGTCGCCGCGCAATTCATATACAACAAACCCCAACATACACATTAGCAAGGATTTATCGTCTAGATTCTGTGCCATTTCAATAAATCTGCAAAATATAGATTGAGACTGTCCTTTCTTTTCACAGGCACGCTCAACAATCGCACGCATGGCAAGGACTGTTACACGCGCCTTTCCCCTGCAGACATCTTTGCCAATAGCAGGAAGCGCATGGACAAAGCGATCAATCTCATCATCATTTGACAATGACCCCGCCAACAACCACAACACGTCGTGGACAACCATAGATGACGGAATATTCACCAGGCACTCTACCAGTAAACCAAAGTCTTGCACCTTACCTTTGCAAAGGTTGTAGTAATAGTGGCAAGGGACTCCATAAACTTCGTCTTCTCCATAAAATGACCCTTCCACAACTGCCAACGGTGACCAGAACTCCTGAGAACAAAAAGATTGATCGTTGCTAGTTGAAATTCTGGCTAGTAAAGCACTAACTTCATTCAGTTTTGCAGAAGCATCTTCTGATAGCAGAAGTTTCAATTCTTCCATTGTCGGCTCTTTCATTTCACTCATTGTTACGCCCCCTGCTACAAAACACTTTTGGAAGTGGATTATGTTCCGTAATTTCCTTGACTAAGTTCATTAAGCTATTTTCTGTATCAAACCAAGGGCCAGAAAATGCCGTCAAACAATCGTGCATGCCACCAGCCGAGGATCCAAAATGCCAAAAATATCTTCCCATCAACACAAAACGGTCATGCAATAATTCTTTGATATTGGTATTTTTCAGTATATATACGCGTAAAGACGCATATTTCCACGTACGTGTCTCCGACAATCTGTCCTTGACAAATTCCTGCATCCCCACATCTTCATTGTCACTTTTTTTGATAACAACAAAATCTTTTTGCGCATGATCAGGAGATAGTTCTATATCGTTGGCCAAGGCATATAAGCGAGCAAGATTCTTCTTTCCAAAATGAGGATCAATAAAATAAATGGTGCCCGGACATGATTTCCGTAAAAGATTCCAAAAGGAGGAATCTCCTGGCGTCATGGGAATGCTTTCAGACTTCAAAAATAAAAGATACGCATCATGTGATTGCTGCAATTCTTGTAAATGGGGCGCAGCAGTCTTTGTTCCACATTCATATGTACGCTCGAAGAATCTTGAATTTGTTAAAGCATCTTGATTGCAAACAAGAGGAAAGCACGAAAAGCGAAGCGACAATTCACATGGAGGATGTGGCGCACTGTCAACATCCTCTATTTGAATTTCTATCTGTCGTAGCTTCATCCTCTGTCAACTCCCCTTTCAAGATATTCTTTTAGACTAATTTTATCACATGAAGCGATAAATGAATATAATTCTTTTATTACAGCAGGGCCATTCTCAAGCCGCACAATCACACTTAAGCTATTTCCAATTGTTATCATAGAAGAGCCTAGCATCCATACTTCTTCATCATCAACGATGATAAATCGATCATGCAATGATGATTCGTTACAAATCCAAACATAAACTTGCGCTTTTGTGTTTACATGCTGATTGATAAAGGTGTTCAACCGCATTCCATCATCTTTCATCGAAACGGCTGTTTTATTAGAATCAAAACCCTTATGAGTACAATATACGGATAGTTTAACGCCATGATTTATTGCACGAAAATACATTTCTGCTGTTGCTGAGGAGCAATACGGATCGATTATAACAAGATTTCGATTTGCTTTGTTAATGATCTCACGAATACGCCGTTCAGCGTCGGCACCATGGTTCGGCTTGTATACATACAATTCTTTCGTTTTATATTTTAGATCTCGAGCATATGCCATTGTCGCAAGCCTATCATGAAGAACCATTTCCGGCAATTTCTCAGATTCGTCTTTCAACTGTTGCTCAAGATGGGAAGACTTGCTGCAACATTGTACCTTCCCGTCCTTGCAACGAAATTCTTCAGTAGAACTCACAACATCGTACCCAACCACAATCTTTCGTAAGAACGGGGCAAAGTCTTGCCGATCAATCACGGTGCCACTTTTGTCAACGACATAATATCCTACCTCATCGCTCAAAGCCATCAAATCGATCTTCATTTGCGTTCCCTTTATCTGGAACTGTCGTACTGGAGCGAGGCATTTGTTGATTCGCTCTTGAAGAATCAGAGTTAACTCATCGCTTGAGCAATCACGATCAAAATAAACACTCACACTCTCTCTTCCATTCGTGTCGCTGGCGGGAATCAATCTCATCCTTGAATGGCAGTAAAAAGGATTTGGTATGACCAGATTGACACTTCCCAAATATTCCAGATTCTCATTCAAGGGCCACATTAACCGTGACGATATCCATTCAGACACATCTGCATTGGATATGAAATCCATAAGACTTCTCAAATCATCCGTTGGTCTAAAGTGACTTACGTGAACGCCTTGTCCATAACGAGCGCGGAATGGAAAGTTATCACTATACAGTGTATCGGGCCATCGCGGTGAAATAACAAATGAAGGCACGCTTTCCCCTTTTGGACGAAGATTTATCTCCGTTTCAGGCTGCCAGGCCATGGAGAGCCTTTCGTTCTGGTGAGCTTTTCTATACCAATCAACGCCATCCTTTGCACTTAGAACATGGCGTTTGTAATATAGCCTCCGTTTCCCAACTTTGACCCCAATCTCCTCAATGGATCGTTGATTGCCCAAATAGATTGGAACCAGCTCAACCGAAGCGAAAATAAGCTCACGATACCCATTTTGCACAGTCCATGCAACCGTCAGAACCGCTTGCCGGTATTTTGAAATACGGCTTTCCGATATTACACTCATAGTTGGCTTTCCGTTTCCTCTTACCTACTTGACTCGCACCAAGTACATTCCACCTGTATTGTCGCTGGTGTCAACGAGGAGCATTGAGTCGGAACCATACGCGATCAACGAGGGCTTATGTTCGATTTGGACTTCCTTGAAATCCTCTCCGTCAAAGGAATAATGCAGTTTGTTCTCCCCGCCGCAAGTGGCAACGACGACATCCGAAACAAGCCCAAGGCTAGCCATGTCTTCCTTCTTCTCAATGCCTTTTATCAACTCCCACACTCGTCCGTCCTTCGATTTGAACAATCCAATTGAACTGGAGCAAAGCAAACGGCCCTTGCATTCCAGAATACTAGCCTTAAATTCATTATAAGCCCAATTCGGTCTTCCAGGAATTAGCAACGCATCATAAGGATAATTGGCCGTTTTCCAAGGCTTCCCTTTGAACGCATAGGCGAATTGGGCCCCATCTTTGTATAATTGTTTGAATATAGCATAATTGCTAGCAATTCCTAAAAGCGCGACAGCGCCATCCTCGACAAAGCAAATGCCTCCTGGCTCAACATACCTTCCTTCGGCGGCACATCTACATGACCAATCTCCTGTATTCAGATATTCTAGAAGTTTCCAATCTGGATTCTCCGAAAGCTCGTCGCACTCAAAGAACTGCGAAGCGTCATAAGAGCTTTCTTCTTTGGAATCAAAAAGAAAACCTTCCCTAGTATATGTGTATTTCGTTTTTTTCGTGGCATGCAGTATCCACTTGCCGTTTTGATGGTAGAAAGCGCGGATTTTCGGGCCGTCCCATGAATTATCTGTCCACGGCAGTTTCACATCAAACCACTTGTCTTGCCCCGACTTGCGGGCACAAAGCTGCGTGTCGCCCCAATGATCATACCACACCAGAATTGCATGGTCTGTAATTTGAACCTTCAACGACGATGCGTAAGGATAATCATCCGTCACCGGGATGCCGACCTCTTCCCATTGCTCCCCATCCGCACTGCGCCACAACCCCTTTTCTTTAATTCTGGCATACCACATGGACTCGAAGTAGCCGACATACTTGACATCGCTGTGGTCAAAGGGGAATTTCTTTAACTCGGCAAAGTCAAACTCGACGGATTTTCTTGCCGAATGCTGACGTGCAGCGGCATCCATCGATTCAGCCCCCTCTTCGTTGAACTTTTCCGCAAGGCCGCCCGAAGCCGACAAGGATGGGTCGTTGAATTTGCCTTCCTCCAGCAAAGCAAGGGAATCCAATGTGGAGTGAAGGGCTTCCTTTATTGTCGTCTGAAGTTTCCGCGCCCCGTCAAAGCTGCGAGGAAAAGATGTCACTTCAGGAGGCATTATAGACCTGCAACGCGAGGTGTCGGCGTTGAACGCCTCAAGGACAGGAATCAAAGGCTCAAAAGCCTCGTTTACCTTCTTGAGCAAGGCATCGCCTTTGTCTTGCGATTCCGCAGACAACAACTTGTGGCTATCATACGGGTTGGACGCGGACAAATTGATTCCATTCGCGAGCGCAAGAAGTTCCTCCAACCGTTTTTTGTCTGCGTCAAAGACCCCGGCAAGCGATTTGCGCCTGAAATCCAGGATGCTTTTCCAATTCCGCGTCAGCCCGGAAAGTTTAACCACGGCTTCAACCAAATTTGACGAATCGTCGCTTGTCGCCAGATCATGTGAAGCATCAAACAGTCTTTTTGCCACATCGTCACTAATCCGCAACGCCTTGCACATTGACAGAACAGCGGCTTTTATGCGGGAGACATCATTGTTTCCCCCATCCTCGCAAGCCAGGAATACCGCATCAACGCACCAGTCGTATTTCCGGCTTCCAACCTGCAGAGTCTTTATCAGGGAGGGGATGTTCAGCCGCTTTGGATTAACCGCGCAAAGCCCGATGCGCTCCAGGCACGCTTTGCAATCAAATAGACGTGCCATGGCTTCAAGGTAATGGGATCCGTCAAAGTGCCTTGACGTCGCATAGATGAGGGAAAAGGATTCGACATAGTTCCGCTTGTCCTCCTCGGTTGGCGCAGTGTCCAGCAACGGATGGTCGGCGAGTTCAATATAATCGCCAAGAAGCGAACTTATGTCGAAGCCGCCATCGTCGGAGAGCTCGATTTGAGGTTCGGGGGCGATGCCCTTTTCCTCCTTGAAAACTTCTTCGGCGACTAGACTGCCGCCAATAATCTCCATGGACAACTCAAGCGGCTCGTATTGCGTTTCAGGATTGTTTACCGTATTGCGGAGCGTCTTCAGCGTGGCGTTCTTCGCAATCTCCGGCGGAAGATTGTCCGTCAGGTTCCCCATCTTGTCCATTTCATTGACGAAATGGTAGAGGGCGTTGTAGCCGGCGCCGGAAACATTGTCCAGTATGAAACCGGCATCGATGGGGTTGCCATCGACGTCGATGCTGACGAGGCGCTTGAAGTTGTCAAATCCGAATCCTTCGACCTCGCCATGCAAACTCGTTATTAAATTATCGACGGAAATCGGAGTGGCCGTATCAAGGCTGCAGTAGCCCATTGCGACCTTGATGCAATTCTTGATGAAGATGGAGCCCTCCAGGGAGGCGAAATCAACATTGTTCTTCCTGATTGTGTCAAGGCAGCTGAAAACGATTTGCATCATGCATGTAACCGGGAATTGAGATGCGAACCTCCCATGGTTCGCCTCAATGTCTGTCTTCCACTTGTGCAACGCCGAATCATCCTTAAGAATCTTGACATCCTTTTCAAGCTTGTCAAACTTCTGGACGATGACGCCAATCATATCGTGAATCTCGCCAATCTCATCCTGCAAGTCCTTGAGATTGCCGCGTATGACCGCAATCGCCTTTGCTTCAAGGAGGTTTTCCTCCTGAAGCCGCGCAAGATATGCGTAGGCGAACTTCTGCATGGATATGAGGTCTGCCTGGTTCGCACGGTCAAGTTCCCCCAGCTTCCCGCTAAACTTATACCAGCACCGCTTAAAGAAACCACGATCCTTGTATGCCTCAAGACGGGACTCCGTTATGCCAAGCAGTTTGCTGGCGTCAAGGGCAAGACGCTGGGCCTCGACTTTGTTACGTTGGGCGTTGAGAGTCAGTAATTCCAACTGCTTCTGGTCAGCGAGGGAAAGTTCGGGAATTGCCACGTCGTTCATGGGTTTCGCTCCTTTTTCGTTGAAGGGATTATTTTAAATTGTTTATGAGGTTCCAGTTTGCGGCTCGCTTCTGGCGAAGAACCGACATTCCCCGCTCGAAATCCCGTTCGGACAGGAACAGGCCCTTCCTGAAATCCTCCATCGCAACCGTGGCCGCGCTCAAGTATGCGACGGCATTCGACATCATCGCTTCCGCCTCCGTCAGGGACTTCGTGTTGTCCATTATCTCACGGAAAGGCTTCTCGATGCCGTTTTCAATAGCGACAGTCGCGGCGACGGATGTAATCATGCCGCCAACCATGGCGCCAACCATGGTCCCGATTGGTCCGGCGATGGTTCCGAGTGTCCCGCCAATTGAGGCACCCACAACGCCGGCCCCGGTCTGAAATATGTTTTTCCCGGTTCGCTCTTCGAGTTCCCTGGGCGTCATCTTGCCAGCCGCGACCATTACAAGGCATTCGACGAGATCAATGGCGCAAATCGCCGCGCCGCCCACCGCGCCAGTGGCAAAATTGGCCTGAAGGGCAGTTCCCGTAAACAGCTGCGGCAAGGTTCTGGCCGTCAGGCTTACGGCCGCAGTCGCGCCGGCGGCCTTCAGCGCGCTGTCGCTGGCGGCAATCGCCGTGTTCTTCAAAATGTATTTCACCGCGTCGCCCTGGGACATCAGCCCCTTTTGGACTTTGTCGAGGCAGCTTACCGTGTTTATCGTGCCCGCGATCACCGAAGTGACCACGGCCGCGCCAGCGGCGGCCTTGGCGCTTTGCTGCAATGTCGAGGCGGTCTTGTATTTGTTCTGGATTTTCCTATGGGCGCCTTTCCCGTCATCCCCGCCCTTTGCGATTGTCTCCGCCTCTTTTTTCGTGGTCGGGCGGGACTCGACGCCATCCTCCCTCAACCTGTCCGTGGCCTTCCTCTGAACGTCCCGCGCCGCCTCGGCCACTTGCGGACGCGACTCCTGGTTCTTAAGCTCCGTCTTGCGGGCCGCATCCCTTACCTCCTCCAATTGGTCGGCAGGGCAGACCATGGAGTCTGTTTCCTTGTAATGCGGATTCCCATCGGCCCCGTTCTCGCGGAAGGCATTCGCCGTCCTCTGGCCCGTCTTGTAGTATTTCAATTGGGCGCCCTGGACTTGCTCCCCGTTCTTTACAATCGCGATGTCGTTGACCGGGTCGTTAGTGCCCAGCGGCGAATTCCGATACTTGTCCGTGAATGCGCGGACATCCTTGTCTTTCAGGATAGCATCAAGATTGAAGGTCTCCGCATGGAGTTCCTCCGCGACAAACCCGGCGCGTGTCGCCAACGGGGCGCCACCCGATATGCGCGCGTTGGAAGCCAGGATGGAGTCTGTAAGCCTGCATTGCTCGACGATTTTTCCCATCTGGCTTGCAGCGCTCTGCGGCCAAATCATGCAAACCTCGGCCGTTTTCTCGGCACCGAAGTATTCGGGGGTGGCGTTTTCTCCCTGATTGCCGGCTGCTGTCGGCACCAGTTCTCTGTTGTCTTCCATTGTGGTGTTCCTTTTAAAAAGAATCTTCTGAACAGGTGAAAACACAGCAACATCCATACCAAGGGATGCTTTCTGTCGAAAATGGGGTCATTCTGTTCATAGCTGGGCACTTTCTGGCCGTTTGGTGGCTATTTTATATCCACTTCCTCAAGGTGGTGCGGGTGATGCCGAGCGCGGCGGCGGTCTTCGTGACGTTGCCGCCATACTTCCCGTAGATGCGTTGGACGTGCGCCCGGACTGCCTCGTCAAGGCTTTCCGGGCCGTCGGCGGGCGGCGGGGACGCCGCCCCTGCCGCATCGGCGCAAAGGTCGGCGTTCATTTCCCGATGCTCGGCGACGAGCTTCTTGAAGTCATTCTCCTTGAATACAACGGCGCGTTCGAGGATGTTGAGAAGCTCCCGCACGTTTCCGGGATAGGCATAGCTGGCCAGCGCGGCCTTTTGGTCATCCGAAAGATGCTTCCTGAAATGGTTGAACCACCAGTTGTCCGCAATCGCGCCGATGTCCTCGGGGCGCTCGCGCAGCGGCGGGATGCGGAGCTGCACGACGTTCAGGCGCATGAAGAGGTCTTCGCGGAACTTCCCCTCGCGGACAAGCGCGGGCAGGTTCCTGTTCGTCGCCGTGATGAGCCGCACGTCCGTCTCAATCTCCTCCGTGCCGCCGACGCGCATGAAACGCCCCTCCTCAAGGACGCGCAGGAGAACCCCCTGCGCGTCAAGCGGCAGTTCGCCGATCTCGTCAAGGAAGAGCGTGCCGCCGTTCGCCAGTTCGAAAATCCCGGCCTTCCGTCTGTCCGCCCCCGTGAACGCGCCTTTTTCGTGGCCGAAGAAGCCGCTCTCAAGAAGCTGCGGCGCCACGCTCGCGCAGTTAAAGGCGCAGAACGGCTCGCTGCCGCGCGGCGAGCGGCTGTGTATCTGCAGGGCGACAGTCTCCTTGCCCGTGCCGCTCTCGCCAAGAATTAGGACGCGGGCGTCCGGATTCGCCGCCACGCAATTGATGCGCTCGCGCAGCGCCACCATCTGCGGGCTGGCGCCAATCAGCTCGCGGGCGCCGCAACGCCTGTAGTGTTCGACGAGCCGCCTCGCCTCGTCGCTCCACGCCTCTTCGCGGACGCCTTCCGCGAGATAGCGGATGGCCGTGGCGTATGCCTTTTCGTTTCGATAGTTGCGGTAGGCGAACATAGCTGCGGCAATCAGTTCGTGGTAGCGCGGCACGGACACCGGAATCTTCCGCCCTTCGATGGCGAACGGCAGAACGTCCGAAACGTCCACGCCGAAAACTTGCCCCGTTGCCTTAACGAGCGAACCGTTGAAGAATCCGCCGTCAACCTTGCGGACATCGAGGAGCGGCGCTATCAGACGTTCCTGGCTCTCGCTCATGGGGATGGCGCTCACCCATGTCACGCGGGTTTTGCCCTTCAGTGACTTCAGCGACGCCGCCAGCCGCTCCTCGTCGCCGCCGAGCGACAGCCCGATGAGATAGACGCGTTTCCAGTTGCCCCCCTCGGTCTCCAGAAATTCCGGCAGACGCCGCTTGCTCATGCCAATGACGTCGGCCTTGCCGCCCAGTGCACGAAGCGCAACAGCGGCGGCGACCGCGTATTCCTTCCAGCCCCAGCCTGTGAGAATTATCGTTTTCATGCCAAATCAAAGCCTCGGCAACCAAGTCTATTATTCCAAAACGCATTGGCTATGTCAAGTCGCGACAATGCGCGACAAGGCGTGGCGCATTTCGAATGGAAGTTTCGCGCAGATGGTGGTATAATCTTTCATCATGGACATAAAGCACGTTGAAGAGCTGACACGAGAGCTGCTGATCGAGTTCGGCGAGGATCCCGACCGCGAGGGCCTGAAGAAGACCCCCGCCCGCTTCGCGCGGGCGATGCAGTTCCTGACGGGCGGTTACGCCAAGTCCGTCCCCGAAGTGATCAACAACGCCATCTTCAAGACCGGCTCGACGGACATGGTCATTGTCCGCGACATTGAGATCTACAGCCTCTGCGAACACCATCTCCTGCCCTTCTACGGGCGCTGCCACATCGGCTACATCGCCCACGGCAAGGTGCTCGGCGTAAGCAAGCTCGCTCGCATCATGGAGGTCTACGCCCGCCGCCTGCAGATCCAGGAGAGGCTGACCGAGCAGATCGCCACCGAAGTCAAGAACGCCGTCGACGCGGTCGGCGTCGGCGTCGTCATGGAGTGCCGCCACCTTTGCATGATGATGCGCGGCGTCGAGAAGCAGAATTCCGTCATGACGACCTCCTCCGTTCTCGGCTCTTTCCGTACCGACCCCTCGACGCGCGCCGAGTTCATGAACCTCGCGCTTCGCCAATAGTCGAAGCGCAAGGTTCGTTTATTCGTTTATTCGTTTCATCGTTTGTTCGTTGATTCGTTTGCTTAACCGCTTAACCGCTTAACCGCTTAATGAATAAAAACCTTATCGCCAGTCATGTCGCCGCCATGGAGGGCTATGTTCCCGGTGAACAGCCCAAGCGACGCGACATCGTGAAACTCAACACCAATGAGAACCCCTATCCGCCCTCGCCGGCGGTGGGTCGAGCCTTGGCGGAATTCGACTACGCCTCGCTCCGCCGCTATCCCGACCCGATGGCCTCGGCGCTCCGCGCCCGCGTGGCGGAAATCAACGGATGCGCAGTGGAAAACGTATTTGTCGGCAACGGCTCGGACGAAGTCCTCGCCCTCGCGACGCGCGCCTTCGTCGAGGACGGCGGCGCCGTCGGCTGCTTTGACCCGACCTATTCGCTCTATCCGGTCCTCTCCGAAATCCGCAATGTCGTCTGCCGCCGCGCCCCGCTGAACGACGACTTCACCTGGCGGACACCGCCGGCGGATTTCGCAGCCGACCTCTTCTTCCTGACGAACCCGAACGCCCCGACAAGCATCGCCTATCCCAAGGCCGAAATCGCGGCCTTCTGCAAGTCCTTCGCCGGTGTCGTGCTGATTGACGAGGCCTACGCCGACTTCGCCGAGGACAACTGCATGGATCTCGCCACGGCGGCGGGCAACCGCAACGTCATCGTCTCGCGGACGCTCTCCAAGTCCTTCTCCCTCGCCGGCATCCGGACAGGCTACTGCGTCGGCCCCGCCGACCTCATCGACGCAATGTACAAGGTCAAGGACTCGTACAATCTGGACGGCGTGACCCAGGCGGTCGCCCTTGCCGCCCTGAACGACCTCGACTGGATGCGCGCCAACGCGGAAAAAATCAAGGCCACCCGTGCCCGCGTCGCCGCAACGTTGCAGGCGCGCGGCTGGACGATGCCGGTCTCCTCGACGAACTTCCTCTTCGCCCGGCCGCCCGACGGTGACGCGCGCCGCATCTTCGACGCTCTCCGCGACAAGGGGATTTTCGTGCGCTATTTCGCTTCGACGCCGTCCTACATCCGCATCACCATCGGGACCGACGCCGAGATGGACCGGCTTCTCGCGGAACTTTGAGGGGGTGTGACCAAAGTAAGGCCTGGAAGTACCTCGTCGCCAGAAAATCCCAGATGGACTACGCCAGCTTCCGCCGCAGGAACATCCCAATCGGCTCCGGAATGGCGGAGGCGGGGTGCAAGCTCAACCTCGGACGCCTCAAGGGTCCCGGAATGCACTGGAGGTTCGACAACGGCATCAGAATAGCCATGCTTCGCGCAACCCTGCGGTCCGGAATGGTCATAACCGCCTGACGCGTGCCTCCTCTCTCGCTCCTGTGGGGCTATGACAAACTTTGGTCACACCCCTGTGCGCTATTGGCCGACGCGCATAATCAGACTTTTCGGGCGCGCAAAAATGGGCGGCGCTATTGCTAGTACTCCGCCAGCTTGCGTGGCCGCTGTGACCGATTCTCAAGCGGGGTGCGAGTTATGTGATAACGCCGACAGCATGTAATCACGCCTAGCTAATCATCCACCCCGACCGCTTCCACGTCATCGACCGGTAGGTGCGGTTCCAGTCCGACACCCGTCTCTGCCCGTGGCTGGCCACGAAAAGATTCAGAAGCTTTGGTGACTGTGCTGCCCTGCACTACTTGCCCATTATTTCGTACACACAACCTGATTTCTTTCCGCATCCATTGACGGAATTAACAATTCAAATCTTTTCAATATGAATCAACTTCCGTTGCCAGCATTTCTTGCACCAATTTTACTCCGTAAGCTATTGCAAGCTTCTGATGGTTGGACAGTTCGTTGATTACCTTGTATTTCCATGGGCACAGAAGCATCATGCCATAGAGGTACGATGCGGCGACAGCCTCAATTTTACGAAATTTGCATAGGGATTTATCGCGGGAGTGCAACGTTCCCGTGCGTAAATAGTTGTTCCCATAGCATGAAGGGCATGCGCCATCTAACAAGCAATTGGCACACTCTGGATCGTCGAATGCTTTGTCGTTGGAAAAATCAATTTTCAAAGGTAATGAATCACCATCTTCTACTTCCGAGCTTGGCATAAATGACTGGCAGGGATAAGTTTTCCCGTTAGGGGCTATACATATCATTCCAGCACCCGTGCCGCACCACTTCCTATTATTGTGCTTTGATTTTCCAATTTGAGAATCTGCCCCTAGTCGAGGCAATATATGCGAAAACAACGAAGGAATTTCTAAGTCTGGTCGTTCTAGATAAAAATCGGCTATTTTTTGTAGTTCTCTACGGTAAACAGGAAGTAGATCATCAGACCAGTTCATCCCGTATGCGAGATTTACAGAGTACTTGAACCCAAGGGCTAAGATATTCCTTACACCGCTGTAAAGATCACCGATTGAAATTGGGGAAACAGTTGCCTTAACTCCCTGCATCGGCCACATCTCGCGGAAGAAAGCAAAATCTATCTTATCATATGAGCTAGATCGGTTTACATCATGCTGGGCTTTTGTTCCATCAAGACTTAAGCCAAGAACAAAACGCTTGGCATTCTTTTTGAACCACTCTTTGACTTCTCCATGAACTAGCGTTCCGTTAGTAGTTGCAAATAAAATATAAGGTTTCGGCCATCGTAGTGACCACACCCATTCAGCAAGCGTTTTTATTCGGTCAAAAGCAAGCATTGGCTCGCCACCATGAAAACCAAGCTCGAACTCATCATAGTCATCCAGATTTTGCGTTTCTGCCTCGATAAAGTCTTTAGCGGATTGAAGGGGTAGCACCTGCAAATCCTTCTTGTGTTCATAACAATAGACGCAGTGCAAATTGCATTGCTCAGTAAAGGTAATTTGAATTACCCTTCTCTTCATATTGTCAAATTGTCAAAAGACCATCATATTGGAAATAGACTTAGGTTCATAAAAAACCAAGCATTTTTCATCCTTACTTGCGTCCGGAGCCTTTTCCCCCCTGGCAACTATTTTCGCAACTTCCCTTACAGCTCCCATCGCAGTCTCCTTGGCATGTGTTTTCACAATGGCCAGTACAATCCCCTTCACAAACCCCATCACACCCCCAGCAAAAATTACTTTTTGCAGAAGCAGAATTATTAACTGTTGTTGCGTAGGCAAACTCAGTAGCCTGCAGCGAGTCAATCAACTGATTGATGGATGCTAAAAGCTTGTCTTGAAGTCTCATGTTACACCTCTCTTACCTCATCAGTGAAAAAAGGGATACAACCCAGTTGCAAATGACTGCAATCCCAATTCGTCATGGCTTTATAATACAAATCTTCCTTCCAAAGTGTCAAGAATAATAACGATATGCGCAATGTGAAGACACTTAAAACAACGACTCGACGACTTTCACCAGCCACGCGAACCAGATGATGAGAACGGCGATTTCCACGATGCGAATGATGACGCCCGTGAACATAGAAAATCCCTTTTGTATGAACGGCCAGAAGGGATAGCACACCCATTCAGTAAAGGCACAGGGAAGCTCAGTCAACGAGGCGACAAACCAGATCAAAAGGTCAATGAATGCGATTATGAGCGGCAATGCGATACCCGCGATTTTCCACCCCGAATGCATCCAGATAAGAGCGAAAAGAATGACACCCGCGAGCCACAGAAGCGAGGTCGTGGTTTTGTTCATGATGTTGGCCATGTTGATTGTCCTTTGGATTTTACCTTTCCCCAACCTCCAATCATCTCCGGCGCGGGGGGAAAGGAAAAGCGCGCCTTCGATGCCCTCCGTCTGTGGCACCGCCAAGCGCCGTGGGAAGAAGGCAAGCCGAAAGCGCGCCACATGGCGCGGTTCCGCAAGATCTTCTTCCCGTTTTGAACTTGGCGGTTTCCAGACGGAAGAGGAACTCAAGTGAATGTCGTCGCCGAATACTGAAATTCGACAGCAATCATTCTACCATATTTGCAGAACCGCGCGCAATGCCGGCGCGACTTTCGGCCCGCCCAGAGGGAAAGCCTTCATTTCCTATTCGCACCGAAACCGCGAAATCTGCCGCGATGGCGCTGGCGCGCGACCACTGTGCGGTTTTTACAACGCAAAGGCGGCAAAGGAATCGCAAAGAACGCAAAGATGTAGTTGGAAGTGTTTTGGGGAGGGCGCTGGCGCGCGTCCACGGAAGCCGCTGTCGCGGCGGGCCGCCACCGGCGGCCTGCGGGCAGGGGATGGCACCGGCTCATGCAAGCATGGCCGTCGCCCACCCCCTGCCCTTGCGATGCTGCGCATCGCCGTCGCATCCAGCGGACACAGAAACGGGCTTCGCCCGACACTGAACAACACGGAAAAGTCCAAAATTTGTTTGAGGTCAAGACCCCCACTTTCCTCAAGCTCTTTTCCGTTGGACTTCCGTGTCCCGCGAAGCGGGTTTCCGTGTCCGGCGAGATCTGGAAACCCGAAGGGTTGGCGCGGAGACCCCCTTTCCGTGCGCGAGCTTGCTCGCAGGGACGGAAGGGGACTCCACGCCAATCGCCGCAAGGCGATTCCAGACCTCGCCGGTTTCCGTGGTCGGCGCGGTAGCGCTCAGCCCCGCCACCCGTGCCACTTACCGCGCAAGGTCGCGCGCGAGGGTTTCGAGCGCGTCGTAGAGGTCGGTGCCGTTGCCGCAGAGCGAGAGCCACTTTTCGCGCAGCTTGCCGGCCATGCGGTTGCGGAGGCGGTAGATGGCGTTGGGCGTCATGCTGTATTCGGCGCACAACTGTCCGACGGGGATTCCGTCGGCGACGAGTTTCATGAAGACGGCCTTGCTCGTCTCGCTCATCCTTGTCTCGGC
>JAEEGL010334015.1_pt1 | contig 16389 bp, 14 predicted proteins | sample 9134231 | NCBI WGS metagenome assembly JAEEGL01 (sample SAMN16246548, study PRJNA631951) | gut metagenome | biome: gut microbiome; feature: rumen; material: fiber-attached | host: Bos | place: Iran: Karaj | collected 2018-10
GAAGAGACGGCCCTTCGCCTGAACGCCGCCAAAAGGGAAGGGCGGCGCATCGTCAGTGTGGGGACCACCTCCTGCAGGACGCTGGAGGCTGCCTCGGATGAAAACGGGTTCCTTCGGCCCTTTGCGGATCAGGTCAACATTTTCATATATCCTGGCTATCGGTTCAAGTGCATAGACGCGCTCATTACAAACTTTCATCTTCCGGAGAGTACTCTTCTGATGCTGGTCAGCGCTCTGGCAGGAAGGGAGCATGTGCTGGAAGCATACCGGATCGCTGTAGAGGAAAAATACCGCTTTTTCTCTTTTGGGGACGCGATGCTGATCTCATGACCGATCCTTGTTATTTGCGGGCGATCCGAACCGGACCGCCCGCGCCGTCTATCACTTCAGCAAAAGTTCCCGTATTTCTTCCGTAACTCTTTTGGCTTCCGCGTGATCCCTGCCCCCGGCGGTGACCCCGACCACCACGTTGTCCTTTCGCGCAATGCCGGGGAAGTAGAAATCGCTCAGGCTCCGGTCGCCGGCAATGTTGACAGGGATCCCCAGGCGGACGCAATCCTCCCGTACCGCCCGGTCGACCTCCGGAGCGTTGGTCGCAGCCAGCACCAGGTCCGCGCCTTCCAGGTCCGCAGGTTCGTAGGGCTTTCGCAGCACGCGGAGCGTTCCTGCCTCCTCCAGAGGAAGCAGTTCCGGATGGAGTTCCGGCGCCACGACCGTTATGCTCTCGGTAAACTCTGCCAGAACACGGATGCGCCGAAGGGCGATCCTTCCGCCGCCCACCGCAACGATCTTTTTCCCGGCAAGATTGACAAAGAGGGGAAACCAGGGATACTCGGCCATACGCTCACCCTTTCTTCCGTTTCTTTTTCAACAGCCAGTTCAATACTCCGCCCAGGACGATGATCACCGCCGCCACCAGGAGCACCTTTTTTGCCGCCTCCTGGGGGATCATGCCCTTATCGCCGATGCTCTCGGCGTAAAAGGTCAGTGTGTACTCAATCTCCACCGGATCGCCCATGGCCGTGGTGTCCGCGATCACCGCCATTCCCTTGTCCATGACGGTGATGGGGATCTCAAAGGTGGAATTGCCCCCATCGGTGCTCAGGTTGTGGTAGACTTCCTCCTCCAGGATCATATAGTCGTAGTGGGGACTGCTCCACAGAAGGCGGGCATAGGCCTTTCCGTCCCGGACGATCAGCAGCGTGGGGGAGGAGATGGCAGCCCGTCCGCTGCCGCCCACCATATTGACCTCAATGGAGTATTCCCCGTCGGAGCGGGGGAGCGCCACCGGCTCCGGCAGCTTGTGGGGCACGGAAGAGCGGGATTCCTCCAGCGGGGCGGCGTCATAGGCGCGGATGGCCGCCTCGATCAGTTCATAATCCGGGAGCTCCAGGCGGAGAACTCCCTCCGGCAGGGAGGAGGCATAGAAAACCAGCTCCCGGTCATACCAGCGCTTGCGCCGCTTGCTGTAAGCCGCGCAGGGGACGGGGGAGTCCAGCGCTTCGACGGGCAAGGTAAAAATCGCGTGGCCGCTGTCCTCCTCGTAGGCGATGTATTCCGATTCCGGGGCCTGTTCCGCTTCCTCTGCCGTGCCGGGATAGACATAGAGGTAGCTGAGACTGGAAATCGTGATCCGGACACTCAATTCATCACCTGCTGCCGTCAGCTGCGCATCCAGAATGCGGAAAAACACGGAGCTGGAATCCACCTGGACGGAATAGCTTCCGTCCAGAATGTCCCGGCCATAAACCGGAAGCATTCCGTACTGCCCGACAGTGCGGGTGCGGATCTCCTTCTGCGCCTCCGCCGCCCGCTCCGCGATGGTTTTTTCCTGCTCTTCCTCCTCTGCCGCCTCGGCTAAGGAAACAGAGGGCATGATAGCCAGGAGCAGGATCCAGGCGAGGATACGCAGGAGGAGTTTTTTCCCGCTTTGCTGACGGCAGCTCATAATACGGCGGCTTCCCCTGCGTGAGCGGCGTACATGGCCTGGACGGCGGGGTACTCTCCCAATCCCCTGAGGAGGCAGGTCGTCTCAAAGCCCGACGCCCGGAAGCGGGAAGCCCAGGAGTCCTCTTCCTCACCCGCCATATCGTTGCAAGCGTGGTCCCCCGCCACCAGCATGAAAGGGGCGAGCCAGATCTTCTTCGGCTTATCTTTCCTCGCCGTTTCCAGCAGCGGCTCGAAGCCCGGTTCAAATTCCACAGTGCCGATCTGAAAGCGGGCATATCCGTCCGCGGCCAGGGCGTTATTGATGATCACATAGGGATTCGGCTCCGCTGCGGCGCTTCCGTGGCCCATGAGCGCCAGCATTTCGTTTTCCTTCACCTGTCCAAAGCTCTCCTCCAAGACCTTGGCCATCCGAAGGAGATCCGCTTCCGTGGTGAGCAGGGGAGCTCCCAGGGCCATGCGGGAAAACCGCCCCTGATAAGCTTTGATGGCCTCTGCCGCCTTCCGGTACTCCTCGCCGATCATCAGATGAGTGGGCTGAACAAGAAGGTCCGTTATGCCCTGGGAGAGCATCCGGTCCATGGCCTCCTCCACGGAATCGATCTGCAATCCCTCGGTTTTCAGAAGCTTTTTCCGGATGATGGAGCTGGTCCAGGCGCGATAGGGCTTCCTCTCCGGGAAGGCGGCGGAAAGAGAGGCTTCCAGGGCTTCGATGGTCTTCTTTCGCGTTTCCGCAAAAGAAGTACCGAAGCTGACGACCAACAGTGCTTTGCTCATTTTTATATTCCTTTCCGATATACATCAGAGGTTTTTCTTTCGATAGATGAACCAAACCGAGAGCAGGCCGAACACCAGAAGATAGGAGGCAAGCACTAGGAACCCGAAAAGGCCGGTTTCTTCCCCGTTGGCCACGGCGCGGATCATTCCGCTGGCCTGGCTTAAGGGCAGAATGGAGATCACCTGCCGGAAGCCCGAGGGCATCTGCTCCGTAGAGAAGAAGGTGTTGCAGAGGAAGGACATGGGCGTGATGATGTAAGAGGTGAAACGGGGCGCGTCCGTGTAGCTCTTGGCCAGGAAGGAGAGAACCAGGGCGATGGTGGAAAACACAGTGCCGTTGAGGAACATGATGAGGAGCGAGAGACCGTTGAAGGTCAGCCCCGTGCGGATGGGGAGCGTCAGGAGAAGGATGATCCCTCCGGCGTACATTCCCCGAAGACTGCCGCCGATGATCTGCCCCAGGATGAACTGCCAAAGGGGAGTGGGGGAGACCATGACCTGGTCCAGCGCTTTTTCATAAAGGCGCTGCACGCTCATGTTTTGGGCAATGGCGCTGAAGCTGCCCGTCATGGTAGCCATCGCTACGATGCCGGGGATCAGAAAATTAAGATAGGGTTCTCCGTGGGAGGTGGTCTGGATCCCCATACCGAAGATGACCAGATACATCAGGGGGGAGATCATAGCGGCCACCGTGATCTTATAGAAGTCCCGGCGGAATTCCACCCATTTTTCCCAGAGAACCGTAAGGATCCCCATGGTCGATTTCCCTCCCTTCAGCCGGCGGTGAGCTTTCTTCCCGCGCAGTCCACAAATACGTCCTCCAGGGTCGTAGTCCGCAGACTGGCCCCTTCTCCGGCGGTGCGAAGGAAAGCGATGGCCGCCTCCCGGTCCGGAAAATAGCGGCTTTTCAGCCCGTTTTCTCCCGTCTCGTCCACGGCGTAGGGTCCCAGCTCCGCAATGAGGTTTTCCGGCGTATCCAGCTTCTGAAGCCTTCCCCGATTCACCAGCGCGACCCGGCTGCAGAGGGCTTGGGCCTCCTCCATATAGTGGGTCGTGAGGATGATGGTCATACTCCTGCCGTTGAGCTGCCGAAGAAGGTTCCACATCTGCCGCCGGGAGAGGGCGTCCATCCCGGCGGTAGGCTCGTCCAGAAGCAGGATCTCCGGTTCAATGAGAAGCGCCCGGCAGATCATCAGCTTTCGCTTCATTCCGCCGGAGAGGTGCCGAACGGTACGCTTCCGGTATTCGCTGAGTCCTGCGAATTCCAGAAGCTCCTCTGAACGCTGCCGGATCACCCTGCGAGGGAGATAGTACAGCTTGCCCTGATACTCCATGACCTCTTCCATGGTCATGTCCTGACGCATGGAGTATTCCTGGGTGATGACGCTGAGCTTGCGCTTCTCCGCTGAGGCCTTCCGGGTGAGAGGCTTCCCGTCGATCAGGACCTGCCCTTCCGTGGGGAGCAGGACTGTGGAGATCAGGCTGATGGTGGTGGTCTTGCCCGCGCCGTTGGGCCCGAGAAGACCGAAGAACTCCCCGGTCTCCACCCGGAAGCTCAGATGATCTACCGCTGTGAAATCATCAAATCGCTTTGTCAGCTCCCGGAGCTCGATCATTTATGCTCCTTGGCGATGATGAGGGAGAAGTATCCTGCGTCGTCCGGGATCTCCTCCACATCGCGATAGACGCTCTCTCCGGGCATACCGCAGTTGACCACCGCGTTCACAGCCCGACCGCTCCGGCGCAGCAGATCCTTCACTTCCTTCATATGGCTGGCGGACTTCATCAGCACATAACTGCCATCCTGCCCCAGTTTGTCCTCCGTCTTGTGGACGGCGGGAACGATGTGCAGCGGCTCATCCCACTCCACCAGGGGCAGATTCAGCCTTGCGGCGGCGGCACAGAAGGAGGGGATGCCGCTGACGAGTTCCACAGGATAGCCCTCCGCCTCCAGAAAATGCTGGAGATAGCTGAAGGTGCAGTAGATGGTGGGGTCGCCCAAGGTGATATAGACCACGTTTTTGCCCTGATCCAGATACTTTTTCAGGATCTCCGCGCCCTTGCGGTGCTCCTCGTGGATGAGCTGCCGATCCTTCACCATGGGCATGAAGATGGGCACAAGCTCCTTCTCCGCGAGCTCCGGCACCGCCTGCACGGCGATCTGGTAGGCGGCGGATTCCTTTGCTTCCTTGCCGGGCACGGCAATGATATCGTTTTCCCGGATGAGGCGGATGGCCTTCAGCGTCATGTATTCCGGATCGCCGGGGCCGACCCCGACGCCGTACGCGATTCCCTTCATATCAGTTCCTCCGTTATTGAGTTTTCTTTTCTTTCAGTTCCTTGGCCGCCGCGATCAGACAGTCCGTAAGAGAGGGGAGCGTGGCCTTCTCGGAGATCCAGCAGCGCATCCCCAAAGCTTTGGCTGCGGCCGCCGTCTGCTTTCCGATGCAAACCGCACGGACATTGGACAGATCGGCCCTCCCGGCTGCGGCGGCGAAGCCCTTCACCGTGGATGCGCTGGTGAAAACGGCAAAGTCCACGTCCCCGGTCTCCAAGGCGTTGCCCTGATCGATGACTCGGGAAGCGACGTAGTGCGTGTCGTAGGTGGGCAGGTCGGTGACCTGCAGGTTTCGACCGTTCCGCAGTTCCTCCACAAGCTCCGGGTTTCCGATGGAGGCCCGGGGAATGAGGAGGCGGGACCCCTCCTTGCATAGCTGCGCCAGTTCCTTGCCCAACGTCTCGCCATCGGCGACGGAAGGCTGAAAATCCGCCCGGAGCCCCCGCTCTGCCAAGGCCTTGGCGGTACCGGGGCCGAGAGCGGCTGCCTTCACTCCGACCAGGGATCGGATATCGCCCACTTCCAGCAGCTTCTCAAAGAAGATACGAACGCCGCTGGGACTGGTAAACACCAGCCAGTCATAGCCTCCTTCCGCGAGCCTTGTAAGGCAAGCCCGGAGCTCACGGTCGTCCCGCACCGCTTCTGTCCGGATCGCGGGAAGCTCCAGGACCTCCGCGCCTTCGGCGCGGAGCAGGGCGGCCAGGCGGGAGCTCAGCTCCTTCGGCCTGGTCAGAAGGACTTTTATTCCGCCAAGAGGCCGCTTCTCATACCAGGAGAAGCTGTCGGCCAGGGAACAGACCCTTCCCACCACAAGGATGGCAGGAGTGCGCACGCCTTTTTTCCGGCACTCCGCATCCATTGTGGAAACGGTTGCGCTGATGCGCCCCTGGGAGGCTGTGGTGCCTTTCTCCAGCACCGCAGCAGGCGTGTCCGGGTCCATGCCGGCATCGATCAGGCCGCTGCAGAGCTCCGGCAGGGCGGCGATCCCCATAAGGAAGACCAGGGTGCCGCCGGTTCGGACCAGGGCTTCAAAATCTATGTCGTAAGTGTGATCCGCTCTCCGATGGCCGGTGATGATATGGACGCTGGAGCAGTAATCCCGATGGGTCACCGGAATGCCGTTATAGGCCGGTACGGCAATGGCGCTGGTAACGCCGGGGACCACCTCAAAGGGGATCCCGTTCTCTGCCAAAAGCTCCAGTTCCTCTCCGCCGCGTCCGAATAAGAAAGGATCACCTCCCTTGAGGCGCACGACCCGTCGGCCCTTCTGCGCTTCCTCCAGGAGGACCCGGTTGGTCTCCTCCTGCCGCAGGTAGTGGGTGCCCGACCGTTTGCCGGCAAAAATGAGCTCCGCGTCCTCCGGGATCATGCTCAGGACGCCCTGACCCACCAGCGCGTCGTAGACGACCACTTCCGCCTCGCTGAGCACCTGTTTTCCCTTGAGCGTCAGGAGTCCGGCGTCTCCCGGACCGGCGCCCACCAGCCAAACCTTTCCGCTCATCTTCTTCCTCCCGCAGCGGCTTCCGGCCTTTTGAGACTCTCGCTCAGTTCCTGTGCCAGCCGCACACCCAGGTTTTCCGGCTCCATAGGTTCGCCCTTCCTGCTCCCGACGAGCCAGCGACCGGTCTCTTCATCAAAGCAAAGGCCCCGAAGCAAAAGCTCTCCCTCCTCCATGCAAGCGTAAGCACAGACGGGGGAGGTGCACCCGCCGCCCAGGGTCCGGGCGAAGGCCCGTTCACAGAGGGCAAAGGCCGTTGAAGCTCTGTCGAGATACCCCGCAAGATAGCTGTGATCCTCACCGGCCCGGCCCTGGATGGCCAGGATGCCCTGACCGGCCGCCGGGATCATTTCCTCCGGCGTAAAAGCGCGGCTGATCCGGTGCTCCAGACCAAGGCGTTTCAAGCCTGCAGCGGCCAGTACCAAGGCGCCGTACTGCCCCTCGTCCAGCTTGCGCAGCCTGGTCTGCAGGTTGCCGCGCACCGGTTCCACGGGGAAGCCCGGATATAAAGCACGAAGCTGCAGGCTTCGGCGGAGACTCGCGGAGCCGATGGGCTTGTCAGGGTCCGCTTCCTTCCTGCCGGGCGGCAGCACCAGCACATCCCGGGGGTCCTCCCGTCGGGAATAGCCCAGCAGGGGCAGGTCCTCCGGCGTTTCCATGGGGACGTCCTTGAGACTGTGGACGGTGAGGTCCGCCCGCCCGTCCCGCAGCGCGGCATCCAATTCCTTGACGAAGAGCCCCTTTCCGCCCACCTGATCCAGGGTTCGGTCCAGAATGCGGTCCCCGGTGGTTTTCATGGTGAGGAGCTCCACCTCCGCATCGGGCAAAGCGGAGCGAAGGTAGTTCACCACGGTCATGCTCTGGGCGATGGCCAAAGCGCTGTCCCGGCTGCCCACAACGATTTTTTTCATCCTGCAAACTCCCCGGCGGCTTCCAGAGCCGCACCCAGATCCGCTGCGGTATGGGCGGAGGAGATGAACATAGCTTCAAACTGAGAGGGGGCAAGATAGATCCCCCGATGGAGCATATGCCGGAAGTATTCCGCGAAGCGGCCAGTATTGCTCCTCTGCGCGGAAGCGTAGTCCGTCACCGGTCCCTCCGTGAAAAACGGACAGCCCAGAGAGCCGATGTGGTTCACGGTGATGGGAAGCCCGGTCCCCTGAAGTACGGACTCCAGCTCTCGGAAAAAGGCGTCGGAAGCGCTGTTCAGCTTTTCATAATAATCGGGGGTATCCCGCAGCTGGGTCAGCTGTGCGAGGCCGGCCGCCATGGCCACCGGGTTGCCGCTGAGGGTCCCCGCCTGATAAACCGGACCCAGAGGAGCCACGGTGCTCATGATCTCCTTTCGGCCTCCATAGGCCCCTACGGGCATCCCGCCGCCGATGATCTTTCCAAAGGTGCAGAGATCCGCCCGGACGCCATAGTACTCCTGCGCGCCGCCAAGGGCCAGACGGAAGCCGGTAATGACCTCGTCAAAGATGAGGAGAGCGCCATTATCATCGCAGAGGCTGCGAAGACCGGAAAGGAAGCCGTCGGCAGGGGGGACGACCCCCATGTTGGCTCCCACCGGCTCCACGATGACCGCGGCGATCTCTCCCGGATTGGCGGCAAACAGAGCGCAGACGCTGTCCAGGTCGTTGAAATCTGCGGTAAGTGTGTCTCTGGAACAGCCCACGGGGACTCCGGCGCTGCCGGGGAGCCCCTGGGTCAGGACACCGGAGCCGGCCTTCACCAGCATGGCGTCGCTGTGGCCGTGATAGCAGCCGGAGAATTTCACCAGCTTATCCCGCCCGGTGAAGCCTCTGGCAGCACGCAGGGCGCTCATGACGGCCTCCGTGCCGGAGTTGACCATGCGCACCATCTCCAGACCGGGAACGACGGAGCAAAGGAGCTCCGCCATTTCCACCTCCCGCTCCGTAGCCGCGCCGAAGCTGAGCCCGTCCCTGGCGGCCTTCTCCACGGCCTCCAGAACGGCAGGGTGGGCGTGTCCCAGGATCATGGGACCCCAGGAGCCCACGAAATCAACGTATTCCTTTCCCTCCTGGTCCCAAACGCGGCAGCCGGCGCCCCGGGTCAGGAAGGGGGGAGTCATTCCCACGGAGCCAAAAGCCCGGACCGGGCTGTTCACCCCGCCGGGAATGCGGATCTTTGCCCTCTGAAACAGCGCTTCTGAAGTATTCATCCGATCCTGCCCTCCTGAATGAACCCTGCCAACTCCGGGGCATAGTAGCTGATGTAAAGATCCGCACCGGCCCGGAAGGCGGCGGCCGCCATCTCGCAGACGATCCGTTCCTCGTCGATCCAGCCCCGGAGAGCGGCTGCCTTTACCATGGCATACTCCCCGCTGACGCTGTAGGTGGCAAGGGGAACGTTCGTGGCGTCCTTGACCTCCCGAACCAGGTCCAGATAGGACATGGCCGGTTTGACCATGAGGATATCCGCTCCCTCCTCAACGTCCAAAAGGGCTTCCTTCATGGCCTCCCGCCGGTTGTGAAAGTCCATTTGATAACTCTTCCGGTCCCCGAAAGAGGGGGCCGAGTCCGCCGCTTCCCGGAAAGGACCGTAGAAGGCGGATGCGAATTTCACCGAATAGGACATGATCGGAATTCCGGTATAGCCTGCATGATCCAGGGTTTCACGGATGGCACGGACACGGCCGTCCATCATGTCCGAAGGAGCTACCATATCCGCCCCGGCCTGAACATGAGAAAGGGCTTCCTTTGAAAGAAGCTCCAGAGTCCGGTCATTGTCTACCTCCTGACCGCTGAGCATCCCGCAGTGCCCGTGGGAAGTATATTCGCACATGCAGACGTCCGTGATGAGATAGAGACCGGGATACTTTTCCTTGGCATGGCGCAGGGTCCTTTGTACGGCGCCGTCCTCCGCCCAGGCGGCGGAGCCGATCTCGTCCTTCTCCTCGGGAATGCCAAAGAGAAGAACGCTTAGTACGCCCGCTTCGCTGAGCCTGTCCAGGGCCTCGTCCACTCGGTCCACAGTATAGCGGAACTGTCCCGGCATGGAGGGGATCTCCTCCACCCGGTTCACGCCGTCCATGACAAAAAGCGGGTAGATCAGGGCCGATTTGTCGATTCTTGTCTCCCGCACGATTTTTCGCAGGATCTCGCTGCTGCGAAGTCTTCTGGGTCGTTTGGTCAGATCCATTTTTCTTGATTCCTCCTTATCCCTGCTCCGGGTAGATCTCTTCCATGGCCCGGAGACAATCCTCCAGCTCCCGCTCCGACAGCTTGCCCCGGAGCCCGAAGAGCAGATGATTCAGCATTCGCCGGGTCGCGTCCTCCACTTCACTGCGAAAGCGTTCTTTTTCCCCCTGGGGAAGGGATACTCCCTTGTAGACCTGCGTGAGCCTGGCGCTCACGTCCCTGGCAGCCCGATCTTTCAGCCCGGCGATCCGGGGGACCAGATCCCGTCCTTCATACCAGATGTAGAAATCCCGCTTCACTTCGTCCAGAATTGCCTCTGCTTTGGCCGCGTTCTGCAGGAAGGCTTCGTTTTTGAGATCAATGCGAAAGGAATCCACATCATAGAGCGTGAAACCGGAAAGGGAGGCGCACTCCGGCTCAATATCTCTGGGAACAGCCAGATCCACCAGGATGATATCGTGATCCGATGGTAGCGATTCCAGATCAGTACGTCGGATCGTGTAATTCGGGCTGCTGGTGGCGCTGACCACCAGGTCACAGGAGGGGAGAAGCGCATAACGGTCCGTATAGCCGATGCAGCGGCAGCCCCTGGGAATGTCCACGATGCCGCTGTGATACTGCCGCACCGTCACGGTCACCTCTGCGCCGCGCTCCATCAGGGCCACGGCGGAGAGCTTGCCCATCATGCCGTTTCCGATGACCATACATTTCCGGCCGCTGAGGCTGTACCCGCCGGTTTCCAATGCATCCAGAGCGGCATGGATCACAGACCGGTCCGCCGAAGAGAGACGAGTCTCTGTTTTGACCCGTTTCCCGGCAGTGACTCCCTGGCGGAAGAGAACCTCCAGCGTATGGTCGGAGGCGTAGGCAGCTCTGGCCGTCTGCAGAGCGTCGCCCACCTGGGTAAGGATCTGATCCTCCCCAACGATCTGGGATTCCAGCCCCGCAGCCAGACGGAAAAAGTGGTCGACGGCATCTGCGTTTCTCCGCTGGGTAAAAAAACCGGCATAACGCTCCGGCTCCACCTGCAGGAAGCCGCAAAGGTACTCCAAGGGCGAAAAATCCGCGCCCTCAGAAACGCTGAGCCACCATTCCATCCGGTTGCAGGTGGAAAGGATAACATTTCCGCTGATCTCCGGAAAACCCTGAAAATAGGAATAGGCCTCAGCCATACGTTTTTTCGTGAAGGAAAACAGACTGCGGATGTCAATGCCGGCCCGGTTGTGATCGACGCCGATCATCCATATCGACATGACTGACCTCCTGTATTCATGATTGATCTGCAAAAAAGCAGCGATGACTTTTCAGTCATCGCTACAGACGTCTCTTCCCATAGCACCGTAGAAACAGCCATACTTCCGGGAGCTGTTTCTTCCTTCCACAGCAGGTCTTCTGACTCACGCTTCTCGGAGCAAGCTCCGGCTGCGGGAGCCAGCCTTCTCGGAATACATCCAATGACCGACTTTCGTCCCGTCTCCCGCATCAGCGCATACAGCGGCGGTCCCGTCCATGATTAGCACATGGTTCCCTATTCTCCCGAAATGGCCATTCGCCATTACGGGCACTGTGGAATAAGTTTATAAATTGTCTTCTTCTGTGCATCAGATTATAGCACACTCGCCTTCTCTTGTCCACAGGGGATTTCCTTTTCGTAAAAACTGAAGGCTTGACAGGAGGATTCAATTGAGTATACTTACAAATGGAATAATTCGTCGGAGGAGCAAGAGGATATGAGAAGAACTAGATTGATGCGTTTGTTCGCCGGTTTTCTCGCTCTTTTCCTGCTTTGGTGCGGACAAGCTGCTGCCGCGGCATCGGAAACTACCTCCGATTCTGCGAAAAAGATCCAGTTGGTCGAGACGGAAGGCGATGTTACCGTAACGGACAGCAGCAAAAATAACGTCAGCCTGAGCAGAAACGGCGAAACAAGGCTTTACAGCGGCTATCATATCGTTACCGGAAAGGACAGCTTTGCCTGGTTTAGTCTGGATGAGTCCAAAGCTGTCAAGCTGGACGTCTCCAGCGAAGTGGAAGTCCGCAGCCGGGGGCGAAAGCTGGAACTCCTTTTGATTTCAGGTGCATTGTACTGCAATGTGTCGGAACCGCTGAAGGAGAATGAGACCTTCCAGATCCGTACCAGTACGATGGTGATGGGAATTCGCGGTACTGTATTGGGAGTCGATATCGGAAGGACCCGCACAGGGATGGACACGATTACGATGATCCGTGGCTCAGTGGAGGTCCGGCTTACCACTCCCGAGTCGTTAAGGCTCCCCTCTATCTGGGTGCGGGAAGGGCAGACCTATTCCCACAGTCAGGATCCTTCCGGGCATGAAAAAGAGTCCCCTGCTCCCGTGAAGGAGATCGTGGACTTCTTTGCGAATGCAATGAAGGAAGACGGGATACCTTCACCCTGGGAGGTAAAAGCCGAGGAAGGATCCGGGGCAGTGGAGCCTGCCGCCCCGGTGGGAAAGGTATCCAATCTCTTCAACGACAGCGGCGAACCTGCTGAAGAAGAATACGTCTTCACGGATGAAGAAGAACCGGAGCCGAACCAGGACCCGGAAACCACTTTCACTGTGACCTGGCTGAATGATGACGGCACCGTTCTGGAAAAGGATGAGGCTGCGGCGAAAGGATCGACGCCCAGTTATGACGGCGAGGAGCCGAGCAAGGCTGCGACGCCCCAGTATACCTACACCTTCTCCGGCTGGGATAAGGAGCTTGCCGCAGTGACCGAAGACGCGACCTACACCGCAGTCTACGGGTCGACGGTGAACAAGTACACCGTCACCTTCCAGGACTACAACGGTGATGAACTGCAGAGCGGCGAGCTCGCCTACGGGGAGACGCCGGAATACGGCGGCGAGGAGCCGAGCAGGGCTGCGACGCCCCAGTATACCTACACCTTCTCCGGCTGGGATGAGGAGCTTGCCGCAGTGACCGGAGACGCGACCTATACTGCCGTCTACGAGTCGAGGGTGAACAAGTACACCGTCACCTTCCTGGACGAAAACGGCGATGTGCTGCAGAGCGGCGAGGTCGCCTACGGGGAGATGCCGTCCTATAACGGGAGCCTTCCGATGGTCCTGAAGGGACAGGTGCCTTACGCATTCTCCTACTGGACATCGGGGGATGTGAAAACAGAACTGGAAACAGTGACCGGCAGAGTGACCTATACCGCCGTTTACGAGCAAGCGTATAAGCTTACTCTGCACCTGGAGAGTCAGAATGGACATTTCTTTGGCGAGATGTCGGATCAGTACCTTCAGGAAAACGGATTCACTCCGGAGGTGAATGGGCAAGTGCCCGATGAGGTCCGCACCGTTTCCAAGTGGTGCGTCAAAGGCAAGGAAACCGTTTTGCCGGATGCGGAAGCTGTAACTATGCAGGAGGATACAGATGGTTACTTCTTCCTCGGCTGGCACGACGAAAACAGTACGATCTCCGAGTCCGTGATCCCGATGATCGGAGAGGACAATGAGGATGACCGTGTTCTCTATGCTCTGTATGCCGTGGATGAAGAACACATCGGCTATGAAGTGAATTACACGGACAACGGCGGCGTTGTGTTGTCCTTCGGTTATTACAATGCGGCTAGTGTAAACTCCAAGCCTAATCAGATCCCGGCGGCGGGCTTTACGGAAAGCCCCTGGGGATCGCTGGCTGATGGGACCGACAACGGAAAGATCTCCTATCTGGAGATCGTATTCACGGAGGTTCTCCGGCCAGTCTCCATGTCCTATTGGTTCAGCGGACTCAACGGATGTGACAGGATCGATTTCAATAATCTGGATACCTCCCTGGTCACCGACATGAATCACCTGTTTGCCGGCAGCAGTATGAATGAACTGGATCTGGGCTGCTTTGATACCCGCAATGTGACGAATATGAGCGGGATGTTCGAAGACTGCGATAACCTGATAAATGTCTATGTCGGTAAAACGTTTGACGTAACAGACGTGCCGGAGGATTCGATTCTGTTCAGCGGCTGCCAAAGCCTGACCGGCGAACAAGGAACGGAATTCTCTCCGGGTCATATCACAGCAGAATATGCCCGTATCGACGGCGGGCGAGAGGCTCCCGGCTACTTCCACCGCAGCGAACTTTACTATTATGGTAGTTGACAGGCTGAAAGCCTCACCCGTTCTCTTTGGAAAGGAGGTTCTCCAATGAACAAGAACCGATCCCTGTCTCTGCTTCTCGCTGTGCTTTTGATGCTCAGCATAACGATTCCCTCCGCTGCGGCAGGGGAAGGCTATAAAGACATTCCGGAAGGAGCCTGGTATTCCGAAGCGGTGGCCTATTGCTTCGGGTATGACCTCATGAACGGCATGGGGGATGGGCTTTTCCAGCCTCAGGGCCCGGTCAGTCGTGCCATGGCGGTCACGGTCCTGTTCCGAATGGCAGGCAAGCCGGAGCCTCTCAATGCCGTGACCGGCTTTCCTGATGTGCCGGAGGGAGCTTGGTTTTCTCCGGCGATCGCTTGGGCAGTGGAGGCCGAGCTTGTCCGCGGGTATGAGAATGGAGACTTTTTGCCGAACCAGTCGATCACCAGGGAGGAACTGGCGACGTTGTTTTGGCGATTTGCCGGTTCGCCGGAAGCAACAGGGGATATGGAGCCCTTTGCCGACGCCGGCGAGATCAGCGCTTTTGCTGTAGAGGCGGTATACTGGAGCAGGGAGGTCGGCGTCATCAACGGCATGGGGGAGAACCGTTTTGTCCCACGCGGTCAGGCTACGCGGGCTCAACTGGCTCAGATCCTGATGATGTACGACAGCTATCTATGGAATCCGAAGGGCATTAAGATCGAGATGGATGTGCTTTGCGCTCCCAACGGCATCGCTGCGGCGTCGGACGGCTCCCTGATGGTGACGGATACTTACGCTCATAAGATCTGGCAGGTGCGTAATGGCGCTGCTCAGCTCTTTGCCGGCGCAGACACGGCTCTGGACCGCAACGGAGACCCGATAGGCGGTTATAACGACGCCTCTCTTCCGGAGAGCTGGTTCTCCACCCCCTGGGCCATCGCGCCTTATCGAAATGGCTGGGCGGTGTCCGACGCTGGAAACGATTCCCTTCGCTTCCTGGATGAAAAGGGGACCCAGCGCATCAATGTGACCGTTCCCAGCAAGGATGGACGCTTTGCCTATCCCACCGGTCTAGCCGCGGATCAAGAGGGCAACCTTTACGTTTCCGATACGCACCATGGGGCGATTTACGCAATTGATGGAAAAGGAACTGTAAAAGTGCTGGCTGAAGGACTCAAGGATCCGATGGGCCTTTGCTGGCGGGACGGGATCCTCTATGTCGCGGAGACCGGCAGCAACCGGATCCTGGCCATCCGGAACGGAAAAACAGAGGTTTTGGCCGGGACCGGAGAAATGGGCGACCGGAACGGCACGGCATCGGAAGCAAGCTTTGCTTCACCCCAAGGGGTCGCCGTGGGCCCGGACGGCTCCGTCTATATTGCCGATACCGTGAACTCCTCTCTGCGTGTCCTCCGCCCGGACGGCATGGTAGAGACTTTGCTGGAGCAGTCGGAAACCGATCTGGACGCCTTCCCGGTTTCCCCGACAGGTCTTCTGATCTCCGGTGACAGGCTCTATGTCTGCGATAATTATGCGAGGCTGCTGTTCTCGCTTCCTTTGAACGGATAGGTCTTCGGGATCGCGGCATCAGTTTTGCTGAATGAAAATGCCTTTTTCGGGCAAGCTTTTGCAAATCAACGGCGTTATCTTCGGGAAGTATCACAAATACAGTGAAAAGGAGAAGAAATATGAAGTACGAGTATGCAAAAATCTCTGATGCGGAGCTGGCAGAGCTGAATCAGCTGCAGGCTAAGCTTTCCAGCGAGGATAAGCAGGTGGTCCTCCTTGCCGTGGAGAAGAAGTTCGAGATCGCCGAGCTGACCGCAGAGGAACTGGCGAAAATCAACGCGCTGGAGAAAGAACTGTCCGGAAACGGACGTGAGATCGTCCTGGTGGCCCTGTCCCGCTGATACGGCTTTTTTCCGAAACATGGCGGTCCAGTCCGCCTGATGTACCGAGAAGAGGGGCGGCTCCGCCCCTCTTCTCGGTCTTCGTGCGCCCGGCGAGCGCAGAAGTTTGTCCGCTATGCGGACGACATGGTTATCTTCTGCAAGAGCAAGGCGAGCGCAAAGCAAACGCTGGAGCACATTATTCCGTTCATCGAAGGAAAGCTGTTTCTGAAAGTGAATCGGGAGAAGACCACGGTGGCCTATGCCGGGAAGATTTAGTTCCTCGGCTACGGCTTCTATACGGGCCGGAAGGGCTTTGGCCTGAGGGTGCATCAGAAAGCACAGGCAAAGATGCGAAAGCGGGTCAAGGAGCTGACGAGCAGAAGAACCGTGAACGACTACGAGAGATGGAAGCAAGCGCTTAAACGCTTCGTGGTCGGATGGGTCAACTACTTTAAACTGGCCAACATGAGGCAACTGCTGGAGAGTACAGACAAATGGATGCGGCGACGTATCCGAATGGTATTCTGGAAGAAGTGGAAACGGATTCGCACAAAGTACAGGAATCTGCGGAAGATGGGCCTGAACCACAAGGACGCTTATATGACGGCGAATAACCGTAAGGGCTACTGGGCAACCGTGAATACCCGTACAGTGAAAACCGCCCTCTCCAGCCAAAGACTGGAAA
>JAEEGL013416635.1_pt1 | contig 16389 bp, 16 predicted proteins | sample 9134231 | NCBI WGS metagenome assembly JAEEGL01 (sample SAMN16246548, study PRJNA631951) | gut metagenome | biome: gut microbiome; feature: rumen; material: fiber-attached | host: Bos | place: Iran: Karaj | collected 2018-10
CTACAAGAGTCACTTCTAAAAGGACTAACGGAAGCTCGAGGAAATGATCTCTGAAGTGCACAATCTGTTCACTGTCAAGCACTTCCAGCATGGCTGATGAAATATCACCCCTATAATCCCGCCCCATCTTATCGATCTCATCGAGCAGGATCAGCGGATTTTTAACCCCTGCCTGTTTGATAGCCGTCACAAGCCTGCCCGGCATGGCGCCGATATACGTTCTTCTGTGTCCGCGGATCTCGGCCTCATCCCTGACACCGCCAAGCGAGATCCGAACATACTTTTTATCCATTGCCCTTGCCATGCTTTTTGCAATAGATGTTTTTCCGGTTCCGGGAGGGCCTGCAAGACAGATGATCGTCGGGCTGCCGCCCTTATCTTTCAGCTGGCGCACAGCCAGATATTCCACGATCCGCTCTTTTACTTTTTCAAGACCGTAATGATCTTCCTTCAGGATTTTCTCAGCCTTCTTCAGATCTTTGTTGTCTTTTGACTTTTTATCCCAGGGCATTTCCAGAAGGGTTTCAATGTAACTCCGCTGTACGCTTGCTTCCGAAGAGTTATTGCCCATCCGTTCAAAACGCGAGATTTCTTTTTTAATTTTAGACTTAACTTCTTTCGATGCCTTTATTTTCTCTAGCTTTTCTTTGAGCGCATCTGCATCCGAGACCGAGCTTTCGTCGCCTAACTCTTCCCGGATATAACGGAGCTGCTCCCGAAGGACATACTCTCTCTGATTCTTTTCAACCCTTTCTTTGACCTTGTCCGAGATGTCTTTTCGGATCGACATGACCTCGATCTCCTTCTGAAACAGCTCCATCAGATAATCAAATCTCAATTTAAGATTTACTCTTTCCAGGACTGCCTGCTTCTTCTCGAAGGGTACCGGAAGATTCACAGTCATCTGGTCCATGAGTTTTGAGAGATCTTCCAGTTCCGATAAATGCTTCAACAGCCCCTGGTCATTTTTCCGGATCAGCGCAGAATATTGCTGATGCATTTCCAAAAGCTGACGCCGCATCGCCTCCGCATGGTTTTCAGAGATCTCTTCTCCCATATGATCATCTTCTATGATCTCAACAGCGCCCATATAACACTCGTTATCATCAAACGCCAGAAGTTTGCTCCGGCAGATTCCTTCGGCCAGAACCCGAACGATCTTGTTTGGCATCTTGATGATCTGCTTGATCCTGGCATAGGTTCCGATCTCATACAGATCATTGAACCCAGGCTTCGCCACATCGCCTCTTTTCTGTGCTGTCAGAAACAACACCTGCTCCATGGACATTGCTTTTTCCACGGAAGCGATGGATTTCGGTCTGTTCAGATCGAAATGCGCAATGGAATCCGGTAAAATACACGTGTTCTTTAACGGTATCACCGGCATTTTGCGGGCATTCGGTTTGATTGAATTGTCCATACTCAGAATTGCACCTTCCATAGTAGCTCCTTATTCGTGTAACTCTTTAACAAAATATACATACGCGCTGCCTATTGGCAGCGCGATATGAAACATAACTTATATAACTTAATCACAGCCGTTCAAAAAAGCTTTATGCCCCTTTCTTCTTCGGCTCCTCATCTGTGCTGCGAATGACGATTGGTTTCTTTTCGCCCTTCACAACTTCTTCAGTGATGATGCATTTCTCAATGGTATAATCCGAAGGAATCTCATACATCACATCCAGCATAATGCCTTCCATAATGGAACGAAGTCCTCTGGCACCGGTTTTTCTCTCAAGCGCAAGCTTTGCGATCATGCTGACTGCTTCCGGCTCGAACTCCAATTCCACATCATCCATGCGGAAGAGTTTCTTATACTGTTTTATCAGTGCGCTCTTGGGCTCCGTCAAAATCCTCTCCAGTGCTTCCTGGTCAAGTCCATCCAGATTTACCGTGATCGGCACACGGCCGACAAACTCAGGGATCAGTCCGAATTTCACAAGATCCTGCGGCACGACTTCTTTGAAGACTTCACCGATCTCTACTGCCTGCTTGCTGCCGATCTCATTATCAAAACCGATGGATTTGCGGTCCAGCCTGTTCTCCACGATCTTCTCAAGCCCGTCAAAAGCGCCTGAGCAGATAAACAGGATATTCGATGTATTGATCTGGATCAGTTCCTGATGGGGATGCTTTCTGCCTCCCTGCGGCGGAACCGATGCAACCGTTCCTTCGATGATCTTCAAGAGGGCCTGCTGCACGCCTTCACCGGAAACATCTCTGGTAATGGAAACGTTTTCCCCTTTTTTGGTGATCTTATCGATCTCATCGATATAGATGATCCCGTATTCCGCTTTTTCCACATCATAATCTGCTGCCTGAATGAGCTTCAGCAGGATGTTTTCAACATCTTCACCCACATAACCGGCTTCTGTCAATGTCGTCGCATCTGCAATGGCAAACGGTACATTGATGATCTTGGCCAGCGTCTGTGCCATATAGGTTTTTCCGGATCCGGTAGGACCGATCATCAGGATGTTGCTTTTTTGCAGCTCCACATCATCAAGATCCTTCGGAGCCGTCACCCTCTTATAATGGTTATACACCGCAACGGAAAGCACCTTCTTGGCCTGTTCCTGTCCGATCACATAGTCATCAAGGAACTCTCTGAGCTCAGCCGGTTTTAACAGTTTCAGGTCTTCCTCCGGTTTCACACCGAGAGCCTGCTCTTTTTCATACTCTTCTTCCATGATATCTACGCACATATCGATACATTCGTCGCAGATATATACTCCGGTAGGGCCGGCGATCAGTTTGTCTACCTGATTCTCATTCCTGCCGCAAAAAGAGCATCTTACATGTCCTTCCATAAACCTGTTTGCCATCTTCTCCCCTTATGATTTCTTCTTATCTTTTTCTTCGGTCTCAGCCCTGTTCTCGATCACGCGGTCGATCAGGCCGTATTTGAGCGCCTCAGGAGCGAGCATCCAGTTATCACGCTCTGTATCTGCTGCAATCACCTCTAAGGGCTGTCCTGTATTAGCAGAAAGGATCTTGTTCATCCTCTCTTTGGTCTGAATGATATGCTTTGCTGCGATCTCGATCTCAGTTGCCTGTCCTTTGGAACCGCCAAGGGGCTGATGGATCATGATCTCTGCATTAGGAAGTGCAAGCCTCTTGCCCTTGGTGCCGCCTGCCAGAAGGAAAGCGCCCATGCTGGCTGCCAGTCCTACACAGATCGTGGAAACATCGCACTTGATATACTGCATCGTATCATAGATCGCCATACCGTCCGTAATGGAACCGCCGGGCGAATTGATATAAAGCTGAACATCCTTATCCGGGTCTTCTGCTTCAAGGAAGAGAAGCTGTGCCACAACCACGCTGGCAGAAGTACTGTCCACCTCTTCACCGAGGAAGATGATCCTTTCTTTTAAAAGCCTGGAATAGATATCATATGACCGCTCACCGCGGGATGTCTGTTCAATGACGTAAGGTACCAAACTCATCTTTTCTCCTCCTAATTAAGGATTTCATTTATCGGCTTCGTATTCTCATAATGAGCCTTCTGCAGTGCTATTAATAATTTCATTTATCGGCTCTTAAGCCTCTACTGCGCTGTCTCTGACAAGCTCAGCAGCTTTGGTTACTGCCAGATCCTTCATAATCTCTTCTTTGCCTGCCTCGCCGATCATTTCTTTTGCTTTATCCTGCTCCATGCGATAAGCCTCAGCAACCTTCTTTACTTCTTCTTCAAAATCTTCCTCAGTTGCCTGAATGCCTTCAGCCTCTACGATGGCTTCAAGAACCAGACGGGATTTGATCCGAAGCTCTGCCTGCGGTCTGATCTGTTCAAGCATCTTTTCTTCATCCGTACCGGTGAACATCTTATACTGGTCAAAGGAAAGTCCCTGGCTGGTGATCCTCTGTTCAAACTCTTCGAGCATCTGCTGCTGAGTCGTCTCGATCATTGCTTCCGGAATATCCATACGGCTGTCAGCGATCACGGCCTCAATGGCTGCTTTTTCCTTCTCATCATTCGCGCTCTTCTGTTTCTTCTCTGCGAGCTCTTCACGAATGCTGTCTCTGTATTCAGCGATGGTATCATATTCGGATACCTCGCTTGCAAACTCATCATCTGCCTCAGGAAGCTGCTCTTCCTTGATACCCTTAACCGTTACCTTGAAAAGTGCGGGCTTGCCTGCCAGATCTTCCGCATGATAATCCTCCGGGAAGGTCACATTAACGTCAACTGCATCACCGATATTCTTGCCGATGAGCTGCTCTTCAAAGGTATCGATGAAAGAATGGGAACCGATCACAAGCTCATAATCCTCACCCTTGCCACCATCGAACGGCTCATCATCAACGAAGCCCTCAAAGTCAATGGTCACTTTATCCTTATCCTGAACCGGACGATCCTCAATGGTCATCTCACGTGCATTGTTGCGACGCTCGCGGTCGATCACTTCATCGATATCCGCATCTGTTACTTCGACATCAACCTTAGCGATCTTAACGCCTTTGTATTTACCGAGTTCAACGCCGGGCTTTAAGGCAACCTCAGCCTCATAGATGAAATCCTGATCCGGCTGCAGCTGAATGACCGTTACCTTCGGGGATGAAACGATATCCTCGCCGCACTCATCATAGGCCTTTGCATAAGTGGGAGAAAACAGATCGTTTGCTGCATCCTCTAAAAAGATTCCCTTTCCATACATCTTCTCAACCATGGCAAGAGGCACCTTGCCCTTACGGAAGCCGGGAACAGAGATGTTCTTTTTCTGTCTCTGATATACCTTCTTCACTGCCTCATTCAGCTCCTCAGCAGGAACCGTGATGGTCAGTTTCGCCATGTTATGCTCCAGTTTTTCTACCTGTACGCTCATTGTAAAAAAATCCTCCTTTAAATGCCCTTGGCACAATTTTTCATTCTCACATATCGGTCCTGTCAGCAGTCAGTTTTTCCTGCATCAGGCCTCATGCCCACAATCCAAAATATTATAGCACGTAAAAATCCATTACGCAAGTAAAACCCCTACATCCCCACCGGTATGCTGTAATGGTATATCGTGCTCTTTCCGTCGTTTTCTTCCACATCTGACCAGAAGATCTGTCCGTTAAAAAAGACTGGCTGCGTTCCACCGGTAAAGATCATGTTCTTATATTTCTTTTTCGCAAGGACTTTTCCCGTATCATCCAAAAGCACGTAATGAAGAACTCCCTTTGGATCTTTTTCGCTGTAAACAGAGTACATGATCGCAAACAGTTCGTCCGAGATCTTGATGATCCGGCTTTCGCCGACGGTGGTTTTCGACTTCTTGGGATTGTACCTTGTCAGCCACTGAAGATGGATATCCGAGCCGTCTTTTTTACAGGTGATCAAAAGTACATTGCGCTTGTAGGTTTCTTTATTGCCCGTCACCCCTGCAACCTTCTCCCCTTGCGGCGTGGAAAGAGCCGTCACAAGAACGTGCTCTTTTCCGACCTCCATACCGCCTGCATTTATACCGGTGTAGTTGCCCCCTTTTCCGATCGCACGAAACAGATCAACCGTTTCGGGATCAACTTTGGTTTCCATATTGAAATGATCAAACCCGTAGAAATAATCCGTCTCATAATTCCTATAGGGATCATACTGCCTTGTAATCGTCAGCCGGAGCGCTCTCGGATAGGCATCACCGTGATCTAACTGATATATGGTATCGCCCTTGATTTTCACGAATTGGTTAAAGGAATGGCTGACGTAGCTCATATCTGCCATATTGTAGGTCATATCCTTTGTATGGATCGCAAACCCGATATTGCTCTGATGCCTGGTGCCGTCCTCACCGGCAAACATGCCTCTCGCCATAAACAGGACCAGCGTATCGCCTTTCATTGCCATCCGTCCGTTTCCGGCCTTAAACTGATCCCATATTCCGACAAACTGATTCGAGGCATTGCCTTTGATATTGCAGGTACCGCACTTTTTCCAGGCGCTGTTATACTTGACAACTTTCACGACGATCTTGTCAGGGTTTTCCTCATCATTCAGAAAACCGGTGGCGACATAGTAATTTCCGTCCTCGCCGTAGTAAAAAGCGCCCCAGGTATCATGCTTTCCGATATTGACAGTCTTCTTCTTTTTGATCTTCAGTTTTCCGCTGAGGGTGTAATCATAGAGTTTCGCGTCCCTGACCACGACCACATGAAGTTTTCCGCCTTTTTGATAATAGTAAGTCTCATCCGCACAGGACCAGTTATACCATTCCGAATACTGTCCCTTTTTGAGTGTTTGTTTGGTTTTGACAGGCACGGATTTTTTTGCGGCTGCTTTTGCCGGCGGCAGATAGAGGGAGACCTCTTCCGACTGAAAGATCTTCCCGTCCGGATACCGGACCTGAATCCTGTAATAGTAGGTATGTCCTCGCTTTCCTGCGATCTGTGCACGATACCCTTTCGTCATCCAATCGGTCACCGGTTTATAAACACCGTTTTCCGACTCACTCCTTATGACCTGCCAGGCTGCAGCATCCGCGACTTCATGCCAGGTGACAAGCTGCGCCTTTCCCGCATTTTTCACCGAAGTGATCGCCGATGACAGATAGCTGCCGGGTTTGTTATTCGAATCATCCATCAGACGGATACTGACATCGCCGTCGCGAACAGGATCGTCCGAGTCTGATCTGATCTTCCAGTCTGCGTAAAAAATCTTACCCTCATTTGTTTTCATAAAAGGGATGACAAAGAATTCCTGCTTTATATAGGGATCACATTTGATCTCGGTGGAGGATGCGTCTGCAGGCAGTGTCATAACTGGCTGCGGCGCATTCCGGTCCGCACCGTCACGAACGAATCGATACACATAGTAGCCATCGCATACTCCTAACGGGGTCCATTTCAAAAGCGCCGTATCAAATGATTTCTTGGAAACCGTAAGCTGCCCCACTTCCTCCGGGCAGATATACAGATGCACCCTGCAAACCGAAGCTCCTGCCTGTATAACCACATCCGCTTTTCCATAGTCATTCAGATTCAGCTCAATATCCCAGCTTACCTCTCTTTCGCTCGCATTATAGGTGTAACCCGCAAACTCCTTTTCCCGAAAACCTTCTTTCGGACTGACAACCGCAGGGTTTGCAGAGGATACAACGATCTTTGTTTTTGTCCGCGGTCTGATCCTGCCCGAAAGCCGCAGAAAGTAATAACCTTTGCTGTATAATGTGTCAATAAAACTCCCATCGCCTTGCTGTTCTAAGTCCTCGATGGACATAGCAGACAAAGCCGTATCCGAATACGCCGGTTCAACGTCATCGTCTTCAGCATAATCATCATAACCATCATCTTCGGTTTCGCCGGTGATCTCTTCCGTCTGAAGCTTCGTATCTTCGGTTTGTTCCGATATAACTTCGGGGTCTGCAAACACAGACCCCGGAAACATTATCAGTATCATGATTACAAGCATTACAGCAGGTACGCATTTTTGCAGACCGATCGATCGTCTTGCGTTTTTATTCTGAATTAAGTCAATCAGTAACTGCATACTTTTTCCTCAATCTTTCTTCCCTCGCCTGATCAAGATCAGTATCACCTTTCAGGATGCCGGTAAGGGAATCGGTAAGCTGTTTCCCATAATTGTTTTCTGTGGTAGTATCTATATTCTCGGTCATAAGATCCCCCCATTCTCTAATTTGCTTTTAATTCTGTAATGTCTTTTTTGTCATCTTTTACTTACACTTGTTGAATGTCTTTTTGTTATTGCGTTCCATACAAATTCGCCTTGGCTGCCATGCGGCGGTGTTCGTCCTCCGTTGCTACGTAGTTGCGGGAGGTGGTGTTGATGTCCACATGCCCGAGGACGTCGGCTACCAGGCGGATATCGCCGCTTTGGTGGTAGAGCGCGGTACCGAAGGTGCTGCGCAGTTTATGGGGCGTGATGTGTTTATCGGGAACCGCTTCCCTTGCGAATTTATTGATGACTTTGCGGATGGATTGTACATTCATCCGTTGTTTCTGGTTGGATAAAAAGAGGGCCTTTTCGTTCTTATCTTCCACATACTGCGGGCGCTCTAAATTGATATAATCAAGCAGCGTCGCTGCGGTGTCGTCATTAAAATAGAGTTTTGCCTGATTGCCGCCCTTGCGGACCACGATAAAACTTCCCTCATCAAAATTCAGGTCGGATACATCAAGTCCCGCGCACTCTGAGATACGGATGCCGGTGCCGAGCATCAGAGACAGGATGGCCGTATCTCGCAGCCGGGATTTTTCCCTGCACTTCTTTTCATGATTGCTCGAAGCATGCGTATTTTCCGTATATTGAAGCAGTCTGCCCACTTCTTCCGAATTCATCCGGACGATGTCTTTCTTCGGCTGTTTTTTTCGTTTTGCGGCACCTACCGTAGGGTCCTTCGGCAGGTATTCATGTTCATAGCAATATTTGAAAAACCCACGTACCGCTGCCATGCGGCGGGCAATGCCTTTGGTATCGTTGTTGTAGGAATGGTCATTTCCCTGATAATAGGAAAGATACTGCTGGAATTCGTTGATATCCTCGGAGGTCAGATTCTCCAGAAGGGAAATCGGGATATCCTTTAGTGCCAGGTCCTTGGCCTGTGGGTTTTCGTCTTTGATAAAGCGGAAAAAAATCAGCAGGTCATTTGCATAGGCGATCACGGTAGACAACTGACTGGTCAGTTCTTTGTCTACCAGGTAAGGTGCCACGTATGGAGGTAATTCGCTTTTGAGTCTGGCGATCTCTTTTTTTCTCTTCGCGCGCTGCGCTTTATAGTATTCTGAGTTTCCTGCCATGGCGGTCCTTTCTTGGCGGGTGTCAATGGGGGTGTCAATGGGGACGGTTCTCTCTGACAACCTTGTAAAACAGGTTGTCACAGAGAACCGTCCCACACTTGACACCAAAAGAACCGTCCCCATTTGACACTCGACGCCCAAAGAAACAGGGTGTCAAAAAGAACCGTCCCCATTGACACCCTAAGCCCTATTGAAAAATTATTTGCGTACCAGCAGGCTTTCACCTGTCATTTCTGCAGGCTGCGGCAGATCCATTACCTGAAGAAGGGTGGGTGCGATATCGCAAAGTCTTCCGCCCTCACGCAGGGTGTAAGCCGGGTCATAGTTGAACAGGATGAAGGGAACCGGGTTGGTGGTATGTGCGGTATGCGGTGCGCCGGTCTCGAAGTTGACCATCTGCTCGCAGTTTCCGTGGTCAGCGCAGATAAAGAGCACGCCGTCCATCTTCTTAACAGCATCCACAGCTGCGCCCACACACTGATCAATGCGCTCTACCGCTGCAATGGCTGCTTCAAGCACGCCGGTGTGGCCTACCATGTCGGGGTTTGCAAAGTTGATGATGATCACATCATATTCGCCGGAAGTAATCTTCTCATCGAGTTTTTCGGATACTTCGGGAGCACTCATTTCCGGCTGCAGGTCATAGGTTGCAACCGCAGGAGAATTAACAAGGATACGATCCTCACCTTTGTTAGGCTCCTCGATACCGCCGTTGAAGAAGAAGGTTACATGTGCATACTTTTCCGTCTCAGCGATACGAAGCTGCTTTAAGCCGTTTGCAGCAAGGTACTCGCCAAGGGTATTTTTGATCTCTTCTTTCTTGAAAGCTACGAACTTGTTCGGGATGGTCTCATCATAGTCTTTGAAGCATACATAGCAAAGAGGCATGTAGCCGTTTGCACGCTTTAAGAATTTGATGCACTTAGAATCCGATGCATCCCCGGGCTGTGCTGCGATATCTTCATCGGTAAAGCAGAATGCCTTGGTGATCTCTCTGGCCCTGTCGGGACGGAAGTTAAAGAAGATCACGGAATCATTCGGTTTTACCAGGGACAGAGGCTCGCCATTTTCATCTGTGATCACGGTAGGAAGTACGAACTCATCGGTCACTTCCTTATCGTAGGATGCCTGCATAGCCTCTACGGGATCCGTGCCCTTTTCGCCGGTGCCAAGTACCAGAGAATCGTATGCAAGCTGGATGCGGTCCCAGTTATTATCTCTGTCCATTGCATAGTATCTTCCGGAAAGGGAAGCAACCTTGCCGACACCGATCTTTGCCATCTCGTCTACCAGCTCCTGCAGATAGCCTTTGCCGGATGCAGGCGGTGTATCACGACCGTCGAAAAATGCATGTACGTAAACATCTTCAAAGTTCTCTTTTTTGCAAAGCTCTAAGATCGCATACAGGTGGGTGTTGTGGCTGTGCACGCCGCCGTCGGAAAGAAGGCCCCAGATATGCAGGTCACTCTTATGTTCTTTGCAGTTATTGATGGCACGAAGGAGTTCTTCGTTTTTGAAGAAAACGCCATCCTCGATATACTTGGTGATCAGGGTCAGGTCCTGGTAGATGACACGACCGGAACCGATATTCATATGTCCAACCTCAGAGTTACCCATCTGTCCGTCGGGAAGTCCGACTGCAAGACCGGAAGCATAACCCTTCTGGAAAGGGCATTCTGCCATCAGTTTGTCCATTACCGGGGTTTTTGCCATTGCTACGGCATTTGCCCTTGTTTCGTCTGTCAGGCCGTAGCCGTCAAGTACCATAAGTACAACTGGTTTTTGTTTCATTGTTTTTTCTCCTTATAATAAATTAGATATTACCACCGGTTTCTACACCGGACTTTGCACTACTTCAACCATCGTTAAATCCATCCGAAAATTAGCAGCCGCTAACCTTTTCACGCATTTGTAAAACGGTTCTGCTGTGCGTCATAAGTATAACCGATAGAACCGATCTTCTCTTTGATCTCCTCTTCGGGAACCCCGTAAGAGGCTGCCAGATCGGAAAGGGATGCGTAGTTGTCACGAAGTTGTGTATTGACAAAACTAAGCAGCATAACTGGATCTTTCGGCATGTTAATCTCTCCATGAAAACTCTATTCTTTCGCTCCGATTTTTCATATCGGACTCTTCGCTAATAATTGATCATTCGTAATCTTTCATTTACACATCTCTGCCTTACAGCAATCGGAATCCCTTCGCATTTAAGCAGGATGCAACCTCAGGCGTATCCTGGGTATGCAGGATCTGAACGGGCTGTCCGGATTCACGGTTGAAGGACAGGTAGATGTAATCGACATTGATGTTGCTTTCGGTCAGAGCGATCAGAAGTTTGTTCAACGCGCCGACTTCATCAGCCATTTCCACACCGATGACATCCGACAGTTTTGCCAGATATCCCGCTTCCTGCAATATCTGCTGCGCCTCTTCGGGCTTTTCCACGATCATACGGATGATCCCGTATTCCGCGCTGTCGTTGGTGACGGATCCCCAGATATTGATGCCTCGATCAGCCAGGGTTCCGGTGATCCTCTGTAAGTTACCTTTTTTGTTTTCCGCATATACGGAGAGTTGCTTGAGCATATATGTTACCTCTTTTCTCAATTGATCAGTAGTGTTTCGCTTCGTATTTTCATATCGGACTTTTACACTACCCTTGTTTTTCGGGATAATGACCCCTCATCAGTCGCCTTCGGCGACAGCCGTCTCGCCTGCCGGCTCGGTCCACGCTGGGCAAGCGCCACCGGCGCTTAGCGACCCCAGGGGGAAGCCTTTTTTCTTATATCATCGATACAGCGCAAATTCCCTATTATCACAGTATATCCGATATCACGGTTTTCGGTATCACTGTATTTCCCAGTACCACTGTATTTCCGGTATCACCGTATCCCCGGTATCACTATTTCCCCGGTATCACCGTTTCCCCGATATCACCGTTTCCCCGATATCACCATTTCCCCGATATCACCATTTCCCCGATATCACCATTTCCCCGATATCACCATTTCCCCGATATCACTATGCTTCACCGACAGCGCCGTTCCGTCTGCGACGGTCAGGATGGTGGTTACCAGTTCGTCGTCGTGGGTCAGGGCGAACAGGTAGTCCCGCATTCTTTGGTGGATGGTCCGGTTTCTCCGGGTTACCGCAAAGCGGGATTCGATGATCTGTCCGTCGGACAGGACGTTATCCGAAACCAGAAGTCCGCCATGTTTCAGAAGCGTTTTCACCCGGGGCAGAAAACGGATATACTGTCCTTTTGCCGCATCCATAAAGATCAGGTCAAAACTGTCTTCCTGCAATGTCTCAAGGATATCAGCAGCATCCCCCACCAGCAATGTGATCTCTTCACCCTTATGAAAAGCACCGATGTTTTCTTTTGCCTGCAGCGCGCGCTTTTCATCTTTCTCGATCGTTGTGATATGCGCTCCCTGCGGCATGTGCTCCGCCATAAAAAGGGCGGAAAAGCCGATGGCGCTTCCCACTTCGAGAATGGAAAAGGGCTGTTTTTCCGTCAGTAAAAATCGAAGCAGATCGCAGGTCTGTCTGCGGATCACGGGCACCCGTGTGTCCAGCGCATGCTGATACAAGGCTTCCAGCTGCGGCCCAAGCTGGATGCCCAGGGAATCGATATAGTCAGAATATCTCTCGGATATGATCCCGCTTCCCATCAGCGGGCACCTGCTCCGGCACTGAAGGCATCGGTTTTTATCTCAACCGCGCCATCTCCGACTGCATCCGATCCATCATCCATTGTTTCGCCTTCGTCTGCGCCCTGTGCATCCGACTCACCGGGATCGACCACCGTCGGCTCAGCAGATTGATCGCCTTCGATAAATTCTCCGGTCTGCGGATCATAATAACCGCCTGAGGACTCGCTGCTGCCAGCTGCGGGTGTAAGATCTTCCGTATCCTTACTGCTTCCCCCATCCTCAGAATCTGAACTGTCTTCCACATAATTCTGCGCCATGATCTCGATCATGTCCGCTGCCTTCATGGATGTATTGAGGGTATACGTCCCGGGGACCATTTTTCCGTGGTATTCGGACAGCCTTTCCTGTACCAGGAATATCTTCCGATCCTCGATCAGTCCTCTTGTTTCCAAAAGCCTGCCAAGTTCCATGATATCTTCCGTGCTCTCTGCGGTGATCACGATATCCCTTCCCGGCGGGGGCTCTTTGGACGCATCTGCAAATACCATATAGCCAAAGTGATAGGAATACATCGCCAGACGGTACACCCCAACAACGACCAGGGCCAATACCGAAAAGCGGAATACCGTATTCAAAAATCCGATAATGATCTTTTTTACCATTGTTGTTCCTTACTCGAAGTCATTACTAACAGCTTTGACAATCTCATAATTGATCATCTGCATCATTCTGCACAACGCCAGCTCCGCTGCAAGAAAATCATGCACTACGGGGTTTTCCCGGAATGATTCATACTCCTTCTGAAACCGGTCCATTTCATCAAACAGCTGATCCGGCCAGGTATTGTTCTGCAGCTCATAGTTTTTCTGTCTGTACTCATCCACCTGTTTTTTCAGTTCCGGATATTTGCGCAGATTATCGCGCTGCACGATGTAATCCGTGTAGACGCTGCTTTTTTTGATCTCCTCTATGAAAACTGCAAGGCTGTCTTTGTAGTCTTTCATGTCATTTCCTTATCAGGTATTCCCAGTTCTTCTCATCCATTCATAATCCGCCCGTTTCACGGGCCTTAGAATACCAGGACTTATACTTCCATAATGATCGGTAATATCATCGGACGTCTCTTCGTCTTTTTCCAGAAGAAGTCCGAAAGCTCATCCCGGATGGAATTTTTGATCTTGTTCCAGTCCGTGATCCCTCTGTCCATGCAGCGGTCCATCATGATCCGCGAGATCTCTCTGGCCTCATCAAGAAGCTCATCCGATTCCCGCACATAGACAAAGCCGCGGGATACCACATCCGGTCCCGAGACCACGGTATTGCTGCCCTTGTCCATGGCAACCACAACAATGAAAATGCCGTCCTCTGCCAGATGCTGTCTGTCGCGCAGCACCACATTGCCCACATCGCCGACGCCGAGTCCATCCACAAAGATATTGCCAACGGGCACTTTTCCATGCACCCTGGCACTCTGCTCGGACAACTCGAGCACGTCGCCTGATTGGATCACAAAGATGTTCTCCTTCTTGATGCCGAGACCCTCTGCCAGCCTTGCCTGGGCTTTCAAATGGCGCATCTCCCCATGAACGGGGATCGCATATTTCGGACGGATCAGGGAATAGATCAGTTTGATCTCTTCCTGGCAGGCATGTCCGGATACGTGGGTATCCTGGAAGATCACATCCGCATGCTTGCTGTACAGGTCGTTCATGACCTTGGAAACCGCTTTTTCATTACCCGGTATGGGATGTGAAGAAAAGATCACGGTATCCCCGGGCTTGATGGAGATCCTTCTGTGAGTCCCGTTTGCCATACGTGACAGGGCCGCCATGCTCTCGCCCTGGCTGCCGGTAGTAATGATCACCGTACGCTCGTCGGGATAATCACGAAGCTGTTCCGTCTCGATCAGGGTGTTTTCTGGGATACGGATATAGCCGAGTTTGGTGGCGGTCTCGATGATACCCACCATGCTGCGGCCTTCCACCACAACCTTGCGTCCGTATTTATAGGCTGAATTGATGATCTGCTGCACCCTGTCCACATTCGAAGCAAAGGTCGCTATGATCAGCCTGGTATTTTTATGTTCTGAAAAAATCTTATCAAAAGTCTCGCCCACAGTGCTTTCTGAAGGCGTAAAACCGGGGCGCTCCGCATTGGTACTGTCGCACATCAGCGCCAGCACGCCCTTTTTGCCAAGCTCCGCAAACCGCTGCAGGTCAATGGCATCGCCGTAAACCGGGGTGTAATCCACCTTGAAATCGCCTGTGTGAACGATCACGCCGGCAGGCGAATAGATCGCGAAAGCCGCTGCATCCGCGATGGAATGGTTGGTGCAGATAAACTCCACCCGGAACTGTCCGAGATTGATATGCTGTCCGAAACTGACCACTTTTTTGCGGATCAGGTTTTCAATGCCATGCTCCGTCAGCTTATTCTCGATGATGCCCATGGTCAGCTTGGTCGCATAAACAGGCACCGGCAGTTCTTTTAAAATATACGGCAGGGCACCGATATGATCCTCATGTCCATGGGTGATCAAAAAGCCCTTGACCTTGTCTTCATTTTCTTTTAAATAGGTGATGTCCGGAATGACCAGATCGATCCCGAGCATGTCATCCTCGGGGAAGGCCAGTCCGCAATCCACCACAATAATACTGTCTTCGTATTCGAAGGCAGTAATATTCATCCCGATCTGTTCCAGCCCTCCGAGAGGGATCACTTTCACAGTCGGGACTGCGTTATTCTCTATCTTTTGTTCGTTCAAATATTTCACCTCAGTGTTTTTCCGGTAACACTTTTCCTTTACTCGTCATCATCCGTTGTAAAGGTCACATCGTCCAGCAGGCTTTCAAACAGCGCTGCCACGGCACCCAGTTCATCATCGTCAGATACAATGCGGTATTTCATTTCCCGCGGCGTATCTCCGCCCGCTGTTTTCTGACTGATATCTTTTAAGATCAATGCCTGCGCATCGCCTTCCGGCTGATCACAGACCAGCAGGTAATCATTGCCGGAAAGCTTTGTTTTTTCCAGCACGAACATTTCCATTTTTTCACCGGTCTGGTCGATAAAAGTTACCTTTTCCATAATATCCTCTTAATTTAACAGTAGTTTTCCGGTTCCGTATTTTCATATCGGACTTTATACTATTTAATTGTTCAGCAGTACATCAACTCCATATTCTCATATCGGACATGATACTACTCAAATTCTAAATCACTCGTTCTTCGGTCTGCTGTCTAAATATCCCTGCAGGATATAGGTTGCCGCAATGCCGTCAAGATACTGCTTGCGCTCTCTTTTGTCAATCCCTGCCTCATCCAGGACGCGATGCGCCGACGCCGTGGTCAGCCGTTCGTCACACATCTCAACAGGGATCGCCGTCCTGCGCTCGAGGTCTTGCGCAAACTCACGGCAAAGGCGCGCCCGCTCGCCTTCCTGTCCATCCATCAGCAAAGGAAGTCCCACCACAAAACGCTCCACCTCGTACTCCTGTGCCAGCTCTTCAATACGGGCATAGGTCTTGCGGAGTTTATTCGCCTGTTTGCGGGTAATGGTCTCAAGATTCTGCGCGGTGATGCCAAGGGGATCGCTGACGGCCACCCCCACGGTTTTATCACCGTAGTCCAGTCCCATGATCCTCATGCTTACTCTTCCCAGTGGTTGGATTTGATATAGGATCTGAGCATCTCTTCTACCAGCTCATCTCTCTCCACCTTCATGATCAGGCTTCTTGCACTGTTATGAGAGGTGATGTAGGTCGGGTCGCCGCTCATGATATAACCGACAATCTGATTGACCGGGTTATAGCCTTTCTCGCTGAGCGCTTCGTACACTGTGGAAAGTACGATCTTAACGCCGTTTCCGTTATCAATATCAACTTTGAAAAATTGGGTATCACCTGTGTTTGCCATCTTTATCCTCCCAGAATAATCCTATTCAATTAATCTTATTCAATATGTGTCAGTTTAAAAGAGTTCATTTCCGGTTTCAAAAA